>Ga0302322_100004789_pt1 | contig 11815 bp, 8 predicted proteins | sample Fen_T0_2_FD_203757 | JGI IMG/M metagenome (GOLD analysis project Ga0302322, IMG submission 203757) | Peat permafrost microbial communities from Stordalen Mire near Abisko, Sweden - Fen_T0_2 | ecosystem: Environmental > Terrestrial > Soil > Wetlands > Permafrost | place: Sweden: Abisko... | reverse complement strand
GGCAAGCGCAGCCTGGGCGACCTGCAATCGCCGGCCCTGAACCTGTCGCCCGCGGAACTGCGCACCTGGATGCGCGAACTGGAGCGCCAGAGCCTGGTTGAAGTGGCCAGTGCCGGCCCCTCCAATTCATTTGAATACCGGGGCTTTGTCGAGCCGGAACGCGATGAGGAGTTCGACAAGACCTGCGAACACATCCGCCTGGCCTTGAAGCGCGAACAGCCGCAGGCCGACGACCACCTGCTGCGCACCACCGCGCGCCTGGTCGCTCTCGAATCGGGTCCGACCACCCGGGCGATCACCGAGAACGGCTTTTTTGCCCTGCCTTCGCGCAATCGCGACGAGGGGGTGGGCGCGCCCGACAACTTCCTGGTGCTGATCGTCGAAGACGATGCCCTGCAGGCGCGGGTGGCGCAGAACATCGTCTCGCGGGAGGGCTACCAGACCTCCTGGGCCGAAGACGGCCACGAACTGGTCTCGCACCTGAAGGCGCCGCGTCGCCCGGACCTGATTCTGATGGATGTGGAACTGCCGGGCAGCAACGACGGCTTCGACTACCTGGCGAAAATCCGCCGCCATCCCAGCTTCACCGACACCCGGGTGATCATGCTCACCGGCCGCTCCGAGCGCGAGGACATCGCGCGCGGCGTGATGCTGGGCGCCAACGGCTATGTCACCAAGCCCTACAAGGCCGAGTTGCTGCGCGGCGCGATCCGCCAGACCCTGAACCTGGGTTGAGCGGCGGCCCGCGCGCCATCGTGCGCGCATGCCCTGCATAACTGCCGGGCCCGGAGCGCCGGGATGACAGCCCCCCTTGAATGGCCGATAATCGGAGCCAGCCGGCGATGATCGCCGGGGCGCCGCCTAGCCTGAGTCTAGCCTGACTGTGTACCGGCTTGACTCTCCACCTGCTTAGCTCTCGACCCGTCTGGGCAGCAGCGGCGCAACAACCACAACCGGCAAAGCCCAGATCATGACCCGCAAACCGCGCATCGGCGTACTCCTCGGCGACCCCGGCGGCATCGGCCCGGAACTGGCGGTCAAGCTGCTGGCCCGGCCGGCCAACCTGGAACGCGCCGAGTGCATCCTGATCGCCGATCCGGCGGTGCTGGCCCTGGGTGAGAAATTTGCCGGCGTCTCTCTCAACCCGACCCTGAGCGCCACCATTGCGCAGGCCCGCTGCGAGCCGGGCCGCGTCACCTTGGTGCCCCACGACCTGATCCAGGCCGCCGACATCGAGGTGGGCAAGATGACGGTGGCCTCCGGCCGCGCCGTCCTCAAGGGCCTGGACCTGGCCGGCGCCGCGGCCAAGGCCGGCTTTATCGACGGCATCCTGTTCGCGCCGCTCAACAAGGGGGCGATGCGCCTGGCCGGCCTGACCCACGAGGACGAGTTGCGCTACTACGCCGACCTGTTCGGCTACACCGGCAGCACCTCCGAATTCAATATCACCGGCAATCTGTGGACTTCACGGGTCACCTCGCACATTCCGCTCAAGGACGTGGCCGGCGAGATAAGCACGGCGCGGGTTTGTGCTGCAATCCGACTGGTGCATGACAACCAGCGCGCCGCGGGAGTAGCGCAACCGCGCATCGCGGTGGCCGGCCTGAACCCGCATGCCGGCGACGGCGGCACCATGGGCACCGAAGAGATCGACATCATCGCCCCGGCCGTCAAACAAATGCAGGCCGCCGGCATCGATGCGCGCGGCCCGTTTTCAGCCGACACCATCTTCGTCGCGGCACGCCGCGGCGACTATGACGCGGTGGTGTCGATGTACCACGATCAGGGCCAGATCGCGATGAAGCTGATGGGCTTTGACAGCGGTGTCACCCTGCTCGGCGGCCTGCCGGTGCCGATCACCACCTGTGCCAGCGGCACCGCCTTCGATATCGCCGGCAAGGGCATCGCCCAGCCGGAAGCCCTGCAGGCGGCCTTCGACATCGTCACCCGCATGGCGGCCGCGCGCATCAACGATTGAGAAATGCGTAAATAATGACCAAGACATGGCGCTGGCAAGCCTGTCATGTTTTTGGCAGCGATCAATAGCAGACCACTCAAGCAGCCATCCACAACGAGAGAGACAAAGGAGCAGAAAATGGCCATCGAAGGCATGAACCACTTCACCATCCTCACCGACAACATGGAGGCGACCCGCGACTTCTATTGCACCATGCTCGACCTGGAAGTCGGCAAGCGCCCCAACTTCAGCTTTCCCGGCTGGTGGCTGTACAAGAACGGCGTGCCCATCCTGCACGTGGTCGGCGGCAAGAGCCGGCAGGAACTGCGCGCCGGCACGCTGGACCACATGGCCTTCACCGCCACCGGCCTGTTGCCCACCCTCAAGCTGCTTGAAGAGCGCAAGATCGCCTATGACCTGCGCCGCCTGGACGCGCCCGAAGGCGGTGTCGACCTGTGGCAGCTGTTCTTCATGGACCCGAACAATGCCAAGGTCGAACTCGACTTCTCCGGCAAGGAACCAGGCCCGGCAGGCTTCAAGGATGTGGGCGTGGCGGCGGCTACTTCGGCCTTGATGGTCAACAGCAAGTAGGTGTTGCGGGCGGGATGGCGCCTGCTGCCCCGCTTTCGACTTCCTGCGCGGAAGCGCGGTGCGCGGACACCGCCGCCGCGTGAAGGAAACCTATTGCGGCCGGTCGCCCTTGAGCGTGATCCGGTGCATGACGCGCTTGTAGCCGTGATAGTCGTTGACCGGGTTGTGCTGGGTGCAGCGGTTGTCCCACAAGGCGACCGAACCGACCCGCCATGAGAAGCGGCAGGTGAACTCCGGCCTGATCTGGTGCGCAAACAGGAAGGCCAGCAGCGGCGCGCTTTCCTCTTCGGACATTTCACGAAAACGCAGGGTGTGGCCAAAGTTCACATAGAGCGCCTTGCGCCCGGTTTCCGGATGGGTGCGCACCACCGGGTGCTCGGCCTCCAGCACCTTTTTCGCGGTCTCGGTGCCGCGCTCGGCGATGCGGTCCTCGCGCGTCCTGGTCACTTCCGCCTTGGACGAACTGTTCACCGCATGCAGCCCGTCGAGCATGCGTTTCATCCCCGGCGACAGCGCGTCGTAAGCTGCATACTGGCTCGCGAACAGGGTGTCGCCGCCGAAGGGCGGCACCTCGCGCGCCACCAGCATCGAGGCCATCGGCGGACTCTCCAGGTAGGCCGTGTCGGAATGCCAGATGCCGCCGAAATTGTTGCGCTCGTGCTCCAGCTTGACCACCGGAATGATCAGCGGAAACTCTTCCAGCCCCTTGACGAAGGGATACTCGATCACCTCGCCGAACTTGCGCGCGAACTCGAGAAAGCGCGCGGGCGGCAAGTCCTGGTCGCGGAAGAACAGCACCCCGTGTTCCAGCCACAGTTCGCGCACCCGGCGCGTGGTCGCTTCGTCCAAGTCGCGCGCCAGGTCGATGCCGAGGATTTCCGCGCCCAGCGCGCCCGCCACCCGGCGTACTTCGAAGTCCTTGCTCATGCTTAGGCTCCACCCGCTGTTGTGATCAAAGTATAAGCGCCGCGCCACCGGCATGGCGCTTATGCCTTGAATGTCAGCATCGGCCGAAAGCGGACCACGGGGGCAATCAGGCCCTTCTCCACTTGCGCGTCGATTACCGGTCCGATCGGCTTGTAGGCGCCCGGCGCTTCCTCGATGCGGCGCTCGTCGCGCAAGGTGACGCATTCCCAGGTGTCGGGCTGCAGGCCACCGACGCGGGCGTGCCTGCGCATTTCCTGGCGCCGCACGCTGCGTCCCGCACCGTGGCTGCAACTGCGCAGCCACGCCTCGTTGCCCAAACCCAGGGCCAGGTAGGAATGGTCGCCCATGGAACCGGGAATCAGCGCCCATTGCCCGTCATGCGCGGGTGTTGCGCCCTTGCGGTGGATGTTCATCCCGCCTTCCGTCAACACGACGTTGTGCGGCACGTCGGCGATCAGCGCCGAATTATCGGCGCCGGCGCAGGCAAGCAACTCTTTGCGCACCAGCTCGGCCAAGACGACGCGATTGGCCCAGGCATAGCGCGCCGCCGTGCCCATCGCCAACAGGTATTCGGCGGCGAGCGCGCCTTGCAGCGCGTACAGTCCATGCGAGGGGTGCGGCACCCGCACCGGCCAGGAACGGCGCGCTTCGTCCATCCAGCGCGCACCCACATAACCGCCGACGTCGCGCGAACCGGAGTGGATCATCAGCACCATCTCACCTTTGCGCAATCCAGCCCGATAGGCAGCGTGGCGGTCGAGCACTGCATCGACCTCCTGGAATTCGACAAAATGATTGCCGGACCCGGGCGTGCCCAGTTGCGCATCCCGCACCATCTCGCGACGCGGCATCAAGGCTTCGGGCGCATAGCGTGCTCTCCCGCCCAGTTCTGCAAGGCCCACGCAGGCAGCCACCTCGGCCTGCAGGCGCGCGCGATCGACGCCTGGCCACAAGCCTTCCTGCGGCAGGCCCTCCAGCCAAGCCTGCGGTCCGGCATCGAACAGCGCGACAAAGCCCGCTGAACGTACCGGCACGTCGCGCGCGCCTTCCAACAGTGCGCGCTTCAGGCGTGGCAGCAAGGCAGGTCTGAGCGCATCGAAGCGCTCGCGGTCCATCCCCAAGCGCAGCAGGCGCATGCCGCAATTGATGTCCCGGCCTATTGCCGCCGGAATCACCACGTCGTCCGGGGTGGCGACGATGGTGCCCACGGGCGCCAGACTACCGGGATGAAAGTCGGGCGTCGCACAGGCGCGACAGACCGCGCGCTGCCCGGCCGGCGTGATGACGCCTGCGAAATCGAGCAACTGCGAGACGGCCCTTTCTTCAAGGGCGAAGCTCGCGGGCAAGAGCACGCTGGCGCTGCTCGCCACCTGCGTGCCGTCGGCCGCGCGGGTGAGTTCGTACACACCGTCGCTGTAAGTGACGGCGATGCCTTGCCGGGCAAGGACTTTGATCAAACGTTGGATGTTCATGATGCTGCCTAAGGCTAATGAAAGAGGGATCGCCACGCGTCGCCAGGGCGATCGCGCGGGATGCACACTCCTTCTTGCAGCAGCACCGTCAAGAAGAAAAACTTAACGCGCGGATATTCGCATCATGCAGTGGCAATGAGCAAGAACTGGCGCACAGCGCGGCTGTTTTCGTTGCGCCCAGACAACAAAAAGGGCGCCAGCGGCGCCCTTTTTCTGCTTGCGACTACGTTGCTCAGCTCAGCCGCACGTACTCGTAATCCACCGGCAGATTGTTGATGCCGCGGTCCGGCGGGGCGATCCAGGCGGCCATCTTGCCGGGCTCGACCACGCGTTGCTGCAGGCTCTTGACAAAGCTGCGGTCTTCCGCCGAAGGAAGTGCGGACTTGCACAGCACATCGTAGGCTTCCTGGCTGATCGGGTTGCCGGCCAGGTCGGTGGGCACGCCGGCCCAGATGCCGATGGAGCGATGGAAGCGATCCGACGGGAGTTTCAGCTCGACGTTGAAGCCGGCGCGCTCGATCGGCTTGTTCCAGCGCTTGAAGCCAATTTCGCAGTCCTTCACGTACTCGTTGCGGGTCACCGCGTTCATCGCGTTGCGCATCGCCAGGTCTTCGGTCTTGACGCCGCCGGCGCCGTCGGGCATTTCGAGCTTGTAGACGGTGTCGACCTCGCGGTGGTCGGGAAACTTGGCTTCGTCCGGGCGGCCCTTGATGCCGTTGGCAAAATAGGAGCCTGCGTTCGACGAGGACTCCGAGCCGAACAGGTCGAGCGCGGAGGAGAACCAGAAGTTCATGTACTTCTGCACCGTGGCCAGATCGATGGCGCCGGCGGCGCGTACCTTGGCGGGATCGTCGCTGCCGATCTCCTTCATCACTTCCAGGCTGCGGCGCACGACGCGGCCGATGCCGGTTTCGCCGACGAACATGTGATGCGCTTCCTCGGTGAGCATGAAGCGGGTGGTGCGCGCCAGCGGATCGAAGGCGGACTCGGCCAGGCTTTTGAGCTGGTACTTGCCGTCGCGGTCGGTGAAGTAGGTGAACATGTAGAACGACAGCCAGTCATCGATCGGCTCGTTGAAGGTGCCGAGGATGCGCGGCTTGTCCTGGTCGCCGGAGTGGCGCATCAGCAGCTCTTCGGCCTCTTCACGGCCGTCGCGGCCAAAATAGGCGTGTAGCAGGTAGACCATCGCCCACAGGTGGCGGCCTTCCTCGACGTTGACCTGGAACAGGTTGCGCAGGTCATACAGCGAAGGGCAGGTGTGGCCGAGCAGGCGCTGCTGCTCGACCGAGGCGGGCTCGGTGTCGCCTTGCGTGACGATCAGGCGCCGGAAGGTGGAGCGGTATTCGCCCGGCACCTGCTGCCAAACGTCCTCACCCATGTGGTCGCCGAAACCGATCTTGCGGTCCTGCTCCTGGTCGGCGAGGAAAATGCCCCAGCGGTAGTCGGGCATTTTCACCGCGCCATAGGAGGCCCAGCCCTGCGCGTCGACGCCGACGGCAGTGCGCAGGTAGACGTCGCTGGCCTGGAAGTCTGAGGGTCCCATGTCCTTCCACCAGTCGAGGAAAGCCGGTTGCCAGTGCTCGAGGGCGCGCTGCAAGGTGCGGTCGCTGGCGAGGTTGACGTTGTTGGGGATGCGTTCGCTGTAGTTAATCGACATTGCAGTCTCCTAAAATTTCATCAGGCGGCACCTGCCGCCGTGGTTCGCTTTTTTCGTTGCAGTTGAATCATGAAATGATCCGGCTCTGCCGGTCATTTCATGCAAAGCCGCTTCGGCAAAAGTAGGTTTGTATTTTTGCCGACCTTCACACTCGTTCCCAATTGAATTTGGATTTGCGACCGGTGCCGAATACCTTGAGCGCCCCGTCCGGGCCGACCGCGTTCGGGCGCTGGAATATCCAGTTCTGCCACGCCGACAGGCGGCCGAAGATGCGCGTCTCCATGGTCTCGGGGCCGCCGAAGCGCAAGCTCGCTTCCAAACCGGTAAGCGCGTCCGGCGAGAGCGAGGCGCGCTCTTCGATGACGATGCGGATCTCGTCGGTCCAGTCGATGTCGTCGGGCGCGACGGTGATCAGGCCGGCCTCGGCGGCGCCGCGCGCGTAGACCTCCTGGCCGATCAGCGCATGCGCGGCTTTCACCGGCTGCTCTTCGCCGGCGAACCGGGTGGCGATGCGCGCCAAGCCATTGACCATCGGGAATGTGCCGAAATTGAGTTCGGAGAGCACCACGGCCGGAGCGCCGTCGCCGTCGGCCAGGTCCAGCATGTAGCTACGGTCAGCGGCCAGTGCCAGTTCCAGCAGGGTGCCGGCAAAGCAGGAGTCTTCGTCTATCACCGCGATCATGCTGCGCGAGGACACGTCCAGGCGCCCCAAGGTGCGGCGCAAATGGCCGATGGTCTCACGCACGAACCAGTCGCCCGCATGCACCTTGAGCACCGCGTCGGAGGCCAGCACGTTGACCGCGCTGCCGCGGGTCTTGAGCACCCACACGCCCACGTCAAGCTCGTTGGTGCGCAGGTTGAGGATGGCGTCGTCCAGCTCACGCGCCAGCTTGAGCGGCCACCAGTTCGCGCCGGCGGCGTGGATGCCCGCCAGGTCCGCCTGCGGCGCAGCAGCCGGTGCGGAAACGGTGATGGTGGCGACGCGCGCGGCGCGGTCTACCGCGACATCCACGGTTTCATAGTGATAGCCCTGGGCATCGAAGCTGCGCTTGAGCGGGGTCAGCTCCACGCCCTTGCCGCCCGGGCGGTCGCTGGTTTGCGCCAGTTCGGCGGCGCGCGCCTTGACGTACTCGGCGAATTGCGCGGGTTTGGCAGAGCCGTCGATCAGTTTCCATTGCTGGGCGCGGTCGGCGCGCACGCCTTCGCTGGTGGTGCAAAAAATATCGGCGAGGTCGCGGCGCATCTTGCGCTTGTCGATCAGGCGCGTTAAGCCGCCGGTGCCGGGCAGCACGCCGAGCAGGGGCACTTCGGGCAGGGAGACAGTGGAGGAACGGTCGTCGATCAGGTAGATCTTGTCGCAGGAGAGCGCCAGTTCGTAGCCGCCGCCGGCGCAGGCGCCGTTCACCGCCGCCAGGAACTTCAGGCCCGAGTGGCGCGAGGAATCCTCCATGCCGTTGCGGGTCTCGTTGGTGAACTTGCAGAAGTTCACCTTCCACTGGTGGGTCGACAGGCCCAGCATGTAGATGTTGGCGCCGGAGCAGAAGATGCGGTCACGCGCGGAGGTCACGACGACACTCTTGACCTCCGGATGCTCGAAGCGGATCCGGTTGAGCGCGTCGTTGAGCTCGATGTCCACGCCCAGGTCGTAGGAGTTGAGCTTCATCGCGTAGCCGGGGCGGATGCCGCCGTCTTCCTTGATGTCCAGTGCGAGCGTGGCGACCGCGCCGTCAAAGGACAATTTCCAGTGCTTGTAGCGGCTCGGGTGGGTCTCGAAGTCGACCAGGGTTTGCGCCGGGTCGGCGGCTTGCAATACAGCGTTCATGGATGTCTCCTGGAAATGCAGTGTCAGGCCGCTACTTGGGCGGCCACGGTTCTGGCAAGTTCGGCGAGGCTTTGCTCGATGGCGCGGCCCGAGGTGTCCAGCGTGCAGTCGGCGCGCCCGTACAGCGCCGCGCGGGTGTGAAGAATCCGGCGCAGGTCTTCCATCGCCTCGCGATTGCCCTTCATCGGCCGGGTGTCGCCCTGCGCCACCACGCGCGCCATGTGCTCCTCGGGGTTGGCCTTGAGCCACACCGTGTAGCAGGAGGAGAGCAGCAGGTCATAGGTTTCCGGTTCGGAGACGATCGAGCCGCCGGTGGCGATCACCACCTTCTCGTGTTTGGCGAGGATGCGCTCGAGCGCCGCGCGCTCGTAGCGCCGATAGCCGGCCTGGCCGTAGAGCAGGAAGATTTCGTTCAGCGAGGTATTGGCTTCGCGCTCGACCTCGCGGTCCAGCTCGACGAACGGCGCCCTGATCTGCTTGGCGAGCAGATTGCCTATCGAGGACTTGCCCGCGCCGCGCAAGCCCACCAGGGCGATGCGCTGGCCGCGCGCCCGCGCGTCGGCCCGGAACTCGCGTTTGAGCAACTCGGCGGCGCGCTTGAACTGTGCCGGCGACAAACGCCGCACCAGGCCTTCCAGCTCGTCGCGCTCGGCGCTGCTCGGGCCCGGGCGCTGTTCGCGCAGCAATTCGATGCTGGGCACGTGCAGGGCATCGGCGATGCGCTTGAGCAGCATCACCGAGACATTGCCCTCGCCCGCCTCCAGCAGCGCCAGGTAGCGTTCGGAGACGCCGGAATCGCGCGCCAGGATCTTGCGCGTCATGCCGCGCTGCGCGCGCAGGTTGCGCACACGCTCGCCCAGCGCCCCCAGGTACTGGGTCTCGTCGAAAGCGGCCGGTTCGGCCTGGCGGGTCAATACGGCGGACATGGAGTGCGGGTTGGGCCTATCAATTGACGATTACAACGAACAACTACACCGAACGATTACAACCAACGGCTACAACGTGGCGCTTACCAGAATGTCAGGAAATATGAATTATATTTCTTGATTAATTCCGTAAATGCAATATAATGCAGTCTAGTCGGGGTAGCAGAAAATTGCAAGCAGCTTTTGCGGCAGATCAAACGCGGGGCGCAAGCGGGCTGATACCCGGGTTGCAACATCAGTCTAGGAGACGTGAACGTGGCACTGGAAATCAACATCCTGGTCGGCACCATGACCAGCACCGCCCAGCTGGTGGCGCAGGAAATCGAGCTGACCGTGGGCGACGACGACACCATCGTCACCGTCACCGAGATGGACAAGCTCGATGCTTCGGCCATCAAGCCCGGCAGCCTGTACCTGATCTGTTCATCCACCTACGGCCAGGGCGACGTGCCGGACAACGCGCGCGATTTCTACGAGTCCCTGCAAACGGCGCGCCCCAATCTCGACGGCGTGCACTACGGCGTGATCGCCCTGGGCGACCGCACCTACATCCAGACCTTCTGTTTCGGCGGCAAGAAATTCGACGCGATTTTTTCCGAACTCGGGGCGCAGCGCATCGGCGAAGTCTGCCTGCACGACGCCAGCGCCGGCACCCTGCCGGAAGAGGTCTGCCTGGAGTGGGCCCAGCAATGGGTGGAAGCGGCGCGCACCGAGCTGGCCGCTGCCTGACAGAGTAATAATAGGCACACGGCAGCGGACCGCCGCAGCTATCCCCCAACAAGACACGCAGCTACACTGCGCGCATACAAATAAATGATCCAAAGCGGGGCCGCGCGCCCCGCAACGCCGTTTCAGCCGGGTGACTTCAGCCAACCGAAGCGGCGCAATAAAACAAAGGAGACCGCCCATGCCCGAACTGTCGAGCGCCGACCACACGGCCACGCCCCCGCACGTGGGCATTCCGCGCAGCTACAACGCCGCGCACGACCTGCTCGAGCGCAACCGCGCCCGCGCCACCAAGACCGCGTTCATCGACGCGAACGGCAGCATCACCTACGGCGAACTGAGCGCGCGGGTGAACCGCGCCGCCAACGCCCTGCTCGCCCTGGGCTTGAAGCGCGAAGACCGCGTGATGCTGGCGCTGCTCGACACCGTCGATTTCCCCACCGTGTTCCTGGGCGCGATCAAGGCCGGCATCGTGCCGATTGCCGCCAACACCCTGCTCACCGGACCGGACTTCGACTTCATGCTGCGCGACTCGCGCGCCAGCACCCTGGTGGTATCCGAGGCCCTGCTGCCCACTTTCGCGCCCCTGCTCGCCAGACTGCCGGACCTGCGCCACGTGATCGTCGCCGGCACACCTGGCGCGGCGGGCCAATACAGCCTGCAGGCCTTGCTGGCCGCCGCCTCGCCAGAATTCGCCGCCGCCGACACCTCGGCCGACGATCCCTGCTTCTGGCTTTACTCCAGCGGCTCGACCGGCACGCCCAAGGGCACGGTGCACCTGCATTCGCACCTGATCCTCACTGCCGAACTGTATGCGCACCCCATCCTCGGCATCCGCGAAAACGACGTGGTGTTCTCCGCCGCCAAGCTGTTTTTCGCCTACGGTCTGGGCAACGGCCTGACGTTCCCGATGAGCGTGGGCGCCACCGCTGTGTTGCATAACGGCCGCCCCACGCCGGACGCGGTGTTCGACATCCTGACCCGCCACAAGCCGACAATCTTTTACGGCGTGCCCACCCTGTACGCCGGCATGCTCGCCTCCCCCGCACTGCCCAGGCGCGCCGACGTCGCCCTGCGCGTCTGCACCTCGGCGGGCGAAGCCCTGCCGGCCGACATCGGCAGGCGCTTCAACGAGCATTTCGGCGTCGAGATCCTCGACGGCATAGGCTCGACCGAGATGCTGCACATATTCATTTCCAACCGGCCCGGCAAAGTGCGCTACGGCACCACCGGCCAGCCGGTGCCGGGCTATGAAATCCGCCTGCTCGACGAACGCGGCGCTCCCGTAGCCGATGGGGAAATCGGCGAAATGCAGGTCGCCGGCCCGACCTCTGCCCTGTTCTACTGGAACAACCGCGAGCGCACGAAGAACACCTTCCTCGGACCGTGGACCCGCTCCGGCGACAAGTACATTCGCGATGCCGACGGCTACTACACCTACTGCGGTCGCAATGACGACATGCTCAAGGTTGGCGGCATCTACGTTTCGCCCTTCGAGGTCGAAGCCGCCTTACAGACCCACCCCGCCGTGCTGGAAGCGGCGGTGGTCGGCAAGGATGATGACGAGCACCTGACCAAGCCCAAGGCCTACGTGGTGCTCAAGCCGGGCGAGGAGATCAGCACCGCCGACCTGCAGGCCTACGTCAAGAGCAAACTGGCGCCCTACAAGTACCCGCGTTGGGTAGAATTCGTCGACGAGTTGCCCAAAACCGCGACGGGGAAAATCCAGCGCTTCAA
>Ga0302322_100004788_pt1 | contig 11816 bp, 6 predicted proteins | sample Fen_T0_2_FD_203757 | JGI IMG/M metagenome (GOLD analysis project Ga0302322, IMG submission 203757) | Peat permafrost microbial communities from Stordalen Mire near Abisko, Sweden - Fen_T0_2 | ecosystem: Environmental > Terrestrial > Soil > Wetlands > Permafrost | place: Sweden: Abisko... | reverse complement strand
GGCCGCAAGACGCCGGCCGACGACCGCCTCGTGCTCATCGGCATCGACAAACCGGTCTATGCTTCGGAATTCAGCGACGCGGAACTGCAACGCGAGCCCGTGCTGCGCGATCTCCAGAATAATTTCCCGTGGTCCCGCGCGGTCTGGGCGCGGCTCATCGAAAAGCTGGCCGAGGCCGGCGCCAAGGTCATCGTGTTCGACCTGGTGTTCGCTTCGCCGGGCGCGGGGGACGACGAACTCAGCCAGGCGCTGGAAAAATACCGGGACCGCGTCGTCATCGGCTACAACATCAACGTCGGCAAGACGGAGCGCGGCGAATTCCGGGAACTACTACTGCCCAATGCGTCGGTGTTGACACCCGCCGCGACGAATTCGCCGGTCGAGGACGGCCGCCTCGGCTACGTCAACCTCTGGCCGGATTTCGACGACACGCTGCGCCGCGTCAGCTACCGCCAGAACAGCGCGCAGGCCGGCGACCTCGTCCCTGAAAACGTCGTGCTCGAATCGCTTGATGCCCGGGCCTTGCGCAAATTCGGCCGGGCCGACCTCATCCCGGCCGGCACGATGTCCCGGCTGTTCCGCTACACCGCGCCGCCGGGCTATGGCTACAAGCCCTGTCCCATCGGCGATGTGCTCTCGCCGAAGCTCTGGGAAAAAACCTACGCCAGCGGGGAAAAGTTCCGGGACAAGATCGTCCTCGTCGGCCCGACGGCGGAGATTTTCCACGACGAGCACAACACGCCCTTCACCGACCCGAAGCCGATGGGCGGCCCGGAAATCCATCTGCAAATCCTGAACGCCGCTTTGCACGGCGAATTTCCCGCCGAACGGTCCCTGGTGGCGAGCCTGTTGATCATCACGCTGTCCGGCGTCATCGCCGGTGCCCTTTGCTTTCTTGTACGCCAGCCCGGCCGGCGTTTGTTCAGTGTCGCGGGCTTGAGTGTCGGTTACGCGGTTTTCGCGCAACTGCTGTTTGACCACGCCGGGCGGGTTGTTCCGCTGGCGGTTCCGCTGATCGTGCTGGTGGTCAGCAGCCTGGTCGTCCTGGCCTACGATTTTGTTCTGGAACGGGTGGAGCGCGTAAAACTGCGGCATACGATGGGGCTCTACTTTTCTCCGCGCGTGCTGGAGGCTGTGCTGTCGGACCCCGGCTCCATGAAACCGCGCCGCGCCAGCGTCGTTTTGCTGCTGACCGACCTGCGCAATTCCACGCCGCTCGCCGAGGCGCTTGGGCCGAAGGGGATGTTTGAGCTGCTCAACCGCGTGTTCGAGGCGCAGACCACCGCCATCATGGGCGAGGAGGGCAACCTCGAACATTTTCTCGGCGACCAGTTCTTGAGCTACTGGGGCGCGCCGCAATCGCAGCCCGACGCCGCCGACCGGGCCGAACGCGCCGCGATGAAGCTCATCACCGCCATGGAAACATTGCGCACGACGCTGACGCCGGAGGTGCAGAAATTGTTCGGCTACGGCGTCGCGCTGCACAGCGGCAGCGTGCTGGTGGGCAACAAGGGTTCCGCGCTGCGCCTCGATTACGGCCTCGTCGGCGACACAGTGAACGAGGCCGCGCGCGTCGAGGCGCTCACGAAATACTACGGCGTGCGGATGATCGTGACGAGCGACACCTTTGCGCAGTTCAAAACGCAGGGCACCCGGCGCCTGCTCGACCGCGTGATTGTGAAGGGCAAGAGCGAGCCGGTGGAATTGTACGAGTGCGAAAACCCCTGCACGCCGCCCAACTACGCGGACATCTGCCGGCGGTACAAAACCGCCTACGACGAATACTACTTCGGCCGGTTCGCTGAGGCGCAAAGGCAATTTGACGCGCTGGTCCGGGAATTTTCCGACGGTCCGAGCAAGACCCTGTCCGCGCGCTGCGCCGAACTCCTCGCGCACCCGCCCGCAAACTGGAACGGCATCTGGAAGATGGATGCGAAGTAGCGCCGAGCGAAAGACTTTGGCGCGCATTTCACGAATCGTGGCACTTCGTGAAATTCGTGTCCGATCGTTGCGCTTTTGTGGCTCAACAAATTGTGCTCAACCGGCGTGGTCGAGCGGCAAGCTGAAGGTCACAACCAAGCCGGCGCGATCGGTTCGATTGTGCGCCGAGATTTGGCCACGGTGAAGCTCCACGATGCTCTTGCAGATGGCCAGCCCCAGGCCGGCACCCGCACCGGCTTCCGAACGAGGCGTGATTTGAACGAACCGCTCGAAGATTTCGCTGAGCCGGGCGGGTGGCACGCCCTGGCCTTCATCCCACACTTCGACGGTCCATTTTCCACCGGCACACCTGGAATAAAACGTGATCGTTCCGTCCGGCGGACTGAAGCGCAGCGCATTGGAGAGCAGGTTGAAAAGCACCTGCCGCAACCAGCCCTGATCGAAATTCGCCGCGCCGGCGTCCTTTTGAGCCAGGACCACTTTCAATCCGCGGCTCTCCGCCAGCAACTGCGCGTCCTCAGCGAATTGCCCCATGAAATCATCGGTGGAGAGGGATTGCGGTTTGAGCGACAAGGCGCTCGAGTCAGCCCTGGCCAGCATCAGCAGCCGTTCGAGCGTATCCGCCAGATGCAGGGTTTCCTGCAGCTGCTCTTCGACCGAATGATGGTATTTCGCGGGTAATTCCGGGTCATTCAGGAGTCGTTCGGTATGCAGGCGGATGATGGACAGCGGCGTCATCAATTCATGGGAGACGTCGGCCGTGAACCGCTTGGCGTGGTTGAAGGACTTTTCAAGACGTTCGATCATCTCATTCAACATCCGGGCGAGATCGGCCATCTCTCCGCTGCCGGGCGAGACGACAATCCGTTCACTCAGGTTGCTCGCGCTGATGCGCCGGGCGGCCGTCTGCATCAGCCGGACCGGGCGCAAAGTGGATTTGCGCAGGGCCAGGCCAAACCCAATGCTCACCACCGCGATGAGCGGCACGCCCAGCAGAAAAACGCGGACGAAACTATCGTTGATGATTTGGAAATTTCGCAAGGACATCGCGATCTGGACATGCACCGCCGGGGTGTGGTATTCCGCGACGCGCAGCAGGCCGAGCGGCGGCAGGTTCAACGTGCGTTTGTCGAGGCCACCGGTCAGATCGGTCAACGACTCGGCTCCCAGGTTGGGCGAGTGGTAAATCACCTTGCCGGCCGGCTCATGCACCTGAAAGTAAAACAGCGCCTGATCATTTTGGGTGTGTTCCTTCAATGCCACCTCCAACTTGTCGGCATTGATGGGCGGCTCGATTTGCGCGATGCGGGCGAGAATCTCTTCGCTTTCGGCATCGAGCAAAAAGTCGTTGCCGGTGAGCATCTGCTGCCGGATAAACCAAAAACCAAATCCCACCGCCAGCGTAACCGTCAGCGTCACCACGGCGGCATAAAACACGACATGGGAGGTGCGCAATGGAATCATGCGAATTTGTAACCGACGCCGCGCACACTTTGAAACAGCGGCTCCGTTTCGTTGGGGCGGCGCAATTTACCACGCAGCTTGGCCACGTAGACGTCGACCAGATTGGTCTCCATGTCGAAATGACAGTTCCAAATTCTTTCGGCGATTTGAGTGCGGGTCAGTACGCGAGCGGGATTTTGCAGGAACAATTCCAGCAGGGCAAACTCGCGTTGGGTAAGCGGAACCGTTCCGCCGTCAATTACGACTTCGCGGGTCAATAAATCCAGCCGGATGCCGCGATGCTCGAGCACGGTTTTTTTCTGGCTGGCATGGCGGCGGACGAGCGAACGCAGGCGCGCCAGCAGCTCGCCAAAACTGAAAGGTTTGGTGAGATAATCATCCGCTCCGAGATTCAGGCCGGCGATCTTGTCGTCCACCTCGTGCCGGGCGCTTAAGATGAGCACCTGGGTGGCAAAATTCTTTCCGCGCCATTCGGTCAACAACTCCAGACCACTTCCATCCGGCAGCCCGATGTCGAGAATGATGATGTCGAACTGGCTGGCTGCCAGGGCTTCCTTTGCTTCCTTGCAACTCCGCACCCAGACGGCGACGTAGGATACCTCCTCCAGTCCCTTCTTCACGAACTGGCCAATCTTCCGGTCGTCTTCCACCAACAGAATTTTCATGGTTTCAAGATATTGAAACTGCGCTGCTGGATGACCCGTGTCAAACCTTCAGACGCTGTCTTGATGCGCAATTTCTGAACCAGCTCCATCGCCCCAGACCTTTTCGATGTATCTGAAAATGTTTGGAGCCGCGTGTTACCAACCGTATCGCGCTGGTTGATTGCGGCCGACAGCCTTTACATTGGAGCCCTTCATCGCCGGATAATTAACACAAATTCATCAATGATTAACCAAGGATTCATCGTGCGGTGCTACGATTTCATCTGAAAATTTGAACCCGAAAATGAAAGCGATCAAAAAAGGCATTTTGGCTGACGAGCTGACGATCCGCACGATCGGATCCCAAACCACTGCGGTCTGCACGCAAGCATCTGCCGGTTCCGGTTTGCTGCAATTATCATGCTGTTCACTCAGCGGGAGCGAATACGGCCTATATGTCGGGGACAACCCTGCTGTCGCCCACTCCGTGACCGTCACCGGCAATCAACACAGCGCCACCGTTTCAACCCTCACGGGAAGCAAATTTTACCGGCTCAGCCATCCCTAGTAACATCCCCCAAAAAAATACCATGAAAAAAATGCTTCAAGACAATACAACAGGAATCCTTTCCAGGATTTCCCTGCCGCTCGCGGCGCTGACCGCCCTGCTTTTGACCAGCGGCACGGCGCGCGCCAGCCAGGCCTACGGCACGGTCAACAACTTTGACACCGTCAACGACACTGGCGTCCAGTGCCATGGCTTCGAGATCGAATTGGATGACCTCCACACCGCTGACATTAGCTACACGTACGACTACAACCATTACGGCACGCCGAAAATGACCGAGCAAACATTCCAGGATGGCCTGTTAGTGTGGCATACCAATGTGCTTGTGGATTACCGGGCGGTTTGGACCAACACTGGCTGGTCGGCTTACACGGCGATTCCCGCCGGACCGATTCCGCCGACGATGGGACACCAGTTCACGAATCCTGGAACGAATTTCGGCGGGGAGCATTTTGGCGTCGGGTATCGCACCAATCCCAGCAAGGTATTGTATTTTTGGATGGTGGATGGGGGCAGTCATACTTTGACCCGCGGCGGGCAGGTCAACGTCACCACACCGGTCTTTACCTACACGCCGCCGGCAGCTGGCGTGCAAGCCATTGCCGCTGCCGTCATTCCGGCGCCGGTCCCCATCGTGCCGCCGCCTTATGAGTTCAGCGATGCCAGTTGGGTCAAAGTCATTACCACCACCTCGCACACCAACACCGAAGTGAAGATCGGGAATTTGATGACCCCCGACCCGGAAGACCCGGGCGGCAAAGACTGGCGGAATGGCCAGACCAATCTCGAGGTGGAAGCTGAGTGGCAGCTCTTGCAGATTGATTACATGTCCAGCGACTACAATCCGACCAACGGAATCGGCGGTCCGAACGGAAAACTGGCTGGACCCATCCACAGTCTGACCAACAGCGATGACGTGGTCACCTATCGTTACGAATACTACGCCTATGTCGGCCCGTATGATGACTTATCAGAACCGCCCACGCACGAGGCGTTCTGTCAGATGCCGGGAGCGGACGGCATCCATGGCACCGGCACCTATTCCAACACGGTCGTCGTCGGCAAATTCCTGGGCGCGCAAATGTCGGCCATGGCGGGATCCGCGCCCATCGGCTTGATCGATCATCTGCCGGACGGCCAGGTCGGTGTGACCTATCCCACCCGCAGCGTGGTCATCGCGGGCGATACGAACTTCATCGCGACCACCAACGGAGTGTTGCCCGGCGGTATGGCCTTTGATGCCGCCAATGGCCGAGTTTTCGGTACGCCCAACACCGCCGGAAATTTCCTGATCACGGTGACGGTCACTACCAGCAACAATCCGGTCCTGACCAAGAAATATCCGTTCCTCGTCGCGGCGGGCGCGTTCCTGCCGCCGCACAGTTCGGTGGACACCCTGGCGTCGCCGCCCAGCGGCGGCACGACGACGGGCGACGGCGTTTATACCAATGGCACCGCGACAACCGCGACTGCCACACCGAACGCCGGGTTCAAGTTCGTCAACTGGTCGGCGAACGGAACCGCCGTCAGTTCCACGGCGAGCTACACCTTTACCAACATCATCAATCAGTCAATGGTGGCAACTTTTGTGGCGGCACCGCCGTTGTCGTTCGCGACGCAACCCAACGCGCTGACACTCTTCTGGCCGACCAACTTCAGCGGATTCCAACTGCAGGAAAATTCCGACTTGAAAACGACCAACTGGGGCGCGGCGGCGGCGGCGGTCAGCACTTCCGGCACGAATTATCAGGCAACCATTCTGACGACGAATGGACCACGGTTCTTTCGCCTGAAACTGCCTTGAACCGGTGAATGAAAACGAATTATTCTGCCATCCTGATTTTATCCGCCTGCATCATGGCGGGACCGATTCAGGCCTTCGCCGCGAGCTTGACCGTTGGCACCAACGCCAACATCACGGCGATGACCAACAATCAGACCGAAACCACCATCGCCGTCAATCCCACCAATCCGCAAAACCTGTTTGCCGGCGCGAACGGCGGCTATACCTATTCACCGGCCAAGCTGCCCTTGCCGAGCGTTTTTTGTTACAGCACCAATGGTGGCGCCAACTGGAAGCCCAGTGATCTTTCCGCGCTGCCGCCCGTGTGTTGCGACCAGTCCACGTCGTGGGACGAATTCGGTAATCTGTTTCTGGCCTACGCGGCCTCCAGCGGCCCGGCGGTCGTCGCATTGAGCACCAATGGTGGTGCCAGTTTCACGGTACTCTATCAATCGGCCGGCGTACCCGATCAGCCTACCGTCACCACCGGGCCGGGCGGAAATTACGCACCGGGCAGTGTCTGGGTCACTTACGCCTCGTCCTCCGGGCTGGTGGCGCTGGGCGCGGGGGTCAACGGCTTCGGCGAGGTCGGAGGTTTTTCCACCGAACAAATCGTGCCCGGCGGCGGCACGTTTGGCGATATCGCCATCGGTCCGAACGGCGAAGTGTTGGTGACGTATCAGAGCGGATCCAGCGGCGCGGATGTCATCGGCGTGAATCTTGATCCGGATGGCCTCGGCCCGGCCGGGTTCAACCCGGCCATCGCCGCCACGTCCACCGACGTGGGCGGATTTCTCGCCATCCCCGCGCAGCCGCATCGCACGATTGACGCCGAGGCCGGCCTCGCTTGGGATCGCACCAGCGGTCCGCACCGCGGACGCATTTATCTCGTTTATACCGACCGCCCCAATCTCACGAGCGATGACACGGACATTTATTTGCGGCGCTCGGATGACGGCGGCGCCACCTGGTCCGCGCCCCTCCGGGTGAATGACGACCCGGCGGGCAACGGCAAAAGCCAGTTCCTGCCGCGCATCGCGCTGGACGATACCACCGGCTACCTCGCCGCTTCCTTTTACGACAGCCGGAATTCATCGCTGAACAACACGGCGGAATACTGGGCGACCGCCAGCCTCGACGGCGGCGCGAGTGTTCTCCCCAACAGGAAAGTCAGCGGCGGCGTTTCCAGCGCCAACGTGATCGCCGTGAGTACTTACAAATTCGATTTCGGGGATTACAGCGGGCTCGCGTTTTACGGCGGTATTTTTTATCCCTGCTGGGGTGACAACTCGAACAGCACGAGCAACAATCCCGAGGGCAAGCTTACGACCCTGGACACCTACACCGCCGCCGTCATTGTGGCGCCATCATTGGCCATAATGCAAACACCGACCAACACTCTGCTCGCCTGGCCCAATCCTTCGACCGGCTTTTCCTTGCAGGAAACTCCGGATTTGAATCCCGCGAATTGGACGGACAGCACCGGCTCCCCGCGACTCTTCGGCGGGCAAAAACAAGTGATGTTGACCCTGACCAACGGCCCGCGCTTTTTCCGGCTGCGGCATCCTTGAAGCGTAATGGTGCCCTCTCTTTTTGGCGCCAATTTTGGGTCGTTTGGTTCGAATCTTATCATCCCGTCACAACACGCGGAGCTTTTACCGGCAGGCGCTGCGCGCCGCGACGGGGCGCCCTTTCTCAACTGGGTGATGCGGGAGGCCACTCACGGCAAGATCAGCACCCGATAAATGCGCTGCTGGCTGGCAGCATTGTCGGTGACGCTCCAGCTCAAATTTGTCGCCGTCACGGACACACCTAGATTCGTCCATGCCGCCGACAGATCGTCCCGGAATTGCATCTGATATTTTTTCCCGATGACCGTGTCCCAGGAAATTGTCACGGCATGGGTCGCGCCGGACATTTGCAACGTCAGCCGGAACGGCACGAGCACCGTGCGGATCAGTTCGTTGTACGTGTCCGTCAGGAACAACGTACCGTCCGCGCCAATCGCGAGACCGTAGGGATTGTAGAACCGGCCAGAGCCGTTCACGCCGTCGGTCGCGCCGTAATCGCCCGCGGCGCCGCTCACTGTGCTGACAATGCCGTCCGTGGCAATCGCCCGTAGCGTCTGGTTGAGCGAATCTGCGACGAACAGATTTCCTTTCCGGTCAAATGTCATCTCCGCCGGGCTGCGAAACCGCGCGGAAACGGCACCGCCGTCGGCCGCGCCGTCGACACCCGCCGCGCCGGCAAAAGTGGTCACAGTTCCGTCCAGAGCAATCTTGCGGATCGTGTCGTTGTTGGCGTCGCTGACAAATAGATTTCCGTGCGGATCGAACGCCAAACCAACCGGTCCGTTAAACTGGGCGTTGGTGCCCTGGCCGTCGGCGCTGCCCCAGACCTGCGGGCAACCCGCGAAGGTCGAAACCACGCCGCCGGAAATTTTCCGGATGCAATGATTGCCGCTGTCGGCGACGTACACCGTGCCGTTCCCCGCAACCGCGATGCCCAGCGGCGAGTTGAACAGCGCGGCACCCGCCACACCGTCGAGAAATCCGCCCGCGCCGGCAACCCCGGCAAAAGTCGAAACCGCGCCGGCAGACGTGATTTTCCGGATCGTGCCGTTGCCCGTGTCGCTGACGAAGAGATTTCCGGACGGATCAAACGCCAGTCCGCACGGGGTGTTAAATTGGGCGGCGGTTCCGGTCCGGTTCGCGCTGCCGGCCACGCCCAACTGCCCGGCGAACGTCGTGACCACGCCCCCCGGCGTGATTTTGCGAATGGCGTGGTTTTGCGAATCCGCCACGAACAAATTGCCAACCGCATCGGCGACCATCGCCGCCGGGTCGTTGAACACCGCGTTCGTGCCGGTGCCGTTTGCCGCCCCGCTGACGAGCGCCAGCCCGGCCAGCGTCGTCACCGCGTCCTGCGCGCGCAGTGAAAGAATCAGCGCGCAGAGGAAAAGTGCGCACAGAAATGTTTGCGCGTGCTTTCCCCCCACCCTGACCCTCTCCCCGGAGGAGAGGGAACGGCCGTTGTTCCCTTCGAGAAATTCGGAAGGTGGTTGAGCAGACACCGCGCATCGCTTTGCCGGGCCACGGGGAGCATTTCTCCCTCGCCCCACGGGCGAGGGCCGGGGTGATGGGAAACCCACCCATCGAATTGCGCGGACGCGCCCCAGGAAATGAAACTGTCGTAACCGTGCGGATTTCACTCCCTCTCCTCCCACAAAGGAGGAGAGGGCCGGGGTGAGGAGGCTAATGCTTCGCGATTTCAAAACCCATCTCCCCAGCCCTCTCCCCGTTTGAGCGGGGCGAGGGAGCCGGCGATCACGGACGGCAGAGCGACCAAATATGGCAGATAGTATTGTCATTGGCCGCGGCGCATCAGGCGTTCGTTTTCCAGCGGCGGCGGAACCGTTTCCGTTGCCGCCGGTTGAATTTCCGCCGTCGGTTTCAACTCTTCGCCGTCGCGCGTGACGAGCCGGCTATCGCGCGCAAATACATTCTCAACGGTGTAAAGCGAGCCGTCGTGTTCATAGAATTTTTTCATCTCGGAAAGCTTGAAAGGACGCGAGCCGCGCCGGCCGAACACCACGGTCTGGTTACCGCTTTCATCCACCACCCGGTCTCGATCCAAGCCGCGCCCGACAGCGACCGCCGGAGTTTTGGTCGGGAACCGGGCGATCCATTTCGGATTGGGTTTCGGGCTGAAACCCATGTGTTCTGGCACGTTTTCCGGCGAAATCAGCTGCAAGATTTGCAGCCCGTATTTCCCGTCCGCGACCAGCGCGAATTCCGAGGCGTTGACCGAGCCGATCTGCACCGCGCGCGTGTCGTTCAGTTTTCCCTCGGCATTGTAGAGCCGCTCGAGCCTGGGCTTTTCAGGATTCGAGATGTCAATGAACGCCAGGCCGTCCGCGCCGTCGGCGACATAGGCATACGTGCGGGCGAGGTAAAAACGCTGCGCATTTTTCAACGGCACGAACGCCCCGGGAATCAGCTTGGGCTTCGTCGGCTCGGTCAAATCCAGGACCTTGAATCCTTCGTCATCGGTCACGAAACCGTAGCGGAATTGCACGCCGACCGCGCGCGGATTTTTCAGGCCGGCGGTCAATTCGCCCGCCAGCACCGGCGCTTCGAGCGCGTCGTTGCGCAAGCCGACGACGAACAAACCGTTCTTGCCGACGACGTAAAGATTGGTTCCCGCCATGAACGAGTGCATCGCGCCGGTCAATTTGCCGTCCGGGTTGAAGCGGATGATCTTTTCCTTGTCGAAGAAGTTGTTGTCGGGATTGCCGTCGAGCAGCGTGCCGACGGTGACCATGACCAGGCCTTCCTCGCGGTCGGTGACGAACACCCACGCGTAAATCGGGCTGACCGGCTGCTCCTCGTTTTCGGGTTGGTGCGCGCGCAGCGGATCCACGCCGAGCGTGCTGGGCAGCGTGACGCTGGTGGCGTACTTGGTGCGGACGTAGGTGCGCTGACCCAGCGGCGAAACCGGCGCGGTGCTGATGCGCTCGGAAAACCCCTTGTGATCAATGTTCGCCACGTCAAACACCTCGAAGCCGTCCGCGCCGTTCGCCGTGTAGAGATATTCACCGCGCAGCACGAGGTCGAGAATCTCGGTCGCCTCCTTGTGTTCCGCTTCCAACAGGATGCCGTGATTATCCGCGATGTGCTTTTGGTAATTATCGGGGTACGCGATTTTTTGCAGATGGCTGCCAAGGGCGGCCTGCGGTTCGTCCTGCTCCGTCCAGATCACGGCATCGAGTCCGCCCTTGCCTTCGCCGACGTAGGCGTAGCGGCCGAAGAAATTCACCGTGCCGGTGCCGAAGCCGAGCAGGGACGCGATCCATGCGTTGTTGTCATTGGCTTTGGCCAGATGGCAGTCCTCGCAATTCTTCGTCGTGCCCACGCCGCTGGTGGTGTGCGGCAGATGCGGGTTGTAGGCCTGGCCGCTGTAGCCGTCGGCGCTGATCGTCTGCTGCTGCGAATAAATCCACTCGCGGTTCGCGTTCTGCGAACTAACGATGACTGCGCTGGACGAACGCAGCACGGCGAGCCGGTTGCTTTTGTAGCTGGCATCCACGCCCAGCTGATACACATCGTCGCGGATGACCTGCGGATTATACGACGTAAAATTGCGCGAGGTCGTGCCCTCGAATTTATTGAGCGGCACGCGCTGGTTCGCGCGCATCGGCAGGTGGCAGCCGAAGCAGGAGGTCGCCCAGGATGAATGGCAGACCTGACAGCCGACGTTTGAGTCGTCGTGCGCGAGGTCGCGCGGGCAAGTAGCGGCGGGCGTCCCGCCTGCCGTGGCGGGCGGCAGCTTGCCGCCCGGTCCGGCGCTCGAACTTTTCATGTCTCCTGCATTGCCAGGGTATTTTCCGCCGGGCGAGACGCCCGGCTCTACCGCA
>Ga0302322_100004787_pt1 | contig 11817 bp, 6 predicted proteins | sample Fen_T0_2_FD_203757 | JGI IMG/M metagenome (GOLD analysis project Ga0302322, IMG submission 203757) | Peat permafrost microbial communities from Stordalen Mire near Abisko, Sweden - Fen_T0_2 | ecosystem: Environmental > Terrestrial > Soil > Wetlands > Permafrost | place: Sweden: Abisko... | reverse complement strand
GGGCAGGTTCAGAATCGGAATGACTCCGCCTTCCGCGTCGAGCGTGGCGCCGTTCAGCAAGGGATGTTGCGCCGTGAGCACGTCGAGTTGCTTGATGACGATTTCCTGGCGCGCGAGCACGCGATCCACCACCACGATGGCGCGCCGGTCGCCGACCGCCACGATGACGCCCTTGGCCGAATTTTCGGCGCCGGGCAGGTGGAACAGTTTCGCAAGTCGCAGCACGGGCAGCGCGGTGCCGTCCACTTGATAAAATTCCCGACCGCTCTCATCCACGGTGCTCGGGGCATCGAGGATCAGGCCCGCTTCGATGAAGTTCAGCGGGAAGGCGAACGTGGTCGGACCCACGCTGGCGAGAATCGCATCCGAAATCGAGAGCGTCAGGGGAAGACGCAGCGTCCAGGTGGAACCCTGATTGGCCTCGTATTTCAGCTCGACGGAGCCGTTGAGATTCTCAATCTCCTTGCGGACGACGTCGAGACCAATGCCGCGACCGGACACACTGGTGACTTTCTTCGCCGTGCTGAAACCGGGTTGGAAAATAAAGTGGACGACCTGATCCGGAGTAAGCGGTGGCGCGTCGGCGGCCAGCCAGCTTTTCTCGATGGCGCGCTGCCGGACGGCCTCGGCATTCACTCCCGCGCCATCATCGGCGATTTGGATCACGATCTGGTTCGACACCTGCGAAGCGGCAAAGCGGACCTGACCCCGGGCCGGCTTCTTGAGATTCTCGCGGGCCACGGCGTCTTCGATGCCGTGCGCCACGGCGTTGCGCAGCAGGTGCAGCAGCGGCGCGTAAATTTTATCCACCAACACCTTGTCGAGCAGCGCCTCGCCGCCCAGCAGTTTGAGATCGGCTTCCTTGTGCTCGACATGGAGCGCGTCACGGAAGGCGCGCTGCAACCGCGGGAAGAGCGTGCTCACCGGGACGAGACTGAGGTTCGTGACCTTGCTCTGCAGCGACTGCGAGGACTGGGTGAACCGGACATTGTCGGCGGCGAAGGAATCGAGGCACGACGCGACCTCTTCGTTCAACTGCTCGATATCATGACTGACCTCGACGAGCGAGCGCGCCAGAATGTTGAACTGATCGTAACGGTCGAATTCGAGTTCGGAAAACTCGCTCGCGCCGGTCGCGCCGGGCAGCAGCGGATTGATGCCACGTCCGTTGATGATGGGTCCCTGGCCCTGCGCGTCCCGACCTTGGAGCAGATTGAATTCGAATTGTTGTTGGAAAGACTGCACGGAGCCGGTGAGCGCGCCGTTGCGTTCTGCCAGGGCGCGATGGAGTTCCGTGAGCTGCTCGATTTTCTTCTCGAGCCGGGCGCGGTCCACCACCATTTCCCCGATCAGATTCATCAGCTCATAGAGCCGGCCCGCCTCGACGCGCAGCGTATGCGAATCATCGTCCGTGAAATCGGCTGGGGCGACAGCGGCCACCTCTTCGGATTCCGCGCCGACCGCCGCGGCATTTTCCACGGGCTGACTGAGCAGCCGCAGAGCAGTGCTCCAATCGTTGCGCCAAGGGGCATTCGGGTTCTTGGCCAGATCGCCGAGATAATTCCGCACCTGATCCACTGCGCCAAAAAGGAAAGTGAAGAGCGGACGCGAACCCACGGCTCCCGCTTCCGCCACCCCTTCCAGAAATGCTTCGACCTCGTGAACGCTCTGAGCGACGGCGGTCAGGCCGATGGAATTGCCGGCTCCTTTGAGCGTGTGGAAGCCGCGTTGCGCCGCCCGGACTTGGTCGGCGGGCTGGTCGCCCTTTTCCCAACGGAGGACGGCTTGCTCGATGACTTTGATCTGATCCCGCGCGTCGCGGATGAAGAACTCGGCCATCTCCGGATCCAAGGCCGCACCACTGCGCGGGTCCGCTTCCGCCTTTGCGGCGGCCGCGAGCGCATTTTCCAATGCGGCCCGCAACGGCTGTTCATCAAACGGCAGGCGCAGGGCTTTGGCGACCACTTGGGCGCGCTCGACGCAAGCTTCGAAAGTTTCCGTTGAACGCGCGGTGGCGTGCTCGATGGCGGCCAGGCAGGACACTTCGGCGGCCTTGGCGGGCGCGGACACGGCATCGAGATGGAAGGTGGCCGCGGTGCCTTTGATCGTGTGGAACAGACGCCGGGTCTTTTCCCATTCCGATTCGTCGGCCAGATTGGTCGCGAGCGTCGCGAGATTTGCCGCCAGGTCGGTGAGATACCCGCCCACTTCCTGGCCGAGCATTTCGAGCAGGTCGGCATCGGCGCTCGGTTGAAATTCTTCGGCCGGCTTTTCCGCCTGCGCTTTCGCTTCCACCGCAGCCGCCTCGGAGGCCACCATGGCGGAGAACAAAGCTTCATCCGCGGCTTGATCGACCGCAGACTGCTCCGCGGTCGTGGGTGCGGCTTCCGCGGCCACTGCAGGTTGATCCTCGGTGATTTTCTTGGTGAGCCGGCGGAGCGCGGGCGGCGCCACACGCAAAATCGGGGCCACAGTTTGCGCGTCGGCTTCGGCCGTGGCGGCGGGCCCGGTCGGCGGTGCCGCTGGTTCGGGAGCTGGCTCGGGCGTCAAAGGACGAATGGCTTCGAGCGACTTGGGCTCGGCCCGGCGCAAGGTCGGCGGCACCACTTCCAATGGTTTCGGCTTGGCCGGCGTGCTGGCGGCAACTTCGGCGGCGGCAACGGACGGAATCTCCGGCACGGCGGCCGGTGGAGTTTTCTCGCCTTTGCGACGAACCAAATTCGGCGGGACGACCTGAAGCGGAGTTGGCTTGGAGGGATTCGCCGCAGGTGTGATTGCCTCCGCTTGCCGGACATCGCGATCGGTTTCGGCGACCGGCGCCGCTTCGGGTGCGGGCTGGGGCGGGACAACGGGCTCGCGATGGCGCAAAGTCGGTGGCACCACCCGCAATGGCGCGGGCGTGGATGGCTTTGTCGTCGCGGCGGCGGGCTGGACGGATTGCACATCCAAATCCGGCGCCGGTTGGGTCAACGGTTGCGTTTCCTCAGGCAGGTCCAGATCAGCCATGCGCACAAACTGGGCGTTGGCTTCCGCGCCGGCGGCGATGGCGGGCAGATAGCCGGGCCATCGTTCGTTCATGATGCCCCGCAAACCCTGGTAGATGTCCCACGCCTGGGGCAGCATATCCATGCAGGTGAACTGGTTCATCACGAACCAGTCCTGCTGGTGATCAAGAATGAACTGGAAGACCTGATTGGCTTTTTCGCGATCAGTTTGCAGCCAGGAAGCCGCCACTTCCAGGAGCGCCTCAAAATCCGCGCCCAAGCAAGAAAGACCCCAAGCTTCCACCGTGGCCGCCAGCCCTTTGAGGGTGTGGGTCTGGCGCAGGGCCTCTTCCAACGAGGCCTGGGGCGGCGGCGTCTGGCTCATCAACTCAGTGACATGCGTGCACGTCAGACTGAGGAATCGCTCCACATCGGCCGTGAACAACTCTTGGATGTCGCTGATCTTGAATTTTTCCATAGTCTGCGCGCTCGACGGTTGCGGTTTGGCGCTGGGCAACAATGGTCGTTGATGAACGGATTGCCTGATCGCTCAGGCCACGACTTCGAGTTCGAATTGCGACAGCCGTTTGTTCAACTCGGCCGAGAGCGTCAACAATTGTTCGCTGGTCGAGCGCGTCTCGCGCACCCGCTCGGCGGACTCGTTGACGACGGTGTTGATCGAGTTCACGTTCTGGATCATCTCCTGTGCGCGTGAAGCCTGGCTGGTGGCGGCCTTGTTGATCTGGGAGACCAGTTCGGAGGATTCCGCGCTCACCGTCACGATGTTGGCCAGCGTGCCACCCGCAGATTGCGCGGCCTTCGTGCCGGCTTCCACTTCCTGCGTCTGGGTTTCCATCTGTGCCACGGCTTCGCCGGTTTCCTTTTGAATGTCACCGACCAGTTTTTCGATCTGGTTGGTCAGCGTCTTGGTGCGATCGGCCAGCCCGCGGACCTGTTCGGCGACGACTGTGAAGCCGCGGCCCTGTTCCCCGGCGCGCGCCGCTTCGATGGAGGCGTTGAGCGCCAACATGTCCGTCTTGGCCGAGATGTCACCGATGACCTTGACGATCCCGGCGATTTCCATGGAGCGGTCGCCGAGGCGTTTGATCTTCTTGGCGTTGGCCTGGGTGTTCTCGCGGATCTTTTCCATGCCTTGAATGACTTCGCGCACGGCCTTCGCGCCTTGTTCGGCCGCCTGCCGCGCTTTTTCCGCCGCGGCGGTGGCAGACTGACAGTTCTTCAACACGGTCTGCGCCTGGCCGTTCAAATCGCGCACGCCTTCGCTGGTGACGAAGATTTCCTGCGTCTGGCGCTGCTCGCCTTTTTCCAGCTGCTGCGCCACATTCGTGATTTCCGAGGCCGCCGTGGCCACCTGATCCGACGCGCTCTTGGCGTTCGTGATCAATTCGCCGACGTTTTCCAACATCAGATTCAAGGCGTCGCAGACGTTGCCGAGCGCGCCGTCCGAAACTTTTGCGCGGACCCCAAGCTTGCCGTCGGAGGCGTCAGACACCACGACGAGCAAGTCCTGGATGTTTGATTGCAGACGTTTGTTTTCCGCTTCCACGGATTGCTGCACCTTGAGCCGGGTTTCCACCATGCTGTTGAACGACGACGCGAGTTCGCCGATTTCATCGTCGGAATGGACCGGGGCGCGAACGGCACTTTCGCCTTTCAAAATCCGCTTGGTCGCCAGCGTCAAACCGGCCAGCGGTTCGGTGATGCTGCGGGACACGAAAAACGCAACGAGTCCGGAAAGCAGGAGCGCGCCCGCCACACCGGCGAGGGTGAGGGTGCGGGTTTTCTGGATCGAGTTGGCGCGCGTCTGCAGCAGGACATCCAGTTCGTCAACCGATGTTTTCCACAACGCGAAGGCGGCGGCGCGGGCTTTTTGTCCGGCCTCGAGAAACGCCTGGGCGGTGACTTTCGTCGGATCGGCCGCGGCCGCCGTGGCGAGATTGCCAAGGTCCTGACAGGCCGTGGAGTACGCTTTGACGGGTTCAACCAGATTCTTCTGGAGGGTTTCACTCGTGCCGTAAAACCCGGCATCTTCGTTCAGCGCGGTATCGACGTCTCCCGTCAGCCGATCCACGTCGCCTTCCTTGAGCAACGCCGCATAGACGTTGAACTGCGACAGATCCTGATTTGAAATTTTCTCGCGCGGCTGCCGCAACAGTTCGGCCCCGAAACTGGTGATCACCCCCAGACGATCCTGCGTTTGCGGCAGCGTCACCAGTGTCGCGTCCATCAGGTAATAGGAATCGAGATCAGGATCGAGAATCAAGTTTGAGGTGTCGCCCGCGTGAGTGATCATGGTGCGCACGGAGGCGATCAACTGCTTGTGTTGCTGGGCGGATTCGGCGGGCGAGATCGTGTTCTGCGCGTCCCGAAGCTTCTGCCAGGCGGCTTTGACCGTATGCGGGTCGTTGCCCTGTCGTTTGCGTTTGGCCAGGCCTTCGTCGGTGAACTGGAGGTCCACGCCATATTTGGCGTTGGCCATTTCCAACTCGGTGAACATGCGGTCGATTTCAACCTCCTTGTCGGATACCGCGAGGCGGGCCGCGGCGCCCGCGCCGGCCTTGGCGGATTCGACCAGCCATTGATGCTGGGGCAGTGCATCCAGCAGCGCGGCGAGCGGGCGCTGGAACACGTTTCCCTTCTTTTCCTGAAGGGCGAAGTTGATGTCTTTGTTAAAGCCTTTGATCGTCGCAAACAGGGTCGCGGCCACAAGCGGCAGCGCCACGGCGCAGATCATCAGCACGATCTTGTACGACACTTTGATTTTCTTGAGCATAGGGTTTCGGAGTTGAGGTCTATCAGCGGTTAGTAAATTTCAGGTTAAAGGGATCGGGTGGGCGGTCGAAGCCGGGGCGGCCTCCCGGGCAGGTTCAGGCGTTTCCGCAAATTTCATGGCTTGCTTCAAACAGGCTTCCAGACGGTCCAGATGGATGACGTGGAAACTGCCCCGGTCGGTCTGCGCCTCGGCGTCGAGCGCGGGATGCAACGCGGCGCCTTCCATGGGCAGCAACAATTCGTCGCCGGCTTCGACGGTATCGATCCGCTGACCGATGGTCGCGAAGCGGAAATCGCCCCGTTCCACGATCACGGCGCGATCGCTGGCGGACACAACCTTGGTCGGACCGGCGCCCACAAAATCGGCCAAATCCAGGAACGGCAACACCTGACCGCGCAGATTAAAGAGCCCATGCACGAATTCCGGCGCCAGCGGCACCGGCGTCGGCACGACGAATTCCTTTTCAAGAATTTCCCGGACGCAGGTCATCGGGATGCCGACGCGGCGGTCGCCAACATTGAAAACGCAATAGGAACTCATGGCTGTTTGATCTGGTGCATGGGTCGGCGCACGGTCAGGGCAGAAACGCCTTGATGGCATCGGCCAGCGTTTCCGGTGTGAAGGGCTTGGTGATGTAACGATTGGCGCCCTGCTTCTCCGCCCAGAACTTGTCGCTGTCCTGGTTCTTGGACGTGACCATGATCACCGGGGTCTTGGCGAGATCCGGATCTTTCTTGAGCTTCCGGCAGGTGTTGAAGCCGTCCATCTTGGGCATCACGACATCCAGGAGGATGAGCGCGGGCTTGAGCGATTTGGCGGTGGCGAGGCAGGCTTCGCCGTCATTGACGGTTTGGGCGACGTGCCCCAGTTGTTGCACCACGTTGGCCATGAGCGCGGCCTCGGACGGCGTATCATCGGCGATGAGAATTGTCGGCATACTTTTGTCTTGTTAGTTGTTGTTTGGAATCGCAGGAAATCAGGCGGCTTGCAACAGGCTGGCCGGCCAGTAATCAAAAATCTCCAGGCACAGGAAGCGGTGCAGGATGCGTTGCGCGTGATCCACATCCGTTTTCATTGAGGCGGCAATCTTCGCCAGCGACTGGGTCGGACTGATGGAGCCGGCGAAGGCCAGTTCCTCATCGCTGAGTGGAATCTGTTGGATGCGCTCATAGCCCTTGCGAGTGTAGGCCGGGATGCCGGTCGGTTCACCCCAGGCCATCGCGGACCGAAAATCGTCCCCGACGTAGCGCAGGCTTTCCATCGCCCATTCGCTCATGTTGCCCTCACACGGTGGCAGGCCGGCCGTCAGCGGCGGAAGCGGTACATTGGGTTCAAAATTGAAATGGGCGCGGGGCGCGGTCCAAACCTGCGCGAAAAGGCGCAGGCTCTGGCGCTGGCACAACGCCACCGCCGCTTCCAAAGACAGAAGATTGGCGTCGGCAAATTGCATGAAGATCGGCGATCCCGTCTGGGTCTGGGTCACGCCAACCTTGCCGGCACACTGAATTTGTTCCGCGGTGAGTTTGTGGCCGCTGTTCCGTAGATACGCCGCCGGATCGCGCAACGTCACCAACACCGGTCGTCCCGCCACCACATAAAGTTCGAGCGGCTTGCAATTGATATTCGTGGCCACCCGCAGCACGCCGGTCAGATGATCCTGTTCAAGCGCGAGGAGCACCGAAATCAGCGAAAACTGTCCGGTGTCGCCCGAAATCTTGACCTCGGGTTTTGAAATCTCCGCCACCTTGGCCGGAGCCGCCGCAACCGCAGGCGTTGCCGCGACGGTCGCCGGCTTGGCGCCCGACGCTGCCCGGGCTGAAGGAATCTTGCCGCTCGTTTCGCGCAAGGAATGCGCCACCGTCGAGCACAACAAATCCGGGGTAAACGGCTTCGCAATCGCCTTGACGACGTTCTCGAATTCGCTTTGCGTGCGTTTGATATCGGCGGCGCTGCTGCTCATCAACACCACCGGCAATCCCGCAGTCCGCTTGTCGGACTGGAGTCGCCGGCACACTTCATCGCCCTTCATGTCCGGCAGGACAAAATCCAGCAGAATCAAATCGGGTTGTTCACTTTCCGCCAGGGCCAGCCCCTCGGTGCCATCCTTGGCGAGCACGATGGTGTAGTCCGCCGACTGGCGCGCGAGGGAACGCTGAATGAATTCGCGCAACGTCAGGCTGTCGTCAATGGCTAGAATCTTTTGCTTCATGGCAGTTATCAGTGGGCGGGCACCGGGGTCGTTTCGTCAATCCGCTGCGCAATGTTGAGCAGCAACCCTTGCCAGCCGGTGGTAATCGTGTGCGGCGGTTTGTAGGGCGCGGTCATTTCCTTGATGCGACCGCCTTTCCAGCGGAGGATCTGCTCGAAGGCCCCTTCGCCGCGGGTCTCCGGCGTTTCGGCATGAATGATCTGGCCGTTCTCGAAATAGATCCGTCCGATGCCGCTGGGCGAGGCGACTTGCAGCACAAGGGTCGCATTGGAAAGACACTTAAGCTGAATGATGTCGAGCGCCGACAGGCAGGTCAACGAAACGGCGAATTGTCCATCCGCATGCTGGACCGAGGTCGCGTGCCCCATGCTCTCGTAATGTGAGCGCGCCACTTTGACGATTTCCTTGGGGTCCACCGGTTTTTGCCGGAACAGCAATACGCCCAGTTCCTTGGAACGCTGCTCATATTCCGGTACGGTGGTGGCCGTGATCATCATGACGCGCGCATCAGGATACAAGGTCTGGACGTCGCACAGAAAATCAATGCCCGTGCCGTCCGGCAGATTCACGTCGAGGATGAAGAAATGGATTTTGTATTCCGACAGGAGCAACTGCGCCTCGGCGATGCTCCGGGCCGTGAGGACCTCGGCATTCGGAAGCCCGTTGCGCAAGGCCTTGGTGACGACTGTCGTGAGACAGATGTCGTCATCCAGCAGCATCACGCAAAATTTTTCCGTTTTAGTCACAGGCTTTCGGCAGACGTTCCGCGGGTCGTCCAACCCAGTCAGTAAATACGTCAGGTACAGCTTCGATAACTGGTCCTAGCAGTCAGCCTGCCATGTGCAGACGAAGTGAGACGTTCAAGGCGAATTGTTCCACTTTTGAGTGATTTCCGAGGAAGCGACGGAAGCGGAATTAACTTTAGCGGGTAAATCCCCGGGGAAACCCGGTGCGAGTCCCCAAGGAAACCGCAGACTGGCCAGCTAATGGACAATCCGAGTCGCGTTGCTGGGCAACCGAGTGTTCAGCCACGGATTATTCTAAAGGATAAGAGGATCCTCCCGACAACCGATTGCCCCAGCGCGCCCCGCTACGGAATGGCCTGCTCCGACTCCGGGTTCGCATCCAGATCAATCAGGATGTCGCGCGGTTCGGCCCCGTTGCTCGGACCGACGATGCCGCGATTCTCCAGTTCATCCATGATGCGGGCCGCACGACCGTAACCCAGGCGCAGGCGGCGTTGGAGCAGGGATACGCTCGCCTTCTGTTCGCTCCGGATGACCTCGATGCATTGTTGGATGATCTCTTCATCCTCATCAATGCCGCTTTCGTTACCGAAAGTATTGGCGGGCTTGGAAAGTTGCTGATGAATCTCCATCTCGTAACTGGGCTTGGCCTGTTTTGCGATGAAGTCCACCACGGTCTGAATCTCGTGATCGGTCACCAGCGCGCCCTGGATGCGGATCAACTTCGCGGAACCCGGTGGCAGATAAAGCATGTCGCCCTTGCCCAGCAATTTGTCCGCGCCCATGGCATCGAGAATCGTGCGCGAATCCACCTTGGCCGCCACCTGAAACGCAATCCGCGCCGGAATGTTCGCTTTGATGACGCCGGTGATGACGTCCACCGACGGACGCTGCGTGGCGACGATGCAATGAATCCCCGCCGCCCGCGCCATCTGCGTGATGCGGGCGATGGCCATTTCCACATCCGCCGGCGCCACTAACATCAAGTCCGCCAGCTCGTCGATGATGACGACGATGTAGCTGAGCTTCTCGGGAATGACGATGTCATCTTCGCGCGGCACGACGATCTGTTCGTCCACTTCCACCGCGAACCCTTCCGCGCCCGGCTCGACTTTTTCCTTCTTGGCCTTGAGCGGCAGTTCGAGTTCCTGCTGGGGCAACGGCTTGTTCTTCGGACGCGAGTTGAACGTGGCGATGTTACGCACGCCAACGCGCGCGAAAATCTGGTAGCGCTTTTCCATCTCGTTCACCACCCAACGCAACGCGAGAATCACCTTCTTCGGATCGGTCACGACCGGCACGACCAGATGCGGCAGCACGTTGTATTGCTGCAACTCGACGACCTTGGGATCAATCATCACGAAGCGCAGTTGATCCGGGGTAAACCGATACAGCAGCGAGGCGATGATGGAATTGATGCAGACGGACTTGCCCGACCCGGTGCTGCCCGCGATGAGGCAGTGCGGCATCTCCGCGAGATCGGCGATGATCGGGTGGCCGTAAACATCCTTGCCGAGAGCGACCGGGATCCGCGCCTTGGTGTTGCGCCATTCATCGGACTCGAACAGGTCGCGCATGATGACCTTGGTCTTGATCGCATTCGGAACTTCGACGCCGACCGAGCTCTTGCCCGGCACCGGGGCAAGGATGTTGATGCGTTCGGCCTTGAGCGCAGCGGCGATGTTGTTCGAGAGCGCGGTGATCTTCTCCAGCTTCACGCCGGGCGCGGGATGCAATTCGTAGCGCGTGATCGTTGGGCCTTTGGTGATGTCGCCGAGTTCCACGGGAATATCGAACTGGGCAAGCGTCTGCTGCATGAGCCGCGCGTTGGCGAGTAATTCTTCCTTGGACTCGGTCGGTTTCACCGTCATGTCCGGCAATTGCAGGAAATCCATCGAGGGCAATTGATAATTCCCTATCATCGGCGTGGACGCCACGGTGATGGGTTTCTTGACCTTGGGCTTGGGCCGCACGGGATTCAGGCCGGTGAAGTTGATCTGCGGTTCCGGCTTGGGTTCGTCGAGCTTCGCCGGAACCACTCCGTCAGGATTTGCCTCATCGGTCTTTTTGTCCTCGGGCTTCGCGCCCACTTCGGACTTGCGACCCAGAATTTCGTCCACCGAGGCCGCTTTGAGTTCGGCGGCGGAAATCACTTCGCCTTCGTCCGGCGGCTCGATTTCTTTCACCGGCTCGAGAGCGACGGTTTTCTTCGGCTTCACCGGCTTGGCTTGGGGATAACTCAAGTCGCGCACGGTCGGCTGTGGCACGGGCTGCATGTCCTGCCCCAAAATCGGGCCGGTCGGAATGCTCTTGCCTGGGACCGCCGTTGTCTTGGCGACTTCCTCCTCCAAAACTCGTTTCTTCTTTTCCAGTTCCCGGGCGCGCCGTTCCAAAGCGGCTTCCTCGGGATTGGCGCTTTTGACCACCGGCAACGGCTCACTGTCGAACCAGCCCTGCAACCAACGACCCAGCTTGAAATTCGTCAGGAACAAAACTCCGATCAGCGCCAACGTGCCGTAAACAATCACGGCCCCGATCTTGCCTGCCATCCAAAAGACGTATTCAAACGAGACGAACCCCAGCCACCCGCCCGCGCTCTGCGCGCCCAGCCGTTCGTGCAATTTTCCGGTCAGCCCGGAGTCGTGCGCGATATGCACCAACCCCGTGAGCGAGATCAACAACATGCCGACCCAGAACAAACTCCAGCGCGAGTGTTCCCGCAGATAGCCGAGAAAGTTGAACAAGTAGGCGATGCCAAACAGGGTGAACAAAACCGGCACGATGTACGCCGTCACGCCGAACAGGACGAAGAACACCCAGGCCAGATGCGCCCCACCCCAGCCAATCCAATTGTGCAGCGGTTTGTTGGGCGGATCCTTTAACGAGGAAATGTCCCAATGGTCGAAGGACAACTGCGCGAACAGCAGCAACACCGCCGCCGCCAGCAACGCGACGCCGATGAAATCCGCCCAGCCGTGATGTGATTCCGCTGCACCTTTCCGTGACATGGCCAAACAGTATCAGTCGGCGGCGCGGAGTTCAAAGTTGAAAAATGTCCCGCGGGGCCGGATTCGGGTCACGTGC
>Ga0302322_100004784_pt1 | contig 11819 bp, 9 predicted proteins | sample Fen_T0_2_FD_203757 | JGI IMG/M metagenome (GOLD analysis project Ga0302322, IMG submission 203757) | Peat permafrost microbial communities from Stordalen Mire near Abisko, Sweden - Fen_T0_2 | ecosystem: Environmental > Terrestrial > Soil > Wetlands > Permafrost | place: Sweden: Abisko... | reverse complement strand
GACCGGCTCTACGCCGCCGCCTCCGCCGCGCTCGGCCCGGCGCTCGAGCGCTTCCTGCCCGACACCGCCGGCTGGGCCGCCGAGTGGGTGGCCCGCGCGGTGCTCTCGTACGCGTTCAACCCCTCGCCCGTCATCGACCTCTGCACCGAGGCCGACGCCCGCGACCTCGTCCGTCGCTTCTACCTCCCTGCCCTGCAACCGCAACCCGCGCTCGCTGCGCGTCCCTGAAGGAGCCCCACCATGTCGTCCACCGAAGACCTCATCGGCCGCACCGATGTCAACGACCTCGAGGCCATCCTCTCGGTGTCGAACAACGACGTCGACGCGCTCGTCCACACCGTGGAGGACAACGCCGACGCCATCTTCACGTGGGACTACGAGAAGGGCGCCCGCCCGGCCCTGAACAAGCTCTACGAGAAGGCCAAGAAGAACCAGTGGAACGGCGAGACCGACCTGCCCTGGGACACCGAGGTCGACCAGGAGGCCGTGGTGATGGCCAACTCGCTGGCCAACGGCGGCGTGTTCACGCAGGAGATGGACATGTCGGGCACGCCCTTCGCCAAGTGGGGCGACAAGGAGTGGATCGAGCTCGGCTGCGAGTCGCAGAACTGGACGCTCTCGCAGTTCATGCACGGTGAGCAGGGTGCGCTGATCTGCACCGCCAAGATCGTCGAGACGGTGCCGTGGATCGACGCCAAGTACTACGCCGCCACCCAGGTCATGGACGAGGCCCGCCACGTCGAGGTCTTCGCCAAGTACCTCGACACCAAGCTCTCGGGCCACTACCCGATCAACGCCCACCTCGGCCTGCTGCTCGACGACATCGTGCGCGACAGCCGCTGGGACATGACCTACCTGGGCATGCAGATCATGGTCGAGGGCCTCGCCCTGGCGGCCTTCGGCTTCATCCACCAGCTCACCACCGAGCCGCTGCTCAAGCAGATGCTGCGCTACGTCATGTCCGACGAGGCGCGCCACGTCGCCTTCGGCGTGCTCTCGCTGAAGGAGTACTACGAGGACCTCACCACCGCCGAGCTCCGTGAGCGCCAGGAGTTCGCCTTCGAGGCCGCGGTGCGCATGCGCGACCGCTTCCTGCAGCAGGAGGTGTGGGAGCGCATGGGCCTCCCGGTCAAGGACACCATCAAGCTCGTGATGGAGGCCCCGGAGCGCCAGGTGTTCCAGCAGATGCTCTTCACCAAGATCGTGCCCAACTGCAAGAAGCTCGGTCTGCTCGACGCCGGCGACGGCTGGCTGCGCCACAAGTTCGAGGAGCTCGGGGTGATCCAGTTCGAGGACTGGGTCGACACGGGCGCCGAGTACGACGAGTTCTCGATCCAGGCCGAGATCGCCGCCAACCGCGCCGCTACCGCCTGACCTGTCCGATTCCCGTCCCGTCCACGAACGAGCCGCCCTCCGGGGCGGCTCGTCCGCGTGCCGCCCTCCGGATCCCGCCGCCATCCGCCATTCCGTGGCGATTTGGCTGGTGGGTGGCCGCGGACCCGGTTGGTAGGGTGCCCCAGATGTCGCCGCTCGAGGAATCCCGCTGATGGCCCGCTTCGGCCGCGTCGCCACCGCCATGGTCACCCCGTTCGACGAGGCGGGTGCGCTCGACGTCGTCGCCGCCGCCGACCTGGCCCGGTGGCTGGTCGCGCACGGGAACGACGGCCTGGTGCTGGCCGGGAGCACCGGCGAGGGCTCCGTGCTCGACGACGACGAGAAGGTCGCGCTGTGGCAGGCGGTGCGGGCCGCCGTCGACGTGCCCCTCGTGGCGGGCTCGACCAGCAACGACACCGCGCACAGCATCCACCTCACGAAGCTCGCCACGGCCGCAGGCGTCGACGGCATCCTCGCGGTCACGCCGTACTACAACCGCCCGTCGCAGGCCGGCATCGAGGCCCACTTCCGGGCCGTCGCCGATGCGACCGAGCTCCCGGTGATGATCTATGACATCCCGATCCGGGCCGGCCGCAAGGTCGCCACCGAGGTCCTGCTCCGCCTGGCACATGACGTTCCCAACGTGCTCGCGCTCAAGGATGCGGCAGGCAACCCGGCCGAGACCGCACGGCTCATCGCCCACGCTCCGGCCGACTTCGAGGTCTACAGCGGCGACGACCACGTCACGTTGCCGTTCCTCGCGGTCGGTGCAGTCGGCATGGTCGGCGTCGCGACCCACTGGATCGGCGAGCAGGCCGGCCAGCTGTTCGACGCCTTCGAGTCCGGCAACCTGGCGGAGGCGCGGCGCATCAACGCCGAGCTGCTCCCGTCGTTCGACTTCGAGACCTCCGACGAGGCTCCCAACCCCCTTCCGGCCAAGGCCCTGATGCGGGCCCTCGGGCACCGCGTCGGCCAGTGCCGGCTCCCCATGGGCGTGGCGCCCTCGGGGCTCGACGAGCGCGCCTCCGCGCTCGTCGCTCAACTCGGCCTGGAGGCCTGAGCATGGCAGCACCCGTCAAGGTCACGTTCCTCGGAGGTCTCGGGGAGATCGGCCGCAACTGCGCAGCCATCGAGTCGGGTGGGCGCATCCTGCTGATCGACTGCGGGCTGATGTTCCCCGACGCCGACATGCTGGGCATCGACCTCGTCCTGCCCGACTTCACGTGGCTGCGCGAGAACGCCGACCGCATCGAGGGCCTCATCGCCACGCACGGCCACGAGGACCACGTCGGCGGCCTCAGCTACCTGCTGCGCGAGCTGTCGTTCCCGATCTACGGCTCGGCGCTCACGCTGGGCCTCGCCCGGCACCGCATCGAGGAGGCCGGCCTGCTCGGCCAGACCGAGTTCATCCCGGTGGCCGACGGCGAGCGCCGCCAGATCGGTCCCTTCGACTGCGAGTTCATCCCCGTCACCCACTCCGTCCCGCACGGCTTCGCCACTGCGGTCCACACCGAGCAGGGCACGATCCTGCACACCGGCGACTTCAAGCTCGACCTCACGCCCGTCGACGGCCGACTCACCGCGCTGTCGGTCATGGGCGCCATCGCCGAGAACGAGGGCATCCGGCTGCTGCTCTCCGACTCCACCAACGCCGACGCCGCAGGGCACTCGCGCTCCGAGAAGTCGGTCGGCAAGGTGCTCGAGTCGCTGTTCGCCGAGCACGCCGGTCGCCGCATCGTCACCGCCTGCTTCGCCAGCCACATCCACCGCGTGCAGCAGATCGCCGACGCCGCCATCGCCCACGACCGCGTGGTCGCCACGCTCGGCATGTCGATGAAGAAGAACGTGCGGCTGGCGCGCGACATGGGGCTGCTGCGCATCCCCGACGCCAACCTGCGCGACATCGACGAGGTCGGCGACCTGCCTCCCGGCCGCGTGTGCGTGATCTCCACCGGCTCCCAGGGCGAGCCCATGTCGGCCCTGTCGCTGATGGCCTCGGGCACCAGCCGCTGGCTCGACCTCACGGCCGACGACACCGTCATCCTCAGCTCGCACCCCATCCCGGGCAACGAGATGAACGTGTCCAAGGTCATCGACGGGCTCGTGCGGCTCGGCGTCGAGGTGGTGCACTCGGGCATCTCCGACGTGCACGCCACGGGCCACGCCAAGCAGGAGGAGCTCAAGACCATCCTGTCGATCACCAAGCCCGAGTGGTTCACGCCGGTCCACGGCGAGTACCGCCACCTCATGGCCCACGCCGCGCTCGGTCGCACCATGGGCATCGCCCCCGACCACGTGCTCGTGTGCGAGGACGGCGACCAGCTCACCATCACCGACGACGGCATCACCCGCAGGGCCGACGCGGTGCCGGCCGGCTACCTCTACGTCGACGGCATCGTGGGCGACGTCGGGGGCGGCGTGCTGCGCGACCGCAAGGTGCTCGCCGCCGAGGGTGTGGTCGTGGTCGTGGTCGGCGTCGACGTGCGCACCGGCGCCATCATCACCGGCCCCGAGGTCATCACCCGCGGCTGGATCCACGCCCCCGAGGCCGAAGACCTCCTCGAGGAGGCGCGTGAGGTGGTGGGCGACGCGGTGAAGGAGGCCTTCGCCAAGGACTCCACCGACATCGAGTCGTTGCAGCGCGTGGTGCGCCGCGCCGCCGGCAAGTTCGTGAGCGACCGCACCAAGCGCAAGCCCATGATCGTGCCGGTCGTCATGGAGGCCTGATCGGCAGACCCGCTCGGGGTCCTGTCACCTCGGGAGCCCGTCCGGCGGGTCCTCGCTTCGCTGCGGTCCGGCGGCCCGGGCACCCACCCGGGGCGCCACCCCGTGCCTGCCCGTCCGATTTCGGCTGGAAGAGGAGCCGGGCTCAGCCCGCGAGGCGGCGACGGTCGACGTCGTCGGCGAGGGCGAGGAGCGCGGCCCGGCAGTCGCCGGTGAACGCGGGCCCGTGCATCAGGGCCAGCGTGGCGACGTCGAGCTCGGCGAGGCGGCGCACCGTGGCGCTGCTCGTCGGACCGAGCGACCAGGCCGAGAAGAGGTCCTCGGCGACGATGCCGCGCTCCACGATGTCGTCGTCGGTCGAGGCGGGGTAGGCGCCGGCGTGGGTGAAGAGGTCGCCGCAGAAGAGGGTGCGGGAGGTCTCGTCGTAGAGCAGCCCGGCCTCCCAGCAGTGCGGCACGTGCGGCGTGTCGATCCAGCGCAGCCGGTGGCCGCCCACGTCGATGACCTCGCCGTCGGCCAGCGGGCGCGGCGCGCGGTCGGCCAGGTCGGTGACCGAGACCATGCAGCCGATCATGCCTTGCGCCACCTCAGCGTTCGGCGCGGCCGCGAGCCAGTCGTTCATCGCGCCGCACTCGTCGGACTCGACGTGCCCGAACGAGATCCAGCGGAGCTGCTCCGCGGGCACGAGGCGGGCCACCTCGGCGGACACGAGGGGGAACATGCGTCGCGGGCCGGTGTGGAAGAGCAGCGACTCGTCGCCCCGCACCAGGTACTGGTTGAAGCTGAAGTCGGCTTCCTCGACGTGTGTCGTGAACTGGTGGATGCCGTCGGCAACCTCGGTCGAGCGCGTCTCCATGGACGAGACCTCCTGGGGGCCTGGACTCTCTACCGGTCCCCGGCGCCTGTCAAGGTTCGGCCGGCTCCGTCGCCTCAGCCAGGTGGGAACAGGCCGATGTCCTCCCAGCCCGCGAAGCCCGACCGGGCGTGGGCGCCGAGGCAGGCGAACTCGAGCATGCCCCAGCCCTGCTGCTCGCCACCCGGCCCCGAGGCGGTGACGCGGGCCTTGTTCTCGAACAGGCCGAAGATGCCGGCGCGCACCGTGGGGTCGGCGAGGTCCCAGGCGAGGCGCTGCACCTTCAGCTCGCCCTGCCACATGCCGTGCCGCCAGTCCTCGTCCATGCCGTAGCCGGTGCCCTTCAGGAGGTAGCAGGGGAAGGTGGGCTCGATGTCGACGGTGAGCGGGGTGCCGTCGGGCTCGGTGAGGCGCCAGGTGACGTGCGAGGCGGCGCGGGTGCCGGGAACGAGGGTGACCTCGTGCTCGGGCCGGCCCAGCTGCTCCACCCGACCGTCGTTCCACACGCGCATGGCCATCTCGAGCACGCGGCTGCCGTCCTCGACCTCCTGCGCGATGACGAGCAGGGTGTGGTCGGCGAACTGGATGGGCGTGTAGATCCAGAAGAAGGTGCCGCCCGCCTGGGAGGCCTTGATGCCCGGGGGCTCGGCCTCGCCGACCGGGCGCACGCCCCAGGAGCGGTCGCGGTAGCCCCACCAGCCGTCGGGCTCGACGTCGAACGACTCGTCGCCGATGCGGAGGCTGCCGCGCCAGCGACCCGTCTGCGCGAGGCGCTGCGTGTCGAACGTGACCCGCTCGAACTCACGCTGGTAGTGCCGCGGCTCGAGGGTGGCGGGGATGACCCCTTCGAAGGTGACGTCGAGCCCGATGCCCGCGTCGTCGGCCTCGCCCGCGCCGGCCGGGTCGCACACCACCCGCAGGCGCTTCAGGCCCTCGAGCACCTCGACCCGGACCGGTCCGACCGAGGTGTCCATGCGGTCGGCCCCGAGCTCGCGCGAGGCGCGCACCACCCGGTGGTCGGTGCCGCGGCTGGCGATGACGAAGGCGTCGGCGGTGCCGAGGTTGGGGTACTGGCCGTACCCGATCACCACGAAGAGGTCGTGCTCCGGGGCGAAGAGGTTGAAGTAGTAGCGGTCGTAGAAGTTCCGGTCGGAGGTGGCGACGTGGCGCATCACCTCGGGGATCTGGTGGACGGGGTAGTCATCGAGCGGCGAGAGCATCCGGGCACAGTAGATCCCGAAACTGCAACGTGTTCTCTTCTCTGTCCGGCGGGGCGGGCGTCGCCGCCGGATCGCAAAACCACAATCGGGGGGCCCACCGAGGCGGACCCCCCGACCGTCGCACGACCTCGCCCCGAGGGAGGGAGGGTAGGGACAGGGTCGAATGCGAGCTTGTGGCCCCTGGGCACGTATACGCCGGGCAGTGCCGCCGGGACCAGCGATGTGTGCTGCCAGGCAATGTAGCCACTCGTGGCGGCGCCTGCTCGCACGCTCCGCCAGCCACTCCTCACCCACCGTGACAGGCCGCCCCGGTCCGACGACACCTGGGGCCCCTGCGCGTGCCGGGGCTGATGATCCTGCTGGGGCGGGTGATGCTCCTGGTAACGTCGGGACACTGTGGTAGCAACCAAGCGCAGCCCCGGAAAGCGTCCCACCCCGTCGGGTCGCGGGCGCGGACCCTCGTCGAAGGCGACGTCCAAGGCGACGTCGGCGTCCCGCAAGCCCAAGGGCAAGGGCGCGCCCCCGCCGCAGCCGTCGGGGATCGGCGCCACGCTGCTGGCCGCCACCGAGGGCCACCGCGCCGACCTGGCCGGGCTCTGCCTCATCGCGCTGGGCATCGTCTGTGGGCTCGGCATCTACGCCGACCGCGCCGGGGTGGTGGGGCACGGCCTCGGCCTGGCCGCCGCCACCAGCGTGGGCCCGTTGCAGGCGCTCGCACCCGTGATCCTGGTGGTCGCCGGCGTGCTGCTGGTCCGCGGCCGCCCCGCGGCCACGGCCGCACCCGACGGGACCGCCACCGCCGCCGACCCCGATCCCGCCGGCGCGGCTCCACCTGCCGCCGACGCACGCGCCGCCCACTCCCTGGTCCGCCGGTCCCTCGGCGCCGTGGTCCTCGTCCTGGCGGTGCTGGGGCTGCTCGACCTCACCCGAGGCGCGCCCGACTTCGGCTCACGTCGCGTGGCCATCGCGCACGCCGGCGGCTTCGTCGGCGTGGCCGTCGGCCAGCCCCTGCGCTCGGCGCTCTCGAGCTGGGGCGCGGTGTCCCTCCTGGTGCTGCTCGGCCTCGCCGGGCTCATCCTGCTCACCGGGGTCACCCTGCGCCGCGCTGCGGTCACCACCGCCGAGGGCGTCCGACCGGCCGGCAGCGCGGCCCGCCGCGCGCTCGGTTCCATGTTCCGGCTCGAGGCCCCCGCACCCGCGCTGCCGGGCGACGCCGTGGCGGGCGAGGCCGACGCCGACGCCGACGCCGACCTCCGCTTCGACGGCCTCCCCTCGACCGACGGACCAGCTACCGACCCCGATGCCGAGGCCGACCCCGACACCGCCGACGGCACCATCGTCCTGCCCGCCGCGGCCGTCGACCCCTCCGTCTACGACCAGGACCTCGACGCCGCACCGGGTGCTCCGGCCCGCAAGGGGGCCGCGGCGAAGGCCACGGGCCCCACCGAGCAGCTCCAGATCGACCTCGGCCCCGCGGTGCGGCCGTCGGCCTGGAAGCTGCCCCCGCTCAAGTTGCTGTCACGGGCCGGCGCGCAGTCCGTCGACCGCAAGCTCATCGAGGAGACCGGCCGCACCCTCGAGCACGCCCTGGCCGAGCACGGCGTCGAGACCCGCCTCGTGGGCATGACCGTCGGCCCCACCGTCACGCGCTACGAGCTCGAGCTCGGGCCGGGCGTGAAGGTCGCCAAGGTCACGAGCCTCCACAAGGACATCGCCTACGCCATGGCCACGCCCGACGTGCGCATCCTGGCGCCCATCCCGGGCCGCCAGGCGATCGGCGTCGAGGTCCCCAACGTCCGCAAGCAGCTCGTCACGGTGGGCGACATCCTGGCGAGCGAGGAGGCCCGCAAGGCCACCCACCCGCTCGAGGTGGCCATCGGGCGCGACATCGCGGGCAAGGCGGTGCTGGCCAACCTCGCCACCATGCCGCACGTGCTCATTGCCGGCGCCACGGGTGCCGGCAAGTCCTCGTGCATCAACTCGCTGATGACGTCCATCCTCATGCGCAGCACCCCCGAGCAGGTGCGCCTCATCCTGGTCGACCCCAAGCGGGTCGAGCTGGGCCAGTACAACGGCCTCCCGCACCTGCTCACCGACGTGGTGACCAGCCCCAAGAAGGCGGCCAACGCGCTGTCGTGGGCGGTGCGCGAGATGGAGCGGCGCTACGACCTGCTGTCGGAGGTGGGGGTCCGCGACATCACCGGCTACAACGCCGCGTTCGACCGTGGCGACCTGCAGGCGCCCATCGGCAGCGACCGCGAGTACGCCCGGCTGCCGTTCATCCTGATCGTGGTCGACGAGCTCAACGACCTCATGATGGTGGCGGCCCGCGACGTCGAGGAGTCGATCACCCGCATCGCGCAGATGGCCCGCGCGGTGGGGCTGCACCTGGTGGTGGCCACGCAGCGGCCCTCGGTCAACGTCATCACCGGAGTCATCAAGGCCAACATCCCGGCGCGCTGGGCGTTCGCGGTGTCGAGCCTCGCCGACAGCCGGGTCATCCTCGACCAGCCCGGCGCCGAGAAGCTGCTCGGCAAGGGCGACATGCTGCTGCTCGGCCCGGCGTCGAGCATCGCCCGGCGCATCCAGGGCTCCTGGGTCACCGAGGACGAGGTCCGCGCCGCCGTGGCGCACTGGAAGCGCCAGGCCCCCGAGGTCACCTACGACGACGAGGTGCAGGGCACCGACGACGGTCCGGGCGGCAGTGCCGGCACCGCGGGGTCGGCCAGCGGCGGTGGGGGAGCGGGTGACGACGACGACGACCTGCTGGCCCAGGCCCGCGAGCTCGTGGTCCGCTCCCAGCTCGGCTCCACGTCCATGCTGCAGCGCAAGCTGCGCGTCGGGTTCGCGCGGGCCGGACGCATCATGGATCTGCTCGAGCAGCAGGGCGTGGTCGGGCCGTCCACCGGCTCCAAGTCGCGCACGGTGCTGATGACCGTCGAGGAGCTCGACGGCAGCGGCTCGTCCCTCGGCGCCCCCCTGCCGGGCGACGACCCCGCCGGCTACCCCGACGACCTCACCGACTGACCCCCGCCGCCGCCCGGCATTCAGCCGTCGCGAATGTTCTGTGAAAGTGGTCGTACAGCGACCACCTTCCGGGTTAGCTACAGCAAGCACGCCGAGCGCTTGCTGTAGCTATCCCGAGAACCGGTCGTAGAGCGACCACTTCCACAGAACATTCCGGGCGGGGAGGGGGCGGGGAGGGCGGGGAGGGCGGGCGGCTGGTGGGGTTGGTGGGAAAGCCGACCTTCTAGGTAGGCTTTCGGGGATGCGGCAGCTGTTCTCCTTCCCGAACCCCGTGAACGAGCTCGCGGCCCGCACCGTCGCGGGCGGCGTGCTGCTGCTGTGCATCGCCACCGTCATCACGGGCTCGCCGCTGCTGCTCGGCCTGCTCGCCTACGGCTTCGTCGCCCGCGTGCTCACCGGCCCCACGCTCAGCCCGCTGGGCCAGCTCGCCACCCGGGTGATCGCCCCCCGCCTCGGTCCGGCCCGACCCGTGCCGGGCCCGCCCAAGCGGTTCGCGCAGGGCGTCGGCACGGCGTTCACCGTCACCGCGGCCATCGCCTGGTTCGGCTTCGGCGCCCACACCCTCGCGCTGGTGCTCGTGGGGCTCATGACCGTGCCGGCGTTCCTCGAGTCGGCGTTGGGCTACTGCATCGGCTGCAAGATGTTCGCCGGGCTCATGAAGGTCGGCATCATCCCGGTCTCGGTGTGCGAGGCCTGCGCCGACCTGTCGCAGCGCTACCCCGAGCGCTACCCCGACACCGCCAACATCTGACCGGGGTCCCGACGTTCGACCCTGTCCATCCCTCCGCCCAGGCGGGATGATCGTGGCTGTGACCACGGAGCCCCCCGCAGGCGACATCGGCATGAGGCCCATGGAGCCGGACGACGCCTCGCGCCTCGTCGAGTTCCACGAGGCCCTGTCGGAGCACACCAAGGAGCGTCGGTACTTCACGCCGCACCCGCACCTCACCGAGGCCGAGGTGCACCACTTCACCAACGTCGACCACAACCGGCGCGAGGCGTTCGTGGCCGTCGTCGACGACCACATCGTGGGTGTCGGTCGCTACGAGGTGCTGCACGACCCGCTGGCGGCCGAGGTCGCGTTCGTGGTGGCTGACGCGTGGCAGCGCCGTGGCATCGGACGCGCCCTGTTCGAGGCGCTGGCCGAGCGCGCGATCACCAACGGCATCCACCGCTTCGTGGCCGACACCCTCGACGGCAACGCCCCCATGATCGGGCTGCTGCGGTCGTCGGGTGCCGACGTCCGCGAGGAGCACGAGCTGGGCCGGGCCGAGTTCGTGCTGACGCTGATCGACGGCTCCGGCGCCCTGCCGCAGCGCCACCCCCATCCGCACGGCCGCGAGGTGCGGGGCGACGGCGCGGTCAGCGAAGGTCGAAGCCCAGGCGGAACGACGTGACCGGGGTGACGAAGATGTTGGCCTCGAGGTCGGGCCCCTCGACCACGCGCAGGTTGGTGATGCGCTGTGTGAGCCGCTCGAAGAGCAGCCGCAGCTCGTAGCGGGCCAGCGAGGCGCCCAGGCAGAAGTGGGTGCCGAACCCGAACGCCACGTGGGGGTTCTGCGCCCGACGGATGTCGAAGCGGTACGGGTCGTCGAAGACCCGCTCGTCGCGGTTGGCCGACGGGTACAGCAGGATCATGCGGTCGCCCGGCTCGATGGCCTGGCCCGCCACCGTGGTGGCCGCCGTGGCCGTGCGGAAGAAGTTGTTCAGCGGCGTGACCCAGCGGATGAGCTCCTCGACGGCACCGGGGACGAGGCTCGGGTCCTCTGCCAGGGCCTCCCACTGGTCGGGGTGCTCGCAGAAGGTGGCGAGGCCGCGCGCGATGACCGTGCGGGTGGTCTCGGCGCCGCCGGAGATGACGAGGCCGGTCTCGTTGACGAGCGTCTCGACGCCGAGCGGGCACCCGTCGATCTCGGCGTGCGCCCAGGTGCTCACGAGGTCGTCGGCCGGGCACGCCCTGCGGGCCTCGACCGTCTCGGTGAGGACGGGGACGAACTCCATGATCGCCGACATGAACCCTGCCGCCGCGGTCTCGTCGGTGACCGACTGGTCGTAGCGCATCAGTCGCTCCGACCACGACGTGATGTCGGCCCAGTTCTCCTCGGGGAACCCGAGCAGGTGCGCGGTGAGGCGAGCCGGGAGCGGCGCGGCGAGCTCCGACACGACCTCGACCTCGCCCGCCTCGAGGAAGCCGGCGATGAGCCCGTCGATGCGGTCGACGAGGAACGGCTCGAGGGCGCGGACGGCCTTGGGGGTGAAGCGGCGGGAGATCAGGCGGCGCTGCGCGGCGTGCCGGGGGTCGTCGAGCGAGATCATGTTGTCCTCGCCGCCGGGGAAGAACGAGCGGTAGCCCTGGCCCGACACGAAGACCCCGTCGTGGCGCTCCACGTCGATGATCTCGGGGTGACCGAGCACGGCCCACAGCCCGTTCCTGTCGTCGCGCGCGAGCGGGCCCTGCGCCCGCAGCTCCCGGAACGACTCGTGCATCGCCGGCAGGTCGACGTAGAACGCGGGGTCGAGGAGGTCGGGCACGGTCGAAGTTGACTGGTCGGTCAAGTTCATGGGCCGACTCTACCGGTGCGTCCGGCGCCGGCCGGCGGGTCAGGGCTGCAGCAGCCGGC
>Ga0302322_100004783_pt1 | contig 11819 bp, 6 predicted proteins | sample Fen_T0_2_FD_203757 | JGI IMG/M metagenome (GOLD analysis project Ga0302322, IMG submission 203757) | Peat permafrost microbial communities from Stordalen Mire near Abisko, Sweden - Fen_T0_2 | ecosystem: Environmental > Terrestrial > Soil > Wetlands > Permafrost | place: Sweden: Abisko... | reverse complement strand
TTTTGATGCGCCCACCCCCATGATCGAGGTGGAAATAACGTGTGTAGTGGAAAGCGGGATACCGTGGGCCGAGGCGAAATGGATGACGGCGGCGGCGGTTGTTTCGGCGGCAAAACCGTGAACGGGCTGCAGACGAACCATTTTGTGGCCCATTGTTTTGATGATGCGCCAGCCACCTGCCGCCGTGCCCGCGGCCATCGTGAGTGCGCAGCTTACGATCACCCAAGTGGGCATTTCTTTGAAGACGGGCACGCGGAGAAAACCGGCCCATTCTGGAAGGTGGTCGAACGCGCCGGATTGTGTGCCGGTGAACAGGGCCAGCGTGATGATGCCCATGGTTTTTTGCGCATCATTCGAGCCGTGGCTGTAGCCCATGAAGCCTGCGCTCACGAGCTGGGCTTTGCCAAAAATCAGGTTGATCAGCCGCGGCGTCATGCGGCGGAAGAGCGCCGTGATCGTAAACATGAGGAGGGCGCCGCCGATAAAACCAACCACCGGCGAGGTGATCATTGGAAGCAGCACCTTGGGCCACAGGCCGACGTGGCCGCCCTTGGCGTCGCTGGCGACCCAGATGAGGACGCTCCAATTGTTGGCTGCGGTGGCAAAGGCCGCTCCGCAGAGTCCGCCGATGAGGGCGTGGCTGGAACTGGAGGGCAAGCCAACCCACCAAGTCACTAGATCCCAGACTATCGCGCTCAGAAGCGCGCATATGATCGTGATCATGGTTACTGCGTGGGCGTCGACTAGACCGCTGCTTATGGTCTTGGCTACGGCGCTGCCCGTGAACGCGCCCACGAGATTCCAGAAAGCGGCCCAGACGATCGCTTGGCGCGGCGTGAGCACTTTGGTCGAAACGACCGTGGCGATGGCGTTGGCCGTGTCGTGGAAACCGTTGATGTATTCAAACACCAACGCCACGAACAGGACGATCAGGAAGAGCGTCATGGTCGGGTCCGCTTAAGAGTATTTCAGCACGATCTGGAAAACGACGTTGCCGGCATCGCGGCAGCGGTCGACGGCCTTTTCGACCATCTCAAAAAGGTCCTGCAAAATCACGGTTTCCTTCGCGTCGTAGCTTCCTTGGTAAAGATCTTTGATCAGACCGAGCATGTACTTGTCGGCTTCGCCCTCGGCGTACTGGAGTTTTTCGTTGGCCTCGCTGATTTTCTCCATGTTGGAGCCGTTGCGCAGTTGCTTTACCATGAAAACAACGGCTTCCGCGGCTTCACCGAGAAACTGGGTCTGACGCACAAAACCTTCGCGCGGAAGGCGGCCCGGATAAATGGAAAGCCGCTCCACGATTTTTTCCACCGTTTTTGGGATGCGGTAAAGGGCGAGTGAGAGCGCTTCGATGTCCTCGCGTTCCAGCGGCGTGACGAAGGTTTTGCACAACTCCTCGGTGATGCGGCTGGTGATTTTCTTGTCCTTGCGACGGCTCTGGATGAAGTCGTCGAGATCGGCCGCGCTGCGGTATGACTCTATGCGCTGCAGGTAGTTAGAGAGCAGCTTGGTGCTGGTCAACGCCTCTTCGGCGCTCGCTTCGAGCAGGTCGAAAAACTTCTGATCTCGGCCGAATAACTTGGGGATGGAAATCATACAGAAGCCGTGGTTAGCGGGCTCTGTTACGTTTGTGAAACGAAATCCGTGACGATTGTGTGACAATTGGGTTACGGCCGCATTTAAAACACGGATACACGGTGAATTTACCAGTGAAGTTGTGGTAGCCGTTTTGTGGCGCATGGTGGTAGTCGCGTCGCACGCTCGCCGAATTCTATGGGAAACCCAAAAGTTGCTGTGGTCATGGCCGCCTACAATGCCGGGCGTTTTTTTGCGCCGGCGGTCGAGAGCATTCTTGGGCAAACCATGGCGGATTTTGAGTTTATCATTGTGGATGATTGTTCGACTGACGGGACGCGCGGAGCGGCGCAAAGTCGGGCTCGCAAAGATCCGCGGATGAAGGTGGTGACGAACGAACAAAATCTCGGGGTGTCGACGGCGCTCAATCGCGGCATTGCGGAAGCTCGCTCCGAGTGGATCGCACGCATGGATGCTGATGACATCTCGCACCCGCGGCGTTTGGAACGGCAGCTTGCGTTGGCACAGAGCAGGCCGGATGCGGGATTTATCACCACGCTTTTGGAATCGATCGACACGAGCGGGCGTCGCGTAGCAAAAGCCAAGCACGGGCTGCGCATCCAGCCAGAGTTGTTGCCGTGGTTCCTGCTTTTTTATAACCGCATTGCCGGTGGCGGGCAGGTTATGTTTCGGCGCGATACGATCCTCGCTGCCGGCGGCTATGATATAACCAACCGCCCCAGCCAGGATCGCGACCTCTGGCCGCGCCTTTTGCGTTGTGGGCCTTGCGTGGTCCTGCCGCAGGTTTTGTATCAATGGCGTAGTTCACCGGGTTCGATCACTAACTCGCTGCGTTTTCGCTATGCCGACGAGAGCCTGAAGGTCGACCAGCGCGAAATCGCGGCAAGCTGCGGCGCGGAACTGCCGCTTGAGGAAGTGACCGCGCTAAGGGATTTTTGGACACGGTTTCATTGCCAGGGACAGGATTGGGACGCGGTACAACGGCGGTTGTTAAGCCTTGCGACAAGGTATAGACCGCCGCGTCCGGTAAAAAACCTGCGGACACAGCTGCGCAGTTCGATTTCGTTTGGCTGGTTGGCGAATACGATCCGCGCCTCTCGCCTGCGCGATGTCACGCTGTTCTGTGGCCATCTGCGCCGGGCCCGTGAAGCCGCAGGCGCGCGGTTTCCTTTAGTCTGGATGAGGTTCGTTCGGGAGTTGGCTGCAGTCGGCGGCAACGCGGACCGGTTGACCTGATTTAGGCGCGACCGCGCAGTTGCGCCCAGAGCAAACCAAGGTGTTCGTGGATGCCTTTGGTGCTGCGTTCTAGTTCGTCAATGCCCCACGAAAGGAAACTGTGCCGGTTTTCTTCACCTGGGCGCAGCATGAAATCCGCTGGCGCGGCGATCGGTTGCAGCCCGGCTTTTTCGCAGAGCGCCATCGAGCGCGGCATGTGCCAGGCGGAGGTGACGAGCAGGAATGGCGTGTGGCCGAGGCGGCGGGCGAGTTCCTGAGCTTCGTCGTCGGTGTCGCGCGTGTTGTCCAGCCGCACGATGCGTTCCGGTGCGATGCCGAGCGACAGCGCGGCTTCGGCCAGAATCTGTGCGTGCGAAGGATGATCGGGGCCATTATTGCCGGACACTATGAGCTGCGCCTCGGGCAGTAGCCGCGCGAGGCGGACGGCTTCGGCCAAGCGTGAAAGCGCGGAGGTGCTCAACTGGTTTACGCGCGAGAGTTCGTTCGTATCGCTGTGCCCGCCACCGAGCACGACGATCGCCCGGCACGCCGTCACTTGGGCGGGCAGACTGGTTGCGGTGCGCGCTTCTGGGATGGCCTGATAGCGATGCTCAAGCGGTCCGAGGAGAAAAATGGCGACACTTTTGTTCGCGAAAACCAAGAGGGAAAGCGCTGACGCAGTGACGAGTGCGCGACCGAGCTTCTGGCGTTTGGTCCAGAGCAACGCGCTGCCGAGCAAGCCGGTGAAGAGCGCGAAATACAGCGGCAGGAACGGCACGGTCACCGCCTTTTTTAGCCAGAAGAGCATGGAGACAGGCACCGATAATTTTATTTCTTCGCCGGAACGACGACGATGCGGAACGCCTTGGCGGGCGAAAGATAGGTTTTGGCGAGTTCGTTCAGTTCGGCTACGGTGATGGCCTCGTTGTCGCTGTAACGTGAGCGGCACCAGTCGAGGCGCTGCGGGAATTCCTGGGCGCTGCCGAGCACGGCGCCGAGCCAGTAGCCGTTGGTGCGGGCGGATTCGCGCAGAGCGGTGAGAACCGGTTTTTTGGCGCGCTCGAGTTCGTCGGCAGTGACGCCGTTCTTCACCAGATCATCGGCAATGGCGAGCGTGGCGGTGACGATTTGATCGGCTTTTTCGGGGGCGACTGTGATTGACGTGAAGATAAAGCCGTAGTCGCGGTAGGTTTCGCTCGGGGCGCTGGCGGCCTGGGGCGAGTAGGACTCGCCCAGTTCCTCGCGGATTTTCACGCGCAACCGGTCGCTCAAGACATCGGTCAACAGGCGCAGGCGGCGGACGAGCTTGATGTCGCGGGCATCGGTGGTGGGCCAGAGAAGTGCGACGACGCCTTTGGGGATTTCGGTTGGGACAGCAAACTCCCTAGCGAAGGCGGTAGGGAAGGAGGCTTTACGTTCGGCTTCGAGCGCGGGCTTGGTCGTGCGTGGCGGCAGGGCGCCGAAGGTTTTTGTCACGGCAGCGATGGTTGTGTCGATATCGAGATCGCCGACGATTGCGATTTCAAGGGCTCCATTTTCCAGCTGCGGTGCGAGCCAGACGCGTGCTTCGTCGAGCGTGCGGGCGAGCAGGACGTCTTTTGCTGGCAGGCCGAAACGTGGGTCGCCGCTGGCCAGCAGCAGCGGCACCTCGCGTTGGAGCGGGCCGTTGGGTGTGTGATCGAGTTTCAGGTAGAGTTGTTCAAACCCTTTTTGTGCCACGCGGATGGATTCTGGGCGGTAGCCTGCGTCGGTCACGTAAGCGGCGAGCAGCTGAAGTTGCAGCGCCAAATCCTCGCGGTTGGTGGAGCCGCCGAAGGTCAACGCATCGCCGCCAACGCGGAATTCTACGCCCACGGTTTTGCCGGCAAGGATGCGTTGGAGTTCGTCCACGCTGTGTTTGCCCAAACCGCCTGCGCTGAAGGTGCTGGAGCTGAAGAAAGCCAGACCGGGTTTGTCCTTGGGCTCGGTGAGCTGACCGGTGCCGACGCGCAGGCTGACGTGAATCTGACCGGCCTCGAAATCGGTCTTCTTGAGGTTGAGACGCACGCCGTTAGCGAACGTCACCAGCGTGAGATCGAGGTCATCGACGTGGCTTTTTTCGGTGACGGTGCCCGCGGGACCGAAGTCGGTGTAGGCAAATTTAGCCTCAGCGAGTTGTTCGGGCGCGGCGACTTTCGTTGCTGCGGATTTTTCGTAAGCTGCGGCGACAGCGGCGACGGCAGCGCCGTCGATTTTGGCGTTGCCCATCACACTGACGAACCGACCGGGTGCGGCAAAGGCAGTCCGAAGCGCGTCGGTGCATTGCGCGATGGTGGCCTTGGCCAGCGCAGGCGCGTAAAGTTTCAGATCGTCGGCGGGTGCGGTGAAAACGTTGTCGTCAACGAGCGCTTGCACGAGGCTGGCGGCCAGTTCCTCCGACCGGCGGGTCGAGGCGGTTTTCGCGGCTTGGTCGAGGGTGTTGAGCTGGTTGGCGACAGCTTCGGCGAGTTCGTCAGGTTGAAAACCGTATTCGATGGCGCGGCGCAGTTCCTGTTCGGCGGTGGCGAGTGCGTCGCGCCAGAGCTCGGGCTTGCAGGTTAGGTCAATGGAAGCGTTGCGGAGAAAATCGAAGCTTTCGCCGACGTCGACTTTGCCGGTGGTGAAGGGCGCACCGTCTTTCTTCGCGAGGATCGAGAGGCGGCGGTTGAGCATGGCGATGGCGAGATCGCGCGGCAAGTATTCGAGGCGTTTGGCGGCGGTGTCTGGTTCGTGCATGAACGGCGTGGCTGTCTGAATGGAAACCGCCGTCGAACCCGCTTCGGGCTCGTTATGATAAGTGGCGCGCACGCCTTTGAACGAGGAGAGTTTACCGAGATCGGGGTCGTTGCGGGCGGGACCGCGGGCTTTGATCGCACTGAACGCGGCGGTGATTTGTTTTTCCACGGCGGCGGGGTCGAAGTCGCCGACCACGATGACGGCCATGCGTTCCGGGCGATACCAGGTATTGTAGAAATCGACAAAGCGGTCGCGCTTGGCCTGCTCGATCACGGGCGCCAGACCGATCGGCAGGCGTTCAGGCATGAGCGTGCCTTCGAGGACAAAACCGAACTCCGCCACGAACTGGCGGTACTCGACGGAATCGCGGGCGCGTTTTTCGCTGAGAATAATGCCACGTTCCTTGTCGACCATGTTGTCGAGGAGCAGCAGTCCGTCGGCGTAATCGGCAAAGACGCGAAACCCTTCGTCGAGCGTGGCGGCTTTTGTATCTGGCAATTCGATCTGGTAGGCGGTGTGGTCAAAGGATGTGTAGGCGTTGGTGTCGCCGCCGAAGCTCATGCCCATGCGCTGGAAAAATTCGACGAGCGTACCGGGCGCGTAGTGTGTGCTGCCGTTGAACGCCATGTGTTCCAGAAAATGCGCGAGTCCGCGCTGGTCCTCTTTCTCCTGGAGCGCTCCGGTCACCACGACGAGGCGGAGACTGGCGCGGTCCTTGGGCTCTTTGTTGGCCATGACGACGTAGCGCAGGCCGTTGGGCAACGTGCCGAAACGCGCGGCTGCGTCGGGCTTAAGATCGCTGGTTTCCTGACCAAAACGCGGGTGATTGGCCGGCGCAGCAAAACACGGCAAAGTCAGCGCGAGTGCTAGTAAAACTAGGAGGTTACGAGGTTGCATAAAGGGTGTGGAAGCGGTGATGGCGTCAAAAATCCCGGCCGAACGCAAAAGGTTAAATGCAGTGGAAAGCGCAACATGCGCTTGCGCCTTGGGTCCGACTCGCGGCGAATAGGAATGTTTCCATGATCTGGCTTTACCGAGTTTTGTTTTTGCCCGCGTTGTTGCTGGTGTCGCCGTATTATCTGCTGCGGATGAAACGCCGCGGCGGTTACCGTCGCCATTTCTTCCACCGCCTCGGCGCCATCGACCACATGCGTGAGAAAACTCCTGGCGTGCGCCGCATCTGGTTGCAAGCGGTAAGCGTGGGCGAAATGCTCGCGATCGCTCCGATCCTCGACGCGTTGCGCAAAGATCTTTCGGTGGAAGTTTACCTCACGACGACGACGAGCACCGGCTTCAAGCTCGCCAGCGAACGGTATCGCGAATCCACGATTGGCCTGGGTTATTTCCCGCTCGATTGGTGGCTATTTTCCTGGCGTGCGTGGCGTCGCATCCAGCCCGATCTCGTCATTCTGACCGAAGGCGAACGCTGGCCCGAACACATCGTGCAGGCGCGTCGGCGCGGCGTTCCGGTGCTCTGCATCAACGCACGGCTTTCCGACAAAAGTTTTCGCCGCATGAGCTCTATGCGTTGGGCGGCGCAGGCTTTGCTCGACGATCTTTCCCGCGTGCTGGCTTGCTCGGAACACGACGCGGCGCGGTTTCGCGAACTGGGTTTTCCCGCGGATAAAATTGCCACGACGGGTAACATCAAACTCGATCTCACCATTCCGCTGCTCAGCGACGCCGAGCAGGCAAAACTTCGCGCCGAGCTCGGCTTCGGCGGCGAGGCGATTTTGCTCGGTTCGTCGACCTGGCCTGGCGAGGAACTCGCCCTGGTGCAGGCATTGCGTCTGCTGCGTGGTTCGGGCGTGGCTTGCCGGCTGCTGATCGTGCCGCGCCACGCCGAACGCCGGACGGACGTCGAAGCCGAGCTGCGCACGAGCGGTTTTAGTTTTCATCTGCGTTCGCGCGGCGCCGCACCGGGACCGGTTGACATCTGTGTCGCCGACACGACGGGCGAACTGCGCAAACTCACGCAACTCGCCTCGGTGGTTTTCGTGGGCAAGAGCCTGCCGCCGCACGAGCAGGGCCAGACGCCGGTCGAAGCCGCAGCTCTGGGCAAGCCGTTGCTGCTCGGACCGGGCATGACGAACTTTTTTGCGATCGCCAGCGAGTTGGTGAAATGCGGCGCGGCCCAGACCGTGACCAACGAAAAAGAGCTGGCTGCGGCCACGCAGAAGATCCTTTCCGACGCATCGGCCCGTCAGGCGATGGCCGACGCCGCGGTCGCCTGGCACCGCGCGAATCAGGGCGCCGTCGCGCGCACGCTGGAGATCGTCCGCGCGGAATTAGCCAAGTTGCGCTGAAGCGTTTTCGAAAACTTCGTAGCCGCGTCACTTATGACGCGGGTTTACGCGCTCCAGTGAGCACCGCGGCATCTGTTGTCCTGAAAAGGCATGAAACGGCATCCTTAAACCCGTTCTTTCTCTTTCTCGTTATCATTCTGTTTATCTCCAGCTTGGGTTTTCGTTTCCGTCACACCCGCTCGTGGAGAAAGAGAACGACGAACGATAAAGAGAAAGAAATGGCAGCCTTGGAGGCGGGCGATTTTTGCGGAAATTAAACCCATCTGCAAAACAGATGGAAAAAGAGATTGCTCACCCCGGGTCGGGTTCTAGTTTTAGCTTTTTTAGCTTGATGCAATCGCACGGCCCGAAACGCGTCTACACCCCGCAGTCGCTCGAATTCTGGTTCGGAAAACTGGAGAACGACTGGGCTGAGCATTTTTCTGTCTCGCAGCTCGATGAGGGCCGGCGGATCTACCGCGAAGGCGAGGTTCGGGAGCTGGAATTGACGCATAACGACGCGATAATCCACCGGCGCGTGGAGAAAAAGGACGAGTACGCCGTGATCGAGTGGGAGAACGGCACGCTGTCCGTGCGCTCCTCGTCGACTGATCGCGAGCTGGCCCACGCGCTTGCCGTTGCAGGTCTGCACGAGATCGAAGAACTCGTGTGCGATGAGATTTCGCCACTGCCCGAGTATTACAGCACGGTCCCTGATAGCGTAACGCGGACGATTGAGACCGGCGGTACGAATGGTCACTCCTCGCCGCCACCCGCGCGCAATGGTAATGGCACTAACGGCCACAGCGCGCCGGTCTCCAACGGCGGTTCTGGTTCCACGCCCGGTGCCGCTCGTCCGACCACTGGCTCGATCGCCAGCGGGCCTTCGCGTCCGCTCATTCTCGTTTTTCAAACCAAGTCCGAGGGCTTGGCCTTTCAGGCTTCGTGGCAAATTGGCAAGACGCGTCTTCCCGCGCTCGGTCAGGCCGCCCAAACCAACAGTAACGCCCATATCACATCGAGCGAACGCGCTAAGCTCATCGGCCTCGCCGCCTACGCCCGCAAGGCGCATTTCTCCTACAACCCGACGACGGGCGTCTATTTAATGGAGTCGGTGGCGGAGATCCCGAATTTCCTCAAAGTCACGCTGCCTGCGTGGAAACGACTTTTCCTCGTCGAGCTCGACGACCTTGCGGCTAACCTACTCAAAGGTCCACGCACGCTTGAGATCGAAGCGGTCGCGCAAAAACGTCGTGACGGCCAGGGTCTGGACTTGCGTTGGATTTTCAAGGCTGGCGAGCGCATGCTCTCCGAAGAAGAAGTCGACTTGTTGATCAAGCGCGGCACGACGCCCGTGATTATTCCGACCGTCGGCATTGTAAGTTTGCCGACCGACCGGCTCGATTCGCTCAAGGCCTGGCAGCGCAGCGTGTCCGAGACACACGCCGACGGCACGCTTTCGCCGTATCTGATTTTTTCTCTCTTCAACGACTCGCGCTTCAAGCTCACGTTGTCGCCCGAACTGGAGGCTTGGCGCACGAGCGTGGTTACGGCCACGGCGGTCGACAAGCCCATGCCCGAACTCCTGCGACCCTACCAGCGGCGCGGCGTCGAGTGGCTGCATCACCTGTGCGATGTCGGCTGTCACGGCCTGCTCGCCGACGAAATGGGCCTCGGCAAAACGCTTCAGGTCATCTCGCTGCTCGCGGTGCGCCCGGTCGATAAACTGCCGACGCTGGTCGTTTGTCCCGCGAGCGTGGTTCCGGTTTGGCGCGAGGAGCTCGCGCGTTTCGCTCCACAACTCGCGGTCGATGTGCTCAAGACCGGCCACGATTTCACCTCGCGCAAAGACGCCGTGATCTGGCTCGCGAGCTACACCCAGCTGCGCAAACACAAGGCACTACTCGATGGCAATGAGTTCGGCTACGCCGTGCTCGACGAGGGCCAGTTCATCAAAAACCCCGACGCCAAGGTCACGCAAACCTGCTTCGCGGTTCGTGCGCGTCACCGTATTGTTTTAACGGGTACGCCGCTGGAAAACCGCCAGCTCGATCTCTGGTCGATCTTCCGTTATCTGTTGCCGGGATTGCTTGGTTCGCGTTCCGGCTTCGAGGCTTCGCTCAACGCCGATCGTCTCAACACGCTCACGCGTCTGCGCACGCAACTCGCGCCGTTCATTCTTCGCCGCACGAAAAACGAAGTCGCCAAGGAGCTCCCGCCGAAGGTCGAGATGGATCTGCTCTGTCCGCTCACCGATGTGCAACGCGCCGAGTACGCCCGCATCTGCTCCGAAGGCCTCGACCGCCTCGGCGACGATGTCGGCGCCGCGATGCGCGAAAAGAGTTTTGGCTTCCTCGCGCTGCTCACACGGCTGCGGCAGGTCTGCTGCGACCCCGACATGTTGCCGTGGTTACACGCGCCGCTCAGCGATTCCGGCAAGATCAACCTGCTGGTCGAAAAACTCACCGAGATCATCAGCGGCGGTCACAAAGTCGTCATCTTTTCGCAATTCGTGATGTTGCTCAACCGCGTGCGCGAAGCGCTCGCGACGCAGTTTCCCGATTTGCCACGTTACGAACTCACCGGCATGACGCTCGACCGGCAGAAGCCCGTGCAAGGTTTTCAAAACGCACAGGGCGCCGCCGTCATGCTCGTCTCGCTCAAGGCCGCCGGCACCGGCATCACGCTGCACGCGGCCGACTACGTTTTTCTGCTCGACCCGTGGTGGAATCCCGCGGTCGAGGCGCAGGCCGTGGACCGCGTTCACCGTATCGGCCAAACCAATACCGTGTTCGTTTACCGCATGGTCACGGCAGGCACGATCGAGGAACGCATCCAGGCGCTGCAGGCCTCGAAGAAGGATCTGTTCGACAAATTGATCGGCGGCCTCGGCGGCGACTTCGATCTGAGCCAGCATTTCAATTCGCTGCAAAGCCTCATTCAGCTAACCAACGCCCAGGTGGTGGAACCCGAAGGTGCGCCGGTTTGATTTTGGGTGGGGCGCGCCAAAAAAATAGTCTGGAACTCTGGAACGCTGGAAAACGGCGGAGCACGTTTCGAACGCCAAGATAATGCAGCGAACGAAGGCCGCTCCCGGCAAGCTGCGGCAAAATTATCGTACGGATTTTGTGAAAGCTCGCCAGCCTCCGAAATTTGTAACATCGCGTGCGCCTTGGACAGCGATGGCTTCACAGAGGAAACTTTGCACGGATGAACCATCTTCAAGCGTGATCGCGCCGATGCCGAGCGGTGCTGGAATGTTGGATACAAAGTGCCCGTAGCCCGCCACCGGCACTGACCAGACTTCGACCTCGATCGCGGCTCCACCTTCGGCGACACGGATGAGGCCCGGTTTCGGCGGTGTGGTACCGGGCAGCGCAAAAAGTTTGTAGCTGGGCGCGGTGCGGGCTGTGCGCACGAGTTTGGCGCCGAGCTGGGTGAGCTGCCAGTTGAGCGGAAGGCCGCTCAGATGGGCACCGCACACGGCGAGATTGACCGAGCGACCGGCGGCGGGCAACGCACGCATGGGAGCTGGTTCGGCAAGGAATTTTGCGCCGAGGCGGAGAACGCGGTCGTCGCAGAAAGCCGGCGCGACGAGCGTCACGCCCCAAGGCATTTTGTTGGGAAGAAAACCCGCGGGCACGGCGACGGCGCAGAGGTCGAGCAGGTTCAGATAATTGGTGTAGTATCCGAGATTTGAATTCAGCCGGATCGGATCGGCTTCAACTTCGGCGACGGTGTAGATCGTGCCGGCGGTGGGCGTGAGCAAGACGTCGATCTCAGCCCAGACGGTTTCGGCGCGACGACGCAGCGCGGCGAGTTTGTAGGTTGCCTCGAATGCGGACGTGGCGGTGAGCGGTTTGGCGGCCTCGATGATTTTGTGCGTGACCGGGTGAAACGCCTCGGGTTTTTGCTCGATGAAATCGCGGATCGCCGCGTAGCGCTCGGCCACCCACGGGCCTTCGTAAA
>Ga0302322_100004781_pt1 | contig 11820 bp, 6 predicted proteins | sample Fen_T0_2_FD_203757 | JGI IMG/M metagenome (GOLD analysis project Ga0302322, IMG submission 203757) | Peat permafrost microbial communities from Stordalen Mire near Abisko, Sweden - Fen_T0_2 | ecosystem: Environmental > Terrestrial > Soil > Wetlands > Permafrost | place: Sweden: Abisko... | reverse complement strand
GGCCATCTCGGTGCGGACGGCCGAGCACGAGCGCGACCTCGCCGACCGGCTCCGGCGCGCCTCCGCCGACATGGCGGCCGCGACCTCGCCCGACGCCGTGCTCGAGCGGCTGCTCGACTGGGCCGGCCGGCTGGCGCCCTGTGACGCCGCGTGGCTCGCGGTCCGGCGTCCGCAGGGCCTGCACCTGCTCAGCGCGGCGCCGTCCGGACGGGACGCGCTCCCCGCCGGCGAGGTCGTCGAGGCTCTGCTGGCGGAGCCGCTGCCCGACGACCCGGGCCTGGCGGCCCTCCTCGCCGCGACCGAACCCGTCGCCGACCCGCCGGCGTCCCTGCCCGGACCGCTGCGCGAGCGGATGGGCGGCGCGGCGTGGCTCGCCGTCCCGCTGCCGGCCGGGGAGCTGGACGGCGGCGTGCTCGTGCTGCGCTCGACCCACCTGCAGCCCGCGGACGACGCCGGTGTCGTCAGCGCGCTCGTGGCGCAGGCAGGCGCGGCGTACGACCGGGCCGTCCTGTTCGCCCGGGTGCAGTCCCTGGCGGTCGTCGACGAGCTGACCGGGCTCTCCAACCGGCGGCACTTCTTCGAGCTGGCGCGCTGGGGCATCCAGACGTCCCGGCAGCTGGACCGCCCGATGGCCGCCCTCATGCTGGACATCGACCACTTCAAGCAGATCAACGACACCTACGGCCACGCCACCGGCGACGACGTCATCCGCATCATCGGCGAACGGCTCGCGGGGCACGTCCGCGAGGCGGACCTGGTGGGCCGGTACGGCGGCGAGGAGTTCGCCGTGCTGCTCGCCGACTCCGCCCCGCCCTACGACCTGCCCGAACGCCTGCGCCAGGCGATCTCCACCCACCCGGTCGTCACCCGGTCCGGACTGCTGCACGTGACGGTGAGCGTGGGCGTCGCCGAGCTGCGGCCGGACGACGACCTCGACGGCCTCCTCGCCCGCGCCGACCAGGCGATGTACCGGGCCAAGCAGGGCGGCCGGGACCGGGTGGTCGTGGCGGCCTGACCGGGTGCCCCGCCGCCCGGGTCGCGAGCCGACCCCGGGTCGCGAGCCACCCGGGTGGCGGGTCAATCCGGCCGGACGGCGATCCGATGGATCAGGGTGGGCGCAGGCGGACCGACGAGGACGGCAACGGCCGTACGCGGCTTCGTCGCGCAGCAGTACGCCGCCGGCGTCCTGCTGTTCGCCGGGATGGCCCAGCTGGACCGGCTCGGGTTCGGGGGGCGGTTCCCGCTGCCCACCCTGGCGGCGCTGATCCTCCTGGCCCTGGTGTGCTCGGACGAGCGGCTGCACCGGCTGGCGTCGGGCGGCGACCTGCGGCGTCGGCTGTGGCCCCGGGTCGTGGTGAATCTGCTGGCGGCGACCCCGGTGTTCTACGGGTGCGGTTGGGGATCACTGCTGGGCATCATCTGGATCGTCGGGTCGCTGTTCCACATCACCTGGTCCGGCTCGTCGGCGTGGGTACCCGCCGCGGTGGGATCGGTGCTCGCCATCGGTTGCGGCGAGCTCGGGATCGCCTGCGGCCAGTTCCCGTCCTACCTGCCGCCGGCCCAGGCGCACGTGATCGGTGCGCTGCAGGCGCTCATCGTCGTCATGGTGGTGACCTTCTTCGGGCAGCTGGTGGCCGCCCGGGAGCGGGCCGAGGCCACGCTGGAGCGCGAGGAGCGCCGGTTCCGCAAGATGCTCACCAACTCCTCCGACCTCGTCATGGTGACCGATGCGGCCGGGTGCATCCGGTGGATCAGCCCGTCGGTCCGGCACCAGTTCGGCCGGGAGCCCGACGACCTGATCGGCACCCCCGCCGACCTGCTCCTCGGGCTGGACGACGAGCAGGTCGCCGCCTGGGCACGCGCGCGGTCGACGGACGACCCGATGTCGGCGCACCGGGGCGAGCTGCGGTGCCAGAACCCGGACGGTTCGGTCCGCTGGCACGACGTCGTGGTGCAGAACCTCCTCGACGATCCAGACGTGCGCGGCGTGGTGATCAACCAGCGGGACGTCACCGAGGCCAGCCTCGCGCGGGAACAGCTCGCGTACCAGGCGACCCATGACGCCCTGACCGGGCTGGTCAACCGCCCCCGGTTCACCGCCGACCTGGGCGACCTGCTGCAGCGGACGGACGGCGGGAGCCGCTGCGCGATCCTCTACGTGGACCTGAACGGCTTCAAGCCGATCAACGACACCTACGGGCACGCCGCCGGTGACGCCGTGCTCCGGGCGGTCGCCGAGCGCCTGGACGAATCGGTCCTGGGTTCGGACCTGTCCGCCCGGCTGGGCGGCGACGAGTTCGCCGTCCTGCTGACCGGCCTGGACGACGAGGCCGGCGCGGTCGCCGTGGCGCGGAGGATGTCCGCGGCGATCCGGACGCCGGTCCTGGTCGCGGGGCAGCTCCTCGTGCCGAGCGCCTCCATCGGCATCGCCGTCAGCGATCCGCACGACCGCGACGCCGGCGCCCTGCTGCACCGCGGTGACGTCGCCATGTACCGCGCCAAGCGGTCGGGCGAGCCGTGGGTCCTCTACCACCCGGACCTCGAGCTGCCGGCGACCCTCCCGGCCGCCGACGAGGCGCCGACCTCCCCCGACGCCGCTCCGTAGCCGGCACGGAGCGACGCCGGCGGCTGTCGCGGTGCTGACGGCGGGGTGGAGGGCGCCGACAGCGACGCGTGCGCGGGCTGACAGCCGCTGCCGTGACGCTCGATGCCAGGCGCACACCCGCGCCCCAGCTCCGAAAGGGCCACCCCTATGACTGCCACTCCGCCTGCGATCACCGCACAGAACCCCGCCCCGGACCGCACGACGGAGCCGTCGTCGCACACCTACCGGTCCCTGGGGGCGGCCTGGATCCCGCTGGCCGCTCTCTGCCTGGCCTTCTTCGTCGAGATGGTCGACAACACCCTGCTGTCGATCGCGCTGCCGACCATCGGCCGCGACCTCGGCAGCGGCACCACCGCGCTGCAGTGGGTCACCAGTGCCTACTCGCTGACCTTCGGCGGCCTGCTGCTCACCGCGGGGTCGATGGCCGACCGGCTCGGGCGTCGCCGCGTCCTCCTCGTCGGGCTCGCCGTGTTCGGCGTGCTGAGCCTGGGGGTCGTCGCCGTCTCGAGCACCGGCGAGCTCATCGCCCTGCGGGCCGGCCTGGGCATCGCCGCCGCGGCCATGGCGCCCATCACCAACTCGCTGGTCTTCCGGCTGTTCGACGACCAGGCCCTGCGGATGCGGGCGATGACCGTGATGATCGTCGTCGGGATGTCCGGGTTCGTCCTGGGCCCGTTGCTGGGCGGTACCGCATTGACCCACGTCAGCTGGCAGTGGCTGCTGATCGTCAATGCTCCGATCGCGCTGATCGCCTGCCTCGGCGTCCGGCTCGGTGTCCCGGCGGACCGGCCCGAGGACCTGACCGACGACCGGCTCGACCTGCCGGGCGCCCTGCTCAGCGTCACCGCCATCGGACTCGCCTGCTACGCGCTGACCAGCGGCGTCGACCACGGCTGGCTGTCCGCCCCCACGCTCGCGTCCGCCGTCGGCGCCGTCGTCGCGGCCGTCGCGTTCGTGCGGCACGAGCACCGCACCGCGGCCCCCATGCTCGACCTGAGCCTCTTCTCGAACGGCACCGTCCGGGGCGCCTCGATCGCGCAGGTCGGGACGTCGATCGCGATGGCCAGCGTGATGTTCGGGCTGATCCTCCACTTCCAGTACGCCTACGGGTGGAGCCCCGTGCGCGCCGGCCTGGCCAACCTGCCCATCATCGTGACGATGCTCGCCGCCACCCCCCTCTGCGAGTGGCTCGTGAAGCAGTTCGGCCACCGCGTCGCCTGCCTGGTCGGCGCGGCGTTCCTGGCCGGTTCGCTGGCCGGCCTCTCCTGGGGCGTCGAGCACGGGTACGTGGCCATCGCGGTCTCCATGGTCGCGCTGACCATCGGGCTGCGCACCGTCATGACGATCTGCGCCGTCGCGCTCGTCGAGGCGATGCCGAGCAACCGCACCTCGATCGGCACGGCCCTCAACGACACCGCGCAGGAGGTCGGGGCGAGCATCGGCACGTCCCTGATCGGCACCCTGATCGCCGCTCTGGTCACCACCCAGCTACCGGCGGGGAGGTGGAGCGAGAGCCTCGTGGCGTCGTTCTTCCACGGCGAGCGCATCACCTACGCGGTCGTGGCGGTCGTCGTCGCCCTGGTCGCGGGCGGCGGCTCGCTCGCCCTCACCGACTCCCGTTCCACCGACGAGCACGTCTGAGCCGGTGCCTGCGGCCGGGTCATGATCCGGCGCGCCCCCGTGTCGCCGGGCCCGGCGCCGGGCGCGGACGGCGGCGGACGGCGGCCCCGCCGGGATCGAGCGTCGTCCGTACCCGGTCCGGGCCCCTGACGACGACGACCTCGACCGGGCCGGCCGCCGTCGCGAGGGCGTCGTGGAGCGCCTCGACGCCGAGGACCGGACGGCCGGCGACCCGGCTGAGCACGTCTCCCCGCAGGAGCCCGGCACGGTCGGCCGGGCTGTCCGTGACGACCTGCGTGACGAGGAGCCCGGCGACCTGGGCCAGGCCCACCGCGGCGCGCCGGGCGCCCGCGACGTGGTTGGGCTCCAGGCGCAGTCCCAGCTGGGCGGCGAGGGGGGACTGTACGTTCTCGAACGACAGCAGCAGCCGACGCAGCAGCTCGGCGAGCTGGTCGCGTTCGCCCGGTTCGAGCGCCGAGAGCAGCCGCGCCTCGTTGGCCAGGTGCTCCGGGGCGATCCGGTCGAAGAGCTCCACCCCTCGATCGGTCAGGCGCACCAGGGAACCCCGCCGGTCGGCCGGGTCGGGGGCGCGCGTGACGATCCCGGCCTGATCGAGGCGGTCGAGCCGGACACTGACCGTGCCCGAGGTCAGCCCGAGCGCCGCCATGAGCCGGGACTGCAGCATCGCGAACGGCGTGCCCGCGCGACGCAGCGTCACCACGACCTCGAAGTCCGCCGCGGTCAGGCCGTGGCCGGCGAAGACCTCGACGAGGCCCGTCTCGAGATGGGCACGCACCCGGCCGAGCCGCATGACGACACCCACCGGCGAGAAGTCGAGCCCGACCTGCTGGGCCTGCCACTCGGCGAGGACGACGTCCACGCTGTCGCCGACGCCGGACGACACCCGAGCGCGCGCGGTGCTGCCGACGCGCCCCGCCGTCCTGCCCGCCCTGCCGCTGGTCACCCCGCCAACGATAGCCCGCCGGCCACCGGTTCCCTCCTGGGCAAGCGTTGGGCACAAGGGGATGTTCAGCTCGGGGCGAAGCCTGCGGCCCGGACCCCGACCCGGGAACAACCGCTTCGCTACATGCCTTGAGCCCAAGGATTCTTTCGGAGCAATTTGATAGCTCGAAGGCGTCCTTGTCCCGTCGTCCCCCTACCGAGGAGAGAACAGATGGCCGACGACTCCGTCGTCAGCGGTGACGTGTCCGGTCACCACATGGCGGTCGACCTGGTGTCCAGCACCCCGAAGCGGGTCCTGATCGTGGTCGCCAACCCGACCGTCAGCACCAACAACGGCTGGCCCGTGGGCTTCTGGGCCGCCGAACTGACCCACCCCTACTACGAGCTCACCGAGCGCGGCGTCCAGGTCACGATCGCCAGCCCGGACGGCGGCGCGGTCTCGGCCGACGCCCTGTCCGACCCCCGCGACCCGTCCCGGTGGTCCGCCGAGGACCTGATCTCGCTCGGCTTCCTCTCCAGCCCCGACCATGCCGCACTGCTGGCGGACACCCCGAGCCTGGCCGATCTCGACCTCGACGACTTCGACGCCCTGATGATCGCCGGTGGCCAGTCCCCGATGTTCACCTTCCCCGACAACCCCGTGCTGCAGGACGCCGTCCTGCACTTCTACCAGGCCGAGAAGCCGACGGCCGCCTACTGCCACGGCGTCTCGGCCCTGATCAACGTCCGGCTCCCGGACGGCGAGTACCTGGTCAAGGGCAGGACCGTCACCGGCTTCGCCAACATCGAGGAGGACTACGGCAACGCCGCCGCCGGCGTCGAGATCATGCCGTGGCGGCTGGAGGACGCCCTGCGGGAGCGCGGCGCCAACTACGTCCAGGCCGGCCTGTTCAAGGCGTTCGCCGTCCGCGACGGCCGCCTCGTCACGGGCCAGCAGCAGTACTCCGGCCGGGCCGTCGCCCAGCTCGTGATCCAGATGCTCGGGGTGTGAGTCCAGCTCAGGGCGTGAGTCCGGCTCAGGGCGATCCGCGCGATCGGTAGTGATCCGCCCAGGAGCCGGGCGCCGGGCGCCTGACGCCTGACGCCGGTCGCCCGGTCGCCCGGTCGCCCGGTCGCCCGGTCGCCCGGATCATGACGACGGCTGCCTCCGGCGAGCTGAGCGCCCGAGCGGCAGAGGCCCTGTCCGGCTCACCCGACAGGGCCTCTGCCGCCGGAGCCGGCCGTTCTGGTGGGTACGGTGCTGACGTGACCGATCGGGGGAGTATCGCGCAGGCCGCGACGCTGATCAATCTGAAGCGGTTCGACCTGGCTACCGATTTGCTGGCCCGGTTCGTGGCGTCCAACCCTGGTGACGGCGAGGCGTCGGCGATGTTGGGGAGGGCGCTGCGTGCGGCGGGCCGACCGGCTGAGGCCCTGGTCGCGGCGCAGGGCGCGGTCGCGGCGGATCCGGGGTCGGCCTCTGCACATGCGGTCATGCGCTGTCCCTCATGGATCTCGATCGGAACCGGGAGGCGACGGCGGCGATGTGGCGTGCCATTCGCCTGGAGCCGGAGTCGGCCCGGCACCGGGCGAACCTGTCCACGATCTGCCTGCGCCACAACGACGACACCGCCGCCCTGGCCGCCGCCGCCAGGGCCGTGAGTCTGGACGGATCTTCCGCGTACGGCCACCTCATGTACGCGATCGCGCTGGAGCGGTCGGACCGGGGAGCGGAGGCGCAGAAGTCCGTGCGCGAGGCGATCCGGTTGGACCCGAACCTGGCGCCTGCCCACGCCCTCCAGGCCGAGCTGATGGCACGCCGGGGCGATGTGTCGGACGCTGCGGCGAGCGTTCGAAGGCTGGCCGGGGCGGATCCGCGACACCCATTGACACGATGGAGCGTGTCCGCCCTGTTGGAGGCCCTCGCGGTGCACCTACGCCGCGGCGGCCTGGCCATGCTCCTGCTGTCGTGGGCGACGACCGGTGTCCTGCTGAGCGCGCCGGGCTCGCTGATGCCGGTCGCTCGGGGTGCGGGGTTGCTGTCGGTGACGGGGCTGCTCGCCAGTCGCGTGTGGCGCGTTCGAGCGAACCTACGGGCGATCTGGCGCTTCGCCGTCGTCCGGGTACCGCATGACCCGGTGCTGGCCTTCGAGGCAGCGCTCGTGGCCGGCCTGTACCTGATGTCATCGGCCTTGTGGTGCATCCCCGCGCTGGACACCCTCGCGGTCGGCGGATGGATCGTCCTGGTACTCGTCGTCGCCGTCCTCGCCTCCCGCCCGATCCGCGCGGTGTGGATCCGACGGATCGACCCGGGCAACCAGCCCAGAGGCTAGGTCCGCCGATCGGAGCAGCCGGCCCGCCGAGCCTCGACCGGCACGCGTGCGCTCGGCGTCACAGCCCAGGGATGCCGAAGCGGATCAGTTCCCCAGTCGGCATCGCGAGCAGGAGGCGATCGTCGGTATCCGTGGTCCGGGCGCACAGGACGGCGAGGCCGTGTCTGGGCCGAGGGCCAACGCCGTCCCAGCGCGGGTCCGACTCGAGACGGATCCGAACGGTCTGCGTCGTCCCGATCCGCACGGACACCACGTCGTCCGGCCTGTACTCGTCGACCCAGACCCTTCGGTATCGCCACGCCTGCGCGCCTCGCGGGCCGTCGGGCCGCCGGACGCCGCAGACGAACGTGTCAGGGTGTGGGCGACTGCGTTCGAGCCAGTCGGCGATCCTGCTGCCCACTGCCGGTCGCCGCGCGTTCGGGCTCCCCCACAACATGGCCACGAACGCGGAGCATAGTCGCGACCATCGGCACGATGGGCGCAACGGGGTGCTCACGAGACGTAGCGAGCCCTGGACGCCGAACACGCAGGCCGGATCAGGGATCAGGCCGCCGATCAGGCCACGTCGCAAACACCCAGAGGCCCTGTCCGGTGAACCGGACAGGGCCTCTGGCCTGCACTTTCCTGTGGTAGCGGGGGCAGGATTTGAACCTGCGACCTCTGGGTTATGAGCCCAGCGAGCTACCGAGCTGCTCCACCCCGCGTCGTGAGAGTTACGTTACGCGAGGGGCCACGGAACAGCAAATCAGCAGCTCAGCCCGTCGGCGGGGCCTTGCCGGACGGCCCCGGTGGTGGCCCCGTGGCCACCACCGGCTGGGCCGTCGTCCCCGCCCCCAGCAGCTGCTGCAGCTGGGCGGCCGCCGTGGACGTGCCTGCCGTCGGGGAGGCGGCCGACGAGGGCGAGCCGCCCGACAGGCGCTGCTGGGCCGCCAGCGCCCGCTGGACGGCCGCCTTGAGCCTCGTCTGGGCCGCGGCGTAGGCCTGGAGGTCCGCAGCCTTCAGCGCGTTGTCGGAGGCCGTCAGGGCCGCCTGGGCGTCGGCCAGCGCCTGGGTCAGCTCCGCCTGTGGCGACGCGGCACCCGAGCCGCCCGACGGGGCCGGCGTGGAGGGCTTCGTCGTCCCGGGGGACGGGTTGGGACTCGGTGTCACGGACGGCGACGGGCCGCCGCCGCCCGCGCCCGTGCCGCCTCCGGACGTCGCCGAGGCCGGCCCGAAGACCTGGCTCAGCGCCTGGTCGAGGGTGTCGCCGTAGCCGGTCTTGTCGGCGTAGCCGACGATCACCTTCTTGAGGAAGTAGGTGGGCGTCGTGACCTTGGCCCCGATGAACACCGGTTGGACGTACAGCAGCCGGCCACCCAGGGGCAGCGTCAACATGTTGCCGTAGACCACGTTCTGGGTCTGCTGCTGGATGTTGAGCTCCTGGCTCACCTGTTTGAACTGGTTGTACGTCTGGGCGGGCGCCGGCGTCGAGGTGTCCTTGGCGAGCTGCAGCAGGCGCAGCTTGCCGTAGCCCTCCCGCTTGACCCCCGACTTGTTGCCGGCGTCGGAGTCCACCGCGAGGAACCCGCTGAGCACCCGACTGCCGCTCGAGCCCTGCGGCACGTACAGCGAGGTCAGCGAGAAGCGAGGCTGGTCCGTGCCGGGCATCTGCAGCGACAGGTAGTACGGCGGCTGGCTGGCCGCCTGCTGCTCCGTCGGGTCGTTCGGGACGGCCCAGTAGTCCTCGCTGTTGTAGTACGCGTCCGCCTTCGTCACGTGGTAACGCGCGAGCAGGGTGCGCTGCACCTTGAAGAGGTCCTCCGGGTAGCGCACGTGCGACATCAGGTCGCCGTTCATCGCCGAGAGCGGCTTGATCGTCGTCGGCAGGGCCTTCTGCCAGGCCTTGAGCACCGGGTCGGCGTCGTCCCAGGCGTAGAGCGTGACGCTGCCGTCGTAGGCGTCGACGACCGCCTTCACCGAGTTGCGCATGTAGTTGACCTGCTGGGCCTGCAGCGCTGCGACGTTCGAGGTCTGCTGGGTCAGCGAGTCGGAGGTGACCGTGCTGACGTCGGTCAGCCGGGAGTACGGGTAGCGGTTGGACGTCGTGTACCCGTCGAGGATCCACAGCACCCGCTTGCCCTTGCCGTCGCCCCGGTCGACCACGGCCGGGTACGGGTCGCCGTCGAGGGTCAGGTAGGGCGCGACCTTCTCGACCCGGTCCCGGGGCGAGCGGTCGTACAGGATGCGCGACCGGTCGTTGACCGCGTCGGAGAGCAGGATGTTCTGCTCCTTGAACTTGAGCGCGTACAGCAGTCGGTTGAACGTCGACCCGATCGAGACGCCGCCGCCGCCGTTGTAGGTGTACTTCTGCTGGTTGTCGCCGTTGTCGGCCGGGTAGTCGAGCTCGCGGGGGGCGGCGCCGGCCGGGCCGCCGACGATCGAGTAGTCCGGCGAGTTCTCGCCGAAGTACACCCGCGCCTCGTAGGGGTTCAGCTCGCCCACCGAGGGGATGTTGCTCTGGAAGTAGGACGGCGAGCCGTCCGCCGTCGCCTGGTTGCCGTAGGCGGCCACCACGCCGAACCCGTGCGTGTAGACGATGTGATCGATGTTCCAGCCGCGCTGGCCGGTCTGCAGGCCGCCCAGGTTGATCTCCCGGACGCCGAGCACGGTGTCGCGCTGCTTCCCGTCGATCGTGTAGCGGTCGACGTCCATGATGCCGGGAATGGTGTAGTAACCCTTGATCGACTGCTGGCCGCGGTAGGTGTCACCGACCAGGTCGGGGTCGAGCAGCCGGATCCCCGGGATGGACGCGGCCTCGGTGCGCAGCACGTCCTGGGTGGGCTGCGGCGCCGACGACCCGCTGTAGTCGGGCGTGACCTGAACGTCGTCCAGGCCGAAGGCCGCCCTGGTGGCGCCGATGTTGCGCTGGATGTAGGGCGCCTCCAGCGACGCCTCGCTCGGCCGGACCTGGAAGCGCTGGACGATCGCCGGGTAGATCCCGTTGAGCAGGATCGCCGACACCACGAGCAGGGCCACGCCGTACACCGGCAGCGGCCTCCACCGCTCCACGAGCGCCGCGATGACGAACAGCACCGCGATGATGACGGCGATCGCCGCCAGCACGCCCTTGGCCGTGAGGACGGCGTGCGCGTCGGTGTACTTGAGGCCGGTGAGGAGCGGGTCGTCCTTGACGGTGAGGTCGTAGCGGCTCAGCCAGTAGTCCAGGCCGCGCAGCAGCAGGAAGGCCGCCGCCAGGGAGGCCAGGTGGATGCGCGCCGTCGGCGTCATCCGGGGCCCGTTGCCCTGCAGGCGCAGCCCGCCGTACAGGTAGTGCGTGACGACGGCGCCCAGCCCCGCCAGGAAGACCACGGCGGTGAAGAAGCTGGAGAGGAACTGCAGCCACGGCAGGGTGAAGACGAAGAACCCGATGTCCAGGTTGAACTGCGCGTCCTTGGCGTTGAACGGGACGGAGTTCCACCAGAGCAGGAACGTCTCCCACTGCTGGCTGGCCGCGCTGCCGGCGAACAGGGCCAGGCCGGCGGGCACCGCGATCCCGACCAGGCGGCGCAGCGGCTCCAGCGTCTCCCGGTACCGGTCGAGGCTGGCCTGTTCGGACGACACCGGCGCGTAGATCGGCCGCGACCGGTAGGCCACCATCAGGCTCACCAGCACTGCCGCGCCCATGATCAGCGCACCGACGACGAACAGCGCCACCTTGGTGAACAGCTCGGTGCGGTAGACGCCGACGTACCCCAGTTGCTGGTACCAGAGGACGTCGGTCCAGACGGACGCCAGGAGGAAGGCCGCCACGACGAGGACGCCGAGGACGGCAAGGGTCGGCGCCAGCGCCCCGCGACGGCGTCGGGACACGACGGGCCGGCGTGGCCCTCGACGAGGATCGGGCTCAAAGCTCACGGGGTGAGAACTTACTCATCTCGCCCCGGGTTCCCCACCGCGACCGGCCGCTCGCACCGTGCGAGGATCGCCTGGTGGACCGCACCGTAGGGGACCTCCCCGTAGCCCATGACCCTGCCGACCGCCAGGACGCCGTCCTGCGCACCGTCCGGGAGCTCGAGCAGCACGTCGCGTCGGGCGGCTGGGACGGCCCGGTGCGGCTCTTCGCACTGATCCGCACCGCCGCCGCGATGGAGCGGGACGCCTCGCTCGCCGACCAGCTCCCGCCGGACGTCGTCAAGGCCGCCCGCGAGGACACCGAGCACCTGACGGCCGTCGAGCAGGAGAACCTGCCGAAGACGGAGTCGATCGAGGCCCTGCTCGGCCGGATCGGCTGGCCGGAGACGGTGGACGGCGCCGCGCTGGTCCTGGAACGGGTCGTCGTCC
>Ga0302322_100004780_pt1 | contig 11820 bp, 12 predicted proteins | sample Fen_T0_2_FD_203757 | JGI IMG/M metagenome (GOLD analysis project Ga0302322, IMG submission 203757) | Peat permafrost microbial communities from Stordalen Mire near Abisko, Sweden - Fen_T0_2 | ecosystem: Environmental > Terrestrial > Soil > Wetlands > Permafrost | place: Sweden: Abisko... | reverse complement strand
GCTGGCATCGGGAGGAAGATCGGCTTCGAGGGACTTGGGAACGAATTCAGGTGGGGGGCCGAGATTGAGGGCCAGAGAGACGTAGGGAGAGAGTGAATTCTTGGAGCCGGGCTGGTGGTGCTGATCATAGAAGGAGCACATCGCCTTGGCTGCGGCGGCCGCTTCGGGCGACTTGCTGGCAGCGACCAAATCGAGACGAACCTCTGCGCGCACTGGTAGAGAAGCCAAAAGTTCCTGATCGTAGCCGCAGACGTTGGCAGCGGCCAGGACACTGAAGAGAGTTTCGCTGACTTCGAGAGTGGTTGGAGTTTGAGCTGCGGCGCAACAGCTCAACAGAAAGATAGCCGCAGCCGCAAGGGTACGTCGAAGAACACTACTCAGAACAGCCTCCTGAAGCGGGTAGAAGGGAACTGCAAACTACAAGTTTACGGTGCTGCGAATAGCGGATGCAAATCAGAAGCCCGATTGCCAAGGCGGATTAAGGCGACGCCAGGGTGAGGTGTCCTATCCCTTTACTTGAAAATTCGAGAAGGCCAGGATGGTGCGCCCCGAGGTTGGACGGCCGAAGCTCGTTGCCGGCTTGAAAGTGGCGAAGATCAGCATGTTCTTCAGGTTCGAGGCTGTGGCGGCATCGTTTATGCCGCCAGAGAGAACGCGGTAATCCTGTACGCGGCCGTCAGCGCCCACCAGAGCTTCAACAATTAGCGGCTCAGAATGTCCGGTTTCCACCGCCAGCTCAAACGGTGTGGTCTGCAACTGGGGAGGCGTGTAAAACGTGGTGGGTACGTCGTTCGCTTCGGGGACAGGGATTGGCATAAGAAAATTGATAAGCAATCCGAAAGTCAGGACGGCCGTGACCAATCCGCCTGTAGCTGGAACCATGAGGGCACGGAACGCGTTTTCCCAATGGACATGCAACATCTCCCAACGGGAGCGGCGTAAGGAGGCGATTTCCTGGGAAGCGGCAACCCGAAGCCTGAGAGCCAGTTCGGGAGGAACCGACTTGCGTCCCAGGCTGCGCGCGACCAACTTCGTACGTTCGAGCGCACGAAGGCGATGCAAGCACTCCAGGCACGACTTGAGATGTGCCTGAAACAAAGACATCTCTTCGCGCGTGACTTCAGAGTCAAGGTACGACGACATGATCCGCTTCGCTTCCAAGCACTTCATGGCATGACCTCTTGGTTGTGTCCCTCGATGAGGCGTTTGCTGTGAGCTCGCCTTGCGGGCTCCACGTCGATACCAAACGCGGGAAGGTGGCGCTCCAAGCGTTTGCGCAACGCTTCTCGACCACGCATCAGCCGTGATTTAACCGTTCCCAGCGAAATGCCGAGTACCTCGGCGATCTCTTCGTAAGAAAGCTCTTCAACGTCTCGGAGGATCACGGTGGTGCGGTAGGGCTCCACTACGGCTCGAAGTTCCACTTCGACGCGGTCGCGCAACTCTGAGTCGTAGACGCTGTCGAGAGGCGACTTCGAGGAATCGGATCTGACTTCGAGGAGAGAATTGTTCCTGTGCTCGGTGTGGCAATCGTCGGATGGCTCGATGGACGTTTCTCGTCCCCGGTGGCGAAACCACCAGCGACGCTGGTTCGAAGCCTCGTGCAGGGCGATGCGGTAAATCCATGTCTTCAAGCTCGAGTTTGAGTTGAAACCACGGATGCCGCGGAAGATCTTGATGAACACTTCCTGGGTCGTATCGGCGGCGTCGGAAGGGTCGTCGAGCATCCGGTAGACCAAGCTGTGAACAGGCTGGCTGTAACGAGCGATGAGCCACGCAAAGGCGTCTTCGGATCCGGCCTTCAACTCGGCGACGATCAAAGCCTCTTCGGTGTAGAGAGTGCTCGAACTCGCCAGCTCGCTCAAGATTGATGCTCCCGCCAGACTACTCACGCTTGCACCTTAATGTTAATAAAGCTCCGCACTTTGCACAATTCAGCGGCGAAAGAGCTGCAAGTGACATCAGCAGCGGTTGCCACGTCTTTCGAGCGTACAACGCCAGAGTGCGTCTTGCCGGACTCAACGATATAGAACCCATGGTGGGTGGAATTGTTCCCGCTATTTGCAGTGATGGTTCGGGCTCTTGCGAGCAGGGAAGCGGCACCGGAAGGGTGTTGCAAAAGCTGCGGACGGGTCGACTTACGTGACGAGTTTGACTAAGAACCGCTGGTGCGAGAAAATCAAAGAGTGCCCGCTGATTGCGGGCGTCCCGCCGAAGTGTGGGCCTGTGGCGCAGCTGGGAGCGCGCTTCCATGGCATGGAAGAGGTCGTCGGTTCGATCCCGACCAGGTCCACCATTAAATCAACAACTTACAAGAACCTCCTTTCTCCGATTGGTAGCATTTGGTAGCAAATTCTCAAAAAGTTTAGCCGGCTTGCATCGATTTCGGCTTCTTTCTGAGTTCTGCGTGGATCGCGTTGATCGTTGCCTGAACGCTCTCCGGTATCTCCTGCATGTACACGTCCGTGGTCGTTGCGGCACGCGAATGCCGAAGCAGGCCCTGAACGTCCTTGACCGTGCCCTTCTTTTGCGCCAGCGTGGCAATCGTGCGCCGGATCACTTGAAAGGTCAGCTTGGGCAGCCCGAGATCTCGTGCCAGCTTATGTAACACCCGTTTTCGATAATTGCCGGTGTCCATAAACCCACCTTTCGCGTCGGGAAAGATGAAGGCATCGGGTGAAGAATCTGGGCACTCTTGCTTCCAAAGCCAAAGGTCCTCCGCCAGTTCTTTCGGCAGGTGAACCCGTCCCAAACTCTTCCTGGTCTTGCCCCACGGCCTAATCGAGCCGTTGTACGCCGTTTCAAATACTTGCATTTTCGATTCAGCGTAATTGAAGCACTTCCACCGCAGAGCAAACAGTTCGCTGGGACGCAAGGCATTAGTCATGTCGAGTTCCAGCAAAACACGATCCCGCAGCGCGAGTTGCAAGAGTGCATCTCGGAGCTGCTCCCAGGTCAGAGTGGTTCGGTCCGTGTCCCGCAACTGCGAGGGGACCGTCACCTTCCGAGCGGGGTCTTTGGTGAGGAAGTCTTGTTCGACCGCCTCGGCAAAGATGTCCCGCACGTAGGACTTGATTTGAAGCACCCTGTCCTTTGACCTGGTTTTCGCTAACTGGTTCAGGTGGAGCTGCAGGGTGAATCGCTCGAAGTTCTCCAGCGGGATTCCATCAAACGTCTCGACTAGATCCTTCTGGATAATCAACTTCTTCACCTTTGCGGTCTCTGGCTTCCAGTTCGCTTCCTTCAACGGGAAGAATCGGTTGCGCACGAACCACCCGAACGTCACAGAGCCATCGTTCATGACTCTGCTTCCCGAATCCGTTCCCGTTTGCTTCGTTACCTCCTGCTCCAGCCGTTCCCGCGCCTGAAACTTCGTAAGCTCTGACTTCGGGCCGAGAACGATTGGAATTACGTCGACTTTCTGTTCGTTTGTGATTGGGTCAAGGACGGTTCGCCGGTAGTACCCGTACCATTTTCGGCCACGGAGAACAACCCAACCCCTCTGGTGCGATTTCCCCATTCATTCCTCTGTTTTCTGTGGGGGGAACAAGTGGGCTACGCTATTTTACGCCCAGAGTTCCTACGCCGAAGTGCAGAAAGCCGCTCTTGCTCGATGATGAATTCCTCGATTTTGCTGGCCCGGTAGCGCAGGATTCCTGCCCTGCCAGGGCCGTCGCCAATGCGAATGACGGGCAGCAAGGGCAGCTTTCTAGACGAGTGATCCCAGACCCAATCGATCGAGGTATTCAACCTCTTGGCGACTTGTTCTGGCGTCAAGAGCGGATCGTGTTCGTACCCTGCACTTGCGCTCGCGATAAAGTTCGAATCCCCACTCATAATTTGCAGCACTCCTCAACGGCAATTCACTGCTTTGCGGAAACCTGGGCGCACAGCCTCGCACCATGCAATGCGGCTTGAGCGAAGCCGCCCGTCCTTCGAGTTGCGGTCGGGGCGGCACGACCAGGAACGTCTCCAGCGCTCTTGATAGCTTCAAATCCGGTGTCAGTCAAAAGGGCTCACTCGGGTGTGATGTCCGTTGCTGCGGCTGTGGGAATAGTTGTACGAGGGTGTACCGAGCCCCGAGGAGCCTGACGGAAATGGATTTTGCAGCGCTTGAAATCAATCAGTTACGGACAGAGACGCCGGTCTGCAAGTTGTTGATTCTTCGTCGGAGATTTGTTATCCCCCGCGGAAGCTCTCGCGCACACTGTTCCACTGCAACATGACTGTCGTGAATTTATTGGTCCGGCAACTCCGCCCCGGTATCGCGATCGTTAATAGATTTATTTCACCGATTACACTTTGGCTGGGCAAAGCAGCTGGTGGGGGGAATGCGCTGCCAAATTAGACGCCACAAAAGTGGACGCGAATTGGTCCTTCATTCACTCCGCCATGGTCGCAGCAAAGTCGATCTTCTCACCGATGCGCTGTCTTACTTCCTTGAGCCACGCTCGCGGATTGGTGCCATGAATCACGCGCCCCAGAAAGCCCAGCCGCTCGGCTACATTGTTGCGGTTTCGCCGGATGTCGTCCTTTGTGATCTTGGTGTAAAGAGCGAGAAAGCTATCCATGCTTCGGGGCTTGGCGAAGACGTAAGTCGCGTGGCCCAGCTGTGGGGTTTCGACGACCACGGCTTTCTCAACGTCGAAGATATATTCATCCCGAAACAGATAGATCCGGCGTGCCCGGCGTGAGAGCTGGCGATAAAAAAACGGGTCATAGTCGGGGCGCCAACTGATCTGGGCGACATCAAAGTCACCCGGAATACGCAGTTCCGAACACATTCGCTGCAGATCCACTCGCTCGACCGCCCGGTGCTCCAGGCACAGATGGATCTGATCCAGAGCCCGGGAATACTGGCCGAAGCGATGATAGGCAGTTTTGGCAGATTCGATTTGTACCTGGAAATCGGGTGGCAGTTTCACCTGCAACCGGCTCGGCAAGGCAGTTTCCCAGGTAATGAGTTCCCACTGCTCACGACGCCTGCGGTATTTGCCGCTCTGTACGAACGTGCCCTCGACCTCGATTTTGCTTCCCAACAGATGCTTCCACTGATTCCAGGTGCGGTCCCAGAGCGTATGTAGGGCGGCCGGGTCGAGCCACAACTCTAGCTTGCGGCGCATATCGCGGCACAGTGCCCGGTCGTCGTAAAAATCACATCTGCGCAGTGGCACATGGAACCGCCGTCGTCGGAGATCGGGTGAAAACGCGAGGATACGGCGTGCAAAAAACGTCTGTCCGTCACGGGAAGGCTCGCCGGCCACAAGAAGGGACCCGAACCCGCCATAAGGGAATATGGCCGGCGCTTCGGGATCGGCCAGCAGCGCGTCATAGCAAGCGCGCAGTTCCGGCTGACCAACGATGTTGAATGCCCGCTCCAGCGCCAATCGCTCGCGCTGCCGCACGCCCGCCGTTTGTCGCTCCAGATCGCGCAGCTTGAAAGCAACGCGAAGCTCCGAGGGAGAAGCGCTGGCCGGGATACGCAAGACCTCGTAGAGGGTAGGATGATCGACGCTGTCGGCTCCACGCTGCAGGCGGTAGAAATACTCGCGCAGGACTTCGCATGGCAGGAAGACTGTGCCGATACCAAGGCTTCCAGGTTGAACCTCAGCCGAAACGAAGTGCTGATTTCGTTTGTCCTGCTTGGGCTGACTGACGTATCCGATTGGCACGTGGTAGAGATAACGGTTCGGGCAGGAATTTGAGTTCTTGGTGATCAAGATTTCTGCGCGAATCGTATCCTCGGTGGGGGCAGGGAAGGCGATCTCGTCGCCAATCTCGATGTAACCACCAAGAAAGGGGCGTAAGAGAATCTTCGCCTGATTGGCCAACACGAAAGCGGCATGATTCTCCTGCGGCTGAATGCTTACTACACGCTCTCGAAAGATCGTAATGGGTGACGTGGCAGCCATACTCGCCAGGCAGTGTAGCCAGGTTTCAGCAAGAGGTCGAATGCGCCTGGAACCATGGCGCCCAGATCCGCTGGCACCCAAGTCGTCATCCCCCATCCCCTGCCTTCACCAGGAGGATTGCGGGTTGATCCTCCCTCGGTCGAAGCATCAACAATATTCAGCGAAAAATAATTTCTTACTGAATCCGAAATCGCAGGGCCAGCATCTATCGGTGACATCTTCTTCTCTGTGCCTAGAAAAAACCTTTGAATTGTGCGTACAGAGCGCAGTGGAAGGTGTCCTTCAGAAGATCGTCCCTTCGTCCCATAGGCTGGCCGCAAGCTAACTTGCTCTGCAAGTGCTGTCTTTGCGGAGCTCAAACCAGTTCAGTTCCACGGGGAAACAACGTCTGAAATCGCTGAAACTTGATTTGTGTGGGGCCACATTTCGCGAGGAGGTCTTTCGAGGCCCGCAACTCAGGCTACGCGATATAACGGGACCCAGTCATGCGCGGGGCTCTGCACCGATCACGCAATTCGGGCAGCAAACAGCTGGCAGCCATCGATCAACTGTTGATCGCTGGGATCAAACTCGGGCCTGCCAAAAAGCGCGAGGCAATCAACCGAGTTCTGGAGCTTGTTCCGGAGTGGACGCGTGGAGACTGCTGGCAGCGCATCAACGAGTTGCGGAGGGCCGCCAAACGCGCGGCTCGTGAGGAGCGCCACCCGCCCACGGCAAAGGAGCGAGGGGAGGCGGCCGCAGCCCGGCGGCCAGCCCCCAGACCATGGACGCCAGCGGATGACGACAGGTTGTTGAACCTGGCTGGGTACGAACCAGTCAAGAGGATTGCTCAGCGCCTGGACCGTTCGGTTCGCGCGGTCCGCTTCCAGATGGCGGCACTCGGAATCAGTGCGAGAGTCACGGATGCGTGGTCGCTGCGGGCGCTGCGGAAGATGTTGCGCGTACGTCCCTGCCGGTTGAGGTATTTCATCGGAAACGGCCTATTGAAGGTACGAGATGCCCGCATATCGGCAAGCTCCCTGGCGGCGTTCTGCGAGCAGAATCAGCTATCTTTGTCCGCCTCCACCCTCGAACGAATGACCGCTGCCCTAGTTAAGGGAAACGAAGGATACACGTGGGAAAGGGCCGCGGAGCTTCTCGGCGTAACAGTGGCTCAAATACAAGTCTGGATTTCTGCGGGCCAGCTAAAGGTCGTTAACACATCTGTTACCGACAGGTCGTTTGAGGAGTTCTGCAAGAAGCACGGCGACCAGATCAATATGACGCTGATCGATCCGGCCACTGCAAAGTGGCTGGTAAGTGAATACGGCGTTTCACCATCCGCCACAAACGGCAAGACAGTTTCGCGCGTTCAAAAGCATGTCTTGGTGATCCGAGCCTGTCACTGTGGAAGGAAGATCGCCGGCAACGCATACTTCCGGCATGTCAGAACCTGCCAATCTGTGGCTTCGGCTTCTGCCCAATCTCCCAACCAAGGATCGAGGGCCCAATTCTCGGAGTCGTTGGAGCGCTAGGCCGAGCAGTCAGTTAACGGCGAGCTCAACGTAAGAATCGGCTTCTCTGCGCCAGTCTTCAAAAGAGGGGTAAGGGCTCGGCAACTCCGAACTCCAGACCTCATCACAGTGGTCGGCGTATTCCATTGTCCGAATAGCCCGCGGATGGCTCCGCACTTGAATGAGAATGGCATCGAACCAGCCCTCGGTTTGAGCGTCCTGGAAGAAGTGGTCAGCGATCCAGAGCATCAGGCGCTGCCATTCTTGTGTAGCAGCACTGGCCTCCTGCGCTGGCGCTTTGAGCCCGGCGTCCAAGTACCCTGGGCAACGACGTTCCAGCTCAAGTACAACCTCTGCGGGAGGCTCTGCTCCCCGCTCCAGCGCCTGTCGTGCCCAGTACGCAAGAGCCTCACAATCCAAGTAACGAGTAGCAGCCTCGGAGAGGCGGTCAGGATGCACCAGCTTCGCCGATGCCCTGGCCTTGCGCTCCCGCGCCGTCAGACGAGCAGTTTCGTCACATTCCGCCGCCATGCCTTTCCACTCCTCGAACGACGGATACTGAGCCGGTTTGGCTTTCTTCCACTTCTCGGTGCACTCCGCCCAGCACACTTCGGCCCGCTGGTAGCGCGGGTCTCGTACTGCGTAATACGTGCTTGCGAAGAACGAGCCTTCCTGCTTGGCCAAGCCAAAGACGTGATCCTCAATCCAATCTTCCAGGCGCAGTACCAGAGGCCGGGTCTTGACTACTTTGGGCGGGAGCGTTTTTTCCGTTTCAAGAAATCCCGGGCAGCGGTTCTGGAGAATCTCGGCTAGCCAGTCAATGATCCGCTGTTCGACTTCGAGGATCGAGCGAGCCCAGAAATTAAACTCCTGCCATTCGATGTATTGATTGCGAACTTCGTAGAGACGCTGCCACGGTATCCGACGGGCCTCCTCATCGGCGCGCTCGCGGGCGGCCCGCTGAAGGCGAGCGGTCGAGTCGCGCACGGATTCGCGTTTGGATTTCTTCACACCGGGGCACCTGGGATGGGGACGCAGGGCTGAGTGTCGTCGATCGTCGTTTCGGAGCCTGCTGCCTGCCGCCTCATTCTAGTCGATTTCGACGATGCCGGAAGCAACTTGTCACGAGCATTTTCTTCGGACTTGACCTCCGGTTCCTACCGAACCGGCGCAAGCCGACGCCTCATTTCCGGAGCAAAAACTCTCGCCCTTAAACAACCACGAACTATAGTTCCTCAATCATTTAGCGTCAAACGACAACTATGGGGTGTGCCCAAACAGATTGGTGCTGATAAACGGCGTGAATCCCGCACCTTAGGTGAGGCTGTCGGCGCTGAGATTACCCGATTGCGTGTGGATCGCGGATGGAGCCAGGCAAAATTGGCGCACGATCTGGGATACACCGAGCGCTATATCGGCCAACTGGAACGCGGCACCAAGAGCCCAACGTTACGAATGCTCGCAGACCTCGCCAAAGCGTTTTCCACTGAGGTTTCTATCATAATCAGAGCGGCGGAACGGCGGCACCGGAACAGTGGAAAGCGCTGATCTTCAAACCATAAGCTCGAACGCGTCTTTCACGCATCTTCATCATCTGATCAGTTACCGCTTGCGCTAGGCTTAGGACCAGCAGACGGCTTTATATCAGGCAAGCGAGTAACGATATTCATCAAGGAGCAGATATGAAGATCGGCATCATCGGAGCGGGCCAAATCGGTGGGACACTCGCCCGTCGCTTCACCGCACTGGGCCACCAAGTGTTCATTGCCAACTCCCGAGGCCCCGAGACGCTGGCAGGTTTAGCCAGCGAGACAGGCGCGAACCCTGTCTCAGTCACCGAAGCTGCTCGCAGCGGAGATGTGGTCATCGTGACGATTCCCCAGAAACACGTGCCCAAACTGCCACCTGATTTGTTTGCAGAGGTTCCAGACAGCGTCGTCGTAGTAGACACGGGCAACTACTATCCGCAGCAGCGCGACGGCCGTATTGACGGGATCGAAGCCGGCGCGACCGAAAGTCGGTGGGTTGCTCAGCAGTTGGGCCGCCCTGTGGTCAAGGCGTTCAACAACATCTATGCGCAACATCTCTTGGGTCTGGGCCGCCCTGCAGGTGCTCCCGGACGAATCGCGCTACCTATTGCTGGAGACGTCGAAGCAGCTAAGGCAGTCGTGCTTCGGTTGCTGAACGAGCTCGGATTCGATGGCGTTGACGCCGGTGAGCTTGATGAGTCCTGGCGTCAACAACCCGGCAGCCCAGTTTACGCCACGGACTTCGACGCGGCGGGCGTAAAGCGTGCGCTGTCTGAAGCGACGAAAGAGCGCAAGCCAGAATGGCGTGCCACCGCGAACAGCCCTGGGAATTTTGCTAAGCCGGCTTAATGCGATTTGCCGCGTCGCCCGCGAATTCGAGATCGACTGCCAGTCGGCTTATCCTCGACGCGCCTGCTTGACCATCTCGACGAACACTTCTCTGGTTTGTGAGGGGTCGCTCACTTCCCGCAAGAAGGCGACCCGAGTTCCCTTCACGCCATCCTTGGTTTTCAGGCGCAGGTGGAAGCCGAGACGATCTACCGAGGTCATCTCCGCCTCCTGTGCTTCAATGCCAGCAAAATGTTTTGCGAGCAAGATGAGCTCGTCCTTATGGTCGGCATTCATGTGCTGCATGATGTCATTCCTGTGTTCGACCAGCGGATCGGGTTGTGCCTGGGAGTAGTCCGAGGCAGCCACCCATCCCATCACTCCGAAGCCGCCCACGTAATAAACGTCCAGTACATCCATTTGGTAAAAGGAGAAATCGTAAAAGTCGACCCAGTACTTGCTGTCTGGGCAACCCGTCAGATAGACCGTGCGCGCGGCTGCCAGCTCTGGCTCCGGTATTCTGCTAACACTCCCTATCAACGTAACTCTGGATGAACCGAGCGGGTCTCCGCTGGCCCCGGGCTCTGTCACAAACAGGCTGGCGCGTGGATCCGCCTGCAGATTCTGCGTATGCATAGCCATCGTGCTGACGAGGAAGATGGGACGACCCTCAGCGTCAAGCGCGTAAGGCATCAACGACCCGAAAGGAAACCCCGGCTGTTTCCGCGACAGGGTGGAAAGACTCCCGATTCGGCTTGAGTGCATCAGCGTGCGCGCTCGCTCAGCGAACGACGGCTCGGGAACTGTAGGCTGGCCGCTCGTCGCGCCACTCGCGTGTCTTCCGAAGGATGAGGAAGCCACTTATGCTTTCGCCTCTTTCTTGGCGGCCCAGCGCGCCTTCATGAGTGCTGACAACTTCTTCTTTGCGGCTGCGCTCATCGGACGGCGAACGGTGGTCTTCTTAGGCGCAGCCTTGGCTTGCTTCGGTGAGGATTTTCCCTTCCATTTTGCCCATCGCTGCTTCATAGCCTCGGAGATGCGCTTGCGTGCGGATGCGCTCATCCGGCGAGGCTTCCCGCCAGTCGTGGTCGCCTTTGGCGGACGTCCACGCCGGAGTCCAGTTGAAGTAGGTCCTTCCAGCGCGGAGATGGCCTGGTCAATTCGATTACGTTCGTCCTTAAGATTTGAAACTATCGTTTCGATGTCCATGGAAACCTTTCAAATGCTGCGCCAGGGTTGTAGCAGTCGGGTCTCTAGATTCAGACGGAGCTTGACTCATCTTAGGTGACGCGACGGATCGCCCGCTATCCTGTTACGCGGGACAAGTCCAGCCCGTTCCCTAATTGCTACACCCACGTCTGGCAACGCTGAGAGCAAAGGAAATCACTGAATCGCACGCAGACCCATGGAGGACTTATCCACAGAGCAAACGGCTGCCGGACGAAAGATACCAAAACGGAGGGCGTGCACATTTGCGTCCTGATAGTCGACAGTTCGACCAGAACAGGTACGTTGGCAGCGGATCAAAAGAGCAGCCAACATTTGAGGTGATGCTTAAACGTCCGTGTTTGACATCCTCTGAACTGTGAGCCCGCTCACTTACGCTATTGAGCATTCCGGCTTAAACTCGGTGTTGGCCGCAGCCCGCCGCCGGAGAGTGCCAGCGTGATAATCAAGTCGGTGCAGCACTCGGCAGCAAAGATAAACGACGACCTCGAACCTTGGAAACGACAAGAATCGACATTCTGTATTTTGCACCTGATCGTACTTGCCGTCCTGCTGCTGGTCCACACTCTGTTCACTGCCCACTTCGGTGTGCCATCGCGACCACTTGTGGCGGTTCTTGCGGGAGCGTTCTTGCTGCGTGTCCTGCAACTGGTGTGGATTCAGGGTGTCATGTCAACGCCGTCCAGGCGCTGGCTCTTGATGCCTACAGGTGCGTCGGTACTGTTAAACCTGGCGCTGGCATTTGTGGCCGCCATTCTCACGGACCGTGCCGATTCGCAGTACTTTGTGCTTCTCGTCATGCCCGTGGTGGAAGTAGCGTTTCGCTTCGGA
>Ga0302322_100004779_pt1 | contig 11820 bp, 9 predicted proteins | sample Fen_T0_2_FD_203757 | JGI IMG/M metagenome (GOLD analysis project Ga0302322, IMG submission 203757) | Peat permafrost microbial communities from Stordalen Mire near Abisko, Sweden - Fen_T0_2 | ecosystem: Environmental > Terrestrial > Soil > Wetlands > Permafrost | place: Sweden: Abisko... | reverse complement strand
CGTATCAGATCGGCGATCTGTCCTATGAATGGATGATCGATCTCTGCAATCGGACCGGCCGGGACATGTGGATCAACGTACCGGCGTTTGCCGATCACGACTTCATGACGAAGCTCGCCACCCTGATCAACACGACCCTCGACCCGAAGCTCAAAGTCTATGTCGAGTATTCCAACGAGTATTGGAATTACATATCGGTGGCGACGGGTTACGGTTATGCCAAAGGTGCAAGCTTGGGGTTGCCAGGCGGCAACAAATGGTACCAAGGGGCTGCCTGGTGTGTTTATCATTCGCTCGAAGTGTTCAAAGCATTTGAGGATGTCTTCGGCGCACAGAACACCGGATATGGCAAGAGACTCTGCCGCGTAATCGCTTTCAGCGCGGACAGCAGCTTACTCAACGCGGCCCTGCAAAATGTGGTTTACAGCGGCGGCCCCAGCACTCCCTTCAATCCCACCTGGAATCCGTCCGGGCAAAAGCCCGACGTGCTGGCCATCGCGCCCTATATCGGACCAAACGATCCAATTAACGGAGGCAAACTCGATGGTGCTGATCCGCAGATCGCCACCAAATACCGCGCCAGTGTAGATTGGACCATAACCAACTACGTCAAGACTTTCCGAACCATCGCCCAGAACTATGGCCTTCCGCTTGTCACCTATGAAGGCGGCCAGCAGCTCGACACCAACGCCGGTGCCTGGTCCGCGAATCCGCTCATCTATGCGGAATACCTGCACTTCCTCGACCAGCTCAACGCCAACGGCGTCAAGCTGTTCAACCACTACACCCTCTACGGGACCTATTCGACGGGCGGCGCCTGGGGTCTCAAGAGCGATCCGAGCAAGCCCAACACGACCGCCGGTGGCTCACCCAAGTATCAAGCCGTGCAGGATTGGCTGTTAGCTAACCCCTAAGGCAGGCTGCGCGCCTGGTCCACGACTTCGCTTTATTCCTCAACCCAACTGCTTCGCTAACCAGTCCGCTGCGCTCCCTTTTGCCGGTTGATGCAAAATCGCTCGTAATTTCTCCGACCGTGCAGCGATCTCGCTTCGACGCAGCGGATCATCGAGGCACGCCTTCAACTCGCGCGCCAGCACCTCGGGCTTGGCCGCTCCCTGTATATACTCGGGATACATCGCCTCTTTCAGCAGTAAATTCGCGATGCCGAGATAAGGCACTTTCACGATCATTCGGCCCAGCACGTACTCGATCGGATGCGCGCGGTACATGACCACACCAGGGATTCCCGCCAAAGCGCAACGCATCGACATCGTTCCCGAACTCGTAAGCACTGCCGCCGCCGCAACCGGTTCGCCCGCCGGGCGTAATTCGACGGACGACGGCGGTTTGGCTGCGCGCAGCACGGACAGAATCTCGTCACTCGGATAAATTGCGATCGCATCGCGCCCGCCGAGCTCTGCATACGCCGCCAGCATCACCGGAAAAATCCGCGCCACCGCCGAACGCCGGCTCCCGGGTAACAACAATATCGGCCCGTCCGGGTCGTAACGCACCGGCGATACAACGCGCTCCGCCATGAAAGGATGGCCAACGAATTCCACCGGCAATTTCGTGTCTGCGTATACCTCGGGCTCAAATGGGAAAATCACCGCCAACCCATCAAGGTATTTCGCCATTTTAAAACGCCGGCCTGCACGAGATGCCCAGAGTTGCGGACTGATGTAGTAGAGCGTTTTAATTCTTCCCCCGGCTTTGGCCGAAAGGCCGCGATCGAACATCTGTTTCGCAATGCGCAAATTTAGCCCGGACGAATCAACAAAACATACGGCGCGCGGCTGATGCTCGCCGATCCAACGCAGGATTTCGCCAAACAATTTCCGGAAGTGAGAAATATTCTTCAGGGCATCGACATATCCGATCACCGAAGTCGCCGTCATGTCGCGCAAAAGCTGCGCTCCGGCCGCAGCCAGCTTTGGCCCACCCAAGGCAGCAACCCTTAACTCCGGCCTCTTTGCCAGTACACCGTTCAACATCCGCGCCGCATGTTCGTCGCCTGAATGCTCGCCGGCGATAATCAGCAGATCGACCGAACCGCCAACGGGTGCGGGTAAATGAATTGGAAGCACTTTGCTCATCGCAGGTAGGGCGCGACCGCTGGGCGCGCCGTGCTCGTCGCTGCCCAGAGGTAAGGCCAATCTTCAGGAGAACTTACGAGTCCTTTGCGCACAGGATTCATTCGTAGATAATGAGCCTTCTCGTCAAACGATTCGCCTGACCTAAGGCGATGATCAAAGAAGTTTTGCTGCCAGCTTATACCTGCCTTCTTCGCAGTCATCTCCCTAAAATTACTTATGACGCTTTTCATGGTCTCGTCTCTTGGAAACGAAGCCAACAAATGCAGGTGATCAGGCATCAACACCAGCAAATGCCCATACCAGTCACCTCTGGTTTGGCGATATTGGACCGCCTCAAATAACAACGCCGCGACCTTCCGCTGACATAGCTGGTTTTCATTACGCTCTGCGCAGCAAATCGTCACAAAAAACACTGCGCCGCTTTCCACCCATGACGGCACACCATGTGGTGGCGCTTTTCTCCGAGGTAGGGCGCGACCGCTGGGCGCGCCGTGTTCGGTATCAGACAAAGCCTCGACGGCCATCCCATCGGCACCGGCTGCGGCATCACACTCCGTTGGACCCGGCGCGCCCAGCGGTCGCGCCCTACCTTCAGCATGCTGCGTCATTGTTTCTTAATCGCTCGGATTTGATCGGTGATCGTGATCGCGACTTCGAGCGCGCTTTTTCCGAGCGCCGCGCCGACCTTGGGCTGTTTGGCCTTGGTCACGCTATCGACGAAACTCGCCAGCTCGATGGCAAGTGGTTCGCCTTTCTCAATCGGAATATCATCCACCGGGATCGAGCTGACGTCGCCGGGCTTTGCCAGACCGATCTTCAACTTCACCCCATACGCGATCAGGTCGCTCTTCTTCACCAGGTGCCCCTTCTGATTCATGAAATCAAGCGACAGATACGCGTTGTCCTGAAAGATCCGGATCTCGCGATTCTTCTTCAAGCTCAGGCGACTCGCACTCAGATTAGCCACACAACCGTTTTGAAACTGGATGCGTGCATTGGCGATGTCTTCGGTTTTGGAAAGCACGTTCATGCCTACGCTGTCGATCTTCTCGATCGGCGATTTCACCAGGGCCAACACGATGCCGATGTCGTGGATCATCAAATCCAAGACCACGCCCACCTCGGTGCCGCGTGTCTGGTACGGCGCCAGGCGCTCCGTCGTGATATAGCCCGGCCGGTCGATTTCCTTTTCAAGGAAACTCATAACCGGATTAAAATGTTCAATGTGTCCCACCTGCACGATGCAGTGAGCGGCTTGAGCCGCGGCGAGCACTTTTTCCGCTTCTTCGAGCGAGGCGCAAATCGGCTTCTCAATCAACAAATGACAGCCTTTCGCGAGCAGCGGCAACGCGACTTCGGCGTGACGATCGGTCGGCACCACGACAGACACGGCGTCGCAAACTTCCCCCAACTCCTCGATCGTGGCAAAGCGCCGGCAACTATGTTTTTCGCAGATTTCCTTCGCGCGAGCGTCGCTCGTCTCGAAGATGCCGGCGAACTCGACATTCTTCATCGAGGTGTAGATGCGCGCGTGATGCTGCCCGAGCGAGCCAACGCCAATGACGCCGCAGACGATTTTTTCTTTTTTTGATTTAAACAACATCGTGAAGCTTTCCCTCGTGGAGGATTGTTTTTCGACTGGTTTTTGCCGCGTGCACCGCACTATGGGTGACCAGCACTAGCGACGTTTTCAATTCCACGCTGAGGCTGAGCAACAGTTCAATCACGGAGTCCCCCGTCTTCTCGTCAAGGTTGCCGGTAGGTTCATCCGCGAGGATGAGCTGCGGCGAGTTCATCAGCGCCCGTGCCACCGCGACGCGTTGGCGTTCGCCACCGGAGAGTTGCGATGGTAAATGGTGCGCGCGCTCGGCCAATCCCACGCGCTTGAGCAATTCGACTGCCCGTGCTTTTTCAGCCGAACCAATGCGTCCCACCATCCGGCGCGCCATGAGTACATTCTGTAGCGCGTCGATTTCTGGAATGAGGTAAAAGGATTGAAACACCATCCCAAGGAACGTTGCCCGCACTTCCGTGCCGATGCTCGGTTTTCCCGCCCACGAGACCTCACCGCTGTCGGGCGTATCGAGCGCCGAGAGCAAGTTAAGCAAGGTAGATTTGCCCGAGCCGGATTCACCGCGAATGCTGACACTTTCGCCCGCGACAACAGAAAAATCGACGCCGCTTAACACCTCGATCTGGCGGTCGCCGCTCAAGTAGGATTTGCGCAACGCGCGGGCCGTGAGAACGGGTTCACTCACTGCGAAGCGCCTCCACGGGTTTGAGCCGCGCCGCGATGATGGCGGGCAATACTCCTGCCAGCGTCGACAGAATAAGCGAGCCGGCGATGATGACGACCAGGTCCGAAGTCTCGGTGTAGGCTGGCAGACGCGTCAGTTGGTAAAACTGCGCAAAGATGTTTTCGTTTCCCGCCAGCCGACTGAGCAGCATCACCGCTTCGTTGCGGAAATGAAGCAGAGTATAGCCAAGCGCCAGGCCCGACAAAACGCCGCAAATTCCGATAAACATTCCCTGGGCGCAAAAGCACCACGCAATCTGTGAGCGTTTCGCGCCGAGCGCACCGAGCAGACCGATCTCGCGCGTTTTCTTGAGCACCAGGACCAACAAAAGGCTGGTGACCATGAACGCCGCGACCAGCACGACAAACATCAGGATGAAGAGCATCATGCTTTTCTCCATCTGCAACACCCACATGAAATCGGCAAAACTCGCCATCCACGAATACGCCCGGATGCCGGGACTCAGCACGACGTTGAGCTGCGCCGCGACGTCGTCCTCGTTGAAACCCGGTTTGATGCGCACGTTGATGCCATGCACCGCGGAGCCCAAACCGTATAAATCCTGCGCAAGTCGCAGCGTGCAGTACACCGTGCTGCTATCAAGCTGCTGGTGCCCGATCTCGATGATACCCGCCACCCGCACCTCGCGCGGCATGAAAACTTCATCGTTCTTAAAACGCTCGATGATCAGCGGAGAATAGACTTCCACCTTACTGCCGACGCTCGCACCAATCGCCTGAGCCAATTGCGAACTCAGAATGACCGAGTCGTCGTCAAGTTCGTCGAGCGACCCAACTCGCACGTACCTGTCCAACTGCACGACCTTTTCGACCGTGGCTAAATCAATCCCGCGCATGCTCGGGAAAGTCGGCTTCCCGTGGTATTCGATCATGAGCGCACCCGCCGCGTAGGGCGTGGCTGCCTCGACGCCCGGGACCGTTTTGATCTTTTTCAACAGCTCCGGATATTCGTTTATGTAGCCGCCGGATTTGATCTGAATCTCGCCTTCCGTATCCACAATCATGCGACGGATCTCGTGCCCAAAGCCACCCATCACGCTTGTCACCACTACCAACAGAGCTACACCCAGGGCCACACCGACCACGGAGATGAAGGTGAAAAACGGAAACCGCCGCCCGGTCGGGAAAAGCTGCTTGAGGGCGAGGTAGAGATACCAGGGCATTTGTTAAGCGATAAGTTGTAAGTGATAAGCCATAAGGTCGAGCCGGTCCTTTTGCTCTGCGCTTATCCCTTATCGCTTACCCCTTAAACTGCAGCAGGCCGCCTTAGGTGCCGCTGCCCGGCCTGAGCTGCGGGAAGAGGATCACGTCGCGGATACTTTCCGCGCCGGTCAGCAAAATGCAGAGCCGGTCGATGCCCACGCCCATGCCACCCGCGGGCGGCATGCCGTGTTCGAGCGCTTTGAGAAAGTCTTCGTCGATGTTCTGCTTTTCCTCGCCGGCCTGCGCTTCAAACATCGCGCGCTGCACAAAGGGGTCGTTCTGCTCAGAGTACGCCGGGGCGACTTCCATGCCGCCGATCGTGAGTTCGAAAACGTCGATCGTCGTCGGGTCATCGAGAGTAATCTTGGCCAGAGGACAAAGTTCCTTCGGCAGATGCGTGACAAAGGTCGGCTGGATCAGCGTTGGCTCGATCTTCTTCGAAAAAATCTCGTTCGTGATCTCAAATTCTTCCCACGCCGGATTGATCGCGAGGCCGATTTTCTCGGCACCGGCGATCTTCTCGGCTTTGCTGCGGCTAAACCATTCGGCATCGCCAGTCGTCTCGCGAATAAGGTCCTTGTATTTCACCTCGCGCCACTCACCAGCAAAATTGATCATCTGGCCGCTGGCAGGATGCACGATCTCGCTCGTGCCCAGTACCGTGGTGCAGAGCGAGGTTAGCAGATCCTTGATCAGCGTCATCATGCCGCGGTAGTCGCTGTAAGCCTGGTAAACCTCGAGCATGGTGAACTCGGGATTGTGGCGGCGCGAAATGCCTTCGTTGCGGAAATTGCGGCCAATCTCGAACACGCGGTCAAAGCCGCCCACGAGCATGCGCTTCAGATAAAGTTCGAGCGAGATGCGCAAAACGAAATCGATGCCAAGCGCGTTGTGGTGCGTTTCGAATGGTTTGGCCGCTGCGCCGCCCGCGATGGCCTGCAGCACTGGCGTTTCGACCTCGATGAACTTGCGATCTTCGAGAAAACGACGGACGTGCGACACGATTTGCGAACGGAGCATCAGGCGCTTCCGCGACTCTTCGTTGACGATCAGATCGAGGTAACGCTGACGGTAAACCTGCTCGGCGTCGGTCAGGCCGTGCCATTTTTCCGGCAACGGATGCAGCGCTTTGGAAACGAGCGTAAACGCATCAACGCGCACTGTGATTTCGCCGGTTTTCGTTTTGAACAGCGCGCCGGTGACGCCAATGATGTCGCCCAGATCGAGCATCTTCTTGAACACGCCGTAACGTTCCTCGCCGAGCACATCGCGACGGAAATAGAGTTGAATGGGACCCTGCTGATCCTGGATTTTGACGAACGAACTGCCGCCTTGAACACGGAACGTGATCAGCCGCCCTGCTACCGTGACCGTCACCGCGTAGTCCTGTCCTTCCTGGTAGAGCGCTTTAGCATCGGCCGAGAAATGCGTCGTGGCTACGTTGGCCCGGAACGGATCCTGGCCAGCCGCGCGCAGATCCTGCAGCTTCTTCAGCCGCACAGCATACTGGTCGTGGGAAATATCAGTGGGATTGTCGCTCATGAAACCGACGACGGTGAAGACCCAAAGCCCCCGGGGCAAATGGAAACTACAAACGAGCATGACATGTTATTTTGAAGCCGTGCGCGACAAAATCTTGAATCTGTACCTCTAGCTTATGGTTGTAAACGAACCAGCTAAGCCCATCGTTTTGCCGCCAGTCGATGAGCCTTCCTGTAACGTCCAGCCAAACCAAATTCTCCGCAATAGAAAGCCTTCGCGGCTGGGCTGCGCTTGGTGTTTTAGTACATCACGTCGCTTTCTTTCCTCCGCCACATTATATTGGTCCTCGATTTGCGAATACGATCGCTGAAGCAGGCACTCAAGGCGTCAGCCTCTTTTTCGCAATAAGCGCATTCACGCTGACAAAATCCTTCAACTCCCGGAACAAGGAACCTTCGCCGCTGTTGGCATTTTATCTCCGGCGACTGTTTCGCATCGCCCCTCTTTTCTTCGCCTGGTTAGTGGCACGCTTGATCGCCGATTTTTCGCGCGGACAGGTACACGGCCCAGCTGAAATCGTCCTGAATGCCTCGTTTGTCTTCAATTTCTTCCCGAGCTTCGAAACTGGAATCGTTTGGACTAGTTGGACCATCGGGCTTGAAGTGGCATTCTACGCTTTTTTCCCATTTATTGCCAAACGCGTCACATCCATCTCGCGGGCTGCCGCCTTCCTTATCCTATCGCTGGCGGGGTGGATGCTGTTTAGAATAACATACTTCCAGTTCCATCCCACGGAAACAACTGAATCGCTGTTCTATAAATTCAGTTTTTTTCGTCATCTGCACGCGTTCGCGCTCGGGATGATATGTTATTATATCTATGAGCAACATAAAGATCGTTTGAGAAGCTCGCGCGTATGGGGATCAATTCTACTATTTGGCATAATTATCGTTGGTGAGAGCGCGCTGGTGTTTGGCAACGAGCTTGATCATGACATAATATTATTAATACAATCCCTCACCTGCTCGGGTATCCTGCTCGGGTTGTTAGCGGCGCCAAACCGATTCTTTGTGAATCGTTTATCAGGGTTATTCGGCCAATGCAGCTACTCGATTTACTTAAATCACACGGCGTTTATTTTTGCCCTGATTCCGTTTTATAATAATTACTATACCGCAGGCGGATATCATTTTTATAAATTTGCGATTTGTTGCATATTAACCACCTTGGCCGTGCTGGCTTTTTCCTGGACTACGTATCGGGTTATCGAGGAGCCGGCGATTCAAGCTGGGCGAAATCTTATCGCCCGGGCCCGCCAGCCCTAGACATCTTGTTTCTAATCCGGTTTACGCGAGCACCGTAACGGGTCACGCCTTACCTTTTACCTCTCGTGGCGGCATTGAAGATGCCGTGCCGCACGCGCAAAATGCGCCGCCTCGGCTAGAAGACAGGCCTTACGGCGGGACATAATCGGGACATTTTAGAGACATTATGCAGACCCTAACCGTAACAAAAGCCCGCCAAAATTTTGGAGGATGGTTGAGAAAAGCGGCCGCCGGAGCTGAGATCGGCATCATTATCGGGGATAAGATTATCGCCTTCCGCCCCGTGCCGATCCTGGCCGCAGACCACGCTGAATCGGAGTACGGCATGACCCGCTCCGAAGTGGATGCCGCCGCGGCGGGAATCGTTTCTGACCTGCGCAAAGCCTCTGACACCGCCGCTTTCGTTGAATACAAACCAGGAATGCTCTCCCGTGCGAATCCTGCTCACAAAACGATTTCTGGCGTGCGTAAAAAAGCTAAACGCAGCCAATGCGACGGCGGTCGCCGCTGCGCTTGAAGCGTTGTCCGAAACCTTCGGAGCACTGCACTCGCACACAGGCCAAACCATACGCGTGCTGCGGTCCCCAGTCTATGAGCTGAGGGCAAACCTCACGCTGCGCGTGGTGTTTGTGCGATCGCGTGACGCGTTGCTGGTGGACTTTGTGGGCTCGCACGATGAGGTCCGCGCCTTCCTGAAAATCGGAGTTAAATTCCATCGATTGCTCGTAGTGTTGCAGAGCACCAGACTCTGCCCATAACAGAAAAGCCCGGTCGGGCTTCCATACTCGACAACGAAAACCAGTTAATCAGCACCAAACAGTTTTTCAATTTCTGACGTGATCGCACACCGCCCCACCCCAGCCTCGTTTCCCGCGCCTTCCTCCGCGGAAAAGCCTACCCTTCTCAAAACCACCATGACCACCCCAGCATTTCTCCGTTCCCTCGCGACCGCGCTCGCCTTCGCAGCAACGACCTTTGCCGAGCCTGCTGCGATTACCGGCCGTGACGTCATCCCTCCCGCGCCGGACTGGGTCCACCACGCCGTCGTTTACCAGATCTATCCGCAGACCTTCTTTGATTCCAACGGCGATGGCATCGGTGACCTTCCCGGCATCATCGCGAAACTCGACTATATCCGCAGCCTCGGCGCCGACGCGATCTGGATAAACCCGTTCTTCGACTCGCCTTTCAACGATGCCGGCTACGACATTCGCAATTACTACAAAATTGCTCCGCGCTACGGCACCAAAGACGACGCCCGCCGCCTCTTCGCCGAAGCCCACAAGCGCGGTCTCAAGGTGCTGTTCGACTACGTCATCACCTACACGTCGATCGACAACCCTTGGTTCGTCGAATCGGCCAGTGGCAAACCCGGTCCACACGCCAACTGGTATGTCTGGAGCAACAACACTTGGATCAACGAACCGGGCGATGGCTGGATTCACGGCTTCGGACAGCGCAACGGAAACTTTTTGAGTAACTTCTTCTGGAATGAACCCGCTTTAAACTACGGCTACGGAGCGCCCGATCCAGCCAAACCGTGGCAGCTTTCTCCTCGCCACGCCGACGTGCTCGCCCTTCGAGCCGAGATGCAAAAGGTCATGCGTTTCTGGATGGACCTCGGAGCCGATGGTTTCCGGGCCGACATGGCCAGTGCCATGGTCAAGGGCACGGACGCCAACCGCGACACGCTTGGCTACTGGCGCGAGGTTCGTCAGATCCTCAACCATGATTATCCGCAGGCGTTCACGGTAGCAGAATGGTCCGACCCCAAAGGCGCACTCGATGGTGCCTTCCACGCCGCGTTTTTCCACTGGGCCGATGGCTTCAACGATCTCTACCAAAAGGAAAGCTGGCGCATCCTCAACGGCGTCTCCGACGGTCACAGTTTCTTCGACCGCGAGGGCAAGGGCGACATGACCCATTTTCTGAAAAGTTATCTGCCCGGCTACGAAGCCACCCGTGCCATGGGCTACGTCTGCCTGCCGATCGGCAATCACGACCTAGCCCGTATCGGCAATAACCGCACGGTCGACGAACTTGAGATGATTACGGCTTTCGGTCTCACGATGCCCGGCGTGCCCTTCATCTATTACGGCACCGAAATCGGTATGCGCCAATTGCACGACCTGCCTCAAATCGAAGGCGCCTATCAACCCCGCGCCGGTGCCCGCACGCCGATGCAATGGACCCCCGGTGCCAACCTCGGCTTCTCCACCGCCAAGCCTGAGCAACTCTACCTGCCGGTCGACGCCGCTGCGGATGCACCCAACGTTGAAACCCAGGAAAAAGATCCCAATTCCTTGCTCAACCGCACCCGCCGGCTGACGCACCTGAAGCATACCGAACCAGCACTCGCCGCCTACGCGGAATTCGTGCCGCTTTTCGCTCAGCCCAACACCTACCCCTACGTCTACGCACGGGCCAGCGGCAAATCAGTCCTCCTTGTTGCCTTCAACCCATCAGCCCAAGCTGCCACCGCGAAGTTTGAGTTCACAACCGAGCACAAAGGCCTCGAACTCCTCGCCGGCCGCGCCGTAGCAATCAAAGACGAGCCAGGCCACCTGCAACTAGAAATTTCCGCGCAAAGCTACGCGATTTATCGAGTCGTTCTGAAGTGAAGGAGTCTATTGATACAAAATTCAATAGTGGATTTGACCTGCCAGGAAGCAAAGAAGCTAAGGGCAATCGAATAGCTGCGGAAGCTCGGTGTTTCGTCTTGCTCGCTTCTCGCTGCTCAATCCTCGCTACCTTGGCTCCGGTTCGGATGATGTGTCCGTCCTTATATTTCTTCGCTTCTTGGTAATTCAACGGTTTTCTTTTGCTTGATGACCGCCCCCGACCCCACGCCGTCGCTACCGGACTCGCCTGCTCCCCACCAGCGCCGACCGCGCTATGCGGGAAAGAATCCACGTCGGTTCGAGGATAAATATAAGGAGCTCGATCCGATACGTTACGCCGCGGACGTGGCGAAGGTACTTGCCTCAGGCAAGACGCCCGCGGGCACGCACCGGCCGATCATGGTAGCTGAGATTCTTGAAGTGCTCGCGCTTCAACCGGGCGAACTCGCGGTCGATTGTACGCTCGGCTTCGGCGGACACGCTCGGGAACTGCTGTCGTGCCTCAAGCCGGGCGGGCGGCTCATTGGCCTCGATGTCGATCCCATCGAACAGCCTAAAACGATCACCCGCCTGCGCGAGGCCGGTTTGGGCGAGAAGGTTTTTACGCCGGTCCATTCCAATTTCGCCGGATTATCCAAGGTTCTGGCGGAACTCGGGCTCACGGGCGTCAACGCCATTCTAGCCGATCTCGGCGTTTCTTCGATGCAGATCGACGATCCGGCCCGCGGGTTCACGTTCAAAACCGACGGACCGCTCGACCTGCGCCTCAACCCTAC
>Ga0302322_100004778_pt1 | contig 11822 bp, 11 predicted proteins | sample Fen_T0_2_FD_203757 | JGI IMG/M metagenome (GOLD analysis project Ga0302322, IMG submission 203757) | Peat permafrost microbial communities from Stordalen Mire near Abisko, Sweden - Fen_T0_2 | ecosystem: Environmental > Terrestrial > Soil > Wetlands > Permafrost | place: Sweden: Abisko... | reverse complement strand
CGAGCGCCATTGGCGAAACGTGATGCTGAACCTGAACGGATGAGCAGTAAATGGCTTAGCTCTTAGCCCTCGTTTCGACTCAGGAATCGGCGCACTCCCGCATAGAGTCGGCGGTTCATGAGCGAAGGCGACTTTTTCAGCGACGAGGCCAAGCGCGCCACCGCGGCCGCCGTGCGTCGTGCCGAGGCGCAGACGTCCGCCGAGATCGTGGTGGCGGTGCGCAAGAGCTCCGGGCACTACGGAGTGCTCGCTTACCACTTCGGCTTTGGGTTCGCGGTCGCCGTCGTGGTGTATTTGTTGCTCGCACCCACGGTGTACAGCGTGGGAGCAATCGCGCTCGACGCTGGCGGCGCCTTCGTTTTGGGTTCGCTGTTCGCCGCCAACCTCGATACCGTCCAACGGGCGCTCTCACGGGCCACCACCCTCGACGCCAACGTGGACGGCGCCGCGCGCGCCGCGTTCTTCGACCTCGGGATTTCGCGGACGTCCGGACGCAATGGCCTGCTCGTCTACGTCTCGCTTTTCGAGCGCCGCTGCGTGGTGTTGACGGACATTGGAGTCGATGCAACGGGCCTCGGTTCGCGCTTTCTCGATTCGCAACGGGACTTGGTGCAGGCGGTGAAACGCCGCGATCTCGCTCGGTTTCAGCGCGCGGTAGCGGGCTTGGGGAGCGTCCTTGGCGAGGCCCATCCGCGCTCGGACGACGACGTGAACGAACTGCCGGACGAAGTGCAATGAGCAAAGCCCCGCGCAACAAGCGCCTTGCTGCAGTCGCGTTCGCGTGCGCGCTTTCGCTAGCGCTCCTGCTTTCGGTCAGCGCCTCCGCCCGACCCGGCGGCGGCAATTCCTACTCGGGCGGCTCCCACTCGGGTAGCGGCTCGGGCGGCGGCGACGGCGGTGACGCGGCGGGGTTGATCTTTCAACTCGTGCTGCTGTGCATCCAGTACCCGGCGATCGGCGTGCCGCTGCTGATCCTCGTGATCGCGTTCTTCGTCGCCAAGGCCGCGGTGAGCGCGGCGCGCAAGAACTGGTCGACTACCACGCCCGAAGCGGTGCAAGCGGTGCAGCGCGTCGAGCGAAGCGCCCTTCTTTCGCGCAGCGAGCTGGATCAGATCCGCACGCTCGACCCAGGCTTCTCGCTCGTGCTGTTCGAGGACTTTGCGTACATGTTGTACGCGGCCGTACAACGCAGCCGCGCCACCGGTACTCAAGCGCTCGCCGCCTACTTGGCGCCGAACCTCGCCCAAGCGCTGGTCGACCCGCAGCTTGCGGACGTGCAGGGCATAGTCATCGGCGCCATGCGCTACGTGCGCTTTTCGGGCCTGCAGGGCCCGATGCTCGAGCTGGAAATCGAGCTCGAATCTAACTACGCGGAGGTCCTGCGGGCCGGCGGCACGCGTCGCTTCTACGCTGTCGACCGCATCGTCCTCACGCGCGCCCAAACTGCCCGCTCCCGGCCCTTGACGCGCGCCAACACGCTGGATTGCCCGAACTGCGGCGCGCCCTTGGAGGCGGTGCGCGGGAGCGAATGCAGCTATTGCCGGCAAAATGTCGGCTTCGGCCGCTTCGACTGGATGATCGCCGGCTTCAGCAACCAAAGCCGCGAAGCGCGGGGCCCACTCCTCACCAGCGATGTACCCGAAACCGGCACCGAACTCCCGACGATCGTCGAGCCGGGCGCGCCTGCGCGGTTCGAAGAACTCACGCGTAAAGATCCTGCGCTGACCTGGCAAGCGCTGCAGGGACGGGTGGCGCTCGTCTTCGGCGAACTGCAGGTCGCTTGGTCCAGTCGCGACGCGCTCCGCATTCGGCCGTTCGTGTCCGATAACCTGTTTCAATCCATGTACTATTGGATCGATCTCTACACTCGAGCGCGCTGCCGCAACGTGACCGAAAACGCGACCATCATGCGCGTCGATCTGGCCAATGTCCTCAGCGATGCTTACTTCGACGCCATCACGCTACGCGTCTTCGCTACCAGCATCGACTACACCGTCTCGGACGAAGGCAAACTGCTGAGTGGCAATCGAAGCCGTCCCCGTACCTACTCCGAGTACTGGACGCTGATCCGAGGCACCACCCGCCGCGGCGAACCGCGTCGCGACAACAACTGCCCCCATTGCGGCGCTCCCTTGCGCATCGCCATGACCGGCCAATGCGAGTACTGCCGCGTCAAAATCACGAGCGGCGATTTCGACTGGGTCTTGTCGCGCATCGAACAGGATGAGTCGTACGGGGGGTAGCGGGCAGCTTGGAGCTCTCGCGGCCAAAGCCGCGCTCGTCAGATCAGCTTTCGGAATAGCTCGACTCGAGAACTCGACCTCGTCTTGCGTAGGACGTTGTCCTGATGAAACTTGACGGTTCGCGGCTTGATTCCGAGCTGAACGGCGATCTCGCTGAAGTTTCGTCCCTGGCAAAGAAGTTCCAGTATCTCCGCTTCTCGGTCGGTCAGCTGGCTATTTTTCCCGAGCGCGGCGATGCGCTGATGGATCTTGCCCCTTTGCTCCTCCGGCAACCCCGGCAGTGCCGTAGTAGCGAAACTGTTGGGCACTTGCCAGGCATCGACGAGTTGATCGCGAAGGGAACGTTCACGGAACGAGAACGCCATCAGTGAGTAGTTTCGTGCGTCCAGCGTGAAGCTGCCCACGACTTGTCGCGGCGTGCTGGCCGCCTCCCACAGCGGCGCGTAATCTTCCGGATTGCGGAAGACGCACAGCGAATAGGCGAGCCGAGGGGTCGACATGATCAAGTGTGACTGACGAGCGGCGACGGCTAGCACGCGTGAGGAAGGCCTCTGGTAGTCGGTTCGGTGCAGGAACCAGCGAAAGAACAGCGCGGTCTCGCCATTCTCCAGCGGGTACCGGGCCATGAATTGTGCCGCCAGACGCGCTGCCGGATCGCGAGCGTGCAGTTTGAGGTCGGCGCTGTTGGTCACCAGGCTACTGTGGAAAATGGCCTCGGGTGCACGGCCCAGCAGTTCGTCGCGGGCGATCTCGAAAGCTCCCGGTTCGAGCTCGAACGTGGCTCGCGCGAGTTCGGCTGAATGCTCGCCCTCCAGATCTCGAATCAATTCGACGATGGACTGCTGGTCCGTGCTCTTGGCGCCCTCGAACGACGGGGGAGGCCGTTCGCTATCTCGGGAGCTGAGTTGCTCCAGGAACGGCACATCGCGGTCCAAAAAGAACAAGTCGTCGAATCCGCGCTCGGGCTGCGAACACGTGGCCAGATCGTTCACTACGTATTCTCGTACGGGGCGATAGACGGCGCGATAGCCGCGGGTTTCTCCCCGTTGGACTCGAGCAAGCGCAAGCCGCGCGAGCAGGTGAGGCCGAAGGCCAATCGCGGTTCGCTCGATGAATGGCTGACTCGCGAGCCAATCGAAGAGTCCCGGAGCATGTTGGTCGGCCGAGTTCGGCTCCGAACGCAGCACGTGCTCCAGTAGCGCGGGCGTCGTCGTCTGCGTCAAGGAGCACACGTCCAAAGCCAACTGCTCGGCGTGCGACCGCGCGCGTATGCCGAGCAGCTGCGCGAGCGTTCGCTGGACTTCGCTCAAGTGTCGTGGCGTGAAGGTCGACGCCCCCGTTTTGTTCATCACTTCGGCGGCTAGGACCAGACCGAGCGGGTATCCGCCCACGACGTTCAGGATGTCGCGCTGCGCGGCATCAGGGACTTCTCGCAGGTCGAGGAAGCGGCCCGCCTCCTGCTCGGGCCATGGTTCGAGCTGCCAGCATCGGGTCAGGCCGGCCCACGCCGGGTCGAGGCTCATTCGCGGCGACTGAACTTGGCGCGAGGCAAAGACGAAGAACACATTGCTCGGCAAACCGAGTGCGAATTGGCCGAGTAGCCAGGGCTCTAGCGCGGCCAGTAGCTCGTAGGAATCGAGCAGTAGAACCGGCCTCGCGGCCACGGACGAACGGGAGCCGTAAGACTCAGCCAGCGCAATTGCGTGGCTCGAGTACCAGCGTTGAGCATCGTCCCCGCGATGAGCCATCACTTCGGCGGCGTCTGCGTAGCAAACCGAACGCGACTCCTTCTGACTCCTTCGTGCAAACTCCAGCAGAAGCCTCGTCTTGCCCACGCCCGCTTGCCCGCTGAGAAAGAGCGCCGAGCAACTGGGGTCTTCGAGCATTGAATCGAGCAAAGCCAGATCCGTTTGCCGCCCCAGGAATGAGCGATGCCTTTCTTCGCTCAATCGCTCACCGAACGTCAGCAACGGCGGGGCGGCGACTGAGATGGATTGTACTTGCGCTTTGGTCATCGCCGCGCCGCTTCCCAGGCCAAAAGTTCCCGTTTCGGATACCGCGGCATCTCCATCCACCTGCGTTCAACCTCTCACCCTGTCGAAACCGCGTCAAGGTCGCCCGGTCGCTTCGAAGGCCCCCTACGCACTCGGCCATTCACCGACCGCGCGCCGAAGACCGAGGCGCGCGGCCGCGATCAGCGCTTGGCTTGCGTCGACGACTAGGTAGACGAAACAATCCGGAGCCCGGGGGATGAAGCGGACGAGATGATAGCGTGTGCCGGTCACTACGATTGAATCCTCGACCCGTTCTTCCCGCGACAAGACGTTGAGCGTCTGAAGGTGCGCCCAGGCCACATCTGGACTGAGGTCGCAGCCGCGCTGCAGCAAGCACTCCCCGGTCAGTCGATCGATGATGGCCGCTCCGAGCACGCCTTCGCATTGGAACGCGTCGTCGAGCACCTGGCTGGTCGCCTGTTGAGTCGTACTCGCGTCGGGCGTAGAGAAGGCGTCCTGCCATCGTCGCGCCTTGGTCGGCGTGGGCGGATGTATCGAGATGGGACGGGGCGGCGCCACTTCGTCGCTCAACACCTCTTCTAGATCGAAGAGCAAGTCTTCTGAATATCGGCGGCGTTGGGCGATGAACAAGAGCTCGGGCTTCGTAAAAGCCAGGATCGCCCGCATTTTGCGCTTCGTCCAATTCAGCAAGTGCTCGCGGAAGCGTGCGCGGTCGACTAGCCCGAAGCTGACGAGCGTATCACTGAGACGAGCTCCGGTTCGGCGACACTCTGCGACGACTTCGTGCGCCGTCTCGGCGTCGATGCCGACCTCGGGCGTGAGGATCTCCAACAACGCATTACGATCGTCGGAAACGTGCGCCCAAGCCACCTTTCGGTCGTGAAAGAGCACTCGTGCACTTACGTTACCATCTTTGACGATGAGCTCACCGTCTCCTTGCTCTCGGGCGCGAAAAAGCGCCTGGGCGACACTTCGCGAGCGCGATCGCTGGGAGGTCGGTCGGCGCTCGGCCGGCGAAAGGCGGGCCATCAGAATGTCGGGTGCCACGGGCTTGGACAAGAAGTCATCAGCGCCGACGCTGAGGCCCTCGAGCGCATCCTCGCGGCTGCTTTTGGCGGTCAAGAGCACGATGTATGGTTGTGTCGCCAAGGGTGACTCGCGCACCCGGGCGCAAACGTCGGTTCCACTGAGTCCTGGCATCATCCAGTCGAGAAGTAGGACGTCGGGGGTGGGGCTCGCCAGCGCCAGCGCCAGCGCTTTTTCCCCGTCATCGACGGCGGTGACCTCGTAATCCGTCCTTGCGCGGATCATGCGAAGCACTAGTTCGCGGCTCAGCGGCTCATCGTCCGCAACAATGATGCGCATGGCGGACACGGGTACGGTTCCATTCTTCCTACGGACACCACGTTGGCGAGATTAGGCGCGCCGCGAACCGCTCGGCCGGTGGGGAGTCGGCGCTCTGGATTCTGTGGAGGATCCGCAGCGTTTCGGGTTTCAAACTGTGCACGTGGACAGGTACAGAAACGACCCTGTCCTGTCTAACGGGTCAGTGTCGTTTGCTTTATCCGTCGCCATCGATCGCCGGGGACAAGCGTCCCACCTCACGTGCAAATCCTGCGTTGCCGTGACGGTCGATGGGGCGAGAGTCGAAATGATCCGTGCCCGCTGCGAACTGCCACAGGCTAGAATACAAAACCATGATCGAGGCGTCGGCGGGAACTTTGCGCGGCCCGCAGGCGACGGCGGGCTCCATGAATGCGGCTCCTGAAGTTGCCTGGAAACCCGCTGATGATGGCGGCGCGAACGGGGCATATTATCTTGCGCTCTGACTCGGCCGTCGGAATCGGTTCCACCGAACTTGTCGACCTCGTTAGCCGAGGTGCAAGTGGAGAATTCATCTGTGCGTCTTCGGCTCTCGAGGTGCACATTCACTTGCAGCGCGGGCGTATCGCTTGGGCAACAGATTCACGTCATGCGTTCGTTTTCACCCGCTACCTGCAAGAGCACGCGCAGTTGGCGAAGGAGCAATTTCGCGAGGTTCTGGAGGAGTGCCGCCGCAACCAATTACCGCTCGGAGAGACCCTCGTGGCCTGGAAGTTGGCCACGTCTGCTCAGGTGCGTGCCGCTCTCCGCCATCAAATTTGCTGCGCCTTGTTAGAGCTTTCGAGGTCGACTGGAGCCCAGCAGGTCTTCCTCGAGCGAGCCGGCGGTTACAAGCGATACGCTTCCGAGCTGACATTCGAGCTCGTCGAATTCGAAGACGAACTCGACCCGGAGCCCGAGTCCGGAGTCACGGGCGGCACGTCTGCTCAGGGGCTATTGCGGCGGATTCGAGACGCGGTGAGTGATGTCGTGTGGATCGAGCTGCTGGAAGGCGAATCATTAGTCGACCAAGACCCACCCGGCGCCGCCCAGCGCGTGTTGCCCTCGGTCGTCAGGCTCACGCTTCGTGATGGATCGGAGTTGGTGACGTTGCGCGCTGCGCGCGGTGCGCTGGTCGGTGTCTCGCTCCGCGGAGGGCGAACGCTCTGGTGCCGTGTCGGCGTGGATTCGACTTTTGCCGCTGCCGTCTCGGCGCTGTCGGCGGTGGCCGGCTTCGACGAAGCCACGCTGCCGACGCGGGAGCTCGGAGAGCAACGCCGTTGGACGATCGGCAGCGAGCAAGCTCCGGAAGTTCGTGAGCTGGCAGATTTTCTCGGGCGGGCGCCAAACCTAATGGCATGTTTGATCGTGCTACCTTCGGGCCCCCACCTGATCCACGGCGTCGGTCATCAAGAGATCCCACTCGATTGGTGCAAAGACGTCGTTCGCCGCCGCACGCCACTGTTTTCGCTCGCACAAGACGTCTTCTCCGAGACTCCGGTCGAAGGTGCCGCTGATCTCGAAGGGCTTGGCTTCTGCTTGCGCTCGATTTCCAGCGCCGAGGCGGGATTTTGGTGTTTCGGTGCCGAGCTTGGCGGACCGACGGCGGCCACCGCCTGGATATTCATCAAGCGTGAGGCAAGCCAAGGGCTCGGCTGGGCTTATTTGACGGCGCTCACGCGCCGACTCTGCGCCATGCCCGATTGGCGCGCGCATGCAGAGTGAACCGGCCCCCCGCGAGCAGCCCGAGAGCGCGCCGGATGCAATCCGAGTCCTGCTCGTCGACGACGATGGCGTGTTGGTTCGCGCTCTGCAGCGGGTCCTCGTGCTTCAGGGGTTCATCGTCGAGACCGCGCTGGATGGCCGTGGTGCTTTGCGGAAGCTGGAGACCAGCGACTACGACGTGATGCTGCTCGATCTCCGCATGGGCGGCATGGACGGCATGGACGTTTACGCCATGAGCCGAGCGAATTTCCCTCCCGCGACGATCATCCACTCCGCGCATATCGACGTGCAAACAGCGGTAAAGGCGACGCGCGCGGGGGTCAACGACGTTCTGCAAAAGCCAGTCCCCGAGGACGTACTTGCGGCGCGTATTCGTGAGCTTGCCGAGCAACGGCGAAATGCCAAGCGCCAACCAGCCGTCAGTAGTAGCAGTCTCGCCTCTGCCCCTCATTGGGCGCTCGTTGGCAGCAGCGTTCAGAACGCACAGTTGCGCGAGCAAATGCTGCGCGTGGCGCAGTTTCGTGATGTCTCGGTGATGATTCAAGGACCCACCGGGACGGGCAAGGAGCTCGTCGCGCAAGGCATTCACGCGCTGTCGTGCGCGGATGAACCCTTCGTGAGCATCAATTGCGCAGCCGTGCCGGAACAGTTGTTCGAAAGCGAGCTGTTCGGTCACGAGGCAGGCGCGTTTACGAGCGCCAAGACGCAGCGCGTCGGTCTCTTGGAGGAGGCTGGCTGCGGCACGCTTTTCTTCGACGAAGTCGGGGAAATGCCACTCCCGCTCCAAGCCAAGCTGCTGCGCGTTCTCGAGATTCGCCAGTTTCGTCGCGTAGGGGGGACTCGTACGCGTGTGTTGCGAGCGAGGGTCGTCAGCGCGACCAATCGCCCGCTCAACTCGACGATGGGCGGCAGCATGCGCCCCGATCTATTCTTCAGGTTGGCTGGCTATGCGATCCGCACTCCGGCGTTGACCGAGCGACTTTCCGACATCCCGGAGCTAGTCCGGCACTTCCTGACTCAGTTCAGGGACAAGCACCGCATGTGCGACGTCGAGCTCAGCCCAGACGCGTTGCGATCGCTCTCGGCGCATTCCTGGCCGGGTAACGTGCGCGAGTTGCGAGCGGTGCTCGAAAACGCCAGCATTCTTGCGCAAAACGGGCTGATCCGACGCGAAGACGTCGAGCTAGCGTTGCGTGCGCGTGTGGCAGCGTCGGACGTGGCTCCGGTCGGCTCGAGTGAGCTCGGGAGCGCCGAAGCGCGCCTGCCACATCGCGCTCAAGGTCGCTCCTCCCCTCGCGCGACCACGCTCCCCAATCTCCAAAAAGAGGTGATTCTCCGCGCTTTCGAGGCGTCTCGACAAAATCTATCGCGTACCGCGCTAGACCTCGGGATTCCACGCTCCACCCTGCGTGCGCGCTTGAAACGTTACGGTGCGCGCTGAGCCCCGGCTCACCGGTCGCCCGCTCGACCGTCGCCCGCTCGCCCACAGGAAAATACGAAGCGAGTGAGTTCGAGTCGGGCTACCACTAGGTTGCATTCATCGAGTTCGAACGCGACTAGCCCGAAGCGGGGAGCGCCAGCGCCCAGCGGTCGAATGACCTGGCAGCCCGTCGCAGAAAACAGCAGGATTTCCTCGAGCTCCTGCCCGGGAGCGTACGACTCATAGGCGATCATTTGCTGCTTTAGCAGGGAGGCGGAGACTGCGGCCGCCTCGGTCGCGGAGGAGCGGTCGCTGGCGGCCCCTTGCAGTATGCTGCCGGTGCTCGTCTCCACGACCGCGATTGCACGCACACCACTCGGCAAGGCGCGCATGACATTCGCGATCGCGGCGCCCGGTTCCGAACCGAGGTTTCGGAGCGGCAAGCTGCTCGAACGCGACCCGCGCTGTGCCGCTGGCCACTCCGACACGGAAGTTTCGCGCGCGGCCTCGTCCTGAACGCGCATGGCCTCCATGATGATGTAGCTCAACGATTTATCGATCGACCGGAAGTCGGTCGTCAGGTGCCGTTCGATCGTGATCCCCGGGTTGGGCCAAGCGACGATCGCGATGGCTGCCGATTCGCCGCGCAGTTCGGCGGTCTCGGCGCTGATCAGCTCGCCTCGGCGGAGCACCAACGAACCGACTCTTTCCGCGCATTTCACGGTCAGGGTGCAGGTCTTGCGCTCCATTTCCATCAGCTGCAAGAAGGAGGCGAGGCTGACGTTTTGGACGTGTCCGCGAACGCTTTGACTGAGCTCGGCCGTCAATCGCGCAACGACGGCGTTCACTTCGATCGGCTTCGGGAAATAACCGGCCGCCCCCAGCGCGCTCACCCGCGTCTGGTCATTGCTCGCCGCGGACATCGCGAACACTGGCACCTCGGGGCAATGGTGGGCAGCCCAAGACAAAAGTTCGAAGCCATCGAGCCCCGGCAGTGCCAAGTCCGTGAGGATCAGATCGACCGCGCAGTCGCTGACCAGACGCACGGCGTCGAGGCCGTTGCCAGAAGTCACGATGGTCAAGTCGGGCCGCCTACGTGCGAGCGAGCGCGCCAAGGTGCTGGCTTGCGCGGCATCGGCCTCCACGATCAGCACGCGCGTCCCGCTTCGGGCCGCCATCGGGTCATCGATGCGCGAGGTCATTCCGGCTTTTCGCAGCCCGGCAGCAGTACCGAAAAGCAAGTCCCGGTATCCTCGTCCGTGAGCTCGAGCGACCCGTGCAGGCTTTCCGCGGCCTGCTTGGCGATCGCCAAGCCGAGCCCAATCCCTCCGAACTTGGTCGAGAAGAAGGGATCGAAGACGTACCGCCGAAGGTCTTCCGGGATCCCAGGACCATCGTCCCACACCCGCGCGCACACGTAGAATGAGCTGTCGGTCCGAGGCCTTCGCGGCGGCAGGACAGGGAAGGCAGTCACGATCACACAGCGGGGGGTCGTCGACGCTTCGACCGCGTTCAGAAACAAGTTGACGAATATCTGCTCGACTACCAATGGATTGCCGCGCACCCACTGCGCGCGCGGCGCAACGTCCATTCGCAAACGGTGACCGTTGTCGTGATAGGGGAAGCGCAAGGAGCTGAGCGCGCGATTGAACACCTCGCGCAGTGGTACCGGCACCGAGACATTGGGCCCGAGGTGCGCGTAGTCGAGCAGTGCATCGACGGTGAACTGGAGCGTCGCGCTCGCCTTCGAGATGTCTTTCACGGTTTCGGAGAGAGCCATTGGCTCGATGCCGGCTCCGCTGACCTCTAGGAAGCCAGCGCTGTACATCACGCTCGCGACGGAACTCCGGATGTCGTGGGCAATGCTGGCTACGAGGCGCTCCGTCGAGTCCACGCCTTGGCGATGCAACCGTTCGGACAGCGCGACGTGTCCGGCCGAAACCTCGCGCACCAGCATCAAGTAAGAGCCTTGCCCCGTCGGGTAGCGCGTACACCCGAGCACGATGTAGGGCGTCGCGGGCGGGCGCCATTCGACACTGTCACCGATCGGCACTCGCTCCAGCAATCGCCACAAATCGGGCGGTAAGGCGCGGATTGGCTCCCCTTTCACGCCCAGTTCCAGCAGCGCGGCTGCCGAAGGCGTGGCCGACAGAAGTGTGCCGTCGCTGGTGCACAAGAGCAGCGGAGCTTCGACCGTCCTCAGATCGATGGCGCTCGAGTCGTCGGCGCTTCTTTCGATAAGGTCCGCTTCACCCATTCGTGTGCAGGTAGCAAGACGCACACCACAGACCGAACGCGAGTCGTGGCGACGATTGCCTCTCGGCCGTTGAACACGGTGGCCGATTCGGCCAGGTCCAGCGCGGAATCGGCCATGGCCGTTTGCTCCCGCACTGCCCGGCAACGAACGACGACACGAGGCCGGTGGCGCAATCGGCTACGAACGCAGCGCGTGATCAGTTGGCCCACCGATTGCACCAAGGCCGGCACAGGTCTTCGCCATCGACGTCGAAAAGGCATCACGCCTCGATGTCGGCGGTCGCGGATTTCAACTCGAAGGAGCTACACGTGTCCAATATCAAAGAAGCACTCACGAAGATCATGCAACTCGACGGCGCGCTCGGCGCTTGCGTGGTCGATAGCAACAGCGGAATGATGCTCGGTTCTGAAGGGGGCGCTGGCCCAATCAATCTGGAAGTTGCCGCCGCTGGCAATACCGAGGTCGTGCGCGCCAAACGCAAGACGATGAAGGCGCTGAATTTGAAGGACTCCATCGAGGATATCCTGATCACCCTGCACGGCCAGTATCACTTGATTCGCCCGCTCGCCAGCAACGACGCGCTGTTCATCTACCTGGTTCTCGACAAATCGCGTGGCAACTTGGCGATGTCACGGCACACGCTCGCGGGCGCGGAAAAAGACCTGACGGTCTGAATCTCACTTCACAGGAAAGGGAAGCAGAAAATGGCTACCGAAAAGCAACTGAGTGAAGCCCTCGACAAGATACAGGCCGATATGAATGGGTTCATCGCCGGTTCTCTCGTCGACCTCGACTCTGGC
>Ga0302322_100004775_pt1 | contig 11826 bp, 11 predicted proteins | sample Fen_T0_2_FD_203757 | JGI IMG/M metagenome (GOLD analysis project Ga0302322, IMG submission 203757) | Peat permafrost microbial communities from Stordalen Mire near Abisko, Sweden - Fen_T0_2 | ecosystem: Environmental > Terrestrial > Soil > Wetlands > Permafrost | place: Sweden: Abisko... | reverse complement strand
GCGCATCGAAGACACCGACCGTCAGCGCTCGACCGACGCCGCGATCGCAGCCATCCTGGACGGCTTGAAATGGCTCGAGCTCGATTGGGATGGCGACGTCATCTACCAATATAGTCGCGCCGCCCGCCACCGTGAGATTGCCGAGCAGTTGCTCGCGAGCGGCATGGCTTACCGCTGCTACGCGACGCCCGAGGAATTGACTGCCATGCGCGACAAGGCGCGCGCCGAAGGACGCACCCGGCTCTACGATGGCATGTGGCGCGACCGCGATCCGAAGGAGGCGCCGACGCAACTGAAGCCGACCATCCGGCTGCGCGCCCCGCTGACCGGCGAGACCGTGATCGAGGACCAGGTGCAGGGCCGCGTGGTCTGGCAGAACGAGAATCTCGACGATCTCGTGCTGCTCAGGGGCGACGGCAACCCGACCTATATGCTGGCCGTCGTGGTCGACGACCACGACATGGGCGTCACCCACATCATCCGCGGCGACGACCACCTGATCAATGCCGCGCGCCAGAAGCAGATCTATGACGCACTTCGCTGGTCGGTGCCGTCGATGTCGCACATTCCGCTAATCCATGGGCCGGACGGCTCCAAACTGTCGAAGCGGCACGGCGCGCTCGGCGTCGATGCCTACCGCGCCATGGGCTATCTGCCGTCGGCGCTGCGCAATTATCTGGTGCGACTCGGCTGGAGCCATGGCGACCAGGAAATCTTCTCCACCGAGGAGATGATCAGGGCGTTCGACCTGCCGGCGATCGGCCGCTCCGCGGCGCGCTTCGATTTCGCCAAGCTCGAAAACCTGAACGGTCACTATATCCGCCACAGCGATGACCAGGCCCTGGTCAGGATGTTCGAGGACGTCCTCAACTATGTGCCCAATGGCGCAGCACTCAAGGCCAAGCTCAATGATGCGACCCGATCGCAGCTGGTGATGGCGATGCCGAGCCTGAAAGAGCGCGCCAAGACATTGCTGGAATTGATCGACGCCGCGGCCTTCATCTTTGCCGACCGGCCGCTCTCGATCGATTCCAAGGCGCTGGCGCTGCTCACGCCCGAAAGCCGCGCTCTGATCGGCAAGCTGCACCAGGCGCTGGAGCCGGTCGATCCGTGGAGCGGTCCGGCCACGGAAGCCGCTTTGCGGGCTTTTGCCGAGGAAAATGCTCTCAAACTCGGGGCGGTGGCGCAGCCGCTGCGGGCTGCATTGACCGGCCGCACCACGTCGCCGGGTATTTTCGAGGTCCTGGCGGTGCTGGGGCGCGAAGAAACGCTCGCCCGGCTCAAGGATCAGGTTACCGTATAAGGTCGCATTGCCCCCATCTTGCAGCGCACAGGGCAATACGATACGCATTCGCGCGGCACCCACTATATAAGTCCACCGCCCTGCCATCTCTCAACAAGAACAGGGCTCGGCGTAACGATCTCATCGGGGACAACACGATGGACGCAGATTCCAGCATCAAGACCGCCACGCTCACCGTCGGCAACAAGACCTACGATCTTCCGATCCTGAGTGGCACCGTGGGGCCTGACGTTATCGACATCGCCAAGCTCTACGCCCAGGCCGGGATGTTCACCTACGATCCGGGCTTCACCTCGACCGGCAGCTGCCAGTCCAAGATCACCTATATCGATGGTGACGCCGGCATTCTGGAATACCGCGGCTATCCGATCGAGCAGCTCGCCGAGAACGGTGATTTCCTCGAGACCTGCTACCTCCTGCTCTACGGAGAGCTGCCGACCGCGGAGCAGAAGAAAGACTTCGACCACCGCGTGACCCATCACACGATGGTGCATGAGCAGATGGCCCGCTTCTTCCAGGGCTTCCGCCGCGACGCCCATCCGATGGCGGTGATGGTCGCCTCAGTCGGCGCGCTGGCCGCGTTCTATCACGACTCCACCGACATCAACGATCCGCAGCAGCGCATGATCGCATCGATGCGGATGATCGCAAAGATTCCGACGCTGGCGGCGATGGCCTACAAATACACGATCGGCCAGCCCTTCGTGTATCCGAAGAACTCGCTCACCTTTGCCGAGAACTTCCTCAACATGTGCTTCGCGGTGCCCTGCGAGGACTACAAGATCAACCCGGTGCTGGCTGACGCACTCGACAAGATCTTCATCCTGCACGCCGACCACGAGCAGAACGCCTCGACCTCCACGGTGCGCATCGCGGGCTCGTCGGGTGCCAACCCGTTCGCCTGCATCGCGGCCGGCATCGCCTGCCTCTGGGGTCCGGCGCATGGCGGCGCCAACGAGGCCGCGCTGAACATGCTGGCCGACATCGGCACCGTCGACAAGATCCCGGACTTCATCGCCCGGGTGAAAGACAAGAACAGCGACGTGCGCCTGATGGGCTTCGGCCATCGCGTCTACAAGAACTACGATCCGCGCGCCAAGATCATGCAGAAGATGTGTCACGCCGTGCTCAAGGAGACCGGTCACGGCGACGACCAGCTGCTCAAGGTCGCGATGGAACTCGAAAAGATCGCGCTCAGCGACCAGTACTTCATCGACCGCAAGCTCTACCCGAATGTCGACTTCTATTCCGGCATCACGCTGAAGGCGATGGGCTTCCCGATGTCGATGTTCACTGTGCTGTTCGCGGTCGCCCGCACCGTCGGCTGGATTAGCCAATGGAGCGAGATGATCGAGGACCCGCAGCAGAAGATCGGCCGTCCACGCCAGCTCTACACCGGCGTCGCCAAGCGAGATTACGTCGAGATCGAGAAGCGCAAGTAAGACTCGCGCGACATTCGACACGTGCTTCATTCCGCCCAGGGACATCCCCTCGGGCGGAATTTTTCTTTTTCCACCGGAGGGATTGATGCTGACCGGAAGCTGCCTGTGCGGAAGCGTGGCCTACGAGGCCGATGCCGAACTCGGAGCCATCGTGCATTGTCACTGCGTGACGTGCCGGAAGACCCACGGCTCGGCGTTCTCGACAGTGGGCCGCGTCCCGACGGACAGGTTTCGCTGGACCAGGGGTGAGAGCCTGTTGAAGGGCTTCGAATCCTCGCCGGGCAAGATCCGGTATTTCTGCTCGCAATGTGGCTCGCATATTCTCGCGACACGCGAAGGCGCAGACCTGGTGATGCTCCGCATGGGGTGCCTGGACACCGAGATCGCGGATCGGCCCAGGATGCATATCTGGCGCTCGGAGGCCGCGTGCTGGTACGACCCGAAAGAGCAATTGCCGGAATGGCCGGGAGCTGCGCCCCCGCCGGAGCAATATGAGAGCGGATTGGTCCAATCAGGCGGATGAGGCCTGCCTCTCCCATTTGGCAGGCATGGTGAGGGCGCGGCAAAGCCGCGCGTCAGGTGCGGGTCGGCTAAGACATTGAAGCAGAGTAGCCGTCGGTGCATGCCGGCATGCCGGCGACCCCCATTGTTTCCTCGCCTCGCCATCCGAGGCTCTGCGTCGCTCGACCGCGGCGGGCCAGCACCCGTACGAATTTCCCAAGCGTTTAGCCTTCCTTAACGGTGCCGCCTCAATCTCATAGCGGTATCGCGTAATGCGGGTAAGCATGGCTCGATACATCAGTCCAGATTGCCGCACGAGCACAGTCGGCGGGGGGTTCTCGATCTCCCTCGCCGATCCCTGACATTCCCGGGAATTACCCCTGCCGGCCGGACCAACGGTAATCAGGATCAAGGTCATGCTTCGCGATTGTTTTTATCGCTTCGGGAGAGATCGCAAGGCTAACGTCGCGGTCATCTTTGCGATCACGATGGTGCCCACGATCTATCTGTTGGGCATGGCGATGGATTACACGCAGGCCTTGCGCAAGCAATCGCAGCTGGACGCGGCGACGGATGCGGCGGCGATAGCCGCTATCAGGCCCGCCATGCTGCTGCAAACCGATACCGTGGCAAAGGCGACCGCGGCTGCTGTGTTCGGATCGACCGCGAACAGTCTGCCCGGCCTGACCTCGGTCCCGACGCCGGCGATCACCATCACCGATACCGGGCTGGAGCGCACCATCACGGTTTCATACAGCGCCAGTTCCATCAATAACTTTCCCATTCTGCTTGGCAGCCCCGCCTGGCCGATCAAGGGATCGTCATCGGCGAAGGCATCGAGCGCGCCCAACATGAACTTCTATCTGCTGCTGGACGACTCGCCGTCGATGGCGATCGGAGCGACCCAGACCGACATCGATAACCTGATTTCCTATACCTCAAAGCAGCCACAAGCCTCGAAGAGCTGCGGGTTTGCCTGCCATGAGACGCATCCCAACCTCGACAGCGGTGCCACCTCTTCGACAGTGGATAATCTCACCATCGCACGCAACAAAGGAGTCACATTGCGTATCGATCTGGTGGTGAACGCCGTCAATCAGTTGATGGTCGGGCCGTGGTCGCAGTGCCCGCAGGCCGGTGTTTCAGGCGGCGTCATGCAGTGCATGTCGGCCTTGAACAACACCACCTATCAAGCGGGCCTCTACACCTTCGACTACAACTTCAACATATTGCAGTCCTTGACCAGCCTGTCGACCGCGGGAAAACACGTTTCCGACATTCAGCTTCTCACCGTCGACCACCAGAACTGCGTCACCACATCGAACTGCAACACCGACTTCGGCACGGACATCGAAAGCGCGCTTACGGGTGTCAACAATATCATGCCTACCCCCGGCCTGGGCAGCAATCAGACGGGAGATACTCCGCAAGAGGTGGTATTCCTCGTCACCGACGGGGTCGACGACAAGCTCGTCTCGAGCAGTTCGGCCTGCAATGCGAACGCCACCTATCCGCTTCCGTCGGCCGGCAAGAATTATCGATGCCAGCAGCCACTCGACCCATCGGTATGCACCACCATCAAGAACCGGGGCATTCGCATTGCGATCCTCTACACGGAGTATCTGCAACTCAGCGACAGCTGGTACAGCGGCCACATCGCGCAGTTCAACACCCCTTCTTCGTCAGCCGGCCAGATCGCGCAGAAACTGCAATCCTGCGCATCGCCCGGGCTGTTTGCAGACGTTCAAACCGGCGGCGACATCTCGACGGCGCTAACCAACCTGTTCATCAAAGTCGCGTCAAGTACCCCAAGCCTCACGCAGTAAGAAAGCGCCATGGCCCAATTGGACACCACATCCGGACAATCGCGCCGTAATTGTTACGCCCGGTTCATCAAGGACAGTAGAGGCGCCATGGCGGTCGAGTTCGCCATGGTTGCCGCGCCATTTCTCGCACTGATCCTCGCGATGATTCAGACGTTTCTGGTCTTCTTTGCGCAGGAACTGCTAGAATCGGTGGTGCAGCAAGCAAGCCGCCAGATTCTGACTGGGCAGGTGCAGTCACAGCAGGTGACCAAGGACGCGTTTCATCAGACCGTCTGCAACCAGGTCGTCATCTTTTTCAGTTGCAGTGGTTTGATGGTCGACGTCCAGGTCGCCGCGTCGTGGTCGTCAGCAAATACATCCGCGCCGACGCTGACCTATAACAGCACCGGGCAAGTCTCGAATGTCTGGCAATTCAATCCCGGAGGCGTGGGCGATATCGTCATCGTCCGCGTGATGTATCTGTGGCCGGTCTTCATGGGGCCTCTCGGTTTCAGTCTCTCAAATCAACCTAACGGCAGTCGGATGATCATGGCCACTGCCGCTTTCCAGAATGAGCCGTCCTCCTAGAAGAGTTGCATATGACCAGCCTCTCATCCCGCGTGCGGGACCTGTCGAGCGACACCAAAGCCGTGGCAGCGGTGGAGTTCGCCATCGTGCTGCCGTTCATGCTGCTGCTCTATATCGGCGGCATCGAACTCGCAAACGGCATGGCGATCAACGTCAAGGTCACCGCCACGACCCACTCTGTCGCTGATATGGTTTCGCAGAACACGCAAATCAGCGCGGCCCGGATGCAATCCATTCTCGGCGCTTCGACCGCAATCATCGCGCCGTATCCGACGACCGACAACAAGGGTAGCCCGCTGATCACGGTCACGGTGTCCGAAGTCTCCACGGACAGCAGTGGCAATGCGACAGTTCAATGGAGCCAATCTTATGATGGAAAGAGTGTCGGGACCGGCTGGCCCGTCGGCAAGAAAATGACACTGCCCGCATCGCTCACCGGAACCCCAAACAACAACGTCTCGCTCATTCTCGGTGAAGTATCCTACGCCTACACGCCCAATCTCGGCTACACGATCAGCGGGACCGTCACGCTTCGCGACAGCTTTTACCTGTTCCCCCGCTGCTCGACGAACAGCCCCACCAATTCGAGCTTTCCGTTTTATGATATCAAACTCACGTCCTCGACCACGTGTACCTGCACACAACACCTGCAACAAAAGGCATGCTAGATTCGCGCGCAGCTTTACTGCAGCCTCTCGTTGAGGGTGGGCAACTTGGACCGCCTCGGAGGCCGGGTCTGCGCAGAATATCCAAGCTCCATGATACGCTGAACACCCGACGGTCAGCCCACCGCAGCGGGGTTCACGATGCCTGCAGCTCTGCCGCACCAGCATCATGGGAACGTCGGCAGCAACTCTCTGACGAGGGCGCGGGCTCGTAATCAGAACATGAGACGCTTTCGCTACGTCTGCCGTTTGATCGACGCCTCACAGGCGATGGGAAAGTTCACCGAGTTGGCGATAAAGCATTTCGCGTGCGCATCGTGATGAAGCGCTGCCGCCTTGGCCACGTCGCTGTCGGCGCTGACGGTGACTTCCGGCCTCAGGGTAACGGCCGTGAAATACCCACCCCGCTTGGCATCCTCGATCATCACCCCTTGCGCACGATCGGCATAGGCGACGACATCGACCCCGGCGACAGCGCATAGGTGCAAGTACCATAGCTTATGGCACGCGGCCACGGCGGCAACCATCAGATCTTCGGGATTCCACCGGTCCTCGTCGCCTCTGAATGCCGGATCAGACGATCCGGCAATCGTGGGCTTGCGGCCGCTGATGATATCGTGCGTCCGCGCGTAAGATCGGTAGCTCTTGGTCCCCTCCCCGAGGTTTCCGGTCCAGTGGACTTCGACTGCGTAGTGATGCTCCTTGCCATTGGCCATGGCCCCACCTCCCAAGCCGCGTCGTGATGTGACGATAGCCAATCAACCGACGCAGTACATGTCAACGGGGCGCGACGATGCAGAGCATCGCCGGGAGACGGCGCTGACGCGCCTCTTCACCATCAGCAATGACTGTCGCAGTCAGACCGGCTGGCTAGCTCGCCCGCCGCGACTTGCGAATGGTCTCGAGCACGATGTCCGCGGCGCGCACACTCGGCGAAGCTGCGCCCGTCGACATGATGCTGTCGAGCCTGGCGAAGGCCGCGATCTGGCGCGTCCGCGCCGGCGTATCGGACAGCACGTCGGCCGTGGCCTGCGCCAGATTCCCGGCCGTGCAGGCGTCCTGCAGAAATTCCGGGATCACATTCTCGCCAATCACGAGATTGGCGAGAATGACCGAGTGCACCTTGATCAGGCGTAGCAGGATCCAGGCCTCTACGGCACCGACGCGATAGGCCGCCACCATCGGCACGCCCGCAATGGCCAGTTCGAGGGTCACCGTGCCTGACTTGGTGAGTGCTGCGCGCGCGATGCGAAACGCGGCGCGCTTCTCGACCTCGCCGATCGCGATTAGCGGCGCGACCGACCAGCCGGCCACGCCCTCCCTGACCGCGGATTCGAGATGCGGCATGGTCGGCAATACGGCTTCGAACGTCAGGCCTTGGGTGCGCAACATATCCAGCGTCTGGCCGAACACGGCGAGATGACGGCCGACTTCGCTGCGGCGGCTGCCGGGCAGCACCAGGAGCACCGGCGGCTGCGCCTCGCGGCGCGCCTGCTCGTCGGGATTCGGCCGCAGCACAGCGATCTGCTCGATCAGCGGATGGCCGACAAAGCTGCAGGGCGGTCCGCCCAGTCGGCGATAGGCCTCGGGCTCGAACGGCAGCAGCGCCAGGACATGGTCGACATAGGAGCGCATCGCCCGGGCACGGCCGGGGCGCCAGGCCCAGACCGTCGGCGACACATAGTTGACGATCGGAATCGATGGCGCACGGGCGCGGACGCGCCGCGCTACCCGCTGGGTGAAGTCGGGGCTGTCGATGATGACGAGGACATCCGGGCCAGCGGTGACCACCGCATCCACGGTCTGCCCGATCAGGCGCAGGATTTTCGGCAGCTGCTTCAGCACCGCCGAGACGCCAACGATCGAGAGTTGCTCGATCGGAAACAGCGAGGTCAGCCCTTCGCGTGCCATTCCACGGCCACCGACGCCATGAAATTCGACGGCGTCGCCCAGACGCTGGCGCAGCACCTTCATCAGGCTGGCGCCGAGCCGATCGCCGGATTCCTCGGTCGCGACCAGGAAGATCCTGCGCCCAACAGCGCCTGCCGCGCGCGCCATCACGCCGCAACGCCCGTGATGAACAGCCCCGTGCGATCAGCCGCAGCAATCATGTCCTGCGGCTCGGCGATCAAGGTTGAGCCGGCGGCGACCGCGATTCCGGCAAGTCCTGCGGCGCTGACGCCCTCGATGGTGCGCGGCCCGATGGTCGGCAGATCGAAACGCAGATCCTGGCCGCTCTTTGGCGTCTTGACCAGCACGCCGCGCCCTACGGGAGCGCGGATACGGCCCTGCTCGCGCAGCCGCGCCACCCGGGCCAGCAGCCCGTCAGTGCCTTCGATATCCTCGACGGCGACGACATGGCCATCGATCACCACCACCGCCTGGCCGATGTCGAACGGCCCGAGCGCGCGCAAGACAGCGCATCCCCTGTCGATATCGGCGGCGTTGCTCTGGCTTGGGTGCATGCGGGTCAGGCCTCCCTCGGGCACCAGCAGATCAGGAGCGACATCCTTGATTCCCACCATGCGAAAGCCGCTGCGTTCGAAGATGCGGCCGATGCCGGACAGCAGATGATCGTCGCCGCCGCGAAACGACGCCCAAATCTGCCCCAGCGCCCGCAGCGTGCCGAAGTCGATCCGAATCTCCGACAATGACGGCCGCACCAGGCTGCCGATGAACAGCAGATCGCGGCAGCCCTCGGCTCGGAACAGTTTCACCGCCCGGCCGACTTGACCGAGCGCGATCCAATGATGGCGGAAGGGCTCCACGCGCTGCGGATCACACGAGCCCTTGAGCGCGAACAGCACAGGCGTGATGCCGCGCGCGACCATCGCATCGGCAACCGCGAACGGCATGATACCGCCAGCGGCGATGAGACCGACCGGCGACGCTATCTGGACGCCCCCTTCGCTCATAGCACTACTCTCGGTGCTCTAAGTCTCAGCCGCGGATCCCCCGATCTCGGGAAGGCACAGCGCGCGATGCTTGCCGCCGTCGATGAAGGCAAGAATTTCCGCAATCGCCGGATCGTCGCCTGCGCGCGAACGCACGGCGGCGAGCCGCTCGGCAAACACGCCCTTGCCGTGAAACAACGCCTGATAGAACGAGCGAACCGCGGTAAGCCGCTCGCGGGTGAATTTGCGGCGCTTCATGCCGATCAGGTTGAGGCCTTCAAGCACGGCATACTGGCCGTTGACGAGGCCGTAAGGGATCACGTCGCCGCGCACGCCGCAGACGCCGCCGACCATCACCCCGGGACCGATCCGCGTAAACTGATGCACCGCCGAGAGGCCGCCGATATAGACGGCGTCGCCGACTTCAACATGGCCGCCGAGCGTCGCTGAGGTCGCGAAGATCACGTTGTCGCCGACCATGCAGTCGTGAGCGACATGGGCATTGTTCATGAAGAAGCCGCCATTACCAACCCGGGTCAGTCCGCCGCCCTTGGTGGTACCGATGTTCATGGTCACGCCTTCGCGGAAGGTACAACCGGAGCCGATCGTCAGCCGGTGCGGCTCGCCGCGATAGCTGAGATCCTGCGGCGCGCCGCCAAGCACCACGAACGGCGAGATCACATTGTCGTCGCCCAGCGTCGTGTGCCCCATGAGTTGGACATGCGACATCAGCCTGCAGTTGGCGCCGATCACGACATTGGGCCCGACCATGCAGTACGGGCCAATCACGGTGCCGTCGCCGATGATGGCGCCGTCTTCGACGCGGGCGGTTGGATCAATTGTGCTCATCGTGCTGCGATCAATCGGTCAGCATGGCGCCGACGTCGGCTTCGGCCACCGTCACGCCATTGACGACCGCATCGCCGTGAAACCACCACATGGTCTTGCGGCGGCCGATGCTGCGCATGCGGTATTCGATGGTCTGGCCCGGTATCACCGGCTTGCGGAACTTGCATTTGTCGATGGTGAGGAAATACACCGCGCGCGGCTTCTCAGTGCCCTCGACCGACTTGATGCCGATGACCCCCGCCGTCTGCGCCATGCCTTCGATCATCAACACGCCGGGGTACACCGGCCGATCAGGAAAATGGCCGAGAAAAGCCGGCTCGTTGATGGTGACGTTCTTGACCCCGGTGCCGCTGTAGTCGGCGCGGATGTTGGTCACGCGGTCGATCAGGAGAAACGGATAACGGTGCGGAAGCGTCTTGAGAATCTCGTTGATGTCGACGTCCGCAAACCTGATCGGTGACTCCTCCATCACTCCTGTCCTTCGTCCTTCGCATTGGTCGTCATATCGCGCACCAGCCGTTCCACCGCAACGATCTCGCGGAACCACTGCTTGGTCGGCTTGGCGAAATGACCGCCCCACCGTCCGTTCGGCGGGATATCGTCCTTGACCGCACTCATCGCGGTCACCTGCGCACCGTCGCCGATCTTGAGGTGGTTGTTGATGCCAACCTTCGCCCCAAGCGCGACGTTGTCGCCGATCGTCAGGCTGCCTGCCAGACCGATCTGGGCGGCCAGCAAACAATGCCGGCCGATCGTAACATTGTGGCCGATCTGGACCTGATTGTCGATCTTGGTACCCTCGCCAATCACGGTATCGCGCAGGCTGCCGCGGTCGATCGTGGTGCCGGCACCGACCTCGACGTCGTTCTGAATCAGCACCCGGCCGGTCTGCGGCACCTTGAGATGGCCGTTCGGACCGAAGAAGACGAAGCCAAAGCCATCCTGCCCGATGTTGCAGCCGGGATGAATCAGGACGTTGTCGCCGATCAGCGCGCATTGGATCGCGGTACGTGCCCCGACATTGCAGTCGCGGCCGATCTTCACATGCGCCCCGATCACGGCGCCAGCGCCGACCACGGTGCCCCCCCCGATCTCGACCTGAGCCCCGATCACCGCCAGCGGCTCGACGATGACCCCATCCTCCAGCCGCGCCGTGGGATCGATGATGGCTGACGGCGAAATGCCCTCGCAGCCGAACCAGGATTGCGGCCGCAAGGCATCACGGTGCATTTCGCGTGCGAGTTCGACGAAGGCGCGGAACGGCTGCGACACCCGGAGCACGGCGACTTCAGCCGGAACCCGCGCCTCGAAGCGCGGATTCACGAGGCAGGCACCGGCCTTGGTCACAGCCAGCTGATCGAGATATTTGTGATTGTCGAAGAACGCCAAATGCATCGGGCCGGCCTCGTCGAGCGAGGCCAGTCCGCTGATCACGTGTCCAGCGCGCGAAGCGTCGACCAGATGCGCCTTCGTCGCCGCCGCGATCTCGGCCAGCGTCGTCGGAGGTGGTCGTTCAAAGAAAGTCGGCTGCGCCATTCCATCCGTCGCGGTGCGGCCGGGGGCCAAAATGAGAGCCCGGTTCTGGCGATCCAGAACCGAGCTCCGTTCTATATCATCAATGCGCCGTGTCCACGCAAACCCGTATCCGTTCAGCCGGCAGCTGTCTCAGAACGATGTGCCGCCGCCGAACCTGAACTCCTGCGTCCGGTCGAACTGACCCTTGGTGAGCGGGATGGCGTAGTCGAAGCGCAGCGGACCGAACGGAGAGGCCCAGACCAG
>Ga0302322_100004774_pt1 | contig 11826 bp, 10 predicted proteins | sample Fen_T0_2_FD_203757 | JGI IMG/M metagenome (GOLD analysis project Ga0302322, IMG submission 203757) | Peat permafrost microbial communities from Stordalen Mire near Abisko, Sweden - Fen_T0_2 | ecosystem: Environmental > Terrestrial > Soil > Wetlands > Permafrost | place: Sweden: Abisko... | reverse complement strand
TCATGCGCTCCTCGCCGTACACCGTGTGCACGAGTTCCTCGTGGGCGACGCCCATGCGGAACAGGTCGACGATGGTGGCGGGCGTACGCACGAAGTCGCGCAGCTCGATGCCGTCGATCACGACCGGCGCGACCTCGAACGGCCCGCCCGGGCCGATCAGCGACTCCAGACGCGGGTCGTCGCCGTAGACGGGAGCGAGTGACACGGGTTCCTCCTGAGACCGGCGGTGAGCGGTGGCGGGCGCTATTGGTCGCGCGTGCCGACGAGGTCGGCGATCAGGTCGAGCGCCTCGGGCTGTTCGCCACCCACGACGAAGCCGGTGACGCCGGGCGGCACGATCCCGCCTTGCTCCCACAACTCGCGGATGCGCGCCGGGGAGCCCACCAACGCGTGCTCGAGCACGTACTCGTCGGGCATCGCCGCGACCGCTTCCTCGCGGCGGCCGGCGAGGAACAGCTCCTGGATGCGCGCGGCCTCGGCGCCGAAGCCACGACGCGCCATCGCCTCGACGTGGTAGTTGTGCGACGAACTCCCCATGCCGCCGACGTACCGGGCGCGCCACGGCTTCTCACGGTCGATCCACGCCTGCACGTCGTCGGTGATGCAGATGTTCACGCTGCCGAACACCTCGAAGTCGTCGCGGCGGCGGCCGTCGGTACGCGCCGCGAACCCGCGGTCGAGCACGTCGCCGTAAGGAGCGAGGCCGTCGCGACCCAGGCCCATCGGGAACCAACCGTCACACAACTCCGCGCACAGCTCCGTGTTCTTCGGACCGACCGTGCCCAGCCACAGGGGGATGCGCGCGGGCGGGTGCAGGATCGACCGCAGGGGCTTTCCCTGACCGAGCGCGCCCGGCCCCCGGTAGGGCAGCTGGATCTCGGGTCCATCGTGGGTGACGGGTCCGTCGCGGTCGAGCATCTTGCGGGTGATCTCGAGGTAGTCGCGGAGCCGCGCGTTCGGCCGGCCCCACGGTTGGCCGTACCAGCCCTCGACGATCTGCGGGCCCGACAGCCCGATACCGATCACCACGCGCCCGCCGCCGGCGATCGCGTCGACCGTCATGGCCTGCATTGCCAACGTCGCCGGGGGCCGCGCCGCGAGTTGCACCACCGAGGTGCCGAGGCGGATGCGCGGCACGGCCGCGCCGATCGCGGCGAGCGGCGTGAGCGCATCGGCGCCGTAGGCCTCGGCGGTCCACACGGAGTCGAAGCCGAGTGCCTCCGCCTGGCGGATCGTGTCGTAGGGGATCTCGAACCCCGCCGACTTGTAGAGGTCGAGCCGGAGCCCGACCTTGTACCCAGGGTGCGCGCTCACGGCATGATCGCCGTACGGCTCACCGGCTCGGGCGCAGCGGAGCGACGGTGCAGCGCGCGCTCGAGCGACTGCAACAACACGTTGCGTGTGTCGCGCGGGTCGATGAGCTCGTCGCCGCCGAAGGTGCTCGCGGAGCGGTACGACGCCTCGAGCTCCGCCTCGCGCAGCAGCGTGGCCTCGTCGGCGTCGGACTTGCGCGAACGACTCATCGCCGCCGCACCCATCGCACCGCTGGTGACGCCCGGGAAGTTGAACACGCCCGACTGGTGGTCGAACGGGATCATGCCCATCACCATCGAACCGAAGCCGTAGGCCTTGCGCATCACGACCGTGAACTTCGGCGTGGTGGCCTGGGTCTGCGCCGCGAACATGCGGGCCCCGGCGCGCAGGATGCCGCGCCGCTCGGAGGCCACGCCCGGCATCACACCCGGGTTGTCGGTGAGGAACACGAGCGGGAGGTGGAACGAGTCGGCCACCTGGATGAAGCGGGCGGCCTTGTCGGCGCCGTCGACGTCGACCGAACCGGCGTTCACACTCGGTTGGTTGGCGACGATCGCGACCGGGTGCCCACCGAGGCGGGAGAGCGCGGTGACCACGGTGCGACCGAAGTCGGGCTGGACCTCGAAGCTCGACTCGTCGTCCATCACGACATCGATCACGTCGCGGATGTCGTAGACGCGCCGGCCGTTGCTCGGCACGATGTCGAGGATCTCGTCGACCCGACGAGGGCCGTCGTCGCCGCCCGCGATGTACTCCGGGTACGCCCACGCCGACGACGGGAAGTAGTCGAGATAGGTGCGCACCTGGTCGAGCGCGTGCTCGTCGTCGTCGGCGACGTTGTGGATCAGGCCACTGGCCAGCGCCACGGAGGGACCGCCGAGGTCTTCCTTGGTGATCTGCTCGCCGAGCGACTCGTAGACCACCGGCGGGCCCGCGGTGAAGATCGACGCCTGGCGGCTCATCACGCTGAAGTCGGACATGGGCGCGACGAGCGCGCCGTGGCCCGCCGACGCGCCCAGCACCGCGGTGATCATCGGGACGTTGCCCGAGCACTTGGCCTGGGCGAGCAGGTCGGTGGGCGTGCGGGTGCCGTGCACGCCGTCGGCGCGGAAGCCTGCACCCTCGAGCATCATCACGAGCGGCACGCGATCGAGCAGCGCGAGGTCGGCGACCCGATAGCGCTTGGCGTTGGCGGCGGAGCTGATCGTGCCCGCCTTCACGGTGAAGTCCTCGGCCGCGACCATCACCGGTCGGCCGTCGATGCGCCCCGACCCCATGACGATCGCGTCGGCCGGGGCCTCCTCGCCGCCGACCAGCGTGCCGAGCTCCAGGAAGCTGCCGGGGTCGAGGAGATACTCCATCCGCTCCCGCGCGTCGAGCTTGCCCTGGCCGTGGTGCTTGGCCAGGCGCGCCTCGCCGCCCATGCCGCGCGAGACCCGGCGGCGCTCGGCCAACTCGCTGAGCGCGGTGTCCCAGAGGTGCGCCTCGGCGTCGCTCACTTGTCGAAGTCCAGGCCGAGCATCTCGATCGCGTTGCCGCGCACGATGCGGTAGATCACGTCGTCGTCCAGATCGGCGAACATCTCCTCGGCAACCTTCTTCGTGTCGGGCCAGGTGGAGTCGGTGTGGGGGTAGTCGGTCTCGAACGTGATGCGGTCGACGCCGATCGCGTCGATGGTGGCCATGCCCGCGGGGTCGCGGAAGAAACAACCGTAGATGTTCCGGTAGTAATAGGTGCTCGGCGGCTCGGGCACGATGTCCTTGACCCCGGCCCACGCCTGCGCGGTGTACCAGACGTCGTCGGCCCGGCTGATCACGTACGGGATCCACCCGATCTGACCCTCGCTGAACGCGAGCTTCACCTCGGGGAACTGCACCAGCTTGCCGCTGAACAGCCAGTCGGTGAGCGACGCCATCGCGTTGCCGAACGTGAGCGTGAGCGTGACCGCAGGCGGCGCGTCGGGACCGGTCGCCGGCATCTTCGACGACGAACCCACGTGCATGTTGATGACCGTGCCCGTCTCCTCGCACGCGCGGATGAACGGGTCCCAGTGCCCGGAGTGGATCGACGGCAGGTCGAGGTTCGGCGGGATCTCGCAGAAGGTGACCGCCCGCACGCCGCGCTCGGCGTTGCGGCGCACCTCGGCGGCCGCGAGCTCGGCGTCCCACAGCGGCACGATGATCAGCGGCAGGAGGCGGCCGCCGGAGTCACCGCACCACTCCTCCACCATGAAGTCGTTGTAGGCCTGCACGCACGCGAGCGCGAGCTCCTTGTCGTCGGCTTCCTTGAACGTCTGCCCGCAGAAGCGCGGCATCGTGGGGAAGCACAGCGACGCCTCCACCCAGTTCGCGTCCATGTCGAGGAGGCGGGCCTTCGGGTCGTAGCAGCCGGGCCGCATCTCGTCGAAGGTCAGGAGCTGCGCGCCCCGCTCCTCGAGCGGGAACCCCACGGCCGCGATGTTCCGGCGCAGCGCGGTGATCGTGCGGCCCTCGTAGCTCCACGTGTCGACCGGCGTGCCCTCGGTCGCACCCTCGTCGCCGTAGATCGGGACGTAGTGCCCGCCGCCGAAGTACTGCTCGCCGACGGCGTACTTCCGCTCCACCCGGGGCGCACGGTCACGGAACCGGGCGGGCAGCCAGCGCTCGAACAGGTGCGGCGGCTCGATGACGTGGTCGTCGACGCTGATGATCTTCGGCAGTTCTCGCTGCATGGCTCCCCTACCGCTCAGAGGCGTCGAAACATTCAGATCTTTAGCACAGCGCCTCCGGAGCGTCCCGGGGCTAGAAGTGGATCGGAACGTGGGCGTAACCCCGCACGGTGTTGGTGCGCACCATCTCCAATTCGTCGTCGACGACGTCCCACGCGGGGAAGCGGGCGAAGGTCTCCTCCAACGCGACCCGCGTCTCGAGCCGCGCCAGCGACGCGCCGAGGCAGAAGTGGGTGCCGTAGCCCAACGAGATGTGGCGGGTGATCCGCCGTTCGACGTCGAACTGGTCGGGCCGGTCGAACTCCCGGGGGTCGCGGTTCGCGCTGCCGTTGAGCATCAGGACCTTCGAGCCGGCGGGGATCCGGACCCCCTGGAACTCGGTCTCGGCGAACGTGAACCGCCCGTTGACCGGAGACGGCGCCTCGTAACGCAGCAGTTCCTCGACCGCGCCGGCGACCAGGCCCGGGTTCGCCACCACCTTGGCCCGCTGCTCGGGATTGCGGGCGAACACGACTCCCGCCCAACTCAGCAGGCGGGCCACCGTCTCCACACCGGCGCCCGACAGCAGCACCACGAAGTTCTGGATCTCCATGTCGGTGAGCACCCGCCGTTCGCCGTCGAGTTCGATCTCGGCGGTGAGCAGCGCGCTGATGAGGTCGTCGCCCGGCGCGCGGCGGCGGTCGGCCACCAACTCACCGGCGTACTGGTGGACCTCGATCGAGGCCTGGATCGCAGATGCGGGCGGCGCGAGCACGCCGTCCTCGCGGTGGAGCATGGCGTCGAACCATGTGCGCAGGACGTCGCGTTCGTCGACGGGGACGCCGATCAACTCGCCGATCACCATCGGCGGGACGATCGCCGCGAAGTCGGACACGTAGTCGAAGGCCGACGCGTCGCGGAACGGGTCGAGGAGCTCACCGCAGAGGCCGCGGATCGACGCCTCGAGGTCGGCGATGCGCCGCGGGGTGAACGCCCGGCTGACCAGCTTGCGCAATGCGTCGTGCTCCGGCGGGTCGGTGAAGATCATCACCGTCGGTTGGGGCATCGGGTGGTCGAGGTTCTCGAGCTCCACGCCGTGTGACGAGCTGAACGTCTTCGCGTCGAGGTACGCGCGCCACACGTCGTCGAAGCGGCTGAGCGCATAGAACCCGTACTTCTCGTTCCAGTAGACGGGTGCTTCCTCGCGCATCCGTTGCCACACCGGGTGCGGATCGGCGTCGATCTCGTGGTCGTACGGGTCGTAGTAGATGTCGTTCGGTTGCGTCGTGACGGCCACGAGATCCCCCTGGGCTGATGCGTGCTCGCGCTCGGGACCATTGTCGTGCAGCGGTGGCTCGCGGCACCACTGCGTCCACGATGGATACGCTCCCGCCATGACCATCCCGCCGGGAACCCCGGGACCTCTCACCGGTGTGCGCGTGCTCGACCTGTCGCAGGTGGTGTCGGGACCCATCTGCGGGCGCATGCTCGCCGACCTCGGCGCCGAGGTCGTGAAGGTGGAACCGATGGAGGGAGACATCATCCGTCGTCTGCAGCCGCAGTTCGGCGACGACAGCATGAGCGTGTACTTCTCGTGGGTGAACGCCGGGAAGCGCTCCATCGCCGTCGACCTGCGTGATGCGCGAGTGGCCGCGATGGTGCGTCGACTCGCCGTCACCAGCGACGTCGTGCTCGAGAACTTCCGGCCCGGCGTGATGGAGAAGTTCGGGATGGGCACCGAGGAGCTGCGCGCGGAGAACCCTCGGCTCATCTTCTGCTCGATCAGCGGGTGGGGCGCGGGCAACTCGTGGTCGCAGCGACGAGCCTACGCAGCGATGGTGCAGGCGGAGGCGGGGCGGGTCGAGCTCGACGCCCGGTTGCGAGGCGCACCCGCCGAACAGAGCACCCACGTCGACGGCGACATCCAACCCGGTCTCCTCGCGGTGAGCGCCGTGTGCGCGGCGCTCTACCAACGCGAACGTGACGGCGTGGGCCAACACATCGACGTCGCCATGGCCGAGGCGTTGCTCTACACCGACGAGTGGGCCTCCACCGAGCTCACTCGGTACGACGGTCCCCGGGTGCCCGACACCTGGCGCTACCCGGTGTTCACCGTCGCCGACGGCACGATGGTCGCGTTCATGGGCGACCCCCACCAGCGCCTCCCCGAGATCGCCGCCGCGATCAGCGACGAGCCGATCGGCTACACCGAATCGCGCGACGAGGCGGTGGCCACGCTCGCGCGCTTGTTCGCGGCGATGCCCGACTTCCCCACCGTCGAGGCCCGGATGGACACCTTCGGCTTCCTGGTCGCGCAGGTGCGGAGCATCCCCGACGTGGCGGAGACGCCGTGGGCGGTCGAGCGCGAGGTGTTCGCGGAGGTCGAGCCCGGTGTCCGCGTCACCGCGGCGCCGTTCCGTTCCTCCACCGGCGGCGTGCGGGTGCAGGGGCCCGCACCGCGGCTCGGGCAGGACACGCTCGCCGTGTTGCGCGAGACCGGCGCCACCGACGAGGAACTCGCCGCCCTCGCGGAAGCCGGGCTCCTCGGCACCGCCGAGGGCCACGTTGCCGCCGTCCAGGCTCGGATCGAGCGGCCCCGCAAGCCCACTCGATAGCGTCTGCCCTCATGGAGCTGTGGGAGATCGACGCGCACGTGCAGATCCGCAATCTCGTTGCGACCTACAACGCGAACGGCGACAGCGGGCGGTTCGACGAGATGGTCCTGGTGTTCGCGCCCGACGGTGTGCTCGAGGCCGGCGGCGGCCGCCACGAGGGGCGTGCGGCGATCATCGCCTTCCTGACCGGCGTCGCCGACGGACCTGCGGCCGCGAGCGCGCCCGCACCCACCGAGCGCTCGTACGTCCGCCACATGGCCGCGACCCACAAGATCGACCTGTTGTCCACCACGCAGGCCAGGGGCTACGCGTACTACCAGGTGATCACTGCGATCGGCCTCGACCACTGGGGCCGCTACTTCGACGAGTACGTGAACGTCGACGGCACCTGGCTGATCGCCCACCGCCGCGCGACCACCGACGGCGCGGTCGAAGGCAGCTGGTCCCACGGCCGCACCAAGGGCTGACCCGCACTCGGTCAGGGTCAGGTGAGTTCGAGGACGACCTTGCCGAGCGCCTTGCCGTCGGCGACGTGGCGGAGCGCCGCGGCGGCGTCGTCGAGGGGGAAGCGGGCGCCGATGAAGGGGTCGACCGTGCCCGTGGCGAGCAGCGCCAACACCTCGGCGTCGTCACGCAGCAGGTCGTCGAGGCGATGCGTCATGAAGTCGATGATCTGGAACCCGACGATCTCCACACCCTTGAGCAACACCAGGTTGAGCGGGATGCGCGGAATGGTGCCCGACGCGTAGCCGAGCGTGACGAAGCGCCCTCCGTAGCGCAGCGAACGCAGCGCCGGCTCCGACAGGTCGCCGCCGACCGGGTCGATCACGGCATGCGCGCCCCCCGGCACCGCTTCGCGGAGCGCGGCGCGCAGGTCGCCGGCACTTCCATCAGCGGCGCGGTGACCCACCAGCCGCTGTGCGCCACACGCGCCCGCCACTTCGAGTTTCTCGCGCGACGACGCTACCGCGGTGACGGTGCAGCCGAGCGCGGCGGCGATCTGCACCGCGGCGCTGCCCACCCCTCCGCCCGCGCCGAGCACGATCACCTCGTGGCCGGCCTCGACGTGGGCGAACGAACTGAGCGCGTAGTACGCGGTGCGCGACGCGACGCCGAACGCGGCCGCCTTCGCCGCACTGATCCCCGGGGGCGTCCGGGTGAGCGCGCCGGGCACGGTCACGATCTCCTCGGCGAACGCACCGACCATGCCGGTGCCGAACACCGCGTCGCCGACGGCGAAGTCGGTCACCCCTTCGCCGACCTCGGCGATCACACCGGCGAACTCGCTGCCCGGCACGAACGGCGGCGGCACCGACACCTGGTACTGGTTCGCCACGAGTAGCACGTCGGGAAAGTTCACCGCCGCGGCCTGCACGTGCACCCGCACCCGTCCGGGAGCAGTCGGCCCCGCGTCCCACTCCTCGACCCGCACGACGTCGGGCGCGCCGTACTCACGACACACTGCGGCGCGCGCCACTAGCGGCCCGTCCACTCGGGCGCCCGCTTCTCCGCGAACGCGCGCATGCCCTCGGCGGCGTCCTCGCTCGCGAACACCGTGTCGCGCAACTCCGGGAACCGGTCGAGCGCGGCCGCGCCGTCCATCCCGGACGTGCGCACGATCTCGCGCATGGCGGCAACCGCCACCGGCGCGTTGGCCGCGATGCGCTGCGCGTAGTCGAGCGCGGTCGGCAGGACCTCTGCCGTGGGCACCACCGCGTTGACGAGCCCGAGCTCGTGGGCACGCGCGGCGCTGATCGGATCGCCGGTCATACCGAGTTCGAGCGCGACCGCGAGTGGGAGACGCGCCGCGAGGAAGGGCGCGTTGCCGCCGGCGATCAAGCCACGCTTGACCTCGGGCAGCCCGAGACGTGCGCCCTCGGCGACCACCGCGAGGTCGGCACCCAACATCACCTCGAAACCACCGCCCAGTGCGCTCCCGTTCACCGCGGCGATCACCGGGATCGTGACCGACCCCTGCAGCAGACGCACCCAGCCGCCGGTGATCGAGGCAGCCTCCGCCGGATCGCTCGGCGGCGTGGCCATGGCGACCAGGTCCATCCCCGCGGTGAACACGCGGTCGCCGGTGCCGGTGAGCACCACGACGCGCGTCTCCGGGTCGGACTCCGCGGCCGCAACGGCGTCGCCGACGCCGCGGATCATGTCCCAGGTGAGTGCGTTGGCCTTGTCGGGCCGGTCGAGCCGCAGCACGAGCACCTGGCCGTGCCGCTCCTCGACGAGACCCTCGACTGGCCCCTCGAAACCGGGCACGGCGTCAGCCCCGATAGTCGGTCGTGGCGGCGAGCTCCGCGGCACCGGCCATGAGGTCGAGGACCACCGGCCCGAATGCGAGAAGCTTCTCGTCGTCGCCGGCGCGTTGGAAGCCCTGCTCCAACACGATGGCGAGCTTCCACTTGGCGAGAATCACGTAGTAGTCGATGTCGTCGACCTGGCGCCCCGACACCTCGGAGTAGCGCGCGAGCAGCTGGTCGCGCGTCGGCATTCCGGTGAGGTCGACGTAGCTCGCCATCGTGGCCTCGGGGTCGTCCATGTTCTCGGGCCACGCCTGCACGATCCAGGCGAGGTCGATCTTGGGGTCGCCGACGGTGCCCATCTCCCAGTCGACGATCGCCGCGAGCCGAGCGGGTGCACCGTGGCCGAACATCACGTTGGCGAACTGGTAGTCGCCGTGCATGATCCCCGGCACGTAGTCGAGCGGCTTGTGTGCACCGAGCCATGCCGTTGCTTCGTCGAACCCGGGGATGTCGCGCGCCTTGATGCGGTCCAGGAACCGCGTCCACCGCTCCACCTGACGCTCGTGGAAACCGTCGGGCCGCCCGAGGTCCTGCAGGCCCTTGGCCTGCCAGTCGACCTTCGACAACAGCGCGGCGCCCTCGACCAGTGCATACGACAAACCGCAGCGCGCGTCGAGATCCGTGTCGAACGGCGCCGGCCAGCCGTCGGTGTTCATCGGCGACCAGCCGTCGACGAAGCCCATCAGGTAGAAGGTGCGTCCCAGCACGCTCTGGTCGTCGCACAGCGCGATCGCCGGCGTGTGCGGCACGTCGGTGCCACCGAGCGCCTCGATGATCCGCCATTCCCGCACGATGCCCTCGTCACGCGACTCGGGCGCACCGGGCGGCGGGATGCGCAGCGCGGCGTGGATGTCGCCGCGACGGATCTCGAAGATCTCGTTCTGCGTGCCACCCGCCACGAAGTCGGTCTCGATCGGCGCGCCGGGTGCGAGCCCCTGGGCATCCATCCACGCGCCGAGCCGCTCGACGTTCATCATGCTGCCGCTCTCCGTCGCCTCGCTCACAGGTTCCCCACCTCGCACTCGAGGAGGTCGGCGTACTTCTGCTGCGCGGCCTCCAGCTTCCCGGGAATCCACTCGGTCGGCCACATGCCGTCGGTGGCCTTGTAGTTGCGCAGCACCTGACGGGCCACGGTGACCTTGTGCACCTCGGTGGGGCCGTCGGCCAGACCCATCACGCCGGCGCCGTGGATCATGTTGAAGAACGGCATCTCGTTGGTGGTGCCGAGCGCGCCGTGCACCTGCATCGCCCGCCACGCGATGTCGTGCAGCACATCCGGCATCACGATCTTGGCGGTGGCGATGTCCTTGCGGACGCGCCGGTAGTCGTTGTACTTGTCGATCTCCCACGCCGTGTAGAGCACGAACAGCCGGAACTGGGTGAGCTGCGCGTAGGAATCGGCGATGAAGCCCTGCACGAACTGCTTCTCCGCGAGCAGGCTGCCCGACACCTGACGGCTGAGGGCGCGCTCGCACATCATGTCGAGCGCCTTCTGCGCGAGGCCGATGGTGCGCATCGCGTGGTGGATGCGACCGCCGCCGAGGCGCGTCTGCGCGATGGCGAAGGCCTGGCCCTCACCACCGAGCACCGCGTCGGTGGGAACGCGCACGTCGTCGTAGTGGATGAGCGCGTGCGAGCCGTCGTTCATCGCCTCGCCGTACAGCGCGACGTTGCGCTCGATCTTGATGCCCGGCGTGTCGGACGGCACCAGGAACATCGACATGCCCTGGTACGCGCTGACGTCGGGATCGGTCACGACCATCACGATGAGGAACGACGCGGTGCGGGCGTTCGACGAGAAGTACTTCCAGCCGTTGATGACCCACTCGTCGCCGTCCTTGACGGCACGCGTGGTGAACAACGTGGGGTCGGCGCCGGCGTGCGGCTCGGTCATGGAATACGAGGAGAAGCATTCACCGTCGAGCAGCGGCTGCAGGTACCGCGCCTTCTGCTCGTCGGTGCCGTAGTGGGCGATGATCTCCGCGTTGCCGGTGTCGGGCGCCTGGCACCCGAACACGACCGACGACCACTGCGACCGGCCGAGGATCTCGTTGAGCAGAGCGAGCTTCAGCTGCCCGTACCCCTGACCACCGAGCTCGGGTCCCAGGTGCGTGGCCCACAGACCGCGCTTGCGCACCTCGTCCTTCAGCGGGTCGATCACCTTGCGGCGGTTCTCGTCGAGCGGCGTGAACTGCAGGTGCGGCCACACGAGGTCGAGCGGCTCGCACTCCTCGGTCACGAACTGGTCGACCCAGTCGAGCTGTGCCTGGTACTCGGGATCCGTCTCGAAGTCCCATCCCATGGGGTTCCCCTCTCGGTTGCTGCTCTGCGCGTGCTTCTCTTCTCGGCCTTCACTTCATCAGCTGGGCCAGAATATGATTCTGGGAATGCCGAACGCAAGTAGCAACACCCCGTCGACAGATCTGGCCAGCCGGATCGCCGAGCGGACGCTGGCCGCCCGCAGCGAGCAGTACGCGGGCGAGGTGCGGCGCCTGCTCGACGCCGGTCTGGTGGTGATGCGCCGCTGCGGCACTTCGTCGAGCCCGCGGGTGGCCGACATCGTCACCGAGGCCGGACTCTCCAACGACGCGTTCTACCGCCACTTCGCCTCGAAGCAGGCCCTGGTGGCCGCGATCATCGAGGACGGCACTGCGCGACTCGCCAGCTACGTGGAACACCAGATGGCGAAGGCCACCACGCCCGAGGAGCAGGTGCGCCGCTGGGTGGAGGCGGTGCTCGGGCAGGCGGCCGACCGCGACGGCGCCGAGACCACCCTCGCAGTCATGTGGAACGGCGGCGCGGTGAGCGACGACAACGACGGTGAACGACCGACGACGGTCGCGATGTTGGCGCCCCTGCTCGACGAACCGCTCGCCGCACTCGGGAGCACCGATCCGCT
>Ga0302322_100004773_pt1 | contig 11826 bp, 15 predicted proteins | sample Fen_T0_2_FD_203757 | JGI IMG/M metagenome (GOLD analysis project Ga0302322, IMG submission 203757) | Peat permafrost microbial communities from Stordalen Mire near Abisko, Sweden - Fen_T0_2 | ecosystem: Environmental > Terrestrial > Soil > Wetlands > Permafrost | place: Sweden: Abisko... | reverse complement strand
TTGAAATCCTCACCCGCCACGACGTTCGATTCATCGTTGTCGGCGGAGTGGCGGCCGTCTTGCAGCGCGTGCCCATCAACACGCAGGACTTCGACCTCGTTCACGATCGCGCCAAGGACAACGTTGCCCGGCTGCTCTTGGCCCTCGCCGAGCTCGGAGCCGTGTACGCCGACGACCCCAGACATCTCAAGCCGAGTGAGTCGCAACTCGTGGGGCGTGGGAATCAGCTCTTGCGGAGCGGCAACCCTCAAGTTCGATCTGCTGGGTTCTCTCGACTTTGGCGGCGGCTACGAAGACCTCCTGCCGTATAGCGAGGTGCTCGACGTTGGCGGAAGTGCAGTCCGAGTACTAACACTGGAAAAACAAGTGGAGCTCAAGCGGCAGCTCACTCGGCCCAAAGACAAGCTGATGCTCATGCACCTAGAGGCTGCTCTCGACGAACGCGAAAAGGCGAGGCGCGGGCAATGATCTGAGGTCAACGAGTGATGGCTCCCGAGCTGCTGTGCCTGAAGAGAGCCAGACCCGGACAGCAACTCCACCAGCGGAGTTGTCGTAAGACTCAGCGCGCCCCAGTGGATTCGAACCACTGACCTACGGCTCCGGAGGCCGTCGCTTTCTGAGCAACTTCGCCGAGAAAAGCGCGACTTCGGAGGCGCCTTGTCCAGTTCTTGTCCAGATAGACCGGTTTCGCCACCGGACGGCGCACGGTCAGCGCCAGATCTGCATGCTCGCGAGATTCGCCTCTGTGCTACCATGGTAGCATCATGAAAAAGCGTGAGGGCGTCACCGAAAAGATCAGCATCTCGCTAAGTCGAAGCGATCTGGCTTCGCTCAAAAAACGGGCCAAACGCCTTTACGCTGGCAACGTTTCCGCTGTCATTTCAGAGCTTGCCGCCGACGCGGCATTGCTTGAGGGAATGCACGAATTGGTTGGCTGCCTGGGGGGGCCATCTCTGACGGATCGAGAACGACAGGCGATCGACCGTGAATGGTCAGGTCCGCCTCGCGCCCCCAAGCGGGCGCGCAAAAGCAAGAAGGCCGCGTGAAGAACGGCATCACGTTCGACACGGGGGCGCTCATCGCGCTCGAGCGCCGTGGACAGCGCGCCCGGAAGGTCTTGGAAAGGGCGACAGAGCAAAAGGTTCGCATCACGGTACCGGCAGCCGTCATCACCGAATGGTGGCGTAGTCGAAACGACGTCCGGGAGCGCATCCTGGCCGGTGTTCGAGTAGAGCTTCTCTCGGAGAGCCTTGCCAAGGTCGCCGGCGAAGCTCTCGCTGCCATCAAGGGCGCAACGCCAATCGACGCGATCGTCATGGCCTCCGCGGCTCAGCGCGGAGACGTCGTCTACACCACCGACGTTTCGGACCTCATTAAGCTTGCCGGTTATTTCCGGGCAGTGCGTGTGCTGAGCATCGGCTGACTGGCAGTCTCAAGCGAGAATCAGCGCGACCAGTGGATTCGAACCCTGGTCAACAGCTCCGGAGGCCGTTCGCGGCGCTTTTATTGCAAGCGTCGTCGAGCCCCACCGTTGGCTTGGCCCGTACGAGGTCCCGGTGAGACGCCGAAGGCTCTGACGGCTGAGCGCTCTGCGTGACCATCCAATCAACCAAATCTCAGAAGCTCCGCCTTGTCGAGGTTCCCGCCAACCCGCGCTGGAACCGGCGCGCTTCGAATTTTCTGGACGCGCGTGACGGTTGGCTCGCGTCCTTTCAAGGCTGCTTGTCGTAAGTCGATACCAAGGTCACGCCGTCGTCGCAGCCGCTGTCGAATGGGCCGGTGACGAACAGGATTTGATTGTTCGTGGCGCTGTAGCGTTGCGAGTATTCGTCGGGCTCCCAGCAGGTGTAATCGATCAGCAAAGAGCCGCCTTGCGCTTTGTAGCTGAAGCTCTGCACGTTCCCGAATTGGCCAGTGCCATCCGAGAATCGATGCTGCACCGTGGAAAGCATGGAGCCCTCGGTATCGGAGGTCGAGCTCACGCGCAGGACCTCGTGCATCGGCTCCAGCAGGCAATCGGCCTTCACCGGGGTACCCCCGTAGTAGGTTAGGTGGGTCAGGAAGTACGTCCCGCTGGCGATCGCGCCGCCCATGGCGACGGGAGTGGGATCGGCGGAGTGCGCAAAGTCGACGAAGGGCGCGCTCGCGTCATCGTTCCCAACGCACGCGGGCAAACCGCCAGACCCCCCAGCGCCCGCATGCCCACTCGTGCCACCAGCACCGGTTCCACCACCACCACTGCCGCCACCACCGCCGTGTCCACGGCCCGCTTGGCCGCCCGCATTCCCAGCCGTGCCACCAGCACTGCCGCCACCACCACCCTGTCCGCGCCCTGCACCGCCACTGCCGGCGACGCCCGCGCTGCCGTTCGAGAGACCACCGCTCGGCGTGCCACCATTCGCGTTGCTCGCGCGCGCGCCCGAGCTGCCTTGGCTCGCGGCACCCGCTGTCGTTTCGCCGCCAGTGCCAGCAGTCGCCGGCGAGCCCTCATTCGATCCACAACCGACGGCAGCCAGCATCACGAGCGCGACGATGGTGCAATTTCCCACGATTAAAGCAGCGTACTCAATTTCGCCCGTTCGCGTTCCCTCATTCGACCGAACGGACAGCGGCGTGAGCGATGCCACCGGTATGGCTCGCCCGTGCGTACTAAACACTGTGCCGCGGCTCTGGTCGAAGAGCGGGTCTTCCTCGCAGGCCCCAGCGGGCGACAATTGATAAACCGTGCTGACGTCGAGCAAGTCACCAATCTCGTCGGCGCTGTCAGTCGTGGCAGCGCGATCCGGAAGCGTGCCACCTTGTGTCAACTCGGGCTTGCGGGCGGAGGGGTTCTTGGTCAATGTCTGTCTGTGAGCAAGGCATACGCCTTGCTCACAGGTGTTCATGCTCCCCCGCGCCTGTTCCCTGGTCGTGCCGTTGGTCGCTCTGTTGGTCCTGCCGTCGTGCGGCGGCCGGTCCGCCGAGGGTGCCAGCGACCAGAGCGGAGGAGCGAGTGCGGGTCGCGGTGGCGCAGTCGGTGGCGGCGCGGGCGCGAGTCCTGGCGGGGCTACCCCGGGCGGCAGTGATGCCGGCGGGAGCGACTCGGGCGGCGGCTTCGTTGGGGGAGCAGGCGCGAGTGCGGCGTCCACCGCGTGTGACGCCTACCTGGACCAGTCAGGCACGACGGTACAACTGGAGTTGGTGAATGATACCCAGCAGGCCATCTATCTCGGTCCACAGATGCCTGGCTGTGGTGGGGAACAAATCCAAGTTGCGGACGCGACCGGTGCGCTCTTGGTACCGGGGTTTTGCCAGGCCACCTGTCAGAACGTGATCCAGGGTACGACGCCGCTGTGTCCGCCGATCGCGTGCCCCGTCAACTCGACCGTCACGCTGCAGCCGGGCGAGTTGACACTGGTGGAATGGGGTGGCGCATTCTTGCGTGATGCAAGCTTGCCGCTCGCTTGCCTTCCGGCGAACGCCGCCACTGACTGCCAGCGCATCGAAGGTGTCACGCCCGGCGTCTACACGTTCTCGGCGATCGCCGGCACGAAGCTCGATTGCTCGCAGCTCGGCGGCGCACCCTGCGAGCGTTGCATGCCGAGCTCCGCTGGCGGTTGCTGGACTCCCGCCGCGGTGATCGCCGGCCCGTTTCTGACCGCCACGACCGAGGTGATGCTGGGCGGTAGCTACGGCGTGGGTGACATGGCTGGCGGCATCGCTCGGCCGGTCCAGGTGAGATTCGGCAACTAGCTGCCAGCGCGGCCCGTCCGAAACAGGCCGGAACCGTCGCGGACGGACGACTGCGCGGCCGGCTCGAACCTTGGCTTACGGCGCTTCGGAACCAACTTCCTCGCCCGCGCTCTTGGGACTCTAGCGCTCGGGCAATCGGGGGCTCGCAGCACCCAGGGTTCGAGATCGCCGCGGACCTCCCCGCAGCAGAGCGGCTTCTCCCCAAACGCCGAATGACGCTAGGTTGTCGATGATGGCCGTGCGTCCCAGTCAATACTGGCCCGTCCTGCTCGGCATCTCGCTGTTTGCGGGTGTGGCTGACTTCCGCTGGGCCTCGTCTGGCAAAGGCGGGATCGTGCTCACCGTCAACGCGCGTGATGGCGCTCCCGTCAGGGGCATCACCGCGTTCGAACCTTGAGCTATCGCGCGAGCGCTCCTGGATCCTTCGGGCAACGAAGCCCGGTTATGATGACGACCGGCAACTGATTTGGTTCGACGACGGGGAACGGCGAAAAACGTACCTCGTTTCAGCGCGCACCACCTGCCCGCGCACCGTTGGCACCTGCAACATTTCCGATGCGGACGCCCACGCGGATTGAGGCTGAGCGCTTCGCGGCGCGAACCTCCGAAACAGTAAAGCCAGTCGCGACGGGAACCAACTCGACACCACTGCGAGGGCAAATGAAGTTGTTCGATTCGTCGCCCTCAGTTTCTGCCGGTTCACCGCTGCCTCCACCTGCGCCGTCCAGTTCTGCCGCGCAGCCACCGCTGCACGACCCCCTCGCTCCGCGCCCAGCCAGCAAGCAGCAACCTGGCGGCGCAACCGCGGCGCGCAAAGCACGCCCCACCTGCATTCCAAAGACCCGCCCCAGAGCCTGAGCCAACGACCGCGCCCGCGCAACGCGGAAAACTCGACATGGAGCTCATCAAGTGAACGCAAGTGTCACCAACATGGCACTCAGAGCCCGCTCGATGTCTTGGGTGCCTCGCGGCGGGCGAGCGCTATCGGCGTCGCTAGGGGCTCGGGTTACACACCCCACCGAAGTCCTGCCAGATCGCTTGCGGGAGCGAGCCGCCCGCGAGCCCGATGCATCCGCTCACCCGGTTGTCCCTGTCGATAGCGAAGACGTCGATCGCGCCGCGCCCGGCGGTGGCTGCCGGCGCGCTGTTGAAGGCGCCTCCGAGGTCTTGCCAGCCCGTCTGTGACGGGAGCCAAGCGTTCGTTTTCCAGGCCTTGTGGTACATATGGTTGTCCATACCGATGGCGAAGATATCGAGGACGTCCGGAGCCACGGAGACGGCGACGGGCAGGCTGTTGAATGCGCCACCGAGAGGCTGCCACTCGCCCGCGGGGAGCCAACTCGCTCCGTCCCAGGCGCGATGGTACATTTGATTCTCGGTGCCCAAGGCGAAGAGGTCGAGGCGATTTTCGCCCCAGGAAACAGCGCTCGGTGGACTGCTGAACACTCCGCCCAGCGGGCTCCAGTCCGGCAGCCACTGGTTGCCGTCAAACGCCTGGTGATACATCTGGTTGTCGGTGCCCAAGCCGAACACGTCGATGAAACTACGGAACCTGCGTGTTGCTGCAAGCGAACTACTGAACCTGCCGCCGTGAAACGCCAAGCCTGGCGGCGGCGCACCCGAGGGTTCCCCCATCCAAGTCTGCTGATACATGGCGCTGTCAGTTCCGAGGCCAAAGACGTCCACCCGCAGGTCCGCCTCCAAAAATTTGTCAGGGAACGCCGAGACGACCACGGGCTGCCGTTGGTAGACTCCGCCCACGGGGTGAAAGTCCGAGTCCCATTTCCAACCCAGATTCGAGATGCCGCGTGCGCCCGTCATTCGATACATCTGGTTGTCAGTACCCAGTCCGAAGGCTTCGAGTACCACGGTCGGTGACCCGAATGGGTGAGTGGGAGCGAGCGCACGCTGCCCGACAGCAGGGGCACTGCTGAAGACGCCGCCCAGCAAGGTCCATTCCTTCTGAGAGGGCAGCCAGTCGTTGAGCAACTTATCGCCGCCCAGCTCGAGCTGATGGGTTTTCGTGTACATGCGATTGTCGGCGCCGATGACGAATAGATCGATACTCAGCGCGGTGTACGTCACAGTGAGCGCAGTTCCCATCATGTTCAGCTCCTCGTGGATAGATTGCCAATCGCTAGCTAATACCTAAATTGCGTAATTTCCCCCATGGTGATCTTTCCGATTCGGAAATACTGTCGGGTTGTCGCGTCACTCGACGGCGCTCGGGGCCGCTCTGGGCCCTCGTGGCGCGACGCGCTTTCCACCTCTGGGACACGAAACCAGCACTGCATCCGAGCAGCGCGTCGCCGCGCAGGGCCGCGCCCTCGAGCATCGAAGTCGGCTTCTGGACGTAAGGAAGAGCTATCGACGTTGACCGCGAGCTCGCTCGGCATCTTACGCAAGCGAGCCCCCTGCTCGAGTCACGTGCGAAGCAAAAGCTAGCGGGTTGTTCGGCGCTCAACCCAAATCGTGCTGTGCTCGCTCGTCGGCTCGGGCTGGTTGTTTGTTCGAGTCATGCGAGCGGGCGCAACCGCCGCGCCAGCCCCGGCGTGTGCGTCGCAACAGGTCGGGCGCTGTAAACGGCGCCTGCGCCTTTGGGGGCATGACTCAAACAAAAACAAGCCTGCCCGGCCGCGCAACGCGCCATCGAAGTTTGCTTGCAGGCCGGAGATTCCAGCTCCGCCTGGCTGCATTGGGTCAACGGCTAACCGATAACCGAGGCAACCGGACCGCCGGACGGGTCCCGGGCCTCGCTGCCGGTTGCAGTGAGCGCTCCAAAAAAAATGGTGGAACGGTTTACGCCGAGTGACGTTGACCTACCAAGGCATGGGCGCGTGGGCACGCGCGCGCGCCATTCGCCGGAAATGCCTTCAACTTCGAGAAAAAAATGAGCGCAAGCCGCATGCGATATCGGGTGTTTCTGCTGGGGGTCGCGCTCGGCTTGGGCGATATTGCAATCGTTAGCTGCGGCAGCGGGGGCTCAAAAAAGACACCCGTTCCCAACGGCGAGGCGGGAGCGGGGGGTGAAGCGGGTGACGGTCGTGGCGGTACCGGTGGCGCCGGGCAAGCGGGCAGCCCGGAGCCGCCGGCTGGCGGTGCCGATGCCGGTCCAGCGGGGGCAGCGGGCGCCGTCAGCGCGGCGGGGGCGGCGGGCGGCGCAGGACAGGCGGGCGCCGCGGGCGCCACAGGGCAGACGGGCGAAGCTGGCGCTAGCGGCGCCGCCTGCGACGCGCCGATCACCGGCCGAATCACGATAGCATTCGACGTAGTGGACCCCGAGCGCATCACGAACCTGCAGTGGACGAGCAGCAGCGCAACGCTCACGGCCAACGTGACCGCAGCAGGCGGCCCTCAACATTGCACCGATCCACAGGAATTTTTCGGGCAATCGTACGGCGCGCCCGAGGGCACGTTGCCCGATCCAGTGGTTGGCGGTCACTTGGCAACCTTTCTCCAGTGCGGCGCGGACGCGACGGTCACATCCGCGGCAATCGGCTGTGAGCCCGCCGGAGCGGCTCAGCTACCCGTCACCACTCGGTATCAATTTTATAACGATGCACGCGCGAGCGAGCTGCGCGTCACGCGCACGCTCGGCTTCGATACGAGCACGCCGGTCTACGCGGGAACAACCGGGATCCGCGCGTACGTGCCGCGTGTTTCCATCACCTTGCTGCCGAACGTGATGCATCCGAATCAAGCCGGCACTGCGGTCATTTCCGGTGCCAGCTCAGGCTGCGGTGGCGACTGCATCACGCCGATGGGCGCGAGCTGGAATGGCAAATGGTTTGCGGACTTCAATCCAGCCTCGGGCCTGGCGTTGATCGTGCTGCGCGATCCGGCCCTCACGTCCGCGGTAGATTTGACGGTGAACACGGACTCTGCATCGGGCTCGAACCTGACTTCGTTCGTGCTCGTGCAGCCGGTGTCCGGCTGGACGGCGCCGGTCACCGAAACCGAATACCTGTGCTTTGCCGATCTGACGACTTGGCCACAAGCTCAGCGCGACAGCGCCCAATTGCCCGCGGGCTGCGGGCCGTAGCTGCCCTGCTTGCCGCACGCCGGAAGCGGCGCCGGGGCCCCCGCTCCGCCGAGCTTACGGGGATTGGAGTTTTCGCAATAATACAGACTGCGGCTCCTCAGCTGCTGCCTGAAGAACTTTTCAACCCTCCCCACCATCAATCGGTTCAGATCGTGGGGGCCATCCTCGGAGTCAAAATTCGAGTTCCCCCTGACATCGACTTCGACAACGTGCCCTGTTGCTCCGTGGCTCACTGGAACGGAATCGGCTTCACTGGTTGATTCGTTCGACTCGTCCCTGGGCGTTTACGGCGGAAGCAATGTGGGAAACAACGGGCGGGTGCAAGCCGCTCTCTCGGTCGTGAATGCCGGCGGGGTGGTCAACGGGCCTGAATTCGTCAATTCCCCAGCCAACCTCGCAGTCATCCCCGTACCCACCGGCGCAATCAACTTGCCGCGCGGCTCAGCGGCTCCCGGTAACGTCAACATCAATATCGCCTCGGATAGCATCACGCTGGCGCCCGGAAACTACGTCGTCGCCAATTTGAACGTCAATTACATGGGGACGTGGAACGGGTGGCTTTCGGTTCCTTGCACCCCGTTCAACCAATTGCCATCTGAGCTGCAACGGTTCCCCTACATCGGCGGTGGCCAAGGTGTCATCCCGGGCTACCTGAATGGCGGCATCAACGAGTACGGAACGATGCCTGGCATACACACGGCGGATGCCAATGGCCTGAAGTTCGGCCAGGTGGAGACGACGGTCGTCAACATTGCTCCTTCGACGCCCAATCAGCCAGCCGAAGATGATTTCTGCTTCAATCTGCAACCAGGTTTTTGTTCGTCCGCACACTCGACGCCCAACACGTTCAGCGTCGCTTCCCTGGTTACGGTTCCGCGCTTCGGCTCAGGCTTCATCGGTCCAATCCCTTGGATCGCGCCGCAAACCGTAGACCCGCACCAATGTTTGTTAGCGATTATCAAAGGCACGCAAGAGCCAGCGCCTCTCAACCTGACTGACACTCCGAATTCCAATCAGATTGCGCAACGCAACATCGAAGTTGGCAATAACTGCGCTTGGAATCTGGTGAACGGGACGGGAGCAAACGGGACGGGCGCGATCACCATCAAGACCGTCACCGGGACGGTCGATGGCCAGCCATACACGCCCGTCGCGGGGGAGGTCATTCAGGTGCAATTCGCCGACCAAGGCGGACAAACGTTCCTCACGCATTGGCCCACACCGCCCGGAGCGAATCCGCCGTACACGGTGACCTACGCCAACAACGTCACCACCGTGCAATTGTTCTCCACTGGCTTCGTTGTGCTGCCGAGCGTATCGCTCGCAGCGAATCTAACGACGAGCGTGACCAGTCAGGTGATCCCTGCGCTCTTTTCGGGCACGGTCATCGACCTGCAAATCAGCGCCGCCCTTTCCAACGGCGGCACATTTCCTGTCGTTTCTAACGGCGCCTCGTGCCAAGCCACGGCCACGCAGGGCCGCCCAAGTAGCGCGCGGACGTCACTTCGCTTGTTCGCATGCAGCCCGCGACTCGCGGGCCGCGGCGAACCGACTAAGACCCGCGAAAGGCTAAGTCGATCACCCTCGCGGCCGACGCATTCCTGCTGGCTTCGTCGCGGTTCAGTTACATACCGCAGCCCTTAGGATTTATAGTGGGTTGCGATCACGGTGAGCCGCCCGCTGGCGACGGTGTTCGCCCGAATGGCGGCGAAGACGTCCGCTCCCGTTGACGCGGGGGTGACACCCGGCAGCGCCGGAACCTCGAGGGCGAACACGGTGAAGGTGTAGGCCGTGGGGAGCGTCGAACATGGGCCTGCGTAGCCTTGCCAGGTAGCGCCATCAGTGCCTGGTGAGATCTGGCTGCTCCCTGCGGGGACTGACGGCATGGCCAACTGAGCGACGGCTTCCGGCAGATTGGTCGTCGCAGCGGGGATATCCCAGATGACCCAATGGTAGAGGCTGCCGACACCTGAACTGTCAGGGCCAACCATCACGACGGCGTAGCTGTGCGTGCCCTCGGGACCCGCGGTCCAGCTCAGCGGCGGTGACACGCCGGTGGCGCCGCATTGGTACTGCGCTCCGAGCGGGCCCATCTCCGCGAATGCGGAGCTGCTCAAAGTGAGTGTGTCTTGCTCGCCCCCGGCTCCGGCGCTGTCGCCACCGGTCAGCCCGCCGCTGCTGCCGGCTGCAGCACTGCCACCGGGGCCGGCCATTCCAGCACCGGCGCCGCCGCCTGTTCCGGCGTGCTCAACTATTCCCCCACCGCCTCCGTTGGAGTCGGAGCCTGACCTCACATTCGCCGAGCAACCTGCCAACACGCAGGCTACCGCGGCGACCAGCAGGGAAGAACGAATCAACTTCATGGCCGAGTAGCAAACCTTATCTGAAGCCGCGGTTTGAAGCAGGGCGAGCTCCCCAGGGCTGCCGCAAGTGTGTACCAAACGACCCAAGGGAAGCTTAGTACGTTCGATCCGGATGGCACGAACCAAATTCGCGTTGCGTCGGCTCGGTGAGGTCGCGCGACCGGTGGTCGTGATGTTCCACGAGAAACGCGCGAACTGCGGGCAGGACCTGATGCGTTAGCCAGTCAGATTCACGGTCGTTCGGAGGCGCCCAGTACGTCGAGGCCGCTAGAACAGCCGACGACGAGACGCGGGCACAACGCGCAACCACGCCAGGCGTCTCGAGTTCGCAGGTGGCCCAGCGGTAGCCCGCGTCCACTAGCACGCTGCAATCAACGCGCGCGAAGTAGACAGTGTTCATTGGTCCGCGCAAGCGGCGAGCGCCGAGCGAAGCGAGGTGCTCGTCCGCCGCAAGCCATTGTTGGGTAGCGCAGCTCGCCATGCGCTAGTCGGGACTAGGTGCGTTTTCTCGGACGAACGTAACGGGCACCTCGATGCGCGCCCACCCACCTTCCGGAGGCGCAAAGCGACTCTTGGCCACGCGAGTGAACATGCAATCGACGGTCTCTCGATCCACGCCGTGGGCGGCCGCGTGAATGGAAGTCACTGTCCCTTCACAATCAACGTTGAAGTTCAAGCGAACAGTGCCTTCCGCGAGTCGATCACGGGCAAGGAGATCTTCTCGTACCCGTCGCGGAGAGTCGCTGGGGTGAGCTCGCTTTTGACCTCAACGATGGCGGCTGTCGTGTGAGCTGGGAGAATCTGGAGCCGCTCCGATGCGCGATAGATTGGGCTCGAGAGCGCGTCGTAGACGATGACGTCGGTCTGCCGGCTCCTCCGATTCTCAGAATCGATCAGGATGCCCGACGTAGCCCTGAAGCGCTGCGGCAGATGCTGGAGCCCGGCACCCGCGACACATAGAAAAGCTCGCTGCATATGGCTCAGAGGCGCCGACGGCGGAGTGTGAGGAATGGCCCGACAAGCGCGCCCGGCAAGAGCCCGGCACCCGCGACACATAGAAACCCGTCCGTCGCCAGGGAATTGAGACGGGCCATGTCTTCTCGCGACGTGCCTGGTCGGGTGGCGGCGATGCGAGTGATGGTCATGATCTCGAACCCGAGAACGAGGCACAAGACAACGGTGGCCCACCCGAAGAGTGAAGCGAGCGTTGCGATGAGCTCCCAGCGAGGCCAGGACAGGCGGTTCGCCGTCACGGTGAGCGCCGTCAGCGTCAGCGAAACCAACGCCAAAATCCACACCAATGGATGGAGGCAAACAAATCGGACCGCTTGGCTCATGGTCGTCGCATTCGTGAACGACAGGGCGCCGATCGGCATTCCGTCCGCCCAAAATCTATTTCTGCTGCATCCCGTCCGCAACCTTTGTTGCGCCGGCGGCAAGGTTTGGGACCGTTGCGCGGCGCGGGTGATCGCCCTTCACCCTTTTCCAGCCCGGGGCCGGAAACAGCTTTCTAGTAGCAGCAGGAGTAGCAGCAGATTGCGCGGCCGGATCTCCGATCACGAATCCAGCATAGTATCAGCGCGCCCCAGTGGATTCGAACCACTGACCTAGTGCTGCTCCTTGCGGGGTGCGTCACAGTGCGGCCGGTCGTGCTCGCGCCTTTGGCGCTGCGCGCGTCCGGGCCTCAAG
>Ga0302322_100004772_pt1 | contig 11828 bp, 9 predicted proteins | sample Fen_T0_2_FD_203757 | JGI IMG/M metagenome (GOLD analysis project Ga0302322, IMG submission 203757) | Peat permafrost microbial communities from Stordalen Mire near Abisko, Sweden - Fen_T0_2 | ecosystem: Environmental > Terrestrial > Soil > Wetlands > Permafrost | place: Sweden: Abisko... | reverse complement strand
CGCGACCGACGCAAGGATGTGGTTGTACAGGGCGCGCTCGTAGTAGTCGGCGTAGTCGGTACGTGGGCTGCGCGCGAAGAGGACCGAGGTCAGCCTGAGCATGTTGTGCGTGTTGCAGGTCTCGGCTGTGGTGGACGGTAGGACCTTCTGGCCGTCGATGGATGGGCCGGCCTCCACGCCGGGCTTGTCGAGCCATTCTTGAAACGAGTTGCCCCCGATGACGAAGGCATGCTTTCCGGTGAGCATCTTCCAGAAGTTCTCGGATGCCTGAATGCTGGCGGTGTCACCGCTGCGATTCGCGGTGTGCGCGATGCCGAGCGCCTGGGCGATATGGGTGTTGCCGTGCAAGCCCTTCAGGTTGTCCTGGCCCGCGGCCAGCGGCGTGATGAACCACGAGCGATTGAAGAGCTTCGCGGTGTCCAGGTACTTCTGTTGGCCCGTCACCTCCGAAAGCTCCGCCAGCACGTCGCTCATCGCGCCGAACTCGTTCTGCGGATTGCCGCTTCCGTCGGTGCGGAAGGTCTTCTCGATGGTCGCAGCCGGCAGGGCAGCCAGGCGTCCCTGAAAGTAGTCGGCCATCTTGGTCACGATGTCTAACGCCTGCTGGTTGCCAACGTAATGGTTGGCGTCCAACAACCCGGCCATGATTTTGTGAACGATGTAGTAGGGGACCACGATGCCGCCGTTGCTTGCTCCGGACTTGCCTTCCACCCAATCGAACACCGCTGTCGGAAAAGGAGCCAAGTAGCCACTGCCAAGCGCCGCCTGGCACTTGGCCAGCTCGCTGACCACGGCATTGACCTTGGTGTTGAAGGAGCTGTCGCCCGTAGCCGCAGCCATGCGTGACGCGGCGGAGAGGTAGTGGCCCAGCATGTGGCCCCGAAGAAAGCCGGTGTCCCAGCCCGCGTACCCGGCGCTGACGCCGTTTGCCTGCGGAACCACGGCGAAGTTGCGGTACTCGTAGAGCAGCTTGTCAGGGTCCAGCGTGGCCAGGGCGCCTTTGCGGTGCAGTTCCTGCCGGTCATAGAATGGGCTTCCCGAAAGTAGTCGCACGTGCGCGGCGTCGATCATCTGGACGGGGCCAGACGCCGACGCGCCTCCGGTCGCAACCGCACCGCCAGAACCCGTGGCTCCGCCCTTGGCCAAGGAGCCTCCAGTAGTCGCGATTCCGCCCGCCCCCGTGCCTCCGCCGAAACCAAGCGCGGCTCCCAGGCCCGACGCACCGCCAGTCTTCCCGATTCCACCCGACGCCGAGGTTCCACCGGAACTCGTTGTTCCCGCCGTGCCCGACCTGCCGCCGCTGGATGCAGCACCCGCTTGACCGGCTAAGCCACCCGTTGCTGCCGCGCCTCCCATGGCTTGTACGCCCCCGGCGCCACGCTCGCCGCCAGATCCGGCTGCGGCAGCGCCGCCTTGAGCGCCAGCAACACCGCCACTCGCGGTGACACCGACTCCCCCTGCGGTTCCGGCCGTACTCGGACTGCCCCCCTGGGCGCCGCCTCTGCTGGCAGACGAGCCTCCTTGTCCCCGCACGCTCGAACCGTTCGAGCATGCCGCGAGCGAAATCGACAAGGCAATCCCAAGAATGACCAATTCAGAACAGCAGCCCGGCGTGCTGATGCTTGGAATGATGGGGCGAACCCTAGCGGTCAATCCCCTGGATAACATTCTCATCCCTGGTGCAGTGGCGTGAGTATTAGCATTCCGTTTTGATAGATGGGTAGGCCCTGATGCCACGTCCAGCAGCCATGTGGTTTATGATTGCGCTCCACGCACAACGGATGAAGAGAAAGGCCCATCATGCGCTTGAAGTTTGTCTTGTTCCTCGGCACCGTCGCCCTCGCGCTCTGCCCTGCTCAAGCCCCATGCGCCGACTTGCCCAAAGGCAGCTTTGAAGCCGCGGCCTCCCAGGTCACGGCCATGGCCAAGGAAAGCGCGCTCGAACTCATGACATTGATGAAGCCCGAGGGACTCCGCCCGGGCGAGACGGTGAAATCCTTTGAGGTGATGCCTTGGCCATTCCTGGCCGGAGCTTGGATAGCAGCCCTGGTGGTGGACGGCTGCCCAACTGTCCCAGGCCCGGAGAGCGATTGGAACAGGCAACGGCCCTATCTTTGGCTGGCTTTGGCGTCCCTGCCCACTGCGCCGGGCAGGCCCTCGCTGCTGGCCAGACCCGCCCTCGGCTACCTGTTTCTTCCGAACAGCCGGGCGCTGCAGGTCGGCCTCCAAGATCCCGTGCAGCTCGGGAGCGGGCGGACAGGCTTCACCGTGACGGCGCGGTTCAGTATCCCCTTCGGTGGAGGCGGCGCCGACTGCGTGGTCGATCACCTGATCCAGATTCAGGATAGCCGGATGCGACCCGTGTTCAGCGCGGTCTCGACGTATGCGGCCATGTACGGCGGGGATTGGAACGAAGACGGAACCCGCAGTCATCCGGAAGAATACCAGAGCTTCTCCTGGTCCCTGTCGAAGAAGCGCACGAAAGGACAGGCGAATATTGTGATGCGTACGCTGGATGATGCTGGCACCAAGGGACGCACGGCCACCTATGCCTGGGACGGCGACCACTATCAAAGCGAGGCCAAGCACTTCTTCCCCAACCAGGACATGGTTCTGGACGAGGCACCCTTGACCGAGGCTACTGGCGAACAAATCCAGACCTGGGTATCCGGCGAGGCCGCGCGCCTATTTGCCGCCGGAGATGTGCAGGGACTGATGAACCTGGAGATGGCCTACAGCCAAGCGATCTGGATGGGTCCAGATCTTTTTGATACCGCCTCTCGACAGCGCATCCTTGCCCTCGCCCATGCCTTGGCCTTGGCCAACTACAAAAATGATCCCCAGGCAGCCCTTCGCCTTCTAGGTTATGGCATTGGACAGCAGGTTCTGAGCGTGGTTGGCCCCGACGATGCCGACAACCAACCGCCCTTCTTCGAGCTTCTCCAGAAAGAGACTGAAGTCGACAAAGCGGCGGCGCTCAATGACTACGCCTTCATCCTGGCCACAAAGACCAAGGGCAACGGCGCCAAGGCGGCGGCCTTGCTCGCGCAGGTCTTGGCGATGGATCCGAAACGAACGGTCGCCTATCTCAACCTGGCGGACGTGCTGTGGGGCCTGGGAAAAAGGGTGGAAGCCAAGGCCCACTATGCCCACTATGTGGAGCTGTCGGGCAAGGAGGCGAAAGATCTGCCGGAGAGGGCCCGAACCAGGGCCCGTTGATTGCCCTAACCGCCCCGACGTCCCCCGCCCGGAATTCTCTGGCACCATCCCGCGCCACCGCTGAGGTAGAGTCGGCGGCATGAGCCACAAGCAGATGCAAGACAAGCCTATCCGCAGTCTCCTCGCCCGGGCGTCACGGGTCGCGATGGTCGCTGGCATGGTGCTGGGTCATGGGGCCGCGAGTTTCGCCGGCCCGCCTGATGACACCGGCGCCAAAGCAGCCGTGAGATTCGAACCGCTCCCCACTCCCCCGCCGGTCCTCACTGGCCGCCTCAACGAGGCGACCAGCCCCGTCCATGTTGCCGGGTCAGCGCAAGGCACCCTGTTTGCCACCACGGACAAGACTGGCAGGGCCCGGGTGTGGCTCGTGCGCAACAATGCCATCGTAGCGGATCTCACCGCCCCTGCCTCTCGCGAGCACATGAATGTCGATTGGCCAGGAACCTATGCCTTCTGGCTGGGTGGCCTGCCGGTCGTGGCCATCTCTTGGAAACTCGGGCCCAGCGCCTACGGCATGGAGGATCTGGGTCTTTGGGCAGCGGAAGGCAACGGCCGCTTTCTTGGCGGTCTCCCGCAAAGTAACCGGAGCCCCTGCAAAGCCGGTGAAGGCGCTTTCAGCAAGGAATGCGGCAGGTGCGGAGCCTCGGGCACCATCCCCACGGATGTGAAACTTGCCGGAGTGGAGAACGGCCGCGCCCGGTTCGTGCAGCAACTAGCCGCCGCCTGGTACTACTACTTCGACGCCGCCGCGGAAACCTTCGAGCAAGACTACCTACTGACAACGAAAGGGATTGTCCCAGACGGCCCGGCCCGCCGCACACGCAACACGATGCCCATGCCACAAGCCCAGGAGCGCGTGAAGGGGCTGCTGCGGGACTACTTCACGCTGGCGAAAAGCCAAAGCAGGCAGACCATCGCGCCCGAGTTCCTGACCTGCTTCGAGCAGCTGGTCGATCTCGCGCCCGAGTTCGCCAAGGGGCATTACAATGTTGGGTGCATGCACGCCTTGCTCGGCAACACCAAGCAAGCGGTTGCTTCCGTCACGAGGGCCCTCGCCCTTGAGCCCAAGTATCGCAAGGTCGCGCGCAAGGATCCGGACCTGGAGAGTGTGCGCGACGACCCCGAACTGGCTCGCGTGCTGGGTGAGGCTGGGAAGTAGGAACGCGCCCTGCGCAGGGTACTCTTGAAGGCGGCTGAGATCCCGCACCCCCGGCGAATGGAGACTCTGGGAGTCCGTGCTCATGCTCACCCGCATCGGTCGATGCATCCACGAATGGCCGCGCGGCCCAGCGAATTGAGCTAGCATCTTGCCAGTCTAAACGTGGATGCGAGGTGCTCTGTGATGAAGTTGTCGGAACCATGGGTGATCTGTCTGGCGTTGTTGGGCGTCGCCGCATGCGGCGACAAGAACACAATGAAAGTGCCAGGCACAGGCGGTGCCGGCGGCGCAATCACACCCCAAGCATCGGGCGGTGCCGGCGGCGCGACCATGCCGCAAGCCTCGGGCGGCTCCGGCGGAACAGGAAGCGGTGGCTGTCCGTGCACAGGCGGTGCTGGCGGGTCCGGCGGAACGGTCCCGACTGACGCCCCACTTGGCGCGGGCGGCGTGCAGGGCCCGGATTCGGGTCTGGGCGCGGGTGGCATTTTCTTCCACGACGCCGCACCAACGGACGTTGTCGATGCGACGGTGGGACAACCCGAGGCCCCCACCCCAACCGACGCTCCGATCGGGATCGAGGCCAGCACGCCCGATACCCGCCGATTCGACGCCACCGGCGAAGCCAGTGGCCCGGTGGGAACCGGCGGCACAGGCGGCGTTCCCGGATCGGGCGGAAGCGGGGGCACAGGCGGGAGTTCCTGTTCCAATGTGAGTCCTTGCGGCGGCGACATCGTCGGGACCTGGACCGTGACCTCGTCGTGTCTGAAGGTGACGGGGCAGGTGGACATGTCGTTGTTGAGTTCTGGTTGCGCGTCCGCGCCGGTCACGGGCTACCTTCAGGTCAGCGGAACATGGACCGCCAACGCCAACGGGACGTATTCGGACAATACGACCACGTCGGGCAACGAGCAGCTCACCTTACCGGCCTCGTGCCTGAATGTGTCGGGAACCACCACCACCTGCGATCGGCTAGGTAGCGTCCTCCAAGCCTTCGGCTACTACGATGTCAGTTGCAGTGGGAGCGGCGGGTGTACGTGCCCGGTCCTCGTCAAACAGACTGGCGGAGTGGGGCTCGTATCCACTGACCCACAGACAAGCGGCACCTACACGACTTCGGGTAACGTGGTCACGACCGACGGCACCATGAAGTACTCGTATTGCGTCTCGGGTAACAAGATGACCTGGACCCCGCAAAGCACGAGTCCGACCACGACGGGCACTGTCGTATTCCAGAAGCAGTAGTGTGCTGGCTAGAGGTGGGCCTGGCACCACCCGGTGTGAGTAGAGTAGAACTCCCCCGACCCTTTTCACAACCAATCTCCAAGGACAGATCATGGGCATGACAACCACGGCGAGCGGACTGCAATTCGAAGACACCACCGTCGGCACGGGGGCAGAGGCCGTGGCTGGGAAGACCTGCCAGATGCACTACACCGGATGGCTGTGGGTGGACAATGCCAAGGGCAAGAAGTTCGACAGCTCTCTCGATCGGGGCGACCCCTTCTCGTTCGGACTGGGTGCGGGGCAGGTCATCAAGGGATGGGATGAGGGCGTGGCCGGCATGAAGATCGGCGGTAAGCGCACCCTGCTGATTCCGTCCAACCTGGGCTACGGCACGCGCGGCGCGGGGGGTGTCATTCCACCGAACGCCACGCTGCTGTTCGAAGTCCAGTTGCTGGGCCTGGGCTAGAAGAGCGTTCCGCCCACGCCGAGACCGGGGTAGAGACGCCCGTCCCTTCCTGCCACCTGCACCATCATCGGCATGAGCCGACGATGCCATGACATGCGCGACTCGTCCTCGGCAGGAATACCGTCGAGACTGCTGGTCGATAGGAAGGTGATGACCAGGCCCGCCAGCGCCCCGATGGCGGTGCCGCGATAGCTGTCCTGCGCGCGGCCGTCGTTGGCAGCGGCACCCAAGAGAAGACCGACCACGGCACCGCCGTAGCCTCCCCACGTCGTCACCCGCACGCGCTCAAGCGAGACGTCGCTGTTCCCGGCGGCAAGCAAGCCAAGGCCAAGACCGCCGTACAAACCGAGCAGGCCCGCGACCGCGACCTTGCGACTGGATGGCGATTCGTATTGCGAATAGCCGTAGTACGAGGTCGTGCGCCCGCCAAAGCCCAGCGTGCCGACAGTCGAGAGGGCCAGTCCCCAGAAGCCTGCATCGCGCACGAGTTGGGTGTCGCCTGGATCGAGATTGAGATGCTGGGCCGCCACGACCGCGATGGGAATCGACAGCAATCCTGCAACCGCGGTCGCCGCTCCAGTGGTGTGGCCATCCGGATGCGCATCGATCGCGCTCAGGACCAGCAAGGTGGTCGTCGGAATGTATGAGGTGATGGCAAGGGCGAGCGGCAGATCGCCGCGATCCGGGTTAGCCAGTTTGAGGAAGGCCACCGAACCGAGTGTGTAGGCAATCGCGCCGAGCGCCACCGGCGTCAGCACATCCGAGGTACTCTGAGAATCCTGGCTGAGCGAGAAGGAGAGACCGAGCGACATGCCGTAGAGAAACGACGTGACGCTAAAATCGACCTTCTCCCAGATTGTCAGGCGCAAACGTTCCGAGGTCTTTCGCGAATAGGGCTCGTTGCGGACAATGACCTCTCCGTCTTCTCCATCCTTGGTGGCAGACGCGGCGGCCGTCCCACCAACGGCCGGTGTGGGCGCGTGGCCCGGAGACAACGCCCGCACAGCCATGATCGCGAGCGCGCGACGGGCCTCGCTCGCCTCGGGCGTGACCGGGAACTCTGCGGCCAGCCGCTGGAACAGCGAGCGCGCCAGCGGCAAATCACCAGCACCGACGGCAGCATCGGCTGCGGCAAGCATGCCGGCCGGTGTCGCCAATGGCTCCGTTTGCGCCGGCGAGGGCGCAACCCCGGGCTCGGCCGAACGCGCCTCCCGCGCGAAGACAAGTCCGAACACCAAAGCCATCGCGAATGCAATTGGGCGCCGCATGCGTGGCATTATGCCTTCGATCCCCGACCAAGGATACTTGGGGAGGATCTTATTCCTATCGCTCTGATTTAGAACCAACCTCCGATGGAGGCCTGCAGGGTAACTCGCACCGTTTCGTACGCAGTCGATCCAGGCGTGTTTAGCTTGGAATCATAGATCCTGATGACCGGGCCGCCGCCAATGAAGAAGTGTGGAGCGACATGAAAGAGCACGGGCATCCCGATCGAACCCCAGTAGTGAAAGAAGTCACGATCAGTGGTTGATGCACTGGTGTAGTTGTATTTGGCCCAGCCGCCGCCCAGACGAAACTCAGGAAGAATAGAAACCCTCTGGCCGACCGGAACATTGAAGCCAAGGCCAGATGCAATGTCGAAACCGTAGTCGGTGACCGTACTGTCGCTCTGGCGCCAGACCTCGACCGCGGCTTCGAGAAGGATCAGATTCGACAAGAAGAAACCAACGCTTGGGCCGATGTTGATGTTCGAGCTGCTGGTCGTCGTGCTGCTGTTGGTATACCCCGAACTTGCCCCGGAAAGTGTTGCTCCGCCGCTGCCCCAAAACACGACTTGGCCAGCACCTCCAAACAAAGTCGTTTCCGGCTCGGCCGCCGCAGGCTCGGATCGCACGGGAGGAGGAGGCGGTGGGGCCCAAGCGGCGGGCGGGATCGGTTGATAGCCATAAGGTGCCGGCTGCATGTTGGGATTGGGCTGCCCATACGGCGCTGCTTGCGGGTCAGGATAGGTCGGAACGAGCTGGCCGTTGGGCAACGGGGCCGCCGGTTGCGTGTTTGGAGTGGGTTGCACGGGCGACGCCGCGCCTTCCCGCACGCAAGCACCCGCTTGGCATACTTCGCCGACGGCGCAATCGTCATGGCTGCCGCAGCTTGCAGAGGCTGGTCGGGCAAGGAGTAGCACCGCAGTGAACGAGGACAACAAAGAAAGACAGAACACGCTCCTCGGAATTCGCCTACGGGTATTCATGCGGCGCTTCTATCTTCGTCGCAGAAGATGCGCCAGGAGAATGCAGCACTTGCCCTCGCAGCCTTAGCCTATTGCAGCACGGGCATGCATTTGGTACCGTGCGGCCACCATGCTTAAGTCACTTTGGATTGGCAAATTAGGTATTGCTTCGATCGCTCTTGCGACGATTCTACTCACTGGCTGTGGGTCCTCGAAGCCTGCGGCTTGTACTGGCGCCGAGCGCTGCGATTGCTATCCCAATCGCACCTGCGATAACGGCTTGGCTTGCATGTCGAACATATGCGTTTTGGCAACGCCTGCTGGCAGCGGTGGGGTGTCGGGCGGAAATGACGGCGCGGTCGCGGACACCAGCGTGACCACCAGCACGGGCGGCAATGGTGGGGCAACGATCCCGTCCAATGTGGGGACCGGCGGCGCGACGATTCCTCCTGCTGGAACCGGCGGCGCGACGATTCCCCCGGCCGCAACGGGCGGCGCGACGATTCCCCCGGCCGGAACTGGTGGCGCGACGATTCCCTCGGCCGGAACCGGTGGCGCGACGATTCCCCCGACCGGAACCGGCGGCGCGACGATTCCCCCGGCCGGAACGGGCGGCGCGACGATTCCCCCGGCCGGAGTTGACGGCGGCACGGTGTCCACCGGTGGCATCGGCGGCACGACGAGCCCTCCTGGCGGAACTGGCGGAACGAGCACCGGCGGAGTCGTCGGTACCAACTTGGTCAAGAATGGCGATTTCAGCCAAGGCAAGTTGTATTGGGATCTGACCCTGCAGGCCGGCGATGTCGGGGCACAGTCCTACTCCGGTGGGCAGTATTGCGTGTACAACGAATCGAGTGCTGCCTACCTCTCGTTCAGCCTGGGCTATCCTTCTTCGCCAAGCGACGCATTTGCCGTCGATGCGGGGGCCAGCTACACGTTCTCGTATCAGGTTACCGGCTGGGGCTCGATCGAGGCCAAGGTCGGCGGCGCCGTAACCCCCTACACTGCGGTGACGTCATTTACCGATTCGGCTTCGTCCAGCTCGACTGTCCAAACCATCACCCACATCATCACGCCGACCACGTCGGTCGCGCAAACCGGGCTGGTCTTCAACGGCACGTTGTACTACCTCGATAGCGTTTGCTTCGATAACATCACTTTCGTGAAGAACTGAATTGCCAAGAGTGACTGATAGGGTCGCCATGAAACGTCAGCCGAATCCCCGAATAACCCACGGACCCAATCGACTAGTCAACCAGAGGGGAAGCCGCGCCCAATGCTCTTGGGCGAAAGCGAAGCGTGGGTTCGTCGGGGTCAAGTCGGGAAGCCGGTGCGAGGCGATTGGTATGAGTGTTTCGTGAATCGTTCGTGACTCGCATCCCCACTGACGCTTGAAGAGTTCGTGGGGACTCTTGGCCTCGCTACGGCCTAGATCGACCCAGGAAAGCCCGCATTCGGCGGCATCCTTGATCATGTGCCAAACCAAGGACGCATTGGCTGCGCTCGTACGTAGCTCGGCGATGTTTTGACCATAAAGGTAGTAGAAGGTGTCGCGGTGGATAGCCCCGGCCGCAACCGCCGCGGGACGCCCGTTGACCGATGCGATCCAAAAACGGCCATGGCGCCCCCACTGACCGCGTAGTTGATCGAAGTAACGGACGCCATGAAATGGGGAGCCCAGGCGGCGGTTTCCCTCGTCAACCACACGCATGAAGGGCTCCCATTCGGTGGCCTTTCCAATCGTGACCCCGGACCTTTCAGCCCGGCGTACCGCATTGCGAGCCCGTGTCTCAAGCCGATTCCATGCCGCGGCAATGCCCTCTCGCAGATCGACGCGGGGACAAACGAAACGACAGCGGGAAACCGATGCATCCAAGGCCGCGAAGTCGGGAGCAGGATGGATTCCCCGAACCCTGGCATGCCGAACTCCGAATCGTCTACCCCAACGAACCGTGCATTCAACCAGCGCGTCCGCCACCTTTGGGTCATCGAAAAGCAGGTCGGCAAAGGAAGAGAACGGCCCCACGATAAGGTACGGACCTACCAAGGGATTCAGCAAGAGTGTCCAGGGCGCGACACCCACCACGCGGCCGGCTTCGAGAGCCACCAGCATCAAGGGTGGCAGGTGGTACGTCTTCCAGACCGTGTCGCGCCAGGCGCGGCCGTGCGCGTACGTGGCATGGGGGTGAGCTTCGATGTAGGTATCGGCCGCTTGCAGGAGTGGCCCCGACCACGCCAGTCGAACGTCCATTACGGGTTGGCCTTGCTCTTCCGCTGCATCCGTTGAAACTGGGCGACTCGGTTCTCGAAGTCGTAGCTCGCGCCGCGCAGACTCGCGTCTGGAAGATCGGGGTGGGCAAGGTGCAACATGGCTTCCGTACTTCCGCACACGGCGTGTTCGTCGCCATCGGCGAAGTCGATCAGGGTGGAGGTCGTTTGAAAATGAAATTCCACTTTTCCAAGCCGACGGCGCAGGTCTTGGTAGGAAAGCAGACTGTTGATGAGCCCGCGCCGCACCCGTCCGCCGTTGCCCATGCGGCCGAAACGGACGCGCCGCCGCGGATTCCCTTGGGTGCCAAGCACATCGTTCAGCGCCTCGAATGCGGGAGGTAGAAAATGCACGTGTTGATGCCCATCCACGAAATCGACCCGCCCCGCGCATTGGGCGAGTCGGTCAAACTGGGCCTCGATCTCCGCGCGCAACTCCCCAACGGAAATCCTCCCGGAAGCAACTCGAAAGACAAAGCCCGGCAAGCCCCAAAATCTTCCCGTGGAATCCACAAGCGCGATCCGACCCGAGGACGTAGCCGCGGGCTGGCCCCACGTGAGACTTAAATGCAGGCCGATTTGGACGTGGGGGAGCTGACGTAGCTTCGCAACATGATCCAGCCCAGAACCGGTGACAAGAACGGACGCACCGTCGAGAACGCCATGGGCGGCCAGGTCGAGAATGGCCGCGTCAATAGTGGGCGCGTACCCAAAGTCATCCGCGACATAGATCACCGATGGGATGGTAGTCTTGACCGCCATGAAGGACGAATCCTAACATGCACCGCGCGTCTGGAACCGGCGTGTACGCGTCTGACGGCAAACTGGAGACCCCTGGCTGCCCCCTTTGCGGATGCGCGCTGGCCAAACGGTTTTTCGAGGCGGAGTTTCATCCCTACGCGCTTGCACGCTGCCAGTCCTGCGACTTTCATTTCCTGTCGCCGCGAGCGCCGAGTTCAGTGTTAACCGAAAGCTATCGCGAGGCGGACTACTATTGTTGTGGCGGAGCGGGTGGCTATGACGACTACGAGGGCCAGGCCGCGTCTCTCGGCAAGACCTTTGCGCGAATGATGTCCGAGCTTCATCGCCGAGGCCTGGCTGGCGGCGATCTGTTGGAGGTCGGGTGCGGCTACGGTTACTTCTTGGAACAGGCCCGCGGGAGCTTCCGGCGGATCGAGGCCACCGAGTTTTCGCTTCACGCGATAGACAAGGCCAAGCAACATGCCGATACGGTCTTTGCCGGCGGCATCGAGTCCGTCCCACCC
>Ga0302322_100004769_pt1 | contig 11830 bp, 8 predicted proteins | sample Fen_T0_2_FD_203757 | JGI IMG/M metagenome (GOLD analysis project Ga0302322, IMG submission 203757) | Peat permafrost microbial communities from Stordalen Mire near Abisko, Sweden - Fen_T0_2 | ecosystem: Environmental > Terrestrial > Soil > Wetlands > Permafrost | place: Sweden: Abisko... | reverse complement strand
CCCAGCACGTCCATCAGCCGGCACAGGAGCAGCGAGCCGGACCCACCGAACGTGGTCAGGGTGAAGTCGCGGACGTCGAGGCCGCGCTTGACCGTCACCTGGCGCAGCGCGTTGGCCTGGTTCCACGCCGAGATCTCCAGCACGCCGACCGCGGCGGCCTCGGGGCTCAGCCCGAGGTCGGCGGCCAGTCGTTCGACGCCGGTCCGCGCGGCGGCCACGTCGAGCGGGATCTCGCCGCCGAGGAGGTGCGGCGGGATCCGGCCGAGCACGACGTGGGCATCGGTGATCGTGACGTCGGTCCCGCCGAGGGCGTAACACAGCGGTCCGGGGTCGGCGCCGGCCGACTGCGGACCCACCTTGAGCGCACCCTCGGGCGACAGCCAGGCGATCGAGCCGCCGCCGGCACCGACGGTCACCACGTCGATCATCGGGATCTTGCTGGGGAACGCCCCGACCGTGCCCTCCGTGGTCAGCGTCGGCTCACCGTCGACGACGACCGAGACGTCGGTCGAGGTGCCGCCGCCGTCACAGGTCAGGACCCGATCGAAGCCGGCCGCCTGGGCGATCAGGGCGGCGCCGAGCGCACCGGCCGCTGGCCCGCTGAGCACCGTCGTGATCGGCTGGTGCACGACCTCCTCGGCGCTGAGCACACCCCCGTTGGACTTCATCACGTAGAACGGCACGCTTCCGCGCCCCTCTCCCGCGCCGACGTACGCCGCGAGCCGTGCGCCGATGTTGGCGACGTACGCCGAGAGCCGGGGCTTGACCGCGGCGTCGACGAGGGTCGTCATCGCCCGCTCGTACTCGCGGTACTCGCGCAGCACCTGGCTGCTGATGCTGACCACCGCGTCGGGGTGCTCCTCGGCGAGGATCTCGCGCATCCGCTCCTCGTGCCGCGGGTCGGCGTAGGAGTGCAGGAAGCAGACGCCCAGGGTGTCGACGCCGCGGTCGCGGAACCAGCGGGCCACCTCGCGCGCGCCTTCCTCGTCGAAGGGCCGGACCTCGGCGCCGGTGTGGTCGAGCCGCCCACCGACCGAGCGCACCAGGTCGCGCGGCACGATCCTGGGCGGCTTGACCCAGAAGTAGGAGTTGCCGTAGCCGTCGGGCACCGACTGTCGCGCGATCTCGAGCATCGCGTCATACCCCTCGGTGGTGACGAAGCCGAGCCGGTCCACCTTGCCCTCGAGCAGCTGGTTGGTCGCGACGGTGGTGCCGTGGCTGACGGCACCGATCGAGTCACCCCCCAGGCCGCCCACCAGCCCGAGCACCTTGTCGATGCCGGCCAGGAAGCCGTCGGCCGGGTTGGCCGGGGTGGAGGGTGTCTTGGTGGTGACGAGCTCGCCGGTGTCCTCGTCGAGGGCGACCACGTCGGTGAACGTGCCACCGGTGTCGATGCCGACCCTGATCCGCCGACGCGTCTGCATGGGATCGATTCAAGCAGGCTGGACGGCCCCGTCAGTTCTCCGGCGGCCGCTCGTTGTAGACGCCCGCCTCCTCCTGGCCGGTGAGCTTCTGGATCTCGGTCATGATCCGGTCGGTGATCTCGCGGCGCGCGCGACCCGGGGGTACGCCGTCGTACCGGCCGCGGACGTCGATCGGCTCGCCGAACGCGACGGTCACCTTGACCAGACGTGGCCGCCGGGAGCCGACAGGCTGTACCTCGGCGGTGCCTCGCAGGCCGACCGGGACGACCGGAGCGCCCGAGGTGAGGGCGAGCTGGGCGACCCCGGTCCGCCCGCGGTAGAGCCGTCCGTCGCGGGACCGGGTGCCCTCCGGGTAGATCCCGAACGCCCCTCCGTCGGCGAGGACGCCGAGCGCCGTGTCGAGGCTGGCGATCGCGGCCTTCGAGTCGTCGCGGTCCACGGGGAGTGCACCGAGTCCCTCGTACCATGCCTTGGCGAGCCGTCCCTTGACCCCCGGCTGCTCGAAGTAGTCGGACTTGGCGAGGAAGGCGACTCGGCGCGGCACGACGATCGGGATCACCATGCTGTCAACGAAGCTCAGGTGGTTGCTGGCCAGGATCACCGGACCGGTCGACGGGACGCGGTCGAGGTCGGTGACGGTCGGGCGCCAGACCGCCTTCGCCAGCGGCGGGACGACCGCGTGCAGGAACCCGTAGAGCACGCGCTCATCTTGCCGCATGCGCGCGCGGGCGCCGGCGGGGTCTCAGCGGTGCCAGACGTAGGGCGTGCTGGTGGTGACCGCGACGAGTCCCGAGCGCTCCAGGATCGGGCGCGACATCACCGTGCAGTCGCTGTTGATGAAACGCACGCCCTCCTCGAGCGCTGCGGCGGCGCGAGCGGCGGTGAGCGCGCGGTAGATCCCCTTCCCGCGCCACTCCGGCAGCGTCGAGCCGCCCCAGATCCCGGCGAACTCGGTGCCCTCGACCTTGGCGAGGCGCCCGGAGCAGACCACGTGGCCGTCGGCCTCGGCGACCCAGAACTGCTCCAGCCCCTCCATCCGGTCGAGGCGCTCGAGCATCTCCTCGCCGGACGGGCCACCCCCGAAGATCTCGGCCGCGACCGCGCTGGCCTCGGTGACCAGCGCGTCGCGCTCAGGCAGCTGGTCGACGCGCCGGATCCTCACGCCGGCTGGCAGCTCGACGTCGACCGCCAGGGCGGACGCCTCGCCGACCATCACCGTCTCGACCTCCTCCGGCTCGAGCCCGTGGGCCTCCAGTCGTGCGCCGAGGTCGGGCGGCCGGTCGTGGCCGCGGGTCTTCCACTCGAACTCCTCCATCGCCGGGTCGCCGGCGAAGAAGTCGACGGTCTCGGCGATCAGGGCGTCGACGTCGGCGACCCCCTCGAGGGTCTCGTAGCTGACGAAGCCGCTCTGGCCGAACTTCGCCCGCCACAGCGGGCCGGACCTGTCCCAGCTCCGGGAGCCCTGCACCTCGGCCGCGCCGCGCAGCTGGGCGTCGTACGCCGCGAGGAGGGCGGCTGCGTCGTCGGTCATCCTTCTCCGGGGCGTGGAGGCAAATGGGAGAAGGGCCCTCATAGGTATGAGCTACAAGGGCCCTTCGCTGGCGATCACCGCGGGCAAGCCCACGGCCTCACCATCGATCGGTACTGGTGATGCTCCCGATCGATCCAGCCGACTCCTCCGACCCCAGCGGCCCCATCACCTGGCCTCCGCAGCACCTCTCCCAGCAAGCTGGGCGGCCACTGTGTGGATCTTCGTCTCCGGCCGATCCCGCTCCTCCCGGAGGAAGTGCGTAGGGAGAGTTCTACGGGCCAGGAGCCCAGTCCCACAAGGGTCTTCCGCACCCTTTCTCGACATACTTCGAGTTCCGGCGTGTCCTCCACAGGAGGGGTCACCGTCCTCCACAGACCGAGGCCCGTCGTCCACAGGTAGCCACGCACCCTGTGGAGTGCGGGCGGCGCCTCAGCGCCGCTCGAAGTCCCAGACCAGCAGCGCGGTCGTGCCCAGGTACGCCGCTCCCGCGGCCTCGGGCACGAACGGCATCAGGCCCCAGAAGTTCGGCGGCACGGCGGGGGCGAGCTCCTCGGGCGGGTCCCAGTCGTCGTCGTCCATCGGCGCGCGCAGCGGCTGCTCGCAGGCCCGCACCTCGAACCCGTGGGCGAGCGCGGCCCGGAGGTACTCCCCGACGCCGTGCCGCCAGGTCGGCAGGTATCCCACCCGCCCGTCCACGGTCTCCATGACCAGGGGGTAGAGCGCGGAGCCCAGGAACTGCCCCCGCGTGTCGGAGATGACGAGGTGGCCACCCGCACGCAGCACCCTGGCCGCCTCCGCGAACACCGGCCCGAGATCGGCGACATGGGCCAGAGCGAGCGAGTTGACCACGAGGTCGGCGGAGGAGTCCGGCATCGTCAGCGAGGCGACGTCCGCCTGGTCGAGGTGGACACCGGGCAGGTGGCTGCGCGCGACCTCGAGCATCCCGGGCGACAGGTCGAACCCATGGACCTCGTGGCCCCGGGCCGCGAGGTACCGCGCCTGACGGCCGGTCCCGCAGGCCGCGTCGACGGTCACCCCGGGCGGGAGGGCGTCGAGGAGCGGCCGGACCACGGGCTCCTCGTACTCGAAGATCGAGTTCGGTCCGTCGTACGACGCCGCCCACCCGTCGTACGCCTCGGCCGGGGTCAGCGGCTCGAGGGTGAAGCCCTCCCCCCAACGCTCGGCGTCGTCGAGCAGGCTGCGCACCTCGGCGATCCGGGCCCGGGTGAAGGCCTCGTCGTACTCGCCGGCGAAGGACCGCATCAGCGCCACGCCCTCGAGACCGAGCAGGAACGCGAGCGGGTGCTGGTAGATCCGGGCTGCGGGCACCCCGGCATCCTCGGCGGCCGGGCCGGCGGGCGCCAACCGGTTTCGGCGTCGGCGAGTCGCGTGCCGCAGTCGGAAATGGGAGAAGGGCCCTCATAGGTATGAGCTACAAGGGCCCTTCCGCTGGGGAGTACCCCGGGCAAGCCCGTGGCCCTCTCCATCGACCGGTACTGGTGACGCTCCCGACCGATCCAGCCGGCTCCTCCGACCCCGGTGGCCCCGTCACCTGGCCTCCGCGGCGCCCCTCCCAGCAAGCTGGGCGGCCACCGTACGGATCTTCGTCTCCGGCCGATCCCGCGCTCCCCGGAGGAAGTGCGTGAGGAGAGTTCTATGTCCTTCACGCCGCGGCCACAAGGGCTACCGGGCACTCTCTCCGACATACCCGGGTTTCCGGCGTGTCGTCCACAGCCGACGCGGCCGCGGTCCACAGATCGGCCGGCTCCCTCCACAGGGAGCGCGGCCCGCCTGTGGACGACTGGCCTGGACCAGTCGGGCTCAGGAAGCCGTGGCCTCGAAGGCCGCGGCGACCTCCAGCAGCCGTCGGTCGGCGCCGAAGGGCGCCACGATCTGCACGCCCACCGGCAGCCCGTCGCGAGTCTGGCCGGCCGGTACCGAGATCGCAGGGCAGCCGGTGACCGTGATGACGTAGCAGGAGCGCATCCAGTCGAGGTACGTCGCCGTCGGGCGGCCGTTGATCGCGGCCGGGTACTCCTGGTCCGCCGGGAACGGCGGCACCTGCGAGGTGGGCAGCACCAGCACGTCGTACGACTCGAAGAACCGGCGCATCCGCTCGGCCAGTGCGGTGCGTCCGGCGTACGCCCGCGCGACGTCGGCTCCGGTCAGCCCCTCACCGGCCCGGATGTTGTCGGCGAGCGAGCGCTTGAATGCGTCGGGGTGCGCGGCCAGGAGCTCGCCGAAGCCTGCCTGGAAGAGCCAGGCCCGGAGGGTCCGGAAGGTGTCCTCGGCCTCGGCGAGGTCGGGGTGTGCCGTCTCGACGTGCGCGCCGGCCGCGGCGAAGCGAGCCCCGGCCCCTTCGACCACGGCCGCGACCTCTCGGTCGACCTCCAGGAGCCGCCCGAGATCGGGGCTGAGGGCGACCCGCAGTCCGCGCAGGTCGCCGCTGAGCGGCGGCGCGAACGACGGGCCCGGGTCGGCGAGCGCGGTGGGCACCCGGGGATCGGGGCCGGCGATGACCGAGAGGAGCAGCGCCACGTCGCCGACGTCGCGCGCCAGCGGTCCGCTGGTGGCCGTGGTCTCCCACAGGTTGTCGGTCGGCCACGACGGCACCCGCCCGAGGCTCGGGCGCAGCCCGACCACTCCGCAGAACGACGCGGGGTTGCGGAGCGAGCCGCCCATGTCGGAGCCGTCGGCGAGCGGCACCATCCCGGCCCGCAGTGCGCAGGCCGCTCCCCCGCTGGAGCCACCGGCCGAACGGGTCGGGTCGACCGGGTTGAGGGTGGTCCCGAAGACCGTGTTGAAGGTGTGGGAGCCGGCTGCGAACTCCGGCACGTTGGTCCTCCCCAGCGGGACCGCACCGGCGGCGCGGATCCGGGCGACGACGAGGTCGTCTGCGTCGGGGACGTGGTCGGCGAAGAGCGGTGAGCCGTACGTCGTACGCCAGCCGGCGACGTCGTGGGTGTCCTTGAACGCGAAGGGCAGCCCGTGCAGAGGCCCCAGTGCGTCACCGCGGGCCGTCGCTGCGTCCGCCTCGGCCGCGACCGCCCGCGCTCGCTCCTCGTCCAGCGAGACGACCGCGTTCAGCTGCGGGTTCCGCTCAGCGATGCGGGCGAGATGGAGGTCGAGCAGCTCGCGCGCGGAGATCTCGCGGCGTCGTACGGCGGTCGCCATGGCGCGGGCGGAGGACTCGACGCTGAGTTGGCTCACGGGCCACATCCGTCACACGACCGAGGCACTTCATGCACTTCTCGGGGGTTGCAATGGCCGAGAAGTGCCGGGATCCCCGGTGAGCCGGGTATCCCGACGGTCATCGCCGCCGACCGAAGCGGGAGCCGAGCAGCACACCGAGGAGCACCAGGCCGGCGCCGACGGCGATCCCGCGCAGGAAGTCCTGCTGGGACGACGGCGGGCGGGGCGGGGCGGTGAACACCTGGCCGACGGCCGCCTCGGTGGCCGCGGCGACCGGAGCGGTGCCGGCGCCGCCGATCGCGCCGGAGACGTTGTCGAAGAACTCACCGGCCGTCCGCTTCGACACCGAGGCGAGCATCCGCTGTCCGACGCCGCCGACCATGCCGCCCACGGTCGCGTCGGCGTCGTAGGCGACCGTCGTCAGGGCGGCGTCCACCTGGCTGAACGAGACCCGGACCGTCGCGTCGATCGTGCCCGGCGCCCCGGCGCCCTGGAGCCGCATCACCAGCGACTCGTGGGACACCAGGTCGGACAAGGAGCAGGTGCCGTCGTAGGTGCCTCTGACCGCGGCGACGCCGGCGCTGACCGTCATCGCATAGGTGTGCTCGCCGGTCGACTCCAGGCGCTCGCAGCCGGGGATGGTCCGCACGAGCACGGCGGGGTCGAGGAGGGCGTCCCACACCTTCTCCACCGGGAACGGGACGGCGTGGTGGCCGGTGATCCTCATCGGGTCTCCTTCCTGCGCTCGCGCAGGTCGAACAGGTCGGACGGGGAGATCGGCATCGCGGTGATCGGGAAGCCCTCGGCGTCGGAGATCGCGGAGGCGAACACCGCCGCCGACGGGATCACCCCGGCCTCGCCCGCGCCCTTGATGCCGAGCGGGTTGAGAGGCGAGGGCGTCTCGAGGTGGTCGATGTCGATCCGCGCGGGGACCTCGGTGACGTAGGGCATCAGGAAGTCCATGAACGACGCGTTGAGGAGCTGGCCCGACTCGTCGTACGCCATCCGCTCCAGCAGCGCCCCGGCGACGCCCTGCGCGACGCCACCCTGGATCTGGCCCTCGACGATCATCGGGTTGATCAGGGGGCCGCAGTCGTGGACGACGGCGTACTTCAGGATCGTGATCTCGGCGGTGTCGGGGTCCGTCTCGACGATCACGGCGTGCATGCCCGAGGCGAACGTCGAGCGCTCGGGGCTGTAGAAGTCGCGGCCCTCGAGCCCGGGCTCGTCGTCCTCGGCGACCGGTGGCTTGCCCGGGTCGCCGACCGAGAACTGGGTGGCGGCCTTGGACGCCTCGTCGAAGGCGTAACGCAGCGGGTTGGAGAGGACGGCGACGGTGCCGAGATCGATCGAGGTGTCGGTCCCGCGGACCGACACGACGCCCTCCACGATCTCGAGGTCGTCGGGCGACGCCTCGAGGGCGTCCGCCGCTATCCGGAGCGCCTTCTCCCGGGCGCGGGTCGCCGCGAGGTGGACGGCCGACCCGCTCATCACGGCCGCGCGCGACGCGAACGTGCCGACGGCGTAGGGCATCCGACGGGTGTCGCCGGTGACGACCTCGACGTCCTCGAACCGGCAGCCGAGCACGTCGGCGGCGATCTGGGCGAAGACCGTGGCATGTCCTTGGCCCTGGGTGGTCAGACCGGTCGCGACCTTGACCTTGCCCGAGGTCTCGACATGCACGTGCGCGCCCTCGTAGGGGCCGACCCCGGTGCCCTCGACGTAGCAGGCCAGCCCGATACCGACCCGGCGCCCCTCCGCCGCCATCTCCTCACGGAAGCGTGGGAACTCGTCCCACCCGATCAGGTCCTTGAGCTTCGCCAGCGACGCCGGGTAGTCGCCGGAGTCGTACTCGAGCTCGCGACCGTCCTGGAAGATCAGGCCCTGGTCGAAGGGGAACTCGTCGGGCTGGATGAAGTTGGCCGCGCGGACGTCGGTGCGGTCCTGGCCGAGGGCGTCGGCGATGGCGTCCAGGGTGCGCTCCATGACGTAGCAGCCCTGCGGGCGCCCGGCTCCGCGGTACGGCGTGACCATCACCGTGTTGGTGTAGAGGCTCTCGAAGACCACCCGGTAGGCGCCCGGCTTGTACGGCCCGAGCAGCTGGGTCGAGGTGATGATCGGGACGATCAGGCCGTAGGGGATGTAGGCGCCGTTGTCGTGCCAGAAGGTCACGTCGAGGCCGAGCACACGGCCGTCGTCGTCGTACCCGACCTCGACGTGGTGGACCTGCCCGCGCTCGTGGGCCGAGGAGATGAAGTGCTCGCGGCGGTCCTCGGTGAACTTCACGATCCGGCCGACGGTGCGTGCGGCCAGCGGGACGAGCAGCTCCTCGGGCCACGGGTGGTTGATCTTCACCCCGAAGCCGCCGCCGACGTCGGGCGTCACCACGTCGACCTGGCCGAGGTCGAGACCGAGCTTCGCGGCGACCGCCGCGCGCACGCCGGTCGACGTCTGCGTGGACGTCCAGACCGTCATCCGGCCGACGTCGGGGTCCCACCGGGCGACGGTGCCGCGGCCCTCCAGCGGCATCGAGGCGCTGCGCTCGACGGTCAGGTCGAGGCTGAGCGTGTGGGGCGAGGCGGCGATGGCGCCGCGGGCGTCGCCGTTCTCCTGCTCGAGCCGGGCCGCGAGGTTGCCCGGCACGTCGTCGTGCACCAGCCGGCTCGCCTCGCGTGCCGCGTCGATGCCGACGACCGGGGGCAGCAGGTCGTACTCGACGCGGATGCTCGCCACGGCGTCCTCGGCCACGTAGCGGTCGTCGGCCACCACGAACGCGATCGCCTCACCCACATGGTTGACCTCGTCACGCGCCAGGGCGAACTGCGTCCGGCCGTGGGTCAGGGCGGGATGCGGGATCAGGAGGGGCAGCGGGTCGGCCATCGGCCCGGTCAGGTCGTCGTGGGTCCAGACCAGGTGGACGCCCTCGAGGTCGAGTACGCCGGACACGTCGATGTCGACGATGCGGGCATGGGCATGCGGCGACCGCAGCACCGCCGCGTGGAGCACGTCCTGGCCGACGCCGATGTCATCGACGTAGCGGCCGTCCCCGCGCAGGAACCGCTGGTCCTCGACCCGCTGGATCTTCTGCCCGAAGAGCTTCGTGGTCATCCGCCCGCCTCCGGTGGTCGAGCGGAGTCGAGACCGGCCAGCTCGGCGGCCCGCAGCACCGACCGCACGATGTTCGTGTAGCCGGTGCAGCGACACAGGTTGCCGGCGACCATCTCGCGCGCGTCGTCCTCGGTCGGCGCAGGCTGCTCCCGCAGGCCGGCGGTGACCGTGGTCAGGAAGCCGGGCGTGCAGAAGCCGCACTGGAGCCCGTGGCACTCGAGGAAGGCCTGCTGCACCGGACCGAGCGACCCGTCGGGGCGGGTCAGTCCCTCGACCGTGGTGATCTGGCAGTCGACGGCCGACACCGCGAACATCAGGCAGGAGCGGGTCGGACGGCCGTCGACGAGCACGGTGCACGCCCCGCACACGCCGTGCTCGCAGCCGACATGGGTGCCGGTCAGACCGAGGTCGTGGCGCAACGCGTCGGAGAGCAGGCGCCGCGCAGGCAGCCGTACGTCGTAGGCGTCGCCGTTGACGACCAGCCGGACCTCGTGCAGCTCCTCAGGCACGCCGGCTCCTCGCGTCGTCGTACGCCTCCTGGAGGACGCGGCGGGTGAGCACGCGGACCAGCTGTGCGCGATAGCCGGCCGTGGCATGGATGTCGTCGACGGGATCGAGCTGGGCAAGAGCCACGTCGGCGGCGGCGTCTGGGCTGCCCCACGCCTCGGTCACGTCGACCACCGTCGGGACGTCGCACACCGACAGGTAGCCGACCCGGGCCGAGACGACCGCGTCACCGTCGACGCGGACCACGGCCCCGGCGCCGCAGAGGGCATAGTCGCCGTGGCGTCGTGCGACCTCCGTGAACGCGACCCCTTCGCCCGCAGCCAGCGCAGGGAAGAACGCCTGCAGGGCGATCTCGTCGTGCCGCACCGTGGACTCGAGCGGGCCGGCGAACAGGTCGGCCGCCTCGATGCGTCGCAGCCCGGCGGTCGACATCACGGTCACCGAGCCCCCGAGCAGGCTCAGCACCATCGGCAGCTCGGCCGCTGCGTCGGCGTGCACGAGCGAGCCGACGACCGTGCCCCGGTTGCGGATGGTGGCGTGGGCGACGTGGGCCAGGGCCAGCGACACCAGCGGCTGCACCCGTCGTACGTCGGGCGAGGCCAGTACGTCGGCATGCCGCGCCAGGGCGTCGACGCGGACCCCCTCGTCGGTCACTGCGATCGCGTCGAGGTCGGGGAGCCCGTTGATGTCGACCAGCGTCGACGGCGCGGCCAGCCGCATGTTCAGCAGTGGCACCAGGCTCTGCCCGCCGGCGAGCACCTTCGCGCCCGGATCCGCCGCCAGCGCCTCCAGCGCGTGCTGGAGGCCCTGCGGTCGGACGAACTTGAACGGTGCGGGCTTCAACTCACTCCTGCCGGGGATCCGCGCGATGACCAGGCGTCGGGGCGTCCGGGTCGTCGACCGGAGTGGACAGCGCTGCCGTGACCTGTCCGCTGCCGGCGCTGCCGCGACCGTTCACCAGGTGGTAGAACACGATCACCATGATCGTGCCGAGCGCGATCCCGCCGAGCTCGAAGTTGTCGGTGATCTTCAGGGTCACCCCGCCGATGCCGGCGATGATGCCCCCGGCCAGGCCCACCAGGTTGACGGGGTCGCCGAAGTCGACGCCGTTCTCGACCCAGATCTTGGCTCCCACGAGTCCGATCATGCCGTAGAGGATCACGGTGATCCCGCCGAGGACGCCGCCCGGGGTGGCGCTCACGACCGCCCCGAACTTCGGGCACAGGCCGAGCAGGATCGCCACGACCGCGGCCACGTAGTAGGCGGCCGTCGAGTAGACCTTGGTGGCTCCCATGACGCCGATGTTCTCGGCGTACGTCGTGGTGGGCGACCCGCCGAACGCGCTCGAGAGTGCGGTGGCGAACCCGTCGGCGGCCAGCGCCTTGCCCATGTAGGGGTCGAGGTCCGTCCTCGTCATCGCCGCCACCGCCTTGACGTGGCCGGTGTTCTCCGCGATCAGGGCGATCACGCCGGGGAGCACGAGCAGGATGAACGTGAGCGAGAAGCTCGGCCCGTGCACGACCGAGACGCCGTCGGGGAGCTTGCCACTGGGCAGGCCGATCCAGTCGGCCGCCTCGACCCCGGTCCAGGACACCCGGTCGTGCGGAGCGGGCGTGCATCCCGTGCCGCCGCAGGAGGTGATCTGCCCGAAGAGCACGTCGGCCAGCCAGGACAGCAGGTAGCCGAAGACCAGGGCGATCAGCACCGCGATCCGAGACCAGAACCCGGGAAGGAGGACGGCCGCGCACACCATGACGAGCGCGGTGAGCAGGGCGACCCACTGGTCCTGCGGCCAGTAGATGCCGGCGACGACCGGCGCGAGATTGAAGCCGATCAGCATCACGACCGCGCCGGTGACAGCGGGAGGCAGGATCTTGTGGATCATGCCCGTGCCGGCGAAGTGCACCAGGATGCCCACGGCTCCGAGCACGAGCCCGGCCACCAGGATCGAGCCGGTGACGTAGGCCGAGTCGCCGTTCGAGTGAGCGCGGATGGCGGCGACGCTGGCCACGAACGACGCGCTCGTGCCCAGATAGCTCGGCACCTTGTTGGAGGTGACCAGCAGGAA
>Ga0302322_100004768_pt1 | contig 11836 bp, 6 predicted proteins | sample Fen_T0_2_FD_203757 | JGI IMG/M metagenome (GOLD analysis project Ga0302322, IMG submission 203757) | Peat permafrost microbial communities from Stordalen Mire near Abisko, Sweden - Fen_T0_2 | ecosystem: Environmental > Terrestrial > Soil > Wetlands > Permafrost | place: Sweden: Abisko... | reverse complement strand
GATCACGGCATCGCCGTGATGTCGAAGCGTCAGAACATGACCTTCGAGACCGACCTGTTGTCGGATTCGGCGGCCCTGCACGAACTCGTGGCCGCGATGGTGGAGGCGGCCGGCGCGGACATCCGGGTGATGCGCGATCCGACCCGTGGCGGCATTGCCGCGACGCTGAATGAACTGGCGCAGCAATCCAGAGTGGGTTTTCGCCTGATGGAAGAGGCCATTCCGGTGCGCGCCGAGGTGGCCGCGGCCTGCGAACTGCTCGGTCTCGATCCGCTCAACGTCGCCAATGAAGGCAAGCTGGTCGCGATCGTGGCGCCCGAGGCTGCGGAGCGCCTGCTGGCGGCGATGCGCGCGCATCCGCTTGGCCGCGACGCCGCCGACGTCGGCGAGGTGGTCGCTGACGATCATCATTTCGTGCAGATGACGACCAGTTTTGGCGGTGGTCGGATCGTGGATTGGCTGTCCGGCGAGCAATTGCCGAGGATCTGTTGAGCGTCTGTTGAGACTTCTGATGAGAGTTGGCTGAGAAACCAGAGGCACATTGTGCGTATCCTGCTGCTTGCGCATTCATTCAACAGCCTGACCCAGCGCGTTCACGTCGAACTCGCCGAGCTGGGCCATGATGTGTCGGTGGAGCTCGACGTGCATGACGATCTGACACGACAGGGCATCGCGCTGTTCGCGCCCGAGCTCGTCATCGCCACCTTCCTGAAGCGGGCGATCCCTGAGGATATCTGGCGCGCGGTGCGCTGCCTGATCGTTCATCCGGGTGTGCCCGGCGACCGCGGCCCGGCGGCGCTCGACTGGGCGATCCTCGAGGCGCGGCCGTCCTGGGGTGTCACCGTGCTCGAAGCCGAAGCCGAACTCGATGCCGGGCCGATCTGGGCCTCCGCGAGCTTTGCCATGCGCGCTGCCAGCAAATCCAGCCTCTACCACCGCGAGGTCGCCGATGCCGCCGTCACGGCGATTCTGCAAGCGCTGGCGCGGATCGCGGCGAACGAGACGCCGCAGCGCCTGGCGGCCGATGATGTCAGGATTTGCGTGCGCGGTCCATGCAGGCAGCGGGACCGCGCCATCGACTGGAAATCGGACGACACCGCGACCGTGCTGCGCAAGATCCGCAGCGCGGACGGCATGCCTGGCATCGCCGACGAACTGTTCGGCGAACCGGTCCGTCTCTACGACGCGCATCCGGCATCGGGCCTTGGCGGCGAACCCGGCGAGGTCGTGGCGCGCTGCGACGGCGCGCTGGCGCGGGCGACCTTGGATGGCGCGGTCTGGATCGGACATGTCAGGAGGATTGCCGGCGCGGCCATGAAACTCCCGGCCGAAGACGTGTTCGCCGCGCAGGCCAAGTCGTTGCCGCGGGCCGACAGCCACGGTTATCAGCCGATCCGTTATGTAGAGCAGGGTGCGATCGGCTATCTCAGTTTCGAACTCTACAGTGGTGCGATGGGCTCGGCGCAGTGCGAGGCGCTGCTTGACGCCTATCGCGCGGCATTGCGCCGCCCGACACGGCTGCTGGTGCTGATGGGCGGCGCGGACTACTGGTCGAACGGCATCCATCTCGGCCAGATCGAGGCGGCGGCCAGCCCCGCGGATGAATCCTGGCGCAACATCAACGCCATCGACGATCTGGCGCGCGCCGTCATCGAGACCACCGACCGCGTCGTGGTCGCCGCCTTGCGCATGAACGCCGGCGCCGGCGGGGTGTTCCTGGCGCTGGCCGCCGACGAGGTCTGGGCCTGCGACACCATCGTGCTCAATCCGCACTACAAGGACATGGGCAATCTCTACGGCTCGGAATACTGGACCTATCTGCTGCCGCGCCGCATCGGGCATGACCGCGCCCGACAGGTCACACAGGCGCGCTTGCCGATGGGCGTGGCGGAGGCGCTACGGCTAGGTCTGGTGGACAAGGTGATTCCGCACTCCGACGCGCTCAACGAGACCATCGCCGCCATGGCCGATGCGGTGCTTGCAGACCCCGCGTTCGAGGCACGGATCGACGCCAAGCAGCGCAGGCGCGCGCTGGACGAGGCCGAAAAGCCGCTCGAGGCCTACCGCGCCGAGGAACTGGCGCGAATGCGCTTCAATTTCTACGGCTTCGATCCGAGCTACCACGTGGCCCGCTACAATTTCATCCACAAGATCCCGAAATCGCGGACGCCGCTGACCATCGCCAGTCACCGGGCGCGGCGCGGCTCCCGCGCCGCGGTTGTGCCGGTTGCAGGAGGACGGCGATGAGCTCGCTCGCGACCGTTCTGGTGATCGATGATGAAATCCGCTCGCTGGAGGCGCTGCGCCGGGTGCTCGATGACGATTTCGAGGTGCTCTGCGCCAAGGATGCCGAGGAGGCGGAAAAATTCCTCGAAGGCGACATGGTGCACGTCATCCTGTGCGACCAGCGCATGCCCGGCCAGTCCGGCGTCGATTTTCTGCGGCGGGTTCGCGATCAGTGGCCCGATCCGGTGCGGATGATCATTTCAGGCTATTCGGATTCCGAGGAGATCATCGCCGGCGTCAACGAGGCCGGCATCTATCAATACATCACCAAGCCCTGGCACCCCGACAAGCTGATCGAAATCGTGCACGGCGCCGTGCAGCTGTTCCGCCTGCAGAAGGAAACCGAGACCGCGGGCGTCGACGTCAAGCTGGCGCCGACCCGGGTCAGGCAGGTGATCTCCGAGAAACGGGTCGCGGCCCGGCATCTCTATGATTTCGATCGCATCGTCCATGCGCCGTCGAGTCCGATGCATGGCGTGATCGAACTGGCGCGGCGGGCTTCGGACTACGACATCTCGGTGATGATCACGGGTGAATCCGGAACCGGCAAGGAACTGCTGGCGCGCGCGATTCACTACCATTCGGCGCGGGCCAACAAGGTCTTCGTCGTCGAGAATTGCGGCGCGCTGCCCGACGAGCTCCTGGAAAGCGAGCTGTTCGGCTGCAAGAAGGGCGCGTTCACCGGCGCGTATCAGGATCGCATCGGGCTGTTCGAGGTGGCCCATGGCGGCACCATCTTCCTCGACGAGATCGGCGAGACGTCGCCGGCGTTCCAGGTCAAGCTGCTCCGCGTGCTGCAGGAGAGCGAGATCCGGCCGCTGGGCGCGCAGCGCGTGCGCAAGGTCGACGTCCGCGTGGTCGCGGCTACCAACCGTGATCTCGAAGCCGAGGTCGAGGCCGGCCGTTTTCGCCGCGATCTCTATTATCGCCTCGCGGCGTTTCCGATCCACATGCCGGCCTTGCGTGACCGTCCGATGGACATTCCGCTGATCGCCGAGCGCGTCCTGCGCGATGTCCGCACCTCCTTCAATCGCGACATTTCCGGCTTCACGCCCGCGATCCTCGACGCCATGACCAGGTATGCCTGGCCGGGCAACGTCCGTGAAATGCAGAACGAGATCCAGCGCATCGTGGTGCTGGCGGACGGCGACAGGCTTGACTACACCTCGCTGTCGCCGCGGTTGCGCGAGTCGCAGGCGTTTCAGGCGGCGCTGAAGATGAACGGCTCCTCGACCCTGAAGATCAAGGTGGAAGCCCTGGAGAAGGCCGCGATTGTCGAATGTCTCGAACACTTCAACGGCAATATCAGTCGGGCGGCCGAAGCGCTTGGTCTGTCGCGCGTCGGTTTGCGCAGCAAGCTGTCGCGCTACGACCTGAAGAAAGACAACTATGATGACGAGGAGAGATACGAGCACTGAGCAGGCGGGGAGCCTGCTGGGGCGGATCGCCTATCCCGACACGCTGCAGCTCGACGGCGAGCGGGAGGGCGCGTGGATCGAAGTCATCCGCAAGATGGATGAGGTTTATTCCGACCTGTTGCGCTACGAGGCCGATCTTGAAAGCAAGAATGCGGCGCTGGAAGAGGCGCAGGCGTTCATCTCCAGCGTCATCGAATCGGTCTCGGACGTGCTGATCGTGTGCGATGCGCGCGGCGTGGTCCAGCAGGTCAACTCCGCCTTCGTCCGCATCATGGGGCGGCCCGATCGGGACATCGTCGGACGGCAGCTGGTGCGCTTCGTCGAGCTCGGTGATATCTCGCGGATCGAACATCTGTTAGAGCCCAGGCTGCCCACGGACGTGATCGACGGCGAGCTGCGGTTTGCTACCGCGGCCGGCTCCTCCGACCTGTTTTCCGTCAACAGTGCCGCGCGCTACGATCACGATGGCCGCTATGTCGGCGTCGTGCTGACGGGGCGGCCGGTCGGCGAATTGCGGCGGGCCTATGAAGCCTTGCACAAGGCGCATCGCGAACTACAGAGCGCCCAGCGCCAGCTGATCGAGCAGGAGAAGATGGCGAGCCTCGGCCGGCTCGTCGCCGGCGTGGCGCATGAGTTGAACAATCCGATCAGCTTCGTTCACGGCAACATGCATACGCTCGAGCGCTACCGGCAGCGGCTGGTCGAATATATCGGCGCCGTGCACAACAATGTCAGCGGTGACGAACTCGCCGCGCTGCGCAAGAAGCTCAAGATCGAGGCGCTCCTCGCCGACATCGGGCCGCTGATCGACGGCACGCTGGAAGGGGCGGTGCGGGTCTCGGATATCGTGAAGAACCTGCGTCGGCTGTCATTCAGCCAGGCCAATGGGCGGGGGCAATTCGAGGTCGACCGGGTGCTGGAAACGGCGGTGCGGTGGGCGGTGCGGCCAAAACAGACCCGGACCGAAACCAGGATCGACATCGAACCCGACCTCGTGGTGTCGGGCAACGAGGGACAGGTGCATCAGGTTATCGTCAATCTGGTGGACAACGCCATGGATGCCATGCGCGATGTTGCGGCGCCTGAACTGTCGGTCAGGGCCTTTCGCGACGGCGACGACATCAGGATCGAGATCGCCGACAACGGTCCGGGCATCGCCAACGACATTCTGGACCGCATCTTCGAACCGTTCTTCACGACCAAGCGGGTCGGCGAAGGCACCGGGCTCGGACTTTGGATCAGCTACGGCATCGTGCGGGAACATGGCGGCGAGCTCAGGGCGGACAACAGGCCCGACGGTGGCGCACGATTTTCGTTTGCGCTGCCGTCGGTGGGCCGGAGTTCGGCCGCCTGATGAGGGCAGGGATCACCGTCCCATCAAAAGCCGCCGTTCCGGAGCGCAGGTCCAACGCGCCTCGCGCGTTGCACCCGCGAACCCGGAACCCATCTCTCATCGTCATCGGTCAACAATGGATTCCGGGTCTGCGCCCGCGCTCGGCACGTGCCGACCGCGGTTGCATCCCGGAATGACAACACAACAGATCCCGTTTCATTCAAGCAGGTCGAAGGCCGGTACCGGTTCGCCGGGCCGCAATGTCGGCGCGCTCACAGCCAGCCGCGGTCGCCGAAGGCCTGCAGGTCGACGCCTGGCGGGGCATACCATCCGCCCGGGCGATAGCGGGCGCCAAGCTTCATGGCGACATCCTTGTTGCCATACGGGATCCGCAGCGGCGTCCCGGTCACGGACTCCGCCGGCGTGGTCTCCGGTGCCGGCGTGGCCACGGCCTTGCGTTTTCGCGTCTTCGGCTGCGCCGATTTTGGCGCGGACGATCTTTTCGCCTTGGAGGCGATTTTGGCGGTGGTCTTGGCGGCGGTCTGGCGGCCGCCTTTGCGTCGCTTGGCGGGAAGATTCTTGCCGGGGCTGTTCTGGTCGATCCACGCCGACATGGCAGCGGCGTCGGCCTTTGCCTCCTCGGAAATGACGGCGCCGGTGCACTGCGCAATCCGCTTGGCGTATAACAACTGGGCCGGACTGACCGGCCTGGCGCCGGTCTGTCCGGTTGCCTCACTATCGGCCGTGACGTCGCTCGACGTCGGCACGTGCTTGGCCGCGGACTTGGGCGCGTGCTCGTTGAGGAATTTGCGGCAGATCGCAATCGAGGTCTTGTAGCCGGGCGGCGGCTTGATCCCTTTCTGCCTGACGAGGCTGTCGGCAAAACGCTTCATCGCAGGCGTCGGCGGGTAGGGCGCCCCGCCGTCGCCCCCTGCGGCGCCGAGCACGGGCGGTCCGTCAGCCGAGGCGCCGTCCTTCAGCCTGCCGATGATGCGTTCGGCGACCTCGCAGACTGCGTCTATCGCGCCGACCATCTCCTGTCTGCCGAGCACGACATCGTCAAGCAGGCATTCGAGCTGCGCTGTCACGCCCGGATCGACCAGCGCCGGATCGGCCTGTTGAAGGATGCCGAACAGCGACAGGCCGGTCTCAGTTGGCACGATAGTCTTGCCCTGGGCCACAAGAAAATTCTGCTTCTTCAGTCCGCCGATGATCTCGGCCCGGGTCGCCGGCGTGCCGATGCCCTTGGCTTCCTTCAGGCGCTCGCGCAGGGCTTCGTCATCGACGAAGCGCCAGGCGTTCTGCATCGCCTCGATCAAGGTGCCTTCATTGTAGCGCGGCGGCGGCCGGGTCTCCTTGTCCTCGATCCTGGGGTCGTGCAGTTGCGCGGTTTCGCCGTCTTGCAGAGCCGGCAGCAACTGCGCGCCGTCGCCCTTTTCGTCGGCGGGCTGCCACTCCGGGAAGGCCGCGCGCCAGCCGAGATCGATCGGCTGACGGCCGGCGGCGCGGAATTCGAAGCCGCGCACGTCGAGCGTCGCGGTGGTCTGCCGGTAGCGAAAGTCGGGCATCAGCGCGGCGAGATAGGCCCGGGCGATGACGTCGAACAGCTTCTTCTCGTCCGGCGACAGCCGCGGCCAGACTTCCGCCAGCTTGTCGATGGTGTTGACGTTGGGAATGACGGCGTGATGGCTCGCGCCCTCCAGTCCCTTGTCGTGGAAGGCGCCGCTGGCGCCCCTGCGTATCACCGGCGGGTTGGGCAGGGGAATGGCGCCGAAGGACTGGCCGGCCTGCAGGCCAGCCACGATCCGCGGCACGTCCGCGATCTGGCTCTGGGGCAGATAGCGCACTTCCGCGCGCGGGTAGGTGATGATCTTTTTGCCCGCGCCGTCATAGAGCTGCTGCGCCACCTCGAGCGTCTTGCTGGCCGGCCAGCCGAAGCGCGAACTGCAGAGCTTCTGCAGCGACGGCAGGTCGTGCAGCCTCGGTGGGCCTTGCCGCTTGTCCTCGACCTTCACGCCGAGAGGGCCCTCGAAGCCGTCGGCGGCCTTGACGACAGCCTTGGCGAGGTCGCGCCGAAGAATCCGCTCCTGCGGCGCATACCGCAGCAGGAATTCGCCGGCCGCCACCTTCGCGGTGGCGACCACTTCAAAATAGGCCAGCGGTACGAAGTTGCGGATCTCCAACTCGCGCTTGCAGACGATGGCCAGGGTCGGCGTCTTGACGCGTCCGACCCCGATCACGCGCCGCGTGCCGCGCCCCAGGATGACGGTCGCAGTCCGGGTCAGCGACAGGTTGTAGATCTGATCGGCCTGCCGGCGTGCCACGGCGGCGGCGTAGAGGCGCGCATAGTCGGAGTTCGGCTTGGCCCGGCCGAAGGCCTCACGGATGGTCTGCTGGTCCTGCGCAGTGAACAGTACCCGCATCACCTCGCCGCGATACTTGTAGTGTTCGAGAATCTCCTGGCCGATCAACTGACCCTCGCGATCGCAATCGGTGGCGAGCCAGACGCACGTGGTGCTGCGAAGCGCCTCGCGGATCGCCTTCAGCTTCGCGGCCTTGCTGCCGCCTGTTGCGGGCCGGGTGTCGTAGAGGCCGTCTGGCCGCAGCAGGATCGATGACCAGCGTTTCCAGGCCGGCACCACATCTTCGGGCTCGAGCAGATCGAGCAGATGGCCCTCGGCGGCGAGAATATCGCCATAGCGCGAGCCGACGGCAGCACGGACGTCCTTGGCCTGGCTGGTCTTCTCCGTGATGACAATCTGGCTGGGCATGCAGGGTCGGCCGGGCGGCATCGATTCGACGGGACTGGATGGTGGAACGTATAGGGAACATGCTTGTCCTGCAAGCTGCCGAGTCGAGGCTCGTGATGTTTGCGGTGTCCCTTTCCCGTCGATGGTCGTCGACCCGACATCGTCGAAAAAAGCGGCGTGCCGATGTGGCACGCCGCAATACCTGTCCTGTTCCGTTCTTGATCCGAAGCAGTCCTTTGGCCGCAGCCTCACGGGGCGGGAACGGCGGTCCGGTTCGCCGGCACATTAACCGCCTGAAAGGAAAATACGTCGCGGCTGCGCCGGTCGACTGACACCTTGACCCAGCGGACGTCGTTGTTGCCGTTACCCTGGTTGTCGCCGAAGGTCTCGACGCGGGTGAAATTCTCCAGCCGCTTTCCGGTGGCATCCAGGAACGGCTGATCGACCCGGAAATAATGCGAATCGCCGTGGACATAGGCCACCGGCTTGCGGAAGGCGATCACTTCGTCCCGCAGCGCCGTGAGATAATCCGCAAAGCCGTCGGGCTGCCCGTCCGTCTCCGCCAGGGTCTTCGGATCGCGCAGCGGCGCCCGTGTCGGGTCCGACAGGTCCCAGCCGGGATTGCCCTGGGCGATCAGCATGACGGCCGCCGAGTTGCGAGTCCTTGCGGTGAGGAACGCTTCGCGCATCCAGGCGATGTTGGCGGCGTTGCGGGCGGCCCATTCCTTCGGGTCGGGATTGGTGTCGCAGAGATTGTTGCAGGAGCCCTGCACGTTCAGGGTTACATAGGTGACCCCGCCGACGGTCCAGCGGCGGTTCTCGACGCAGGCGACCATGCGGCCGTTGGAGCCGAGGCAGAGTGCTGCAGTCTGGACCTCCTGGCGCATCTGGCGTTGGCCGAGCGAGAATGGCGTCGAGAAGAAGACCTTGCGTTCGTAGTCGAGACGCTCGAGCGAATTAAAGCCGCCATTGTTGGCACGGTCGCAATCGACCCAGTCATTGTCGCCGGGCGTAAACATGGCCGGAGCCTTCAACGCGTTGAAATAGCCCAGCGCCTGTTGATAAAGCGCCGCGTCACACGCCGAATTCGAACCCTGCTTGAGGTCGCCGTCATGCACCGTGAATTTGAGCCGGTGCCCGTTCATATCGGCGATCAGGTTCGGCACGCCCGTGGTGGCCTGCGTCGACGAATAGGGCAGGTCGCCCCACAAGCCGATCGTGTAGGTGTCGTCATCGTCATGATCGTCCCTGTCGTCATGGGCCGTGGCCGGCGCGAGCGCGGCGAGCAGGATGACCGGGAGGGCCGCCGCCGTCGCCAGGCGCCTGAGCCGACGCAACCATTGAAGTGAATCCGATGCTTTGCGTGCCATCATGCCGTCCCCCGTTTGCCAAGCGCTTGCAAATTGCCGCGTGCAAAATGGGTGCGCTGCATGAATGCGCGATGACGACTGGGTGATGGCTCGTTGACATCTGTCGGATGTCCCCAGCTGGCGGGAGCGGCCGCGAGTCAGCGTCGCGTGCGACGTCCGCAGCGGCGGCAATGCAAATAGTTCGCGGCGGGGCGCCGACTCGAGCCAGCGCGCCTGATGATGCCGCAAAAAAGGTCGGGATAAGCGTTTTCGACGCCAATTACATTTTGTCTTACCCGTCCGAGGTCCTGTAATAATCTTCCCCTGCCCAGCAAACATGCGTCAGGGATTGAGGGCCATCGCCGTTTCTGGGCTGTTTTTTGAGAGCGAGGGCAGTGTGGCGAGCGACGTGCGGCGGCCGTCGGTCATGATGCGATGAGATTTTGCCGGATCGTGGCACTCGGGTTTTTATTCGCGCATATTTGAGACACTCGGAACAGCCTAAGATGGCTCTTGCGCCATGCGGCGTAGCTGCACCTTGTCGGATGAGGGACGGATGTCGTTAGCAAAGACTTGGTTGGCAGTTGTGCCACTCTTGATCGTCTGGGTTGTCGCCAACCTCGTCATGACGGGGCACGTCGAGAGGCAACTCGCGGCGCGCGCCGGCGCTGCGGTCGGCACGGCCATCGACCAGCCTTCGGTGCGCATCGCCGGACGCGATGCCACGCTCGGCGGTGTGGCGTACACTGCTCAAGGCAGCGAGGCTGCGGTGAACGCGGTCCGCGAGACACCGGGCGTCCGGCTGGTCGAGAGCGCCATCACCCTGGTTCCGGTCGCCAAGCCGTTCGGCTTCGAGAGCAAGCGCGACGGCGATCGCCTCATTCTGTCCGGCAGCGTGCCGGATCCGGCCGTGCGCGCCAAACTTCTGCAGGCCGCGAAGGCCTCCGCGCCCGGGACCACCGTGGTCGATGAGTTGATCTATGCGCGCGGCGCTCCGGACGGATTCGAGTCCATCGCGACCTATGGCCTGAGCGAGGCGGGAAAGCTTGCCGACTCGCGGATCTCTCTGGTCGATGGCGCCTATTCCATTGCCGGCCGGGCCACCACCGCCGCGATCTATCGGGCGGCTCTTGCCGCGACCCGACAATTGCCGGGCAATGCGACGCTCGCGAAGGTCGCGATCACGTCCGATGAAATCTCGCCCTACGTCTTCAATGCGAGCAAGCGCGACGGCGCGGTCAAGTTGACGGGTTCTTATCCGGATGAACAGGCGCACCAGAAACTGCTCGCGGCCGCGCAGAGGCGCTTCTTCAATGCCAAGGTGATCGACGGGCTTGCGCCCGGCAAGGGCGCGCCGAAAGGGTTCCTGGAGGCCGCGTCCACCATGCTGCAGCAATTGTCACGCCTCGAGGCCGGCGTCGGCATCGTATCCGACACCGAGATCAGCGTGACGGGTGACGCGCTCTATGCCAAGGCGGCGGCGGATATCCCGGCGGGCCTGTCGGCCGCCGCTCCCGCCGGTTACAAGGCGCAGGCGACCATCGGGGTGGCCGCGGCCGGGCCGCCGCTCGCAGCCGAGGCCTGTCAGCCGGCATTCGCGGATGTCCTGGCCCAGGGCAAGATCCTGTTCGAGATCGGGCGGGCGTCGATCCAACACGAGTCCGATGCCGTGCTCGACAATCTTACGTCGATCGCGATGCGTTGTCTCGAGGCCAAGATCGAAGTCTCCGGACACACGGATTCGGTAGGCAATGATGACACGAACAGGGAATTGTCGCGTCGGCGCGCCGAGGCGGTGGCGGACTATCTGACCAAGGCGGGAATCGTCACCGAGCGCATCACGGCGGTCGGATATGGGAAGACGCATCCGATCGCTTCGAACGATACCGAAGAGGGACGCGCGCAAAATCGACGTATCGAGTTTCAAGTCAAGTAGGATCGGAAGCGTCATGCAATATCTCGTCGCGACCTATTGGATGTGGTTTTTCGTGGCCCTGCTGGCTGGCGGCGCTGCCGGGTTCTGGCTGAGGCGGCGGCTCGGCTCGAACGGCAGCAGCCAGGTGCTGCGCTGGGGCACGGCCGCATTCCTGATCGGCGTGGTTGTTGCCGTCCTGTATTGGCTGCCGCAGCGCGCGGGTCTCTATCTTGAGACACTGCTGTTGCTGTCGTTCTGGTATGCGATCGGCGGGTTGCTGGGCGCCTTGCTGCACGGCTTGACGTCGGCCGAGGACAGCGCGCAGCCAGCCGTTGCGCTGGCCGACCGCGCAAGGGTGGCGGTCAGGACAGCGCCGGACGACGCGACCGCACCATCTCGCGCCATCGAAGACGCACGCCGTGCTGCAGAGGCGAAGGCCGCCGAGGCGGCGCGTGTTGCCGCCGCAGCCAAGACCGCCGAGGCCGCGCGCGCCGCTGCCGCAGCGAAGGCCGCGGAAGATTCGCGCCGTGCCGCCGAGGCAAAGGCTGCCGACGAGGCGCGCGTCGCTGCCGCCGTCAAGGCCGCGGAAGATGCGCGGCTGGCTGCTGAGGCAAAAACTGCCGAAGAGACGCGCACCGCCGCCGCAGCGAAGGCTGCGGAAGAGGCGCGGCTGGCTGCCGAGGCAAAGGCTGCTAACGAGTCGCGCGCTGCCGCCGCAGCGAAGGCCGCGGAAGAGGCGCGGCTTGCCGCTGAGGCAAAGGCTGCCCACGAGTCGCGCGCAGCCG
>Ga0302322_100004766_pt1 | contig 11840 bp, 8 predicted proteins | sample Fen_T0_2_FD_203757 | JGI IMG/M metagenome (GOLD analysis project Ga0302322, IMG submission 203757) | Peat permafrost microbial communities from Stordalen Mire near Abisko, Sweden - Fen_T0_2 | ecosystem: Environmental > Terrestrial > Soil > Wetlands > Permafrost | place: Sweden: Abisko... | reverse complement strand
CTTCAGCGCCTCCATCAACGCCATGTCGTCGAGCTTGGGATCGTGCGAAACAGTGACAATGACGGTATGCGCATCCGGCCGAAATGCCACTACTGCGTCGTCCGGCATGCCTTCCGCCCATTGGCAACCTTCGATTCGCCAGGCACGACGATATTCCTCGCGCGGATCGCAGATGTGCACCTGGAAATCGAGCGAGCCGGCAATCTCCGCGAGGTAGCGGGCAATTTCCGAAGCGCCGATCACCAGCAGGCGCCAGCGCGGGCCGTGGATGCAAACGAAACGATCGGCCTCCCGCACTACTGCGTCGTTGGGCGTGGCCGCACGCAATTGCCAGGCGCCGGTGCGGCAATCGACATCGCGTGCGAATACCTCGCCCCGATGGATCTTGTCGATGACGCGTTCCAGCGCATCGATGACGACCTGCGGCTCGATCAGCACTTCCAGCTGGCCTCCACACGGCAGGCCGAAGCGGCGCGCCTCCTCGGCGCTCACGCCGTACGATTGCCATTGGGGTTGGACGCCGGCAAATTCGTTGCGCCTCGCCACCAGGTCGTCTTCGATGCAGCCACCGGACACCGAGCCGATGACGATGCCGTCATCGCGCATCGCCAACATCGATACGGGCGGGCGCGGACTCGCGCCGAAGGTCTGCGAGACCGTCACCAGCCAGATGCGCCGGCCTTCAAGCAGCCAATTACGTGCAGTGGTGAGGACTTCCCAGTCGGCCGATTGCACTACCTACCTCGTTCCGGTGCTGGTTGCATTCGACTGCGCGGCAATCGAATGCGCCGGCAAGCCGAAGAATTCATTGACCGCCTGCCGGTAGCCGTCGTACTGGCTCGCTGCCACATTGTGATGCGACGCGCCCTCGGCCTTGAACAGGCGCTTGCTGGCCTGTGCGGCCCGGAACAGTTGCTCGCTCATCGCAAACGGCACGGTGGTATCGCTGGTGCCGTGCGCGAACAGGATCGGCACCTTGACCTGGGCGATGCGATCGAGGTTGTCGAATCGTTGCGTGATCAGCGGACCCACCGGCAGCACGCCCCACGGGTAATAGCGCACCAGCTCCGGAATATTGGTAAAAGTGGCTTCCAGGATCAGGCCGGCTGCTTCCGGGTGCAGCAAGGCAAGGTGGGTGGCCATGGCGCCGCCCAATGAATGACCAAACAGATAGCGCCTGGCGCCCGGTGCAAGGTGGCCAAGGTAGTCCCAGGCAGCCTCGCTATCCTCGTTCGCCGATTGCTCCGACGGCGAGCGGGGGCTCGACTTGCCGAAGCCCCGGTAGTCGATCGCCAGCACCGAGAACCCCATCTGGTTCCAGCGCGGGATGCGCGACGCGCTGCCGCTCAAACTCCAGCGCGCGCCGTGCAGGTACAGCAGCACCGGCGCATTCGCGTCGGCCACCGGCGACCACCAGGCGTGCAGTTTCTCGCCTTCCTTGCCGACCGGTATCCAGTGTTCCTGGAAGTTGGCGTTGACCGCGCGATTGCCAAAGTAATCGCCGCTGGCCGGCCGGAAAATCCACTCCCCTTCCTTGCGGTCCAGATAGCTGCACGACGATGCGCCGGCGAGCAGCAGCAGCGCCAACAGCGCAAGCAGCAGGCGCTTGCCGGCAGTCGGCATCAGGCGACTTCATCCATGCGAAACGGCAGTGTGCGCAAGCGCTTGCCGGTCAAGGCAAATACGGCGTTGCCGACGGCGGGAGCGATCGGCGGCGTGCCCGGCTCGCCGACACCGGTGGGCCGGTCGCCGCCTTCGACGATATGCACTTCCATTTTGGGCATTGCATTCATGCGCAGCACCGGATAGTCGTGGAAATTCGATTGCTCGACCACGCCATCCTTGAGCGTCACTTTGCCGTACAAGGCCGCCGACAAACCGAAGGCGGCCGCGCCTTCCACCTGCGCCACCACCGTCAGCGGATTGACCACGCGGCCACAATCGATGGCGGACACCACCCGATGCACCTTGATCTCGCCGCCTTCCACCGACACCTCGGCAACGTGTGCAACCACGGTGCCGAAACTTTCATGCAAGGCCACACCGCGCGCGCGGCCTGCCGGCAGCGGCTTGCCCCAGCCGCTTTTCTCGGCCACTGTATTCAGGACTTTCAAAACACGCGGCTGCTTGGCCAGGTAGCCGCGACGAAACTCGACGGGGTCGACGCCAGCTGCCTTGGCGAGGTCGTCCATGGTGCATTCCATCGCAAATGCGGTGTGGGAATGGCCGACCGAGCGCCACCACAGGCCCGGCACGCCGTTGGACGGCGTATGCAAGCTGGCGCGCATGCCGGGGATATCGTAAGGCGTGTCCGAAACACCTTCCACACTGGTCGCGTCGATGCCGCCCTTGATCATCATCGAGGCAAACGGCGTCGCCGCCAAAATCGACTGGCCGACGATAACGTGATCCCAACCCACCACCTTGCCGCCGGCATCGAGGCCGGCGGTGACTTTGTGCACATACATGGGGCGGTAGTAGCCGCCCTTGATATCGTCCTCCCTGGTCCAGACGGTCTTCACCGGCACCTTGACCTGCTTGGCGATTTCCACCGCTTCGCCGATGTAATCCAGAGCCGGGTTGGCGCGGCGGCCGAAACCGCCACCGGCGAGCATGGTGTGCAAGGTGACTTGTTCGGGCTTCAGGCCGGCGACGGTGGCAGCGGTTCCCTGGTCGAAAGTCTGGAACTGCGAGCCTACCCACATTTCGCAGCGATCCTCGCTGACGCGCACCGTGCAGTTGAGCGGCTCCATCGGCGCATGCGCAAGGAATGGCATTTCATATTCGGCAACGACGGTCTTCGCCGCACCCTTGAGGCCTTCCACGTCACCGGCCTTGGCAATGGCGCCAGGCATTTGCGCAAGCTGGTGGTAGCTCGCGTGAAGTTCGGTGCTCGAAGCCTTGGAACCCGGCTCCAGGTCCCAGACAACTTCGAGTGCGTCGCGGCCTTTTTTTGCCGCCCAGAAGTTCTTCGCCACCACCGCGACACCGTTGGCGGTCTGCACCACGTGCGTGACGCTGGGGATGCCGTGCACTTTGCTGGCATCAAAACTCTTCACCTTGGCGCCAAAGATGGGCGGGCGCCGCACCACGGCGGTATGCAGGTTGGGAATATCGTCGCCGGTCAGGTCAAGGCCGAACTTGGCGCGGCCGTTACCCTTGGCGGCGGCATCGATGCGCTTGGTTGGCTGGCCGATCAGCTTGAAGAGCTTCGGGTCCTTCAGCGCCACTTTTTCCGGCATCGGCAACGCAGCTGCCGCGTCGGCGATCGCACCAAACGCAATCTTTCTCCCGCCGGGGCCCAGTACCAGCCCCTTCTCGGCGCGACATTGCTTCTCGTCCACCTTCCACTTTGCCGCCGCCGCCGAGACCAGCATGGTGCGGGCCATCGCCCCCACCGTACGCAACTGGTCCCAGGAATTGACGACCGAAGACGAGCCACCGGTCATTTGCATGCCGAACATGGTGTGCGCGTACACAGGGGCGGCCGGCGCCAGCTCGGCGCGGACCTTCGACCATTCGCATTCCAGCTCTTCCGCCACCAGCATCGGCAGCGACGTCATCACGCCCTGGCCGAATTCGAGATGTTTCACCTGAACGGTGACCGAGCCATCCTTGCCGATTCGCAAGAATGCATTGGGCGGCGCCGGCTTGGCGGCCTGCGCCTGCGCTTCGGCGATGCGGTGTGCGCCGGGCAGATAAAAACCGATAACGAGTCCGCCGGTGGCAGCGACGGACTTTTTCAGGAATTCGCGGCGAGCGGGCGACGCAGTTAGTTTGTTTGTCATGGCGGGCTCCTACGCTTTCGCTTTGACGGGAGCGGGAGCGGCAGCGGCGCGCTTGATCGCGGCGCGCACCCGGTTGTAGGTTCCGCAGCGGCAGATATTGCCGCTCATGGCGGCATCGATGTCGGTGTCCGACGGATTCTTGTTCTTGCTGAGCAAGGCCACCGCCGACATGATCTGACCGGACTGGCAATAGCCGCACTGCACCACGTCCTCGGCGAGCCAGGCCTCCTGCACCTTCTTGCCGAGCGCCGTATTGCCGATATCCTCGATGGTCTCTACGCGCTTGCCCTCCACCGCCGATAACGGCGTCACGCAGGCGCGCACCGCCTCGCCGTTGACGTGGACGGTGCAGGCACCGCACAGGGCCATGCCGCAGCCGAACTTGGTGCCGGTCATCTTCAGATGGTCGCGCAAAATCCACAGCAGCGGCGTATCGGCCGCGACAGGAATCTTGAAGGGTTGGCCGTTCACGGTAACAGTGATCATGGAGAACTCCACAGGAAGAGTTGCCCCGGTGGCAGCCGGGAGCGATATTGGACAGGCCCGCAACCTGAAAGTGTACGCGGAAACGGCCGCATTGCCAGCGCCGGCGCATCGCGTGCAGCCCGGCCTGGCGCGCCGGGGCCGCCGGCGCGCAGTGTATGATTCCGTCATGGCGAAAAAAATGTTTCCCAGCCCTGCGGATTGCGAAGCGGCGTTTTACGACGCCCTCGAGCGGGCCGACCTGAATCTCATGATGGCCGTATGGGCGGATGAACCGGATATTGTCTGTATTCACCCGCAGGGCCCGCGGCTGGCCGGAACGAGCGCGGTCCGCGCCAGCTTTGCCGACATTTTTTCGCATGGAGCCTCGATGCAGCTCAAGGTTGGCGAGTTGCGGCGGCACCTGAGCCAGACGCTCGCGATCCACAACGTGTACGAAACCATCACCTTGCGCAGCGAGCCCGGCGCGACCGCTACCGAGGTTCCGCCGGTGCTCGCCACCAATGTCTACATGCTGACCCCGCACGGCTGGCGGATGATCGTGCACCACGCATCGATTGCACCGCAGGGAACCAACGCGGAAGAACAGGGCGTAGCGCGGATACTGCACTGATGCGCCAGCGAATCGCCGCTTTCCTGCTGGCACTGACCTGTTGCGCGGCGGCCGGTGCCACACCCGGCTACGATCTCAACAAGGTGGTGCGGATGGCCGCGCAATCGGGCGAGAAGAGCTTCGATTGCGGGGTTGTGTCGGACGAGTTCTCCGACACCCTGTGCGACTGCATCTTCGACCCGCTGCTGCAATACGACCACCTGGCGCGGCCGATCAAGCTGCAGCCGAGGACGGCGGTCGCCCTGCCGGACATCTCGCCGGACGGTCGCGTGTACACCATCAGGGTGAAGCCCGGCATCTTTTTCACCCCCGACCCCGCCTTTCACGGCGTAAAACGCGAATTGACGGCGGCGGACTACGTCTACAGCCTGAAACGCCTGCTCGACCCGGCGCTGAAATCGCAATGGAAATTCCTGCTCGACAACAACGTGCGCGGATTGAACGAGTTGCATGAACAAGCGAACAAGACCGGACGCTTCGACTACGACAAGCCGATCGCGGGCCTGGAAGCGACCGACCGTTACACCCTGGTCATCCGGCTGAAAGAGCCCGACTACAACCTGTCGTACATGTTGACGCTGACGCCGATGGCAGCGGTCGCTCGTGAAGTGGTCGAATACTACGGCGCCACTTATCCCGAACACCCGGTCGGCACCGGCGCCTTTCAGCTCAAGAGCTGGCGGCGCGCCTCGCAGATCGTGCTGGAAGCGAATCCGGGCTATCGCGAGGAATACTTCGAGTCGGCCGGCAGTGACGATCCTCGCGACCAGGCCATCATCGAGCACTTGCGCGGCAAACGCCTGCCACTGGTGGGTCGACTGGAGTTGAGCCCGATCGAGGAGGACCAGCCGCGCTGGCTCGCCTTCCTGAACAACGAGTACGACTTCATCCGGCCGGTGCCGGTGGTGTTCATCGACAGCGCCATGCCCGGAGGCCGGCTCGCCCCCAATCTCGCCAAGCGTGGCATCACCATGCGGCCGGATGAAATCGCCTGGATCACCTATACCACCTTCAACATGAAAGACAAGATCGTCGGCGGCTACACCGCCGACAAGATTGCCTTGCGCCGCGCCATCTCGATGGCGTATCCGATCGACGAGGAGATTCGCATCGTCGAAAAAAACCAGGCGGTGAAAGCCTGGTCGCCGATCGCCGAAGGCATGGCAGGCTACGTCGCCGAGCGCTCGCCGACGCTCGAATACAATCTCGCCAAGGCAAAAGCACTGCTCGACATGTACGGCTACGTCGACCGCGACGGCGACGGCTACCGCGAAATGCCCGATGGCTCGCCGCTGGTAATCGACCAGGCCAGCACGCCCGAGCAACGCGTCAAGGCCCGCAATGAATTGTGGAAGCGAGCCATGGACGAGCTCGGCATCCGCATGACCTTCAACAAGGTGGAATTGATGCCGACACTTCGCGACCTCGCCAAGCGCGGCAAGGTACAGATGATGACCTATGGCTGGATCGCCGATTACCCGGACGGCGAGAACTTTTTGCAGTTGTTCCTGACCAAGACCATCGACGCGCAAAACTACACCCTGTTCTCGATGCCCGAATACGACCGCCTGTACGAGAAGATCAAGGTAATGCCCGATTCGCCGGAGCGCACCGAGATCTACCGGAAAATGGTGCACTTGCTGTGGGTATACAATCCCTGGCGGGTCAATCACATGCGTCGCTATACCGTTTTAATCCAGCCTTGGCTGCTCGGCTACAAGAAGCACCCGTTCGCGCACCAGCCGTTTCGATACCTCGACATAGACCTCGCCAAGTTGGCCGCCTCCAAACCATGACCGAAAGCCGCCGCCGTTGGATTGCCCATGCGCTGACCAGCATGCTGGTGGTCGCGTTCGGCCTGCAACTCGCCTGGTGGTTCTGGCAATTTGCGGCACCGGCCGCGAAATCGGTGGATTCGGCCAATCCTGCCGAGCTGGCCGCCTCCGCGGTAGACGCCGGCGTGGCGCGACAGTTATTTGGCGGTAGCGGCGCCGCGCGTACCACGGCCGGGAGCGATATCCACCTGAAGGGCGTCTACGCGGCCGACGGCAAGACTTTGTCTGCCGCGGTATTGAATCTGGGCGGGCGCGACCTGGCGGTATCGGTCGGCAACGCCATCAGCGACAAGGTCACGCTGGCCGAGGTGCACGCCGATCACATCGTCGTGTCCCGCGCCGGCGTACGCGAGCGCATCGACCTGGAAAGCTACCGCAGCGCCACCCGCCAGACGGTGGCCGCCGCGCCGGGAGGATTTCGCCTCAACGTAAATTCAACCGGCAACCAGGCATACACGCTGTCGCGGCAAGAGCTGAACAATGTCCTGCAGGACCCGCGCCAGCTCGAATTCCTCGGCCGCATCGGCACCGCACCCAGTGGCGGCATCCGTATCGACGATGCGCCGCCCAATTCCCTGTCCGGGAAACTGGGCCTGAGAAGCGGCGACATCATCACTTCCATCAATGGGCAGGTCGTGGCCTCGCCGGGCGACCTGGCGCGCTTTTACCAGCAATTCGGCACCCTCACCGCCATTCGGGCAGAAGTGAAGCGCGGCGGCGTACCCATGATGCTCACCTATTCCATCCAGCAATAGCGGTTTCGCGTCACGCAACCGCAGCGTGTATCACGTACAATCAATGAGTTAACAGCTAGAAATCCATTCCATGCGCCATTCGATTCGCTTAGTCTTCGCCTCCGCCCTCACAGCTGCTTTTTTGAGCGGGCCGCTATCTGCCGAAGAAGGCATCACCATCAATTTCGTCAACGCCGACATTCCCTCGGTGGTGAAAGCCATCGGCGGCCAGATGGGCAAGAATTTCATCATCGATTCGCGCGTGACCGGCAATATCAACATTATTTCCAACGCCCCGGTATCGAAGGAACTGGCGTACCAGATCCTGCTGTCGGCTCTGCGGGTGCAGGGTTTTGCGACGATCGAAGAACACGGCGTCGTCAAGATCGTCCCGGAAGCCGACGCCAAGACCTCGGGTACCGTGATCGACGGCAGCACGAAAATTTCCGGCGATCGCATCGTCACGCAGGTGTTCGTGCTGCAAAACGAGTCGGCCGCACAACTGGTCACCGTGCTGCGCCCCTTGGTGGCGCCGAACAACTTCATCGGCGCCTATCCCGGCAACAACACGCTGGTGATCACCGATTACGCCGAAAACGTGAAGCGCATCGCCAGGATCATCGCCTCGATCGACGTGCCGGTCAGCACCGATGTTCAGGTGATCAAGCTTACCTACGCGAGCGCGGTGGACGCCGCCAACCTGTTAACCCGCCTGATGCCCGAGGCCAACGTAAGTCCGGCCAATCCCGGCGCACAGCCCAAGCTCGCCATCGGCGTCGAGCCGCGCACCAACAGCCTGATCGTACGCGCCGATACACCCGCACTGGTCTCCCGCATCAAAACGCTGGTGGCCGGCATCGACATCCCGACCGCCGAAGGCGGCAATATTCACGTGGTGTACTTGCGCAATGCCGAGGCGGTCAAGCTGGCCGATACCCTGCGTGGACTGCTGGCCGGCGGCAGCGCGTCCACCACCAACCCGGTCTCGCCGGTCGTGTCCGCCAATGCCGGCACCGCCTCGGTGTCCGGAACCTCTGCCGCGACTGCCTCGACCGGCGCCATCTCCAGCAGCATCCAGGCCTACGCCGCCACCAATTCGCTGGTGATCGTGGCGCCCGACCACGTCTATAACTCGCTGCGCGCGGTGATCGACAAGCTCGATACGCGCCGCGCCCAGGTATTTGTCGAGGCGCTGATCGTGGAAGTGAGCTCGTCAGCCGCCGCCGAATTCGGCTTCCAGTGGCAGGGGCTGTCCGGCATCAATCGCAGCGGCACACAGCTGATAGGCGGCACCAACTTCGGCACCCGTGGCGCCGGCACCAACATCATCGACTCCGCCCTGCCCAGTGGCACCGGCACCGGTCTGGCCAACCTCGCCGGCGGCCTCAACCTAGGCATCGTGCGCGGCACCATCAAGCTGCCGGACGGCACCGAAGTATTGAATCTCGGCATGCTGGCGCGCGCGCTGGAATCGAACCAGAAGAACAATGTGCTGTCGACTCCCACCATCCTGACAGTGGACAACGAAGAGGCGAAAATCCTGGTCGGCCAGAGCGTTCCGTTTGTCACCGGCAGCTTCACGCAGACCGCCAGCGCCTCGACCAATCCGTTCCAGACCATCGAGCGCAAGGACGTGGGCCTGACGCTTCGCGTGACCCCGCAGATTTCCGAAAGCGGTACGGTCAAGCTCAAGGTGTACCAGGAAGTTTCGTCGGTGGTGCCTTCCACCAGCGCCATCAAATCGGCCGACCTGATTACCAACAAGCGTTCGATCGAGAATACCGTGCTGGTCGACGACGGCCAGACAGTCGTCATCGGCGGCCTGATGCAAGACGACACCAAGAATGGCGACGACAAGGTGCCGCTGCTGGGAGACATCCCGGTGATCGGCAACCTGTTCAAGTACCAGACCAAGAATCGCGACAAGACCAACCTGATGGTATTCCTGCGCCCGGTCATCCTGCGCGACGGCAAGTCGGCCAACAACATCACCGGCGACCGCTACGAATTTATTCGCAACGAGCAGGGCACGTTCCTGAAGGAAGGCGAGAACCTGCTGCCGCCGATCGGTGGCCCGCAATTGCCGGCGCTGGTCGAACCCAAGGCCGCCGGGAAAAAATAATATGGGCTCCAGCGACGCCAGGCAGCGCGACGTGATCGAAACCACCGATCCGGCCATCGTGCGCCTGCTGCCGTATCACTTCGCCAAGGCGAAGGGCGTCATTACCGCGCGCGAAACGCAGGGCGAAATCGAAGTGTGGCTGGCGCCGGACCCGGAATCGGCAACACTCGCCGAAGTAAAGCGCATGACCGGCAAGGCGCTGCGGCCGGTTTTGCTTTCGCAGGTCGATTTCAGCGCCCGCCTGGCGCGCGCCTATACCTTCGATACCGGGCAGGAATTCGCCATCGACATCGCCGGCAATCTCGACGATGCGGCCGATCTCACCCAGCTGACCGAGTCGCTGCCGGAAATCACCGATCTCCTCGAAACCGAGAACGACGCGCCGATCATCAAGCTGATCAACGCGTTGCTGACGCAGGCGATGCGCGAAAACGCCTCCGACATCCATCTGGAAATCTTCGAGCGGCGCTCACTGGTGCGCTTTCGCGTCGATGGCGCCTTGCGCGACGTGGTGGAACCGAAGCGCTCGCTGCACGCTGCCATGGTGTCGCGGGTCAAGGTAATGGCGGAACTCGATATCGCCGAAAAGCGTTTGCCGCAGGACGGCCGTATCGCGCTGCGAATCGCCGGGCGGCCGGTCGATGTGCGGGTGTCCACCCTGCCCACCGGACACGGTGAGCGCGTGGTGCTGCGGCTGCTCGACAAGCAGGCGGGTCGCCTGTCCTTGAATACGCTGGGCATGCCGGCCGACACACTGGCGCGGCTCGACCAACTGATCCAGCAGCCGCACGGCATCATCCTCGTCACCGGCCCGACCGGCTCCGGCAAGACCACCACCCTGTACGCGGCGCTGTCGCGCCTCGATGCCGGCACCCGCAACGTGATGACGGTGGAAGACCCGATCGAATACGACCTTGACGGCATCGGCCAGACCCAGGTCAATACCCGCATCGACATGACTTTTGCGCGCGCGTTGCGCGCCATTCTGCGGCAGGACCCGGATGTGATCATGATCGGCGAAATCCGCGACCTCGAGACCGCGCAGATCGCCGTGCAGGCCTCGCTCACCGGCCACCTGGTGCTGGCGACCTTGCATACCAATTCCGCGGTCGGCGCCGTCACCCGTCTGGTCGACATGGGCATCGAGCCGTATCTGCTCGCCTCCACCCTGTCAGGGGTGCTGGCACAGCGGCTGGTGCGGAAGCTCGCTCCCGACTTGCGCCGCGAACATCAGCCGAATGCGGCGCAAAAGGAAATTCTCGCGGCAGCGGCCAACCCGGCCTATCGAAAGCTGACGCGCTTGTACGAGCCTGCCGACGCGGCTTTCAATTCGGGTTTCAAGGGGCGCACCGGCATTTACGAATTGCTGACCGTCGACGAGTCGATTCGAAAATTGATTCACGACGGTGCCTCCGAAGACAGGCTGGTGGATGCGGCACGCAACAACGGCATGACGCCGCTGCGAGACGACGGCTTGCGCTGGGTTGCGGAAGGCGTGACCTCGCTTGAGGAAGTACTTCGCGTCACCCGCGATTAAGCGTGGCATTCCGCGCGTCACGAGGAATGTAAAGACATGCCCGGCTACAAATTCACCGCCTACGACCTGCAAGGCCGCGAACAGCGCGGCGTGCTCGAATCCGACAGCCCGCGCCTGGCCCGCGCCGAATTGCGAGAACGCGGCCTGTTCCCGCTCGACGTCGCCGAAATTTCCGCGGCCAACGACGCCAACGTCCGCGCCCGGCGCGCGGTGCGCCTGTCGACCGCCGATCTGGCTCGCGTCACGCGCCAGCAAGCCACCCTGTTGGGCGCCGGCCTTACCGTCGAACAAACCTACAACGCGCTGGTGGAGCAGGCCGAGAGCGAAGGCGAACGGCAACTGCTGGCCGGTATCCGCGGCGCGATTCGCGAAGGCTCTTCGCTGGGCGACGCGCTGGCCGCCTATCCCGGAAGTTTTTCGGACTTGTACCGCACGCTGGTGACGGCCGGAGAGACCTCCGGCAAGCTGGGCGATGTGCTGGATCGCCTCGCCGACTACGTGGAGGACCAGCAGGCGCTGCAACAAAAACTGCTGGTGGCGCTGATCTACCCCGCCATTGTCTTCACCGTGTGCGTATTGGTGGTAACCGGGCTCATGACCTACGTGGTGCCGAAAGTGATCGCGGTATTCACCGCGACCAAGCAAACACTGCCGCTGTTGACCCGCGCCCTGATGGCCTTGTCCGATTTCCTGCAGGCGACCGGGTGGTTCTGGCTGGTTGGCATCGT
>Ga0302322_100004765_pt1 | contig 11840 bp, 19 predicted proteins | sample Fen_T0_2_FD_203757 | JGI IMG/M metagenome (GOLD analysis project Ga0302322, IMG submission 203757) | Peat permafrost microbial communities from Stordalen Mire near Abisko, Sweden - Fen_T0_2 | ecosystem: Environmental > Terrestrial > Soil > Wetlands > Permafrost | place: Sweden: Abisko... | reverse complement strand
CGTGACGAGCTGGCACAGCTGACGGGCAAGGAAGCGGCGATCAACGTCGAGGAGATCAAGCGGCCGGAGTTGTCGGCGCAGCTGGTGGCCGAGAACATCGCGCACCAGCTGGAGCAGCGCATCTCGTTCCGCCGCGCCATGAAGCGCGCGGTGCAGAGCTCGATGCGCATGGGCGCCCAGGGCATCCGCGTCCGCACGTCGGGCCGCCTCGGCGGCGCCGAGATCGCGCGCACCGAGGGGTACCGCGAGGGCCGCGTGCCGCTCCATACCCTGCGCGCCGATGTCGATTACGCGACGGCGACCGCCAAGACGACGTACGGCACGATCGGGGTCAAGGTCTGGATCTTCAAGGGTGAGGTCGTCGAGGACGTGACGGGCCGCACCTACAGCACGGGAGCCTGATCCAATGCTGGCGCCAAAGCGGGTCAAGTTCCGCAAGCAGTTCAAGGGTCGCACGAAGGGACACGCGACCCGGGGCAACACGGTGGCGCACGGGGAGTTCGCCATCATGAGCCTGGAGCCGGGCTGGATCACCAACCGGCAGATCGAGGCGTCGCGCGTCGCGATGACGCGCGAGATGAAGCGTGGCGGGCGGGTGTGGATCCGGATCTTCCCGGACAAGCCCATCACCAAGAAGCCGGCCGAGACGCGCATGGGTAAGGGCAAGGGCAACCCGGAGGGCTGGGTCGCCGTCATCAAGCCGGGCCGGGTGCTGTTCGAGATCGAGGGCGTGACCGAGGAACTGGCGAGGAAGTCGCTGGCGCTCGCCTCCGCCAAGCTGCCCGTGAAGACGCGCTTCGTGAAGCGCGAGGAGATCTAGGTCATGAAGGCGAATGCAGTGCGTGAGCTCTCGAACGAGGAGCTCCAGCAGAAGCTCGGCGAACTGAAGGACGAGCGGTTCCGTCTCCGGTTCCGGTCGGCCACCGAGTCGATCGAGAACCCGGTCCGGTTCCGGACGATCCGTCGCGACATCGCGCGGATCCTCACCACGCTCCGCGCTCGCGCGGGGCAGGCGTAAGGAGCAGCGGTGGCGACGACAGCGACGGCCTCGACTGAGGCGACCCGCCGGCGGCGGAAGACGCGCCAGGGTCTGGTGTCCAGCGACAAGATGACGAAGACGGTCACGGTGGTCCTGACGCGGCAGTATGCCCACGCGGCCTACGGCAAGCAGATGACGCGGACCAAGAAGGTGAAGGCGCGCAACGATATGGGTGCCCAGACGGGCGATACCGTGCGCATCATGGAGACGCGGCCGCTGGCGAAGACGGTCTGCTGGCGCGTCGTCGAGATCGTCTTGAAGGCGAAGTAGGGGAGCACTGCAATGATTCAGCAGGAAACGATCCTCCGGATCGCCGACAATTCGGGCGCGCGCAAGGCGCTGGTCATCCGCGTGCTGGGCGGCAGCAAGCGCCGGTACGCCGGGCTCGGCGATCGCGTGGTGGTGGCCATCAAGGACGCCATCCCGACCGGTCAGGTAAAGAAGGGCGACGTCGCCAAGGCCGTGATCGTGCGCACCCGGAAGGAGACCCGCCGCAAGGATGGGTCGTATATCCGGTTCGACGAGAACGCCGCGGTGCTGATCGACGACAAGGGCGAGCCCCGGGCCACCCGTATTTTCGGGCCGGTGGCGCGCGAGCTTCGCGAGAAGCGCTACATGAAGATCGTGTCACTGGCACCGGAGGTACTCTGACATGAAGCCGCTCGTCCACAAGAAGAACAAGCGGATTCGTCATGCGCCGCCGGTGCGGGTGAAGCTGCACGTCACCAAGGGTGACACGGTGCAGGTCATCTCCGGCGACGACAAGGGCAAGCGCGGGCAGATCATCCAGGTGTACCCGAAGACGGGCCGGGTGGTGGTTCGCGGCGTGAACATGATCAAGAAGCACCAGCGCGCGACGCAGACCGCCGAGGGCGGGATCATCGAGCGCGAGGCGGCGATCCATCACTCGAAGGTGATGCTGATCGATCCCAAGACCGACGCGCCAACGCGCATCCGCCGCCGGCGGGATGCCGATGGCACCGTCGAGCGGGTGGGCGTGAAGTCGGGCCAGTCGATTGCGAGGAGCCGGTAAGCCATGGCGGAACAGAAGACGAAGGCCCCGAAGGGTGGAGACAAGGGCCAGGCACAGGGCGGGAAGACCAAGGGGCGCGGCGAGAAGGTCTCGACGCTGCCGGTCGACCCGGAGCCCAAGGTAGCGGCGGGCAAGCCGCGGCTGCAGGCGTTCTACGAGAGCACGGTGCGTCCGCGGCTCGCGAAGTCGTTTGCGCTGTCGAACCCGCACCAGGTGCCGAAGATCACCAAGATCGTGCTGAACGTCGGCATGGGTGACGCGGGCAAGAACCCGAAGCAGCTGGATGCGGCGGTCGAGGAGCTCGCGGCGGTGACCGGCCAGAAGCCGGTGATCACCAAGGCCAAGAAGTCGATCGCCAACTTCGGGCTGCGCGAGGGCATGCCGGTCGGTTGCTCGGTGACGCTGCGCGGTGCCCGGATGTACGAGTTCCTCGACCGGTTCATCTCGATCGCGGTGCCGCGCATGCGCGACTTCCGTGGCCTGCCGAACCGGAGCTTTGACGGCCGCGGGAATTACACCTTCGGCATCAAGGAGCAGATGGTGTTCCCCGAGATCGACTACGACAAGGTCGAGAAGATCCACGGGATGGACATCACGATCGTGACCACGGCCGGACGCGATGACCTCGCGCTGGCGTTGCTGCGGGAGTTTGGCTGGCCGTTCCGCGGTGAGACGCCGCAGCGCGCGGCATAGGGGAGAGTACATGGCGAAGACCTGTTGGATCGAGCGGGCCAAGCGGACGCCCAAGTTCAAGGTGCGTGCAGTGCGTCGGTGCCAGCGTTGCGGGCGCTCACGTGCTGTACTGCGCAAGTTCGGCCTGTGCCGTATCTGTTTCCGAGACCTTGCACTCCAGGGAATGATCCCGGGCGTGCGCAAGGCGAGCTGGTAGGGAGATCGAGGACCATGAGCCTGACAGATCCCGTCGCCGACATGCTGACCCGCATCCGTAATGCGTGTCATGCTGGACATCGGCGCGTGGACGTGCCTGTGAGCAAGTTCAAGACTGAGCTTGCCCGCATCCTGCGCGACAATCACTACATCGGCGACTTCAAGGTCCTCGATGATGGTGCAGCCGGCGTGCTCCGGTTGTACCTCAAGTACCACAATGAGCTGCCGGTCATCCGGGAGCTGCGGCGGATGTCGACGCCGGGCCTCAGGCGCTACGTGAAGTGCCGCGAGATCCCGCGCGTCAAGAACGGCCTCGGCATGGCGATCGTCTCCACCCCGAAGGGGCTGATGAGCGACCGCGAGGCTCGCACCGCCAACCTGGGCGGCGAACTCGTCGCCCTGATCTGGTAAGGGGACCGACATGTCGCGTATCGGCAGGCGGCCGGTCACCATTCCGGCAGGCGTCACCCTGACGGTGGCGGGGTCCACCGTCACGGTGAAGGGTCCCAGGGGCGAGCTCAAGCGCACCCTGAGTTCCGAACTCGGCTACAAGCTCGAGGGCTCGGAGTTCACGGTGTCCCGCCCGAGCGAGGCGGAGAAGCACAAGGCGCTCCATGGCCTCAGTCGCACGCTGGTGGCCAACATGGTCGAGGGCGTGACCAAGGGCTACCAGAAGGTGCTCGAGATCCAGGGCGTCGGGTACAAGGCCGAGATGAAGCCGTTCGGGGTCAACCTGATCGTCGGCTACTCCCACCAGGTGCCGTTCAAGGCGCCCGAGGGGATCAAGATCACGGTCGAGAACAACACGATCGTGAAGATCGAGGGCGCCGACAAGGAAAAGGTTGGCCAGGTGGCCGCCGAGATCCGGTTGGTGCGCAAGCCGGAGCCGTATAAGGGCAAGGGCATCCGGTACCAGGGTGAGCAGGTCCGCCGCAAGGCTGGCAAGACGGGAGCGAAGTAAATGCGCGCCATTCATTCTCCAAAGACGCGAAATGACCGCCGCTACCGCCGGCACCTCCGGGTGCGGACGCGGGTGGCTGGCACGGCTGAGCGGCCGCGCCTGGTGGTGTTCCGCTCGTTGAAGCACATCTACGCGCAGCTCGTGAACGACGACCAGGGCGTGACACTCCTGGGCGTCAGCGACGCGAGCGAGGGCGTGGACAGCACCACCGCGGGCAAGGTGAACCGGGCCAAGGCCACGGGTAAGCTGCTCGCTGAGAAGGCAAAGGCTGCCGGCGTGACCAAGGTCGTGTTCGATCGCGCCGGATACCGGTATCATGGACGCGTGCAGGCGGTTGCCGAGGGCGCGCGCGAAGGCGGACTGGAGTTCTAATGGCAGACGAACAGGGGTCGGGGGCTGCGGCTCCCGCAGCGACGGAAACGACTGAGCGTCCCGCGGGCGAGCAGCGCCAGCAGCGTGGTGGCGGCGGTGGTGGTGGCGGCGGTGGCCGTGGGCGGGACAATCGCGGCGGTGGTGGCCGTGGTGGTCGTGGCCGCGACCGTGAGCGTGAGCGCGACGGCAACGAGCTGGTCGAGAACGTGGTGGCGATCAATCGCGTGGCCAAGGTGGTGAAGGGTGGCCGCCGGTTCTCGTTCAACGCCCTCGTGGCGGTGGGCGATGGCCGTGGCCGGGTCGGATTCGCGACCGGCAAGGCCAACGAAGTGTCCGAAGCCGTTCGCAAGGCAGTCGAGGCGGCGAAGCGCAGCATGGTCGAGGTGCCGCGCACGGGGTCCACGATCCCGCATGAGGTGATCGGTCATCACGGCGCGGGCGAGGTGCTCCTCAAGCCGGCCGCGACCGGTACGGGTGTCATCGCCGGCGGTGCCGTGCGGTCGGTGCTCGAGTGCGCCGGCATCACCGATATCCTGACCAAGAGCCTGGGCTCGAGCAACGCCCACAACATGGTGCGGGCCACGATGGACGGCCTTCGCCAGCTCGTGTCGGTGCGCCAGGTGGCCAGCGAGCGCGGCATCGAAGTCGACCAGCTCGCGTACAAGCCGCGGCAGGGAGCGTAACTCATGGGTCGTAATCCGGCAGTCGGCCGTCAGGGCCCGGCGTATCATGCGGCCACGATTCCGTCGGAGCAGGATGCTGCGCGCCTCACGGTGAAGCAGATCCGCTCCACGATCGGGCATGCGGAGACGATGGCGCGCACGCTGCGCGCGCTCGGCCTCCGGCATCATCAGCAGACCATTGAGGTGTCGAACACGGCCTCCGTGCGCGGCATGCTCTTCAAGGTGCGTCATCTCATCGAGGTGACGCCGGTGGAGAAGAACTGATGGCGGACGAGATCAAGCACCTCTCGCTCTCCAACCTGAAGCCGGCACGGGGCTCGACCCAGTCGCGCAAGCGCATTGGTCGTGGCGTCGGCTCCGGCATCGGCAAGACGTCGGGCAAGGGTCACAAGGGCCACAAGGCCCGTACGGGTGGCTCGACCAACCCCGGCTTCGAGGGCGGCCAGACGCCGCTGTACCGCCGGCTGCCGAAGCGCGGGTTCACCAACCCGTTCAAGGTGACGGCCCAGCCGGTCAACCTGCGGAAGTTGAAGAAGCTCGCCGGCCAGGATGTCACGCCCGAGACGCTGTTCGCGGCGGGGCTGATTTCCAAGCAGGGCGTACCCGCCAAGCTGCTTGCCGCCGGTGAGGCCGATCGCGCCTACACCGTGCGCGGCGTGCAGGTGTCGGCGTCGGCCAAGACCAAGATCGAGGCGGCAGGCGGCCGGGTCGAGGCCTAAGTGACTGCACCCAAGGTCCCGGGGCTTGCCATCGATGGCGAGCTTCGCCGGAAGCTCCTCTTCACGGCGCTCGCCCTCCTGATCTATCGCGTCGGCGCCCATATCGCGGCGCCGGGCGTGAACGTGCAGGCGCTCGCCGACTTCATCCGCAACTCCGGCGCGGCCGGCTTCTTCGGCCTCTACGACATGCTGGGCGGCGGCCTTTCCCGGGCTACCGTCTTCGCACTTGGCGTCATGCCGTACATCTCCGCCTCCATCATCTTCCAGTTGGCGGGCGGTGTCGTGCCCTCGATCGGCAAGATGCAGAAGGACGAGGAGGGCCGGAAGCGCCTGACGCAGTGGACCCGCTACACCACGGTCCTCATCGCGCTGACGCAGGCCTATACCTTCGCGCTCTTCACCGAGTCGATTCCAGGGGCGTTTTCGAACCCCGGGTTCGCGTCACGGATGATCATGGTGGTGACGCTCACCGCCGGCGCCATCTTCGTCATGTGGCTGGGCGAGCAGATCACGGAGCGGGGCATCGGCAACGGGCAGAGCCTGCTGATCACCTTCTCGATCCTCGAGCGCCTCTGGCCCGCGACCATCCAGCTCGCGAGCTTCGTGAAGGGTGGCGTTGTGTCGCCGATCGGCGTGCTGTTCTACTTCGCCGTCACGGTGGCGGTCATCGCGGCGGTGGTGGCCATGACGATCGCCTCACGGCGCATCCCGGTGCAGATCCCCCGGAAGGTCATGGGGCGCGGCCGCATCCGTGAGGGGCAGAAGACGTTCATCCCGATCCGGATCATCACCGCGGGCGTCATGCCGATCATCTTCGCCCAGACGATCATCATCGTGCCGGGCACGATCGCGAACTTCCTCAAGATCCCCGCGCTTTCGGACATGGCGGCATTCTTCGCCCCCGGAACGGCGGCGTACAACATCGTGTTTGCCCTGATGATCGTGTTGTTCAGCTACTTCTACACTTCGATCATCTTCAACTCGGTGGACCTCTCCGAGAACCTGAAGAAGCAGGGTGCCTTCGTCCCCGGTGTTCGCCCGGGCGCGGCGACGGCTGACTACATCGACGCCGTCCTGGCCCGCGTGACGCTTCCGGGATCGCTCTTCCTGGCCCTGATCGCGATCCTGCCGATGATGGTGTCGCGGAGGCTCGGTATCCAGTCCCAGTTCGGCGGCACATCGGTACTGATTGTGGTGGGCGTGCTGCTGGACACGATCGCGCAGGTCGACCAGCACCGGACGCTGCGGAAGTACGACAGCTTCATGAAGACCGGTCGCGTCAAGTTCCGGGGACGGCAGCAGAGATTCATGTAGGCGCGGGTCGTGCGCACACAGTCGTGAGTCGTGAGTCGTGAGTGTGCGGAGACTGCGGTTCTCTCACGATTCACGACTCACGACTTTTTTACGGGGGATATGATCTGTGGACATTCTACTCATGGGCCCCCCCGGGGCGGGCAAGGGCACCCAGGGCGCCCTCCTCGCCGAGGCACTCGGGCTTCCCAAGTTTGCCACCGGTGACCTGCTCCGCGACGCGGTGAAGCGGGGCACGCCGGTCGGGCTCAAGGCGAAGGCGGCCATGGAGGCCGGTCACCTGGTGAGCGACGAGATCATCATGGGCGTGATTCGCGACGAACTGGCGAAGCCGGAAGCCGAGAATGGCGTCATTTTCGACGGCGTTGTGCGCACCATTCCGCAGGCCGAGGGCATGGAGCGCCTGCTCCTGGAACGCAGCCGGTCGATGGACCATGTGCTGTTCTTCGAGGTGACCGACGAGGAGATCCTTGGCCGGCTCGTGAAGCGGCTGGAGATCGAGAAACGGGCCGACGACGATCCAGCGGCGGTTGCCATCCGCCTCAAGGCCTACCGCGACCAGACGGCACCGGTGCTGGCCTACTACGAGGCGAAGGGTCTCGTGCGCCGGGTGCCGGCCATCGGCGCCATCGATGGGATCGCGTCCCGGGTCCGGGCGGCCATCGGACGGTAGCAGATGATCACGCTCAAGTCGTCCAAGGAAATCGAGGTGATGTCCCGTGCGGGCGATGTGGTCGCTCGTACGCTGACCATGCTGCGCGACATGGTGCGGCCTGGGCTCACCACCGAGGACCTGGACGCCGAGGCGGAGAAGTTCATCCGGAGCCACAAGGGCGCCAAGCCGTCCTTCAAGGGCCTCTACGGCTTCCCCAAGACACTCTGCGTTTCCATCGATGAAGAAATTGTCCACGGCATCCCGTCCACCAAGCGGGTGCTCGCCGAGGGCAGCATCATCAGCATCGATTGTGGCGTCTACCTGGAGGGCCTGCACGCCGACTCCGCCACGACCGTGGCTGTGGGCGCCATTTCCGCAGAAGCCCAGCGGTTGATGGATGTGACGCAGGAGAGCCTGGCTGCGGGGATCCGGGAGGCGGTAGTGGGGAACCACATCGGCGACATCGGGCATGCGGTGCAGCAGGTGGCGGAGGGCGCGGGATACGGCGTGGTGCGGGAGCTGGTGGGACATGGGATCGGCACGCGCTTCCACGAGGAGCCGCAGGTGCCGAACTACGGGCCCCCGAAGCGGCGCGAACGGCTGGTGGCCGGCATGACCATCGCCATCGAACCGATGATCACGGCGGGCTCACCCCAGACGCGCACCCTTTCCGACAAATGGACTGTCGTCACCGCAGACGGATCGCTGGCAGCGCATTTCGAGCACACCGTGGCCATCACCCCGAGCGGCCCGAGAATCCTCACGATGGCAGCGTAGCGACACCCCCTGCGCGAGACACGCCGGGTTCCCCCTGGTCTTGACCCGGGGCGGGCACCGTTGCATTAAAGGGAGGCGCCTTCACGGAGGTCCTCGAATGCCCGCTCCCGCCCCACCAGCCCGCACCCCTTATCGGGTCAAGCTTCACCACCTGGAATCATGCAGCTGCGACGTCGGGTGCAACTGCCAGTTCGGGGGCTATCCAGCGCCCGGGTATTGCGAGTTCGTGGTCGCGTTCCAGGTCATCGATGGTCACTTTGGCGACGTGAAGCTCGACGGCGTCACGTTCGTGCTCGCCTGCAAGTACCCGAAAGCGATACACGAGGGCAATGGACATGTGGCGCTCTTCGTCGACGCGAAGGCGCGCCCTGAGCAGGTGAATGCGCTGGCCGGCATACTCTCCGGAGCACAGGGCGGCATGCCGTGGGAGGCGCTGGCGGGCACCGTGGGCCGGCTTGACGGGCCATTCGTCACACCCATCGAGATCAAGGTCGACGGGCGCTCGTCCCGGGTGCGCATTCCCGGCTCGCTCGAGGTGCAGTGGACGCCGCTCACGGACAATGTCTCGGGGGAAGAGAAGGAAGTGCACATCGTCTATCCGAAGGGCGGCTTCCTCTGGAACGAGGGCAGTATCTGCACGACGCAGACGATGCGCGTCGCGCACGGCGACCTGCGCTTCGAACATCCGGGGCACTATTCAGCAATCGCCGTGGCGGAGTGGAAGAACACCGCCTAGGACCACCGCAGCGCCGCGACGTCCTCCTTTCCGCTGGGGCGGTCGCCCTCCTGTCCCTTCTGGCCTGGCTTGCCCTGGTCAGGATGGCCCGCGACATGGGCGCTGCGGGCACCATGGAGGCGATGGGCATGCCGTCGGGGTCGCGCTGGGGAGCGGCCGACCTGGTCCAGTTGTGGCTCATGTGGGCGGTGATGATGGCTGCGATGATGCTGCCGTCTACCCTGCCGGTGGTCCTTCTCTTCGCGCGGGTGGGACGGCAGCGACAGGCCCGGGGCGAGCCGGCTCCCCACCTCCTCCTTCTCCTCGCAGGCTACCTCTCCGTCTGGTTCGGGTTCAGCCTGCTCGCCGCGCTGGCACAGCAGGCACTCCGCTCCGCTGCGCTGATCACGTCCGTCATGGCGTTCGCGCGCCCCGCGCTGGCGGCCTGCCTGCTGTTCGCTGCGGCGGCCTATCAGTGGTCGCCTCCCAAACAGGCCTGCCTCCGCGTCTGCCGATCGCCACTCTCGATGTTCATCAGCGAATGGCGTGAGGGCTGGACCGGCGCGCTGCGAATGGGCGCGCGCCATGGCACGTTCTGCGTGGCGTGCTGCTGGCTCCTGATGCTCCTGCTCTTTGTCGCGGGCGTGATGAACCTCGCGTGGGTAGGCCTGCTTGCAGCACTCGTATTGGTGGAGCGGACCGTCCCTGGCGGTGCGTGGCTAGGCCGCGTCGCCGGGATCGGGTTTGCGCTGTGGGGATTCTGGTTGCTGTTGCGAGTGCGCTGACCCGCCCGTGACGTAGATCGTGAGGTTGAGCGCCCGCATGACCTCGGCCCGGATCGCCTCCGCGCGTGGATCGGCGGCCAGGTGTGCCAGGTCGGCTTCGACGTTACCGTGTGCTCCCTGTGCCACTGCCCATGCGAGGTACCTGGCGGTCGCCAGGTCGGCACCGAGCGCCGTACCGACTCGGCCGGCCAGGCGATCTGCCAGCGCAATCACCTCGACAACGTGGCCGATCAGGTCGGCCTGCAGGCGCGCCGCCGCGAGCTCCGCGTCGTGCAGCGGCATTGATGGTGCGCCGGTCGCACCGACGGCGCGACGCGCAGCCATCACCGCGGCGTAGGCCCGGTCATCGGCCTCGCCCACGGCCAGCAGGATTGGGCGGAGCGCCGCCGCACGCGCGGCAACTTCCTCAGCGGTGGGGTGCAGGGCGGCCCGCGACGGCGACCGCAGTACAATGCGCCCGATCTTCTCCACCAGTGCGGCGGCAAACGCGCCGGCCACGCTTGCCACCCGGCCACCGGCGGGCAGGGGCTGCGGCGACGCCACGGCCTCAAGCCAGCGCCCGAGGGGCAGTGCATCATCCCATCTCTCACGGCTCATGCAGCCGGCCCCGCGCTCGCGATAGTGCGAATCACCTCGCGCAGCCACGAGTGCATTGCGGGGTTGCCGGCCACGAGCGAGGTATGCCGGAGCATGTCGTCGTTCCCGCCATGATCGGTGACGATGCCGCCGGCCTCACGCACGAGCAGGGTACCGGCAGCCATGTCCCACGGCGCGAGGCGCTGTTCCCAGAATCCGTCAAAGCGGCCTGCCGCCAGCCAGGCGAGGTCGATGGCCGCGGCACCAGGACGGCGGATGCCGCTCGTGGCCGCCGCAATGAGGGCGAACTGCCGCTGGTACTCATCCAGCCGGGTGACGTCCTTGAAGGGGAAGCCGGTGCCGATGAGTGCGAACTCCGGTGCCTCGATGGTCGAAACGGACAGCGCCTTGCCGCGGAGCGACGCCCCCTCGCCTCGCACCGCCTCGAACTGTTCGTTGCCCGGCACGTCGAGCACGATGGCGGCCTCGAGTACGCCATCCACGGCCGCGGCGATCGATACCGCCCAGACGGGCACTCCGTGCAGGAAGTTGGTCGTTCCGTCCAGGGGGTCGACGATCCACACGAGGCCGTCGCGCACCACTTCGGGACTCAACTCCTCGCCAACAATGCGTCCGTGGGGCGTGGCCTTGTTCAGTACGCTCGCAATCAGCGCCTCCGACGCCTGGTCCACCTCGGTGACGAAGTCTCGCTGGTCCTTGACCTGCCAGCCCGCCGGCCCCGACGGACGGGTCACCGTTCGCAGGTACTCGGCCGCCTGGCCGGCCGCGAGCCGGGCGGCGTGCAGTAAGTCAAATGATGACAAGGTCTTGCGACGCTCCGTGAGCTTTGGTTACGTTACCAGTCATGCCCCGCATCTTTTCCGGCATCCAGCCATCTGGTGAACTGCACATCGGCAACCTGCTCGGTGCCGTGCAGAACTGGGTGACGCTGCAGGCCCAATATGAGTGCTTCTATTGTGTGGTGGACCTGCACGCACTCACCGGCGCCGGCTACGATCCGCAACGGCTGGCGCAACGTACCCGTGAAATGGCGGTCGGCCTGCTCGGTGCCGGTATCGACCCGTCGCGCGTAACACTGTTCGTGCAGTCGCATGTGCCGGAGCACGCGACGCTCATGTGGCTGCTCAATACCGTGGCGCCACTGGGCGAACTGGAGCGGATGACGCAGTTCAAAGATAAGTCGCAGGACATGGAGAGCGTCCCCGCCGGGTTGCTCAACTATCCCATCCTGATGGCAGCCGACATCCTGCTCTATCGCGCCGACCTGGTGCCGGTAGGCGAGGACCAGATCCAGCACCTGGAACT
>Ga0302322_100004764_pt1 | contig 11841 bp, 10 predicted proteins | sample Fen_T0_2_FD_203757 | JGI IMG/M metagenome (GOLD analysis project Ga0302322, IMG submission 203757) | Peat permafrost microbial communities from Stordalen Mire near Abisko, Sweden - Fen_T0_2 | ecosystem: Environmental > Terrestrial > Soil > Wetlands > Permafrost | place: Sweden: Abisko... | reverse complement strand
CCTGCTCCGCGGCGTCGGCGAACCACGGCCCGAAGGGGACCTCGTGGCCGGGCGCGCAGAGGCCCGCGATGCCGCACATGCCGAACGCGCCTCCCCGAGCTCCCCGTCCCGGCGCCGTACCGGGTCCCCCGCCATGTTGCCGCATGGACGCACTTCGGTCGACCGGACCGGTTGCGCCGACGCACCACGGAAGCCCGGGCCGCGAACGCCTGCACGAGCCCGGGGCGCTACGATGACGACCCCCGCCCGCGCCCCATCGAGGACTCCGCGATCTCCCGTCACCTTCTCGCCCGTGTCATCGGGCTCGTCGTCATCGCCGTGCTCGCCATTGTGGGGATCGGCGCCGGGCTCATCCTTCCCGGTCAGACCGCCGGCGCGCCGTCGTCGACCGCCGCGCCCTCCGGCCCGGCAACCGTCCCGACAGCGCCCGTCGCTGCCGTCTCCGGCCCCACGCCCGCCCCGACCAGCGTCGACCGATACCTCGCCCCGAGCGGATCGGACGCGTCCGCCGGCACGATGGACGCGCCGTGGGCGACGCTCGCCGGTGCCGCCGCCCATCTCGTTCCCGGCCAGACGCTGTGGGTCAGGGGCGGCCGCTACGTTCTGGGCGAGACGGACTGGACGGCGTCGGGGTCGGCGACCGCGCCCATCACCGTCCGCGGCTACCCGGGCGAGCAGCCCGTGTTCGACGGCAAGGGCTCGGAGGACAAGTTCCTCTGGCTCCACGGCGGCGCGGCGTGGATTGTGCTCGCAGACCTGCACGTCCTGGGCTACAAGACGGCCGAGACCGGCGTGATCTCGGTGAGCGACGGCTCGCACGACGTGACGTTCCGCAACGTGGAGGTCGACGGCAACCGCGGCGGCACCACGCAGGACCACCTGATCTACCTCGCGGCGCCGGGCGTCTACGACGTGACCATCGCCGGCTGCGTGCTGGCGGGCGCGTCGGGCGCGGCCATCCACGTCTACCACACGCCTGCCGCGACGGCGATCCGCATCACCGGTAACCACATCACCGACGCGCACTGGGGCGTGATGCTCTACAGCGGCACGAACGACGTGGTCGTGAGCGGCAACCAGTTCACCAACGTGGACGTCGCGGTCCGGCTCGAGCGGGCCACGAACGTCTCGCTGCTCGACAACGTGGCGAGCGGCACGGCCGGGATCCAGGTGGTGGGTCCGCCGGTCCTCGCCCAGTACATCGACGAGGGCAATACCTGGCCCGCGCCGGTCCAGCAGGTCTCGCCCTAGCGATCGGCTCGCCCGGGGGGCCCGGTGGCCCTATGGAGCGGCCCGGCGGCAGCCTGACCATTGCGTCGCGCCGCCGAGCGCGCCAGACTTGGCGGCATGAGGACCGTTCGGTCCGACGGTCGGCGCGCGCGGCGCGTCCCGTCCTACGACACCTGCGACGACGACCCGGCCAGATGACGCCCCACGCGTCATCCGCCGTTCGCCTAGAGGTGTCCCGATGTCCCGAACCCTTCCTGCGCGTCGTGCCGTCGGCGCGCTGATCATCGCCGCCGCCTGCTGGGGGGTCGGCACGGCCGTCAGCAAGCAGGCGGTCGCCGAGGTCCCCCCGCTCACGCTCCTGCCGGTCCAGCTCGCGGTCAGCCTTGTCGTCCTGGCCGTCATCGCCCAGCGCCGCGGGGAGCGCCCTCCGGCCGGGCGCGAAGGGCGGCTGCTCGGTCGTCTCGGCCTGCTCAACCCCGGGCTCGCCTACGCCCTGAGTCTTGCCGGACTGACGATGATCACGGCGAGCCTGTCGGTCCTGCTGTGGGCCGTCGAGCCCGTGCTGATCCTCCTCCTGGCCGCCCTCGTGCTCGGCGAGCGGCCGGGCTGGGCGCTGGTCGCCCTGTCAGCCATCGCGATCGCCGGGCTGGGCCTCGTCCTGTACGACCCCTCCGCCACGGGCGCCGCCCTCGGTGTTGTGCTCACCGTCGCCGGCGTCGGGTGCTGCGCCGCGTACACGGTCGCGACCCGGCACTTGCTCCTGGGCGCCGACTCGACGCTCGGCGTCGTGGTCGCCCAGCAGGCGCACGCGCTCGCGTTCGCCACTGGCCTGCTCGTCGTGGGCGGCCTGGCCGGTCTGCCCGTGCTGCCGATCGCGCTCACGGCCGCCGGCGTCGTCAGCACCATCGTGTCGGGCCTCCTGTACTACGGCCTCGCCTACTGGTGCTACCTGACCGGGCTCCGGCTTGTGCCGGCCTCGGTCGCGGCGGTGTCCTTCTACCTGATTCCGGTCTTCGGCGTCGCCGCGGCCGTCGCCTTTGGTGAGCGCCTCGGCGCAGCCCAGTGGGCGGGCGCGGCGGTGGTGGTCGTGGCGGTCGCGGGGATCACGGTGCGGACGGCCAGCGCGGGGGTGGAGCAGAGCAAGCGGGCCGGCTCCCCGGAGATCGCCTAGCGCCGCCAGCCCTTGCGGAAGCGGACCAGACCGGCGAAGCCGCCGAGCCCGTAGGCGAGGTGGATAGTCGGGTACACGACAAGCAGCCGCGCAAAGCGGACGAGCCTCGATCCGGGCGCGGACGCGTCCGAGGTGCCCTCGAGCGTCGTCGCCGAGCCCGCCGCTGAGAACGCCACGTCCGCCGCGACGTACGAGGTCACGACCGCCGCGAACCCGAGTCGGCCGAGCCGCGAGAACGGCGCGAGCGCCCACGAGCCGAACAGCGCCGCCACGAACGCGGCCGGCACGAGGTGCCGCACGCGCGCCTGCCGGGGGTGCTGCTGGAAGACGCGGATCTTCCACGAGCCGTAGGCGAACTGCTGGCGCCACAGGCCGGGCAGCGTGGAGCGGTTGCGGTAGGTGCTCCGTATGGCGGGGTCGCAGACGATCCGACCGCCCTCGTCGAGGATCCGGTAGCTGAGCTCGTCGTCCTGGTTGCGGACCATCTCCTCGTTGAACCGCAGCCGCGCGTAATCCTCGCGCCGGGCAACGCCCATGAAGACCGTGTCCACCTCGGCGCGCTCGGTGAGGTAGTGGTGGCGCGCGCCGCCCACACCGAACGGCGTGCTCGTCGCAATGGCGACGGCCTCGCCCACCGGGCCCTCGGCCTCGGCGGTCACCGGTCCGCCGACCATCGTGGCGCCCGTCTCCTCGAGGACGCGGACGACGCTCGCGACGTAGTCGGGCGCAAGCTCCGCGTGACCGCTCACGATGCCCACGTAGTCGCCCGTCGCGAGGTCGATGCCCAGGTTCCAGCCCGCCGCCTGGACGATGCCCGGATTGTCCACGACGCGCCCGCGCGGCCGGTCGGCGAGCAGGCGCTGGGCCGTCTCGCGACAGCCGTCAGTCGAGCCGCCGTCCATGACGAGGATCTCGAGCCGGTCGTCGGGCCAGTCCTGGGCGAGCAGGCTCGCGAGGCAGGCCTCGATCGAGGCGGCCTCGTTGCGCATGGCGACGATGAGCGTGACGGACGGCAACACGGCGGGGCAGCGTAGCATCTCTCCCCATGGCCCAAGTCCCCGCGCCCACGTCTTCCCTCGTCGAGCCCCGCCCCGGGCTCCGCATCGCCATGGCGGTCTACGGCGACCTCTCGTTCGACAGCCGCGTCCAGCGCGAGGCGACGACGCTCGCCGCCGCCGGGTACAGCGTGGCGGTGGCGTGCCTGGACTGCTCACCGGCGGCCGCTGCGGCGCTCGCCCCCGTCGAGGTGCTGGTGGTCCGGCCGACCCGCCCCGACGTCATGCCCACCGGCGACGGCCCGTTCCTCGCCGACAGCGGAGCGAGGAGGCGCGGGCCGATCGCGAAGGTTAGGGCGCCCGTCGACAAGGTGCTCGACCGCGTGCGCTGGCTCCGCGGCTACCGGGCGACGCTGCTCGACTGGGGCCGGGCCGTCGTCGCGGCAGCCGGGCCGGTCGACCGCTGGCACCTCCACGACCTGACCGGCCTCCTCGCCGTGGACGGGGCGATCCCCAAGGCGCTGCCACGGGTCTACGACGCGCACGAGCTGTTCATCGACACGGGCTCGGCGGCCAGGATGCCCAAGCAGGCCCGCCAGCTGATCGTCCGGCTCGAGCGAGGCCTTGCCGCCCGGTGTGCGGCCGTCGTGACGGTCAACCCTGGGCTGGCGGCCGTGCTGCGGCGGCGCCTCCGCCGCGACGACATCACCGTGGTCCGCAACTGCCTGCCGCGGGTCGACATGCCGGCTGGTCCGCGACCCCGCCTGCTCCACCAGCGGCTGGGCATCCCCGAGACGGCGCCCCTCGTCCTGTTCCACGGCAACATCGGGGAGGATCGCGGCATCGAGCCGATCGTGGGGCTGATCGAGTCTGGGCGGCTGGGCGATGCGCACTTCGTCTGTCTGGGCAACGGCCCGCTGACCGGCTGGCTGGAGGAGCACGCCGCCGCCGGTCCCGCAGACGGGCGCGTCCACGTGCTGCCCGCCGTGCCGCCCGCCGAGCTGCCCCCGCTGGTCGCCTCGGCCGACGTCGGGGCGGTCCTCGTGACGCCCGTCGAGCTCAACCTGCGACTCTCCACGCCCAACAAGCTCTGGGAGTGCCTCGCGGTCGGCACGCCCGTGGTCGCATCGGACTTCCCCGAGATGCGACGGGTGGTGGCGGACTGGCCGGACGGGCCGCTTGGCGCGCTCTGCGACCCCACTGACGAGGACGCCATCGCCGCTGCGCTCAACGGTCTGCTCGGCGATCCGGCCGCGCTCGCCGGCGCCCGCGAGCGCTGTCTGGTCGCCGCCGCCGCGCGCTGGAACTGGGAGGTCGAGGGGGCCGCGCTGGTCGCCCTGCACCGGGGTCTCGACCCGGCCTGACGACTGCCCGGGGGCCGCCGCAAGCCCTCGCCAGGCGCGCCGCCGAGCTCGCTCGACCGGATCGTGGCCGGGTGTTCGCCGGCCGCTCGCGGCCAGGGTCTGGTGCGCCCGCGCAAATGTCTATACCCGGGGTCCTCGACCGACTGCCTTAAGGCCCTCCAACGGGCCATCCGCCCTGCATCGGTCCTTACCGACCTTGACCCCACCGGCCCCCCACGTTCGTTGACGGACGAATAGGTGATGGCTCGCGAAGGGGGCTCGCGGGCACGATTCGGGAGCCGAAAGCGCCGAACAGCCGGGGGACGGCGGCGCTCAACGAAACGGCACACCCGTCGCGAGGCGGGGCCGCAAAGCCACGGGACTCTGCGAGTCAGCCGGGCTACCGAAATGGAGCGCTATCGATGGACTGGGTCGGATCCAGCGTGATCCGCCGCGCCGCCCGCCAGGTCTCTCCCAACCCCATCCACGTCGGCCGCCGAGCCGTCCTCCTCGCCGCCACCGCCATGATCCTGGTCGCCGGCATGCCGGCTGCGCCTGCTAGCGCCGCTCGATGGACGCTGACGCACTCGCGTCCCGCGCCGGCCAGAGTCGGCGGCACCGCGATCATCACCCTCAACTCGACCTCGGCGACGCCCGACCAGTCCATCGACGTCACAGGGCTCGGCTTCCCCTTCGCGGCGACGGTCCAGCTCGCCTGGGACGGCGCCACGGGCGGGATGCCCAAGGCGACCAGCACGTTTGTCGGAAGCCTGTCGGTCAGGTTCACGGTCCCGCCCAAGGCGGCAATCGGATCGCACAAGGTCACCGCGGTCAGTGGCGGCAGGCGCGGCGGCTGCATCGCCTCCGCGACGATGACGGTCGTGGCCGCGGCCCCAACCGCCCCGGCGCCCACCGCCACGCCGACACCGGCGCCCACCGCCACGCCGACACCGGCGCCCACCGCCACGCCGACACCGGCGCCCACCGCCACGCCGACACCGGCGCCCAGCGACGACCCGTCGGCCGCGCCGACCGCGACCCCGGCCCCGACGCCGACCGCGACGCCCACCCCGACGCCTGCGCCGACCGCGACGCCCACCCCGACGCCTGCGCCGACCGCGACGCCCACCCCGACGCCTGCGCCGACCCCGACGCCGACCGCGTCGCCCACGCCGACGCCCACGCCGACGCCTCGGCCAAGCCCGACCCCCACGCCCACACCCACGCCGACCCCGACGCCGACGCCCACGCCGAACCCCACCGGCAACACCTACTACCTCGCGCCAACCGGTAAGGACAGCAACGCGGGCTCGATCGGCGCACCGTGGCTCTCCATCTACACGGCGCTGCCCAAGCTGCACGCGGGTGACACGCTGCTTGTCCGCGGCGGCAGCTACTCGTTCGGCGGGGTGAACTACACGGCGGTCGCCGGCACGCAGGCAGCCCCGATCACCATCGCCAACTACCCGGGCGAGACGCCGGTCTTCACCGGCACCACGACCCCCGCCGACTTCCTGTACTTCTCCGGGTCGAGCGCCTGGGTGACCATCCAGGGACTCACCGTCCAGGGTGGCGGCGCGACGAGCGACTCCAATGGCTCCTCGCTGCTCGGCTTCGTCGACAGCGCCAACCACATCACGGTCAAGGGCATGCATCTGGTCGGCTCGTCCGGCTGGAGCTCCCAGCAGCACCTCGCGTACATCGCCGCGACGAACGTCAAGAACATCACCTTCACGGGCAACACCTTTGACGGCGGCGGATGCCTGTGCGGCGGTCTCCTGCACATGTACCACGACCCCAACGCGGCGAACGTGGTGGTCACCGGGAACACCTTCACCCACGGCGACCAGGGGATCCTGATCTGGGCCAGCATCAGCGGTCTCCAGATCTCCAACAACACGTTCAGCAGCCTCCGGATCGCCGTCCGCCACCACAACAGCGGCGGCACCAGCGTGACAGGCAACACGGGCACGTCGGTGCAGACCGGCCTCTATGCCGACTCCACCACGAACCTGACCCAGTCCGGCAACAGCTGGTAGTCCAAGCACCTCGCCGCGCGGGCTCGTCCTCGCGCGGCGAGGAGCCCGTCCCGACCCGCTAAGGCTCGCGCAGGACCCGGATCCCGCGCCGCTCGGCGAGCGCCTGCACCCAGCCGGCGGCGTTCATCCCGGGGTCGCTCTCGCGGGAGGGCTCGTCGTCGCCGTCGTCCGCCCGGCCGGCACCGCCCACCAGGGTGAGCGTCCCGCCGTCGGCCGCGAGGTTGTCGAGCAGCCGCTCGAGGTCGTCCTCGCCAACGGCCACGAACCGCGAGCCCACGTCGACCGAGACCGAGCCGTCGTCGCCCGCCATGACGGTCAGGTCGCCGCCGCGCGTCTCGCTGATTCCCACGGGTCCCGCTCCCTGCGCCGGCTACTCGGCCCGGGTCGCGCCGGTGAAGCTGAACGAGGACAGGCGCACCGCCGGCACCACGCTTCCGCCGAGGAACCCGCGCAGACACCGCCGGTCGCGGCCAACCGCCTCCACGCCCGCGAGCGCGTCGAGGTACGACATCGTGAACCGCAGGTTCCGCACCGGGCCTACGATCTTGCCGCCCTCCACGAGGAATGTGCCGTCGCGGGTCATGCCGGTGATCACCACCCGCTTGGGGTAGACCGGGTTCGTGTAGTGGAACCGCGTGACAAGCAGGCCGCGGTCGAGACCGCCGATCAGCTCCTCGGTCGTGGCCTCGCCCGGCGCCATCGACATGTTGACGGGGAACGGGCCGTACGGGTTCGGCGCGGGCAGGCCGTGGCCGGTCGAGCGGCGGCCGGCGCGGGCGGCGGTCTGCGCGTCGAACGCGAGGTCGCGGCACACGCCCTTGTCCAGGAGCGCAAGACGCTGCTTGGCGACCCCCTCCGCGTCGAAGCCCATCGGCAGGCCGGCCGGGTCGCGCCCGTCGTCGGTGATGGTGACGAGCGGCGAGGCGACCTGCTTGCCGGCCTCGAAGAACGAGCGGTCCTCGGCCACCGCCAGCGCGGAGAAGCCGAGGTACCCGAGCATGTCGAGCAGGTCCACCACGGCGTACTGGTTGAGGACGACCGGATAGTCGCCGGGCTCGATGTCGACCGGGTTGGCCGACACGCGCGCCCGCTCGGCCGCCTCGCGCACCAGCGCCGCGGCGTCGATCGCGGTGGCGTCGACCGAGCAGTCCTCCGCGTACCCGGTCCCGTTGTCGGGGCCCATCGTCACAGTGAGGAGCTGGCTCGTCGTGCGTCGCTCGGCCGCGCGAATGCCGCGTGAGTTCGCCACGGCGAACGCCTCGGCGTCGGTGGAGAACGAGCCGAACGCGGTCACGCCCTCGGCATCGGCGGCAGCGATGATGGCCCGCGCGCCCTCCGCGCGGAGCTCCGGCGTGGCGCCGCCCGTGCCATCGGACCAGGCCTCGTCCACCGCGTCGGGCGCAATGGCGTCCGGCTCGGGCAGGCCCGCCCAGTCCTCGAGCTCCTCAACGTTGGCGGCGATCGCGGCGGCCCGCTCGACGAGCGCCCGCAGGCCCTCGGCATCGGTGCGGCCCGAGGACGCAACGCCCACGCGCCGGCCGTTGGCCACCCGCAGGTTCACGAAGGCCTCGGACGAGGCGACGTTCTGGTGGATCTCCGAGTTGGCGAACCGCGTCAGGGCCGACTCGCCGGAGACCACGAGCGCCTCGGCCTCGGCCACGCCGGCCTTGTCGGCGAGGCGGACGACCTCCTCGGCAATGCGCAGCGCAGCATCCGGATCGGCGGCAGCGCCCAGAGTGCGCGAAGAACCGCTCACGACATCACCCCCACACGCACGTTGCGGAACCGCGCGCCCGACACGCCATGGCCCACGTGGCCGGTCTGGGGCGGCTCGCCTTTGCCGCAGTTCGGGGTCCCCCACATGCGCCACGAGCTCGCATCGCCGACGGCGTCCATCGACCGCCACAGCTCGTAGGTGATGCCGGTGTAGGTGCCGTTGCGGTACAGCTGGCCGAGCTTGCCGTTCTTGACCTCGCGGACGATCTCGGTGCCGAACTGGAAGTTGAGCCGCCGATCGTCGATGGACCACGAGCGGTTGGTCTCGAACAGCAGCCCGTCGTCCGTGTCGGCGACGATCTGGTCAAAGCTCATGCCCGGTTTCGGCAGCAGGTTGACATTGGTCATGCGGATCAGCGGGATGCGGTTCCAGCCGTCCGCGCGCATGGCGCCACCGGACTGCCGGCCAATGCGGGGGGCCGTCTCGCGGGACGTGAGGTACCCGACGAAGATCCCCTCCTTGATCAGCGGGACCTGCTGGGCGGCCACGCCCTCGTCGTCCCAGCCGAACGTGCCCAGACCGCCGGGCACCGTGGCGTCGGCCACGATGTCGCACAGGTCCGAGCCGTAGCGGAAGCCGTCGCGGAGCATGTCCGGCATCAGGAAGCTCGTCCCGGCGTAGCTGGCCTCGGTGCCGAAGGCGCGGTCGAGCTCGGTCGGGTGGCCGCAGCTCTCGTGCACCTGCATGTAGAGCTGGCTCGGGTGCAGCAGGATCGTGCGCGTGCCCGAGGGGAGCGGCGGGGCGGTGAGCAGCTCCACGGCCTCGCTCGCGATGCGCTCCGCGTTGTTGGCGAGGTCCATCGCGCGGACGAACTCGTAGCCGGCCGAGCCCCACAGACCGCCGTTGTCGGGGAAGCTACGACGCTGGTGCTCGTCGCCATCGATGGCGTTGGCCTCGAGGCCGCTGCCGATGTGCGTGATGAGCTGCTCGGTGTAGCTGCCGTCCGATGCGGCGAAGGTCTTCTCCTCGCGCTGTGCGGAGTAGGTGGACTCGGTCCAGGCGATGCCCTTCACGCCGTTCATGGCGCGGTCGGCCTCGAGCAGCGCGGAGATCTTGCGGTCGAGCGGGATCGCGAACGGGTCCTCCGCGACCGGCGTCTCGTAGCGTCCCTGCGCCGGCGGGCGGTTGTCGAGGACCACCTTGTTGCGGATGGTCGTGGCGCTCGCGCGGGCGATCCGGACGGCTTCGGCCGCGACCCGGTCCGCCTCGGCCGTCGAGAGGTCGTGGCTGGCCGCGAAGCCCCACGCCCCGTCCACCACGACCCGGACGCCAAAGCCCTCGGTCTCCCCAGCCGAGACGCCCTCGACCCGGGTGGACTTGATGGTGATCGACTCCTCGAGGCGCCGAACCACGCGCACATCGGCGTACGTGGCTCCCAGCGCGGTAGCCGTGTCGAGGGCGCGGCCGGTCAGGTCTCGCATTGCTCGGGAGGGTACCGCGGGTTGCGACGGGGTGTCGCTCGGGCGAACGGCGTATTGGGCGTCGGGTGGGCGACATTCCGCCGCCGCTCCGTCGCTCCCAGCGTCGGTTGCCCGGCTCGTCAGGCGGGGAGAGCCGCCCGGTCGAGGGCGAGGTCCGCGAGCAGCGCCACGTGGGCATCGAGCGCGTCGACGACCGGGTAGCCCGGGTCGTGGCCGTCGAACGCGAGGCCGAGGTCGGTGCCCGCGAGGACGATTGCCTCGGCCCCCTGGTCGACCACCATCCGGAGGCCGGTCTCGAACAACGCAGCCCGCTGCTCGTCCGTGCAGGCGCCGGCCACCGCAATGTCCTGGTACGTGCGGCCGATGGCGGCGAGGTCGCCCGCGGGCGCAACGGCCTGGGTCCGCACGAGCTCGCCGTACAGCCGGGTCCGCATGACGGTCGCAGTGCCGAGGATGCCGACCCTCGCATAGCCGCCGGCCACGAGGTGCGCGTCGATCGGCCGGACGCCCGACACCAGGGGGAGCGACGCGAGCGCCGCGGTCTCGGCGAAGCAGAAGTGGCCGCCGATCGAGGTGATGGCCGCGCACGCGGCACCGGCACCCCGCAGCTGGTCGATGAGCTTCGTGTAGGCGCGCGCCTGTGCGTCGCGGTTGTCCGCAAGCCCGTTGGCGACGAGCTCGTCAATGTCGGCCTGGACGATCGTCATCTCGAGCCGTCCGCCCGCTGCCCGCACGCGTCCGACGATGCGCTCGTAGTACGTCACGGTCGCCGCGGGCCCAATGCCGCCGAGGAGTCCAATGTGCATGCGCCCATGATGGCACTCGAGCGGCCCGATTGAGCGGGCGATAAGGGTCGGTCGATAAGCGGGAGTTGAGCGCTCGTCGCCAACATCGTCGAGTGGATGTCGTCCAGCTCGGCCTTGCCTTTCGTGCGGTGCGTCGGCATCTCGGCCTGCGGCAGTCGGACGTCGCGCGACGGGCAGGCATCAGCCAGCAGCGCGTCTCGGATCTCGAGCGTGGTCACGTCGGCCGCATGTCGATCGAGGACGCGGAGCGCCTGTACGGCGTCCTGGGCGCGCGCCTCACCCTGATGGTCTCGTGGCGGGGTGCGCACCTCGACCGCCTCCTGGACGAAGACCATGCCGCCATCTGCCGAAGCTTTGCCGAGGCGCTTCGTCAATTCGGCTGGTCGGTCCTGGCTGAGGCCACCTTCTCGATCTACGGCGAGCGGGGGTCCATTGATCTGCTCGCCTGGCACCCAGCGACCCGGACCCTCCTCGTCGTCGAGGTCAAGACCGAGCTCGTCTCCGCCGAGGAGACGCTCCGGCGGCACGACGCGAAGATGCGTCTCGCCTCGCAGATCGGCCGGGACCGTTTCGGCGTCGCGCCAGCGAGCATCGGGGGCCTCCTCGTCGTGGCCGACACCATGACCAACCGTCGCAGGGTCTCTCGTCTCAACTCGTTGCTCGATGCGGCCTATCCCCAGCGGGGCGCCGACGTCCGCACCTGGTTGCGGACCCCGGCCGGGAACCTCCGTGGGCTCGTCTTCACATCTACCGGTGGCGCCGGTACAAGATCGAGGGTCGGACGCACGCCACGCAGGGTCCGATCCTCAGATACCGACGCCAGTGGTACCTGAGGATCGAGCGATCTCGAACACCGACACCACCGGTATGTGATGCCCGCCGGCCGCGACGCGCGAGGGGCTCGGGCCGGTACCCGGCTGGGGATCGCGGGCCCCGGGGCGTTAGCACCGGCCCGGCCGGTAGGCAGCAGGAGATCGCGGGCCCCGGGGAGTTAGCACCGGGCCGGCCGGTACCCGGCTGGGGATCGCGGGCGCCGGGGAGTTAGCACCGGCCCGGCCG
>Ga0302322_100004763_pt1 | contig 11841 bp, 13 predicted proteins | sample Fen_T0_2_FD_203757 | JGI IMG/M metagenome (GOLD analysis project Ga0302322, IMG submission 203757) | Peat permafrost microbial communities from Stordalen Mire near Abisko, Sweden - Fen_T0_2 | ecosystem: Environmental > Terrestrial > Soil > Wetlands > Permafrost | place: Sweden: Abisko... | reverse complement strand
GCCGCGCGGGGGGTGGTGGAGGTGCGAGACTTCCCGGTGTGAGCTATCGCTTCGACTGCGCGGACGCGTCCGGTCGCGGTCGGGGGCTGGCCCGGGCGAGGGCGGTCCTCGGCGAGGGCGAGCTGGTGGTGCTCCCCACGGAGAGCGCCTACGGCGTCGCCTGTGACGCCTTCTCCGCGACCGGCCTGGCCGCCCTGCGCTCCGCGAAGGGCAACCCGCACCTGCGCCCGCCGGTGCTCATCGGCAGCGGCCGCACCCTCGACGGGCTCGCCTCCGGTGTCACCGACGGCGCCCGCGCCCTGGCCGAGGCGTTCTGGCCCGGGGCGCTCACCCTCGTCTGCCACGCCCAGCCGACCCTCGACTGGTCCCTGAGCGGCGCCGACGGGTCGGTCACCCTGCGGATGCCGCTGCACCCGGTCGCCCTGGAACTGCTCGCCGCCACCGGGCCGCTCGCCCTCACCGCGGCCAACGCCCCCGGCCGCGCCGTCCCGGTGACCTACGAGGCCGCCTACGAGCAGCTGCGCGAGGCCGTGTCGATCTACCTGGACGCCGGTCCCACCACCTACGGGAGTGCCTCCACGGTGGTCGACTGCCGCGGGCCGCTGCCGCAGGTGCTGCGGCGCGGTGCCGTGCCGGTCGCGGCGCTGCGCGACGTCGTCGCCGACGTCGTCGACCTGCTGCCGCCCGAGGAGACCGGCGAGCCGGTCGCCGCGGGCACGGGAGCCGGTGGTTAGGTGCGGGCGTACCTCTTCGTGCTCGTGGTCGCCGCGGCGGTCACGTACCTGGTGACGCCGCTGGTCCGCCGGATCGCGCGGCGGATCGGCGCGATCACCCCGGTGCGCGACCGCGACGTCCACAGCGTGCCCGTCCCGCGCCTGGGCGGGGTGGGGATGCTCTGCGGGTTCGCCGTCGCCATGGCCATGGCGTGGAACATGCCCTTCCTGCAGCCGGTGTTCTCGGCCGAGGGCGGCGGCGCGCCGTGGGGCGTGCTGCTGGGCGCGACGGCGGTGTGCGCGCTGGGCGCGGCCGACGACCTGTGGCAGCTGGACGCCGTCACCAAGTTCGCGGGGCAGGCGATCGCCGCGGGGGTCATGGCCTGGAAGGGCGTCCAGTTCGTCTCGCTGCCGATCAACGGGCTGACCCTGGTCTCGCCGGGCTTCCTCGTCATCGTCACGGTGTTCGCCGTCATCCTCACCATCAACGCGGTGAACTTCGTCGACGGCCTCGACGGGCTGGCCGCCGGCATCGTGGCGATCGCCGGCTCGGCGTTCTTCGTCTACTCCTACCGGATCGCCCAGACGGCCAGCCCCACGGACTACTCCTCGCTGGCCACGCTCATCACGGCGGCGCTCGTGGGCTGTTGCCTGGGATTCCTGCCGCACAACTTCAACCCGGCGCGTATCTTCATGGGCGACAGCGGGTCGATGCTCATCGGGCTGCTGCTGGCCGCGCCGACCATCGCGATCACGGGCCAGGTCGACCCGGCCGTCATCTCCGGCCAGAAGATCGCCCCCGCCTTCCTGCCGCTCGCGCTGCCGCTGGCGGTGCTGGCGCTGCCCCTGATGGACCTCCTGCTCGCCGTCATCCGCCGCACCCGCGCCGGGCAGGCGCCCTGGCACCCGGACAAGAGCCACCTGCACCACCGCATGCTGCAGCTCGGGCACAGCCACGCCCACGCCGTCCTGATCCTCTACATGTGGACGGCGATCCTGTCGTTCGGGGTCGCGATGACGGCGTTCGACCTGCGGGGGGCGCTCGTGGTGGGTGCGGCGTCGACCCTGGTGGCCGCCGTGCTCACCTTCGTGCCCCTGCGCGGTCGCCGCGCCCGTCGGGCCCGCGCCCGTGCCGCCGCCGCTGCGGCGCCCGCGCCTGCCTCCCCTCCGGGGGACGCCGGGCCGGACGTCGGCCGGGTCGCCGGGCCCGACGGTACGGCGCCGCGCGTGGAGGGGCCGCCGGCGGCGCGCGCGCCGTCGTCCGGCGTCGGTGCCGGGGCCCCGGCGGGTGGCCCCCGGCCCTCGCCGCAGGTGCCAGACTTCCGGCTGTGAGCGATCCGTCCCCCTGCCCCCGCCCTGCCTCCTCCCGCGGCCCGCGGCGGCGTCATGCCGGCTGAGGCGAGCCCGGCGCGGGCCATGCTGCGGCTGGGCGCGCTCTGGGGCGGGGTGCTCGGAGCGCCCGTCGTGGTGCTCGGCGCGGTGTCGTCGCTGCAGGCCGGGACGAGCGCCCTCATCGGGGTGGTGGTCGCGGTGGGGGCGTTGAGCGTGCCGCCCGGACTGCTCGCCCTCACCGGACGGGTGATCCCGGCGGCTGTGACGCTCATCGCCCTGATGGGCGGCTGGCTGGTCGTCATGGGCCTGGCCTTCGCCTACGCCCTCCTGGACGCCGTGCCCTGGCTCGTCGGGGATCGCGTGGGTTATGCGCTGTTCGCGGCGACCCTCGGCTCGATGGGCGGCCAGATGCGCGCAGTGAGCCGGACACGCGTGCTGGTCTATGACGAACCCCCCGCAAAAGGGAGCCCCGAGCACTGATCCACGGATACGCTGAGTGTTCATCCTCCCGTCACCTCGCCACCTTGTGACCGATTTCACAAGGTGGCTCCCGACAACGCCGTCTGATGCGTCACATCGCCGCGTTCGGCGTGTCGCGGCCGCCTGCGGCGGATCTCGGAGTGGGGCCGTAGGTCCCTTTGTCTCGATCGTGTCCGGTGCGGGGCTCTGGTCCGGCCCGGGGGGAGCGGGGTCGCCCGCGCCGGCTCCCGCGGCCCGGCCGGGTGGGCTCCGAGCGGCCCGGCAGGCGGCGTCGAACCCGCCTCTGACCTGCGGTCCTCCGGTGAGGGGCGAGGGTGTCCCGGCCGCGGCGGCGGGGTGCCGTCGCCGCCCGGCCGCGGATGCCGAGGGCGGCCGGAGCGGCCGCGCATGGTAACCCCGCTGCCCGCCGTCCCGGCGCCGCTGGGTGCGATCGGCGCCCGGACGGGGGTCCGGAGGCCTCGTCCGGAGGGCCGCGACGGGTGCCGGGAGGGGTGTGCGGCGGTGCCGGACGAGGGGCCCGAGTGGTTCCCCTGCGTCACCGTTGCGACGCCCGTCCTGATAGGCTCCTGAGCGATGGACGACGACGCCCACGGCACGCCCGCTCCCTACGGCGAGGCCGCGGCGTGGACCATCTTGGCTTACCTGATCTCGGGCCCGCTCCTCTACGGCGGCCTCGGCCGGCTCGCGGACCTTTGGCTCGGCACCTACCCCGTGCTGACGTCCATCGGCATCGTGCTCGGCGTGGTTGCAGGCTGTTACCTGGCCTGGGTCAGATACGGTACGCACGACCGACGCCCGCCCACGGCGTCCCCGGACGCCGGTCACCACCCCGAGTGAGGAGTGACGTGAGCGCCCCCCTGCTGGCCGAAGGTGACTTCACCACGCCAGGTACCGGAGACTTCTGGCAGCCCGTCATCGGCAGCGGCACCTGGTCGATCAGCCGCGCCTCGATCGTGCTCGTGCTCTCCGCGGTGCTCATCGCCTGGTACCTGCTCGTGGCCACCCGACGGCTCGCCGTCGTGCCGACCGGCAAGCGGCAGTTCCTCACCGAGATGACCTACGGGTTCGTCCGCAACAGCGTCGCCCGCGACATCATCGGCAGCCGAGACTTCCTGCAGTTCGTGCCGATGCTGTTCACCATGTTCGTGCTGATCCTGGTGAACAACCTGTTCGGCGTCATCCCCCCGGTGCTCTTCCCGACGTTCAGCCGCGTCGGCTTCCCGGCGGCGCTGACCCTGGTCACGTTCGTCAGCTACCACGTCGTCGGCGTCCGCCGGATGGGCTTCGGCGGCTACTTCAAGCATGTGATCCCGGAGGGCACGCCCTGGTGGATCGTGCCGATCCTGTGGCCGCTGGAGATGCTGACGTACTTCTTCACGCGCCCGGTCAGCCTGGCCCTGCGGCTCTTCGGCAACATGTTCGCGGGCCACCTGCTGCTCGTGCTCTTCATCACGGGTGGCGAGTACCTGGTCACCAGCGGGAACGTGGGGCTCGCCACGGCCGGTGTCTTCTCCTGGCTCATGGGTGTGCTGATGACGGTCTTCGAGATCCTCGTCGAGTTCCTGCAGGCCTACATCTTCATTCTCCTCAGTGCGCTCTACATCGCCGGCTCCCTGGCCGACGAGCACTGACCGCAGTACCGATCCGCAGGTCTGATCCGCAGGACCGACTCGCAGTACCGACCGCACGACCGCCGGGCGAGCTGGTGCCCGGCACCACACCACCGCTCGTCCCGCAGTCTGACAGACCACCGCGTCGGCACCCGCCGCCCGGAGCACCGAATATCATCCGTCCGGCGCCCCCTCAGCGACGGAAAACGTCTGGAATCGAGGTCATCACGTGACTGGCAACATCGCGATCATCGGTTACGGCCTATCCGCCTTCGGGCCGGGTATCGGCATCGGCCTGATCTTCGCAGCGTACATCAACGGCGTCGCGCGCCAGCCGGAGGCGCGGGGCATCCTGCAGCCGATCGCGTTCCTCGGCTTCGTGCTCTGCGAGGCGCTGGCCATCTTCGGCCTCGCCCTCTCGTTCGTCTTCCGCAGCTGACGCCGCTCGTCCCGCCGTTTCGACGACGTCAATCCACGACGAGCGACTAAGGAGCGACCATGACCGTCCCAGCTGTTGTTCAAGCCATCGACTGGGAGACGGCCTACCCGATCATCCCGCACCCGGTCGACCTGATCTTCGGCCTCGTCGTGTTCGCCGGGCTCTACTGGGTGGTGCAGCGGTTCGTCGTGCCCCGCCTGGAGGAGCTCCTGGCGGAGCGGTCGGCGGCGATCGAGGGCGGCATCCACAAGGCCGAGGTCGCCCAGGCCGAGGCGAACGCGGCGCTGGAGGAGTACCGGGCCGAGCTGGCCGGGGCCCGCGCCGAGCGGGCGCGGATCATCCAGCAGGCGCAGGAGGAGGCGGCCACCGTCGCCGCCGAGATCCGCCAGCGGGCGCAGCAGGACGCCGAGCGCGTCACCGCGGCGGCCACGCAGCAGATCCAGGCCGAGCGCCAGGCGGCGATCGTCCAGCTCCGGCAGGAGGTCGGCCGGCTGTCGGTCGAGCTCGCCTCCCGGATCGTGGGCGAGTCGCTGGAGGACGAGGCGCGCCAGCGGCGCGTCGTCGACACCTTCCTCGACCAGCTGGAGTCCGCCGAGGTGGCGGCCACCGGGAAGGGCGCCTGATGCAGGGCGTCAGCCGGGCGACCGCCGCCGCGGGGGCCGAGAGCCTCGAGGCGCTCCTGGCCGCCGCTGCGCGGAACGCGCCCGACCCCGCGGTCGTCGGCGAGCAGCTCTTCGCGGTGACGGACGTGCTCGCCGGTGCCGCCGGCCTGCGCCGGGCCCTCACCGACCCCTCCCGCGAGGGCGAGGCCAAGGCCGCGCTGGTCGCGCGGCTGTTCGGCGGCAAGCTCGACGGCGCCGTCGTCGACCTGCTCGCGGGGCTCGTCCGGGGCCGCTGGTCGCGGGCGGGCGACCTGGTCGACGCGATCGAGGGCTACGCCGTCAGCGCCGTCCTGGCGGGTGCCGAGCGCACCGGCCGGCTGGACGACGTCGAGGACGAGCTGTTCCGGTTCGGCCGGACGGTCGCGGGCGACCAGGGCCTGCGGGACGCGTTCTCGAGCCGCACCGAGGGGACCGCCCGCAAGGCCGAGCTGGTGCACACCCTGCTCGGCGGCCGGGCCGCGCCGGAGACGCTGCGGCTGGCGGTCCAGGCCGCGACCCGCCCGCGCGGCCTGCGCACCGAGCAGGTGCTGGAGCTGTTCGTGGAGGCCGCGGCGGAACGCCGTCGTCAGCTGGTGGCGCACGTCGTCGCCGCGCTGCCCCTCACCGAGCAGCAGCGGTCGCGGCTCGCGGCCACGCTGCAGCGCCGGTACGGCCGCCCGATCCGGCTGAACATCGACGTCGACCCCGACGTCGTCGGCGGGCTGCGGGTCGAGGTGAGCGGCGAGGTGGTCGACGGGACCATCGCGGCGCGGCTCGACGAGGCCCGGCGGCGGCTCGCGGGCTGATCCCCGCACCGCCCGCGCGGGTCGCGACCCCGCGGACCCGCACCGACAGCGCACCGACAGCACCGACGGCACCCGACAGCTGATGCGGCCCCGGCAGGGGGCCGGAGGACACGCAGAGAGAGCAGGGACTTCAGACATGGCGGAGCTCACGATCCGTCCGGAGGAGATCCGGGACGCCCTGGACGCCTTCGTCCAGTCGTACGAGCCCGGCGCGGCCTCCCGCGAGGAGGTCGGTCGGGTCTCCGACGCCGGTGACGGCATCGCCCACGTCGAGGGCCTGCCGAGCGTCATGGCCAACGAGCTGCTGCAGTTCGAGGACGGCACGCTCGGCCTCGCGCTGAGCCTCGACGTCCGCGAGATCGGCGTCGTCGTGCTGGGCGAGTTCAGCGGCATCGAGGAGGGCCAGCCGGTGCGCCGCACCGGCGAGGTGCTCTCCGTGCCCGTCGGGGACGCCTACCTGGGTCGCGTCGTCGACCCGCTGGGCAACCCGATCGACGGGCTCGGCGACGTCCAGGCCGAGGCACGCCGGGCCCTGGAGCTGCAGGCGCCCTCCGTCGTCCAGCGCCAGAGCGTCAAGGAGCCGCTGGAGACCGGCATCAAGGCCATCGACGCGATGGTCCCGATCGGCCGCGGCCAGCGCCAGCTGATCATCGGTGACCGCCAGACCGGCAAGACCGCGGTCGCGCTGGACACGATCATCAACCAGAAGGCGAACTGGGCGTCGGGCGACCCCACCCGCCAGGTGCGCTGCGTGTACGTCGCGATCGGCCAGAAGGGCTCGACGATCGCCGCCGTGCGGCGGTCCCTCGAGGAAGCCGGCGCGCTGGAGTACACGACCATCGTCGCCGCCCCCGCGTCCGACCCGGCCGGCTTCAAGTACCTGGCGCCCTACACCGGCTCGGCCATCGGCCAGCACTGGATGTACGCGGGCAAGCACGTGCTCATCGTCTTCGACGACCTGTCCAAGCAGGCCGAGGCCTACCGCGCGGTGTCGCTGCTGCTGCGCCGCCCGCCGGGCCGTGAGGCGTACCCGGGCGACGTCTTCTACCTGCACAGCCGGCTGCTCGAGCGCTGCGCCAAGCTGTCGGACGAGATGGGCGGCGGCTCGATGACCGGCCTGCCGTTCATCGAGACCAAGGCCAACGACATCTCGGCCTACATCCCGACGAACGTCATCTCCATCACCGACGGCCAGCTCTTCCTGGAGTCGGACCTGTTCAACGCGAACGTGCGGCCCGCCATCAACGTCGGCGTGTCCGTCTCGCGGGTGGGCGGTTCGGCGCAGACGAAGGCGATGCGCAAGGTCTCCGGATCGCTGCGCGTCGACCTCGCCCAGTACCGCGCGCTGGAGGCGTTCGCGATGTTCGCCTCCGACCTGGACGCCGCCTCGCGCGCCCAGCTCGGCCGCGGCGAGCGCCTGGTGGAGCTGCTGAAGCAGCCGCAGTACTCGCCGTACCCGATGGAGGAGCAGGTCGTCTCCATCTGGACGGGCACCTCCGGCGAGCTGGACACCGTCCCGGTCGCCGACATCAGCCGGTTCGAGCGGGAGCTGCTCGACCACCTGCGGCGCTCCTCGAAGATCCTGGACTCGATCCGGGAGAGCCGGCAGTTCTCCGACGAGACCGAGGCCGCCCTGCGCGAGGCCGTGCTGGAGTTCAAGCGCGGGTTCACGACCGGTGAGGGGCAGCAGCTCGTCGAGGCCGGCGTTGAGGAGGCCGAGCCGATGGACGAGTCGGACGTCGAGCAGGAGAAGATCGTCCGCCAGAAGCGCGGCTGAGCGGCCCGGACAGGCAGACGGAGAGGACGACATGGGAGCGCAGCTTCGGGTCTACCGGTCGCGGATCCGGTCGGTGCAGGCCACCAAGAAGATCACCCGCGCGTTCGAGCTGATCGCGACCTCGCGGATGGTCAAGGCGCAGCAGCGCACCGCGGCGTCCGCGCCGTACGCCCGGGCGATCACCCGGGCGGTCTCGGCCGTCGCTACGTACTCGACCGAGGAGCACCCGCTCACGACCGAGAAGAAGCAGGTCAACCGGGCGGCGATGCTGCTGGTGACGTCGGACCGCGGTCTGGCCGGCGCCTACTCCTCCAACGTCATCAAGGCGGGGGAGCAGCTGGCGGAGCTGCTGCGCAGCGAGGGCAAGACCGTCGTCCCGTACCTGGCGGGCCGCAAGGGCATCGCGTTCTACCGGTTCCGGCGGCGCGAGGTCGAGGCGGAGTGGTCGGGGTTCTCGGACGCGCCGCAGTTCGAGAACGCGCAGGAGATCGCGCGGACGCTCATCGACGCCTTCCTGAAGGACGAGGACGAGGACGGGGTGGACGAGATCCACATCGTCTACACGCGCTTCGTCAACATGGTCACCCAGGTGCCCGAGGTCGTGCGCCTGCTGCCGCTGGAGGTCGTGGAGGGCGACGAGCCCCCCGCGCCCGACGACGTCCTGCCGCTCTACGAGTTCGAGCCGTCCGCGGCGGAGGTGCTCGACGCCCTGCTGCCGCGGTACGTCGAGAGCCGGATCTTCAACGCGCTGCTCGCCTCGGCGGCCAGCGAGCTGGCCGCCCGGCAGCGGGCCATGAAGTCCGCCACCGACAACGCCGAGGAGCTCATCCGCCGGTACACCCGGCTGGCGAACACGGCGCGGCAGGCGGAGATCACGCAGGAGATCAGCGAGATCGTCGGCGGTGCGAACGCCCTCGCCGATGCGACGTCGGGCTCGTGAGGCTCGCCGTGTTCGCACGACCCACAATGACGTCAGGCAGCCGAGCCGAGACCGAGACGCCCCGCCGGTGCGAGAGTGAGTGAGACGACATGACTGCGACAGCCTTCGAGACGCCGGCGACCGGCGCGGCCGGGGTCGGCCGGGTCTCCCGGGTCATCGGCCCGGTCGTCGACGTGGAGTTCCCCGCCGACGCCATGCCCGAGATCTACAACGCCCTGCACGTCGACGTGACCCTCGGCGAGGCGACGCGCACGCTCACCCTGGAGGTCGCCCAGCACCTGGGTGACGGCCTGGTGCGGGCGATCTCGATGCAGCCGACGGACGGCATGGTCCGCGGCGCCCCCGTCGCCGACACCGGCCGCGCCATCGAGGTGCCGGTCGGCGACGTGACCAAGGGCCACGTCTTCAACGCCATCGGCGACTGCCTGAACCTCAAGGACGGCGAGCGCCTCGAGGTCACCGAGCGCTGGCCGATCCACCGCAAGGCGCCCGCGTTCGACCAGCTCGAGAGCAAGACCGAGATGTTCGAGACGGGCATCAAGGTCATCGACCTGCTGACCCCGTACGTGCAGGGCGGCAAGATCGGCCTGTTCGGCGGTGCCGGCGTCGGAAAGACGGTCCTCATCCAGGAGATGATCTACCGGGTCGCCGAGAACTTCGGCGGTGTCTCGGTGTTCGCGGGCGTCGGTGAGCGCACCCGTGAGGGCAACGACCTCATCACCGAGATGACCGAGACGGGCGTCATCGAGAAGACGGCGCTCGTGTTCGGCCAGATGGACGAGCCGCCGGGCACCCGCCTGCGGGTCGCCCTGTCGGCGCTGACGATGGCGGAGTACTTCCGCGACGTCCAGAAGCAGGACGTGCTGCTGTTCATCGACAACATCTTCCGGTTCACCCAGGCCGGGTCCGAGGTGTCGACGCTGCTCGGCCGCATGCCCAGCGCCGTCGGTTACCAGCCGACGCTGGCCGACGAGATGGGCGTGCTGCAGGAGCGCATCACCTCGGTGCGCGGTCACGCGATCACCTCGATGCAGGCCGTGTACGTCCCTGCGGACGACTACACCGACCCGGCCCCCGCGACGACGTTCGCCCACCTCGACGCGACGACGGAGCTGTCCCGGGCCGTCGCCTCCCTCGGCATCTACCCGGCCGTGGACCCGCTCACGTCGACGTCGCGGATCCTCGACCCGCGGTACATCTCCGCCGAGCACTACGCCACCGCGATCCGGGTGAAGCAGATCCTGCAGCGCAACAAGGAACTGCAGGACATCATCGCGATCCTCGGTGTCGAGGAGCTCTCGGAGGAGGACCGGATCGTCGTCAACCGGGCCCGCCGGATCGAGCGCTTCCTGTCGCAGAACACCTTCGTGGCCAAGACGTTCACCGGCCTGGACGGCTCGTTCGTGCCGCTGTCCGAGACCATCGAGGCGTTCACCCGCATCGCCGACGGCGAGTACGACTCGACGCCGGAGCAGGCGTTCTTCATGTGCGGCGGGCTCGAGGACGTCGAGCGCAAGGCCGCGCAGATCCGCAAGCAGACCGGCGACTGACGCCGTCCGCCGGTGATCCTCCGGTCCCGACCGGCGTCGACCGGGGATCGACCGGGAGGGTCACCGGCGCGCCGCGCCCGTCCCGCAGGTATCTTTGAGGGTGTCCCGCATCCCCTGCCCGGCTTCGTGCCGGGCGGGGTGATCGAGGTTCGGAGGTAGCAGGTGTCCCTTCAGGTCGAGCTGGTGAGCGCCGACCGGCGTGTCTGGTCCGGTGAGGCGTCGATCGTCGTCGTGCGCACCGTCGACGGCGAGCTCGGCGTCCTGCCCGGCCACGCCCCGGTCCTCGCGGTGCTGGCGCCGGGGGACATCCGGATCGAGGCGGACGGCGGCGAGTCGGTCACCGCGACGGCGGACGGCGGCTTCCTGTCCGTGGAGCACGACCGCGTGACGCTGGTCTGCGACCAGGCCGCCCTCGCAGGTCCAGCGACGCGCTGACGGTGGTGGGGGGCGCGATGGAGGACGATGTCGTGATCCCCCTCGCCCTCGCCCTGCTCGCCCTCCTCGGCGTCGGGCTCGTGCTGCTGGTGTCCCTGCTCGTGCGGCGCACCCTGCTGAGCCGGGGCTTCGGCACGTTCGACTGTTCCCTGCGCCACGAGACGATCCGCCAGCGCGGCCACTGGACGCACGGCATCGCCCGGTACGGGGACGACCGGCTCGACTGGTTCCGGGTGTTCGCGGTCCGGCTGCGTGCCGCCGAGTCGCTCACCCGCCAGCGCCTGACCATCATCGACCGGCGTCAGCCGGAGCCCGAGGAGTCGCACTCGGTGCTGCCGGGCTGGGTCGTCGTCCGCTGCGGCTACGGCGCTGCCATCGTCGAGCTGGCGATGAGCGAGGGCGCCTACAACGGGCTGGCCGCGTGGCTGGAGTCCGCGCCCCCGGGCCAGCACATGACCAGCGTCGCCTGATCCCCGGGCCCTCGGGCGCCGCCGCGCGGCGCCGGCAGCCGCGCGTCGGGTCAGGGCGTCCGGTCAGGCGGGTGGGGCCGTGCGGCCGCCGCCCGGCGTCCACAGCACGTCGCCGACGCCGAGGTTCGCGTGGCGGCAGAGGATGAACAGCAGGTCGCTCAGCCGGTTGAGGTAGCGGGCCGTGAGCGGGTTGACGCCGCCTCCCGGCTCGGTGCCGTAGCGCTCGACCGCCGCCCAGACGGCGCGCTCGGCCCGGCGCGACACCGTCCGCGCCACGTGCAGGTAGGCGGACGCCGGGGTGCCCCCGGGCAGGATGAACGAGCGCAGGGGCTCGAGCGCGGCGTTGTAGAGGTCGCAGGCGTCCTCCAGGTCGTCGACGTACTCCTGGGTCACGCGCAGCGGCGGGTGTGCCGGCCGGTCCGACTCCGACAGGTCCGACAGCGGGGTGCACAGGTCCGCGCCGACGTCGAACAGGTCGTTCTGCACCCGGCGGAGCAGGCCCGCCACCTCGGCGTCCAGGCCGGGGGCCGTCGCGAGGACCACCCCGAGCGCGCTGTTCGCCTCGTCGACGTCGGCGTAGGCCACCAGCCGCGGGTCGGTCTTGGCCGTGCGGGAGAAGTCGCCCAGCGACGTCGTCCCGTCGTCGCC
>Ga0302322_100004760_pt1 | contig 11842 bp, 10 predicted proteins | sample Fen_T0_2_FD_203757 | JGI IMG/M metagenome (GOLD analysis project Ga0302322, IMG submission 203757) | Peat permafrost microbial communities from Stordalen Mire near Abisko, Sweden - Fen_T0_2 | ecosystem: Environmental > Terrestrial > Soil > Wetlands > Permafrost | place: Sweden: Abisko... | reverse complement strand
CCTGGATGGGATGGATGATGTACGGCTCACCCGAGGCCCGTTTCTGTTCCTTGTGAAGGTCCTGGGCCCAATCGACGGCCCGACGGATCAACTCCTGTTCTGAAGGAGAATAGCGCGAGGTTCGGGAGGAGAATTCGGCTTTCAGGGAACCCAGGTCGGATTCCTTGATCAGGAGGTCCGTCATTTTATAATGAGTAGCGGTTTCCCCGGCTTTGGGCAAGCCGCCCGGTCGGACTGGGAGGAAAGTTAGGAGCCTGTCGGGCTTAGGTAAGGGACAGCAGTGACCGCAGTTCGGAAAACTCCATGGGCTTGGAAAAATACCCGTCGGCACCCAATTCCAGGGCCTGACGGCGGAATTCTTCGCCCTCGTACGCGCTCACCATGAACACGGGAATGCCCGGGGCCAGGGCCCGAATTCGCTTGAGTAACTCAAAGCCGCCCATTCCCGGCATGTTGACGTCGCTCAAAACCACCAGAGGCCTCTGCCTCGGCTGTTCCAGGATCTCCAGAGCCCGGGTACCGCTGGTGGCGAAGGACAGAACCAGCCTCCCGTCCCGGATTTCTTTCCGCAACCGCTGGGCAAAGATCCTGCCTACGCTTTCTTCGTCGTCCACGACGAGAATTTCCATGATCAGCTCCCCTTTCCCGCTGGAGGGAGGTTTACCACGAAACGGGTGAACCGGTCCACCTCGCTCTGGACCTCCATGCTTCCGCCAAAGTCCTCGCGGATGATCTCGTGGCTGATGGACAAACCCAACCCCGACCCCTCACCCGGGGGCTTGGTGGTGAAGAAGGGCTGGAACACTTTCTCGAGGATTTCGGGGTGGATGCCGGGCCCGTTATCTTCCACTTGGAACAGCACCCCAGGGTCCAGCCATTTCGTGGAAACCAACACCCGGGGTCGGTATCCCGGGGCACCCTTCTCCCGCCTTTTCCCGACCGCATGGAAGGCGTTGTTGAGCAGGTTGATGAGCACTCTTTCCAGGTTTGCCCGGATCATCCGGACCGGAGGCAGCCGGGAGTCTAGATCGGTCTCGAGGGTGCAGTCAAAATCCAACTGATGGGCCCTCCAGCCATGGAACGCGAGTCCCATCGATTCCTGGACCACGCTGTTGAGGTCCTCCAGGGTGGCCAGGTCCGCGTCAGACCGCGCGTGCATCAGCATGGAACGGATGATTTCGTTTCCCCTAACACCGTGCTTTTTGATGTCTTCCATATTGCGGACCAGTTCGGGGATCAGATAGTCGAGGCTCTGGCGAACGGGTTCGGGCAGAACATCCCGGACGGAATCCAGGTCGTCCCGGAGTTCTTCCATGAGTTCGGTGGAGGACTCGGAGAAATTGTTGATGATGTTGATCGGGTTCTTCAGCTCGTGGGCTATGCCTGCGGTCAGGGCCCCCAGCGAGGCGAGTTTCTCCTGGAGTGCGATGCGTTTCTGGGAAGCCCCCAGTTCCTTCGTCCTCTGTTCTACCCGGATCTCCAAACTTTCCTTGGCCTGTTCAACCTGGCGGAATAGGTGGGCATTCTGGATGGCGAGGCCTATGGCCGAGGACAGGAGTTCGACAATCCTGACCCGGGAAAAGCTCAGGATACCGGACATCACCTTGTTCTCCAGGTAGACTAGACCGTGGGTGCCGTCAGGGCTGACCAAGGGCAGCACGATCAAAGATTTTACTCCCCGAGCAACGAGAACGGGCTCCCGGCGCCGGTCCTGGGCAGTGACCTCCTCCCTGACCAAAAGTTTTCCCTCGACGAAAGCTTCTCGAAGCAGCGCCTGGGGCAGATCGGCCAGATCCATCAAAGGAAGGTTCGCCCCGGCCCGGTAGCCCTGGGCCGTCGACTCCCCCTGGAAGATCAGCTCGCCGCCGGCCACCACCAAAAGCACCACCCGGTCGGCCCCGGAATTTTCCAGGATGAGCTTTGTGATGGTTTGGGAGAGGGCGTCGATGCGGATCTCCCCTGAAATGGCCTGGAACGCCCGGACAAGGCTGACCCTATCCACGTCCAGGGCTGGCTCCGGCCGCTCCACAACCACGGGCCGGAAGGAGAACAGATTCCGGCTTTCGGTCTGGATCAACTCCACCTTGGCCCAGGCCCCGTAGCGTCTCCACCGATCGAGGCTTTCGGTGAGGAAGTGGCCAGCCAACCCCTCGCTCCCCCGGCGCCTGAAGAACCGGGCGGCCCGCTCCCGGGCCAAGGCCTGGTAGGGCATGGTTCCGGCTTTGTCGGCGGCCTCGATAGCGGCCAGGAACGAAGTCTGCGCCTCGAGGACGCGGTTTTTCAAGTCCAGCCACTCCGCCTTCAGCAGATGGGCGTGGAATTGGAAGGTGGGGCTCAGAGCGGCCCATCGGCGTGCCTGACGGACCAAAGGCGACAGTTTCCGAGTGAAAGGCTCGCCCCTACGGGCGAGATCCGCGCTGACAAGACCCGCGAACAGAGTCAGTTCCTCTTGATACAGCGACCCCGCCACGGCGGTTCGGAGGGTTTCAGCCTGGCCGAGGGCCGCCTTGGCCTTGTCGAGGTCGCCGAGGAGGAAGGAGGTGGCCAAAACGTCGGTGTGGCAGACCGCTAGTCCGCTAAGGGAATTGACCCGGCGGTACTCTTCCATGCCCTCGTCGGGATCGAACCCGGGGGCATGGAATGACAGCGGCTTGTCCGACGTCCCTTCGAGGTTCTTCAAGGCTCCGAGGGCAAAATACGCCGATACCCTCGTCATAGGAAACCGGGTTTTCAGGATCAGGTCCAGGGCTTCTTCGGTCCTTTGCCGCCTCTTGGGAAGGTCTTCACCGGGGTTCCAGAGGGTGGTGAAAAGCTGGGCGTAGGTGAGGTAGAGCACGTCGCCGCTTTCCTCGGAGGCCTGCCGGGCCTCCTCGAACCGCGGTCTGAGTTTCTCCCAGGGTTCAAACCATCCGAAGCAAAACAACCCGGTCAGCACCAAGACCATGCTGCGCCAGGTTAGGTCGTCGTATCGTTCGTTGATCCTCACTGCCAAACGGCCAAAATCGTAGGCACCCTTCAGGTCTCCGAGGGCGGCCAAGAGGAGGGCGTAGCCGGTGTAGCCAGGAGCCGATTCCCGGCTGACCCCGTCGTGGAGGGTCAATCTGGTTGCTTTCAACACCGCCAATCCGAACAGATTCTGCTCCCCGGAGTGGAAGGCCGGGGGGATGAACCCCGAGAGCAGCAATAGGATGATCCGGCTTCTCTCGTTGCGGTTTTCGGTTTGATGGGCCAGGGCATCGGTGGACCGACCCGCCAAAGCCAGCTTCACGCCGAGTAGAGCCGTGGCCACCAGGATCGCCGATGGCCGACGCGGGATGGATACCCCCACCTCTTTCAGCCCCCGGATGCCAGCTTGGATCGATCCCTCGATGTCACCCAGAGAGAAGAGGTAGCTCTGCTGCCTCTCCCGGATTTGGGCCCGGGCGAGGGGTGATTTGACCCGCCCAGCGGCTTCGTCACTCCAGGAGTCCCCCAGATCCCGACGAAATTCGGTGTACGCAGCTTCGGCCGCTGCCTTGTAGAGGCCCCAGGCCCGATCGGCGTCCCTATCCCACAGGTCTGCCCCGGCCAAGGATACCGCCGCCTGATAGAACTTGAGACTTCCGGCGAAGTCGTTGCCCAACCGGGCGGCCTCTCCTGCCAAGACGTTCACTTCAACCAACAAGCCTCTCTCGTCGTCGGTCAGGTCGCCGGCACATCGGTTCAGGTGGGAGGCCACCGAAGCGGCAGAGACGGTCGCCCCTTCCTGGAAACGACGCAGCCACTCCCGACCCACCCTCAGGTGGGCCTCGCCGCGTTCGGCTTCAGTGGCCGTTTCGTACGCTGCCTTTTGGATCTTGTCGTGACCGAACCGGTACTCAGCCGGGCCGCTGCGCTCCCAGATCCCGAGTTCGAGGAGTTCCTCCACCACTTGGTCAAACTGGGTTGCTGAGATTTCTCCCGCAGCCAGCACCTCCCCCTTGAGGATCTGCCCTCCCATGAGAGAGGCTACCAGCAGCGCCCGGCGGACTTCGGGAGCCAGGGATTCCATCCTGTCGACCAGCAGGGTCAGGGCCTGGTTTTCCGGCAGGTCCCTTAAACGGTCTTGAAGCAGGGTCCACCTGCCCGAAGCCTCGTCGAACACTGCGGCCTGTCGGAGGTTCACTTCCCGGATCAGAATACGGACGGACAGGGGGTTCCCGTCGCCGAAGCGGACCAGGGTCCGGGCCAACGACCTCCTGTCCTCGGCTTCCAGAGCCGAGCAGTCCCCCAAAAGTTCGAAAACGGCCTTCTCGTCCAAGGGTCCCAGCTCGCGGATTCCCGGGCCTGGGCCGCTTTCCACGTGGAGGATGAGGTCCTTGGCCGCCTGAGGAATTCCAGGACGGCAGGTGGCCACAAAGGCCAGCCGGGGAATTCGGGCGCTGACCAGGGCGTCAAGAACCTTCAGGCTCAAATCGTCCGCCCAGTGGAGATCCTCCACGGTCATCACCATGGGGCGGACGGCTGCCACCAGGCTGAAAAACGTCACCATCGACCGGACAAACCTCTGCTGGCTCTCCTCGGGGTTGAGGGGCACCAGTTCTGGACTCTCTCCGAGATAGGGTAGGAGCGCAGGGATGAGGGTAGTGACGACCCTCAGCTGCCGGCCCAGTTGGTTTCTGAGCGCCTCGGTCCAACCGCTGCCCACCGCCTGGGACAACCCCCGGGGCTGGGCCACCCACTGGTCAATGATTTGGGCCAGGGCCCCGGTGGCGAACCGGGGCTCAAACTGATCAAATTTTCCCTGAAGCCAGAAAACCCCCTCGGATTCACACCGCCGGCGGAAGTCGTCGATCAACCTCGATTTGCCTTGGCCGGCGGCTCCCCTGAACAAAAGGGCCACCGGTCGTCCGGACTGAAGATGCTCCAGGGTCGATCCCAGGAGGGTCAACTCAGCGTCCCGACCGTAAATGCGGTGGGCCTCGGACAAAGGCAGTGGCCGGTCATGGACTCCCGGCTGAAACGGACCCAGCTCCGAGGCCCCACGTTTTCCCAGATCCCATTTGAGTCCTCGGATGGTCTGATAGCGGTCCCGCGGATCCTTTTGCAACAATTTCAGGATGAGGGCGGTCAGAACGGGTCCGGCCTCCTGCCAGCAGCCATCGGAAAAATCGGGCAACTGGTTGAGGAGAGTGTGGATTCGTTCCAATACGTCGGTTTTCTCCAGGGGCCATCGTCCCGACACAAACCTATAGATCAGGGTGCCGAGGGAAAATAACCCACTTTGCAGACCCACCGTCAGGGCGGTACGGCTGGTCATCTCCGGCGACAAGACCAACAAGTCCTCCTGAACCGTGAAAGCAGGCGACAGGGAAGGAAGACGGCCTTCAAGATCGACCAGATGGACGAGGTCAAAAGACACCAAGCCCCGGGGACCCAGGACAAGCCGCGCCGGATCAACGACGCAAAGCGAAGATTCCTGGGCCACCAGTTGCCCCCAAAGATCCAGGAAAGGCAAAAGCGCCCCGTCAAAGGCCGGCCACCCCTGAGGATCACTCAAGAGGTCGGAAATCAACGGGCCTCCGGGGTCGTGAAACGCTACAAAAAATGTCCCTCCCTCGAGGAACCATTTCAGCGGTCGGGCCAAGAGCTCGGCGCCGGGGGCCAAGGACTCCCAACGCCTGGTCCGGGCGGCCAAAGGCTCGGGGCCTCCGGTTTCGATGTCCAAAGCTAACAGCAAGGCCGGCTGCCCCCCGAGCCGTCCGCGGTAGGCCATTCCGCCGAAGGTTGGGGGAAGGGGCACGGCCTCAAGGAATTCTTCGGGCAGTCGAATCAACTCTCCGATCCTTTGTCAACGACGAACAGATCGTCTACCTGATCGTCAAAGCCGAAGAAATACGAGGCCAGATTCCACAGAACCCAGCAGTTGAGCCCGAAAAACAGGTATCCCCAGTAGCCCAGAAGGGGCATTTCAGAGAAAAGGTGGACGACGTTCACGTAGGGCACCGAATACTTCCAATAGCCAGGGGTGGTGGGGATGGCCGGGTGAAACCAATTGCTCCCGAAATTCCACAGTTCCCAGAAAATCCCGTTGCACAGGGTTCCGATGGCGATCAGATTGACCTTGGTCCAGTCTCCAGTCCGAAGGTCGTCCAACAAGGTGGTCTTTCCGGCCAGAATGAGCGCTGAACCCAAGGTGGGTACCAAAGACACCCAAATCCCCCAGAACAGCGGGTACGGGAAGTATCCCATTCCAAAGGCGAGACCCAACCCGACCAACAGGGCGATGATCAGCACGGCCCGGGGTGGTCGGACCTTGGGCCCCTCACGGTAGCGCGCCGCGAACCAAGGGATAGTTTTGGCCAGGGAATACCATTCGAAAATGCCGGTGAGAACCGTTGTATACCCGAGGAAGAACCAGACTATGGTCCCGAAGTCGGAAAAAATGGTGCTGTTCGGATAGTACCAATTCTCAAGGACAAAAAAGTTAAGGAACTCAAACAGGAACCAACTCAGACACGACACGAGAATCATGAGCTTGAACACACCGGGCTTTGAGGCCATGAGCGACCGGCCTCCATTCCTATGAAAAACCAGGCCATCGAGGATGGCGATCATCCCCCAGGCCAATGGAACGAAGGCGTAGTGTTCCAAAGGAAAATAAACATGCAACCGCGACCACATGAGGGCCCAGGATACGGCTGTGACCGGGAGGCCCCACCAAAACCACCAGGGGTAGGGTTTCTTCACAGGAAGCGGCGAGCTAACAGGGCGGCGGAATCCGAACCAACGGGGAAAGGCGAGGAACAGCAGGATGAACAGGGCGAAAGCGCTGAAGCCGAGAAAATAGACCAGATTAAAACCCGGCGGATCGGCCACAAACCGGGCGGGAAAGGCGCCGTACCCCTGAGGGAGACCACGAGTGGCCACCAGGTTTCCCAACAAAGGCAGGTACACCACGCCCAAGAACACCAACAGAACGGCTAGTTTTCGTCCAATTTGGTTCATTGACTACCTCCTTTCTCAGAATAGGCGTCCAGAGTCAACCCATCAAGCCAAAGCTTCGAAACCAAGCCAGTCTCGATGCATCTTCTTCGCCCAGGGGGGCTTCCAAGGTCAACAAGCCGCCGTCGGGGTGGGGAACGACCAAAGGTGAAGCCCCCCCAGTCGGCAGCCGGCCTTGGCCAGTTCGGCCCCTAGCCAGCCGTTCATCCCGGTGTCGCCCCAAACCGTGTCGCCGAAGATGGGGTGGCGCAGGTCGTCGCAGTGCTGCCGGATCTGGTGCCGGCGGCCGGTGAGGGGTTTGGCTTCGATTAAGCCGAACCGGAAAGTTTGGAAGCCGCGCCGGGGCCAGGGCGCCTCGTAGTTCTCCAAAGGGCGGAAGCGGGTTTCTGCGTCGGTTCGGGCGGGAAGCTTGGGGTCGAGCTGCACATCGAAGGTGGCAAGGGCCTCGGGCATCCATCCTCGGACCACGGCCCAGTACGTCTTGTCGACCCTGTGGTCTTGGAACGCGGCACCCAGGAAGGCTGCCGCTGCCGGATCGAGGGCGAAAACCAGCGCCCCCGCGGTCGGCCGGTCGAGCCGGTGAACAGGATACGGTTTCAGTCCCAGGTCGGCCTGGATGGCATCGACCAGAGAGAGCTCACCCCGGTCCAGGGGACTGGGGTGCACATGCACCCCGGCCGGCTTATGAACGGCCAAGATCCGGTCGTCCCTGTATATCACCGACCAGTCAATCCTCATGACTTCCTCCTATGCCGCTGGGGCCTGCAAGGTACCCCGCCAAGCCCTGTCCAGAGCGTCGCTAGGACCGGTTTTGGCAAGACGGTCCGGAAGGGAGGAGCGGAGCGTATCTTTGACACGTGAGCATCCGAACGACGGATCGGCGAAGCCGTGGCGGGGCCGGCCGCAGTAGCTCTGGGGAAGGCTTCCTAGTACCGCTTCTTATCCACCAGGACCGTCATCAGTTGGTTGAGCAACCGGAGATCCATGTCTTCGGCGTTCGCGTTGATCCCCTCCTTGATCATCTCCCATTCTTCCTCGCTGAACTCGGCGTCCACCGAAGCCACCTGACCCGTCATGAAATCGATCATGCCCATGGGGCCTTCGGCCAACTGGTAGATCGACTTATCGGCCGACTCGTCGTCGAGGTAGCGGTCGAAATAGAAGTTGAAGACATCGTGCTTCAGGTTGTCAGGCAGCTCCTTGAGGAAGGAGAACAGCACTTCTCGGATTTGGCCGGCGACCTGTTCGTCGCTCTCGCCGGCGGCGTGGCGGATGGCCTCTTTGGCTTTCTTGTAATACGCTTCGGATGCGGTCATAAGAACCTCGGAGCGGAAGGATACAACGGTTGCCCCTCCCTTGGTAAGAGGAGGGACAAACCTTTCAGTTTTCCAGAATGGTGATCTCCACCCGGCGGTTTTTGGCCCTCTGTTCGGTCGTGTCGTTTCCTACCAGGGGTTTGCTGGAACCCCAGCCACGGTAGACGATCTGGTCGGGTCGACGAACCCCCTCGGCCAGCAGTTCGTTCCCCACCGCTGCGGCCCTGGCTTCGGAAAGTGCCTGGGGGTCCGTGACGCTGGCCACGTCGGCGGTATGGCCTTCCACCAGGATGTCCCGGTCTGGGTACCGACGCAGGACCTCTCCGATGAGCCTAACTTTTTCCCGTTCCGAAGGAATCAATTCAGCCGATTCACCGGGAAACCGGATGCTATCGAGGTTGATCACCACTCCCCGGGGGCCGGCCTTCACTTCGACGTTGCCCAAGCCGCTGTCCGCGAGCCCTTTCTTGAGGTCCTGGATCACGGCCGGTTTGTCCATGACGTGGGCCTCGACTAGGTACGACTGGCCCTTTCCGGAGTATTCGACGACTTCGCCGGTGTTCATAGTCAAAACCAGGCTGTATTCCTCCTCGTAGCCCTCCTCACGGCCTTTTTCGGCGTTGAAATAGTGGATCTGGTGGGAGAAGCCTGTCATCAGAAGGGGATACCACTTCAATTTGGGGTACCGGAACCCCGTCTTTTGGTACACGTTGTAGTCTGATCGGACAGCCTGGAGCGTCTTCCCGTCGTGGACCACGGGCCCCAGGTAGGTGTACGAGACATCGATGGGGACCCTGAGCAACTGGTCCACGCCGAAGTCGTCGCTGAGGTCGTGGACTTCCTCCCCCTGTCCCGACCAGGTATCTCCGGGCTTGAGGTCTTTCGCAGGAAACGTGGGGACGTTGCGGACCACGGGCATCACTTCGCCGGCAGAGATGGTATACACCCCCCACGGATCCACCCGGTAGTCGGTGTCGAACTCCTGGCTGACGCCGCCCGCCCCCCCCTTTCTCTGGGTGAGGAACACGATGTGCCCCTGGAGGTGTCCCGCACCCGAAGCGTCGGTGTCCACCACCTTGTAGGACACCCTGTACTCCTGGAGACTGTCCTGCAGAAAGGTTCCGTTGACGGTCACCCTCTGGGTGCTGGTGCCGTAGTAGCGGTACTGGTCGCCGGTTTGATAGAGGAATTTTAGCGGGTCAGCGGCGGCCGGATGGAGGAGGCCCCACGCCCCCAGGAACACGAGAATCAAGCGTTTCATGAGACCTCCCCCTGACGTTTTCGGCACAAGGTTTAACTTTCTTGACAAAGGAAAGAACCCGAGTCTATTCTAAATCTGTGAATTCCAAAGAACCGTTTGAGCTCGATCTTGAGAGTCTGAAAACCGTCGTCGATGAACTTCAACGCCGCCTGAAAGAGGACGAGGACCCCGTCGAATTGGGCGAATACCGTAAAGCGTTCCATAAGCTCGTCCCGTTTTTCATGCGTAGCTATGTGGCTGGGTATCTGCTCCGCCAAGTCGCCTCCCAGGGACGGATCCGCCGGAAAATGGCCACCACCACGCTTTTTCTGAGCATAGGAAAGAACCGCCGAGTGTATCCCCGGGATCTGGTCCAGTTGTTGTTCGCCGCGGGCCAAGTTTCCAAGGCCGACATCGGTGACATCAAAATTTTGGACAACTACTCCTTCGTCGAGATCGAAGAGAAGCTTGCCCCGGTGGTGATCACGCGCCTGGATGGCATCCAATACAGAGGTAGGCACCTAACGGTGAATTTTGCGAAAAAACGGTCAGAAGAAGGCGCCGAAAGCCGGTCCGAATACGCCTCGCTTTCCTGATCAGGGAACCCACAACCGCAGGAGCAGCACTAGCAAGCCCGCGTTCAGAAGCACCCCAACAAAAAGAGACGCCTGGGAAACCGCTTCAAACCACGGAGCCTGCTTCCCGATTCGAGAGGCCTCCCCGGCCTCGCCCCTGGCCTTGGCCAAGTCGCTCCTGGCCCGCGAGTCCCGGGCCCTGGCCCAAAGTCGGGCAAACCCATAGAAAAACAGGATGCCGGGGGGAAGGAAAAACGTCGATGGAAGCAAAGCCAACGCCAGGCCGACCAACCCGACGTCCCGGGCTCCGTCAGGTCGGAATTCTCCGTAAGCCAGGGTAAGCAGTAACAATGAACCCAGCCCCAGGGAAACCGGTGTCCAGGAGTTCCAGTGGTCGAGGACCGACCGCCCCGAGTAAACGGCCCGGGTGAGGACGGTCTCCGGGTCACCCTCGAAGGCCATGACCAGCGGCCCCTGGCCGGGGCCCGAGCCAAAATGGACCAGTCCCTTGGGGTCCTTCATCAAAGCGCCGCTGACCAAGAATTGGGTTCCTTCGGGGAGGGCGCCCAAGGAGGAGGCTTCGGCCTTTCGGGGCGGCTCGACGCCGATGCCGAAAGGGTCGGACTGATCGTCGAGAAAGTATACGGGAACACCTCGCAGCGAAACCGCGACGCTCACCCGGTTATTGCCTATCCAGAGTCGATCAGCGCCTTCGAATGCTTCCAAAGTTCCCGTAAGTCTCACCTTGCCCGATGGCCACGGGTTTTCGGCCTGGAGAAGGGAGAAATCGGCTTCAGGGATCATCATTGCCTGGAGGGCCGCTTCCCGAAACTTGTCCCAGGTTCGCCGGACCCGCCAGGCCCCGACCAGGGGCACAACACCATAGAAGAGTAAGGCGGCCAGGATGAAGGGAATCAACGGAAACTCAGGCGCTCAGGTCCAGGACCAGACCTTTAACCGGACCCCAGGCCTGGAAAGGGGTGGCGGTTTTCTGCATCTCGTGGGCTTGGGCCGAAAGTTTGGCGATGGCTTCGTCTGGTTTGGAAAGGTCGATGTCCTGGAGCTTGAGGGGGGCGGCACCAAGTTGGCGGTGGGCGTTGATCTGAGCGAGGAGGCTGTCGATGACTTTCAACCGTTCGAGGGAGAAGCCACCTTCGGCGGAAGGGACCCCCTGGACGAATTGGAACTGGGCGTAGAGCGATTGGCTGGCCAGGACCGGAACGGCCATCTTGCCGCTGATGGGTTGAGTGTAGTAGGCGTAAGGGTTGACCTGTCCGACAGCCGAATGGATGACGCTCATGCTCTTCCTCTCACCCTGATTGTCGGCGACGAGGAAAAAAACCTGAGTGAAACCCTTGGGGACCGTCGAGTTGACAAGGGCGACGGGAGTCCCTAAAATCAAATGCCTATGGCAGATAAAGAAGAAACGATCGAAGTGGAAGGCGTGGTCCGTGAGTCGCTCCCCAACACCATGTTCCGGGTGGAGATCCAAAACGGACACGTCATCCTGGCCCACCTGTCCGGCAAGATGCGAAAGAACTATATCCGCATCGTTCCCGGCGACCGGGTGAAGGTCGAACTCTCGCCCTACGACCTGACCCGAGGCCGCATCATTTTCCGCGAACGCTGAGCCACACCCAACTGGCTCCCCTTCCCCCTTCCTTCCGACCCGCTTCCCCCCAAGCTGCCACATTTTTGTCCTTCATGAGAATTTGCTGGACGGCTTCTTTGAGCACTCCTTTGCGGTT
>Ga0302322_100004759_pt1 | contig 11842 bp, 9 predicted proteins | sample Fen_T0_2_FD_203757 | JGI IMG/M metagenome (GOLD analysis project Ga0302322, IMG submission 203757) | Peat permafrost microbial communities from Stordalen Mire near Abisko, Sweden - Fen_T0_2 | ecosystem: Environmental > Terrestrial > Soil > Wetlands > Permafrost | place: Sweden: Abisko... | reverse complement strand
GCCGGTGACGGCGTCGACGTCCCGCTCCAGCTCGGCCAGCCCGGCCCGCAGCCGGGCCCCGGCCACGGCGACGCGTTCGAGCACGGGGTGCTCGCGGAAGTGCCGCACGGTCTCGCTGAGGGCGACGAGCGCGAGCGGGTTGGCGCCCGCGGTGCTGGAGTGCTCCCACGGCTCGAGGACGTCGAGCTCGGAGCGCATGAGGACCCCGGCGACCGGGATGCCGACGCCGCCCGCGCCCTTGGCGAACACGAGGATGTCGGGCCGCAGGTCGGCGGCGATGCCGGTGGAGGCGAAGAAGGTGCCGGTGCGGCCGAACCCGGTCTGCACCTCGTCGGCGATGATCAGGATGCCGTGCCGGTCGCAGACCTCCCGCAGGACGCCGTACCAGGCGGGCGGCGGCACGATGTTGCCACCGTTGCCGAGGATCGGCTCCACCAGGATCGCCGCCACCCGCCCGCTGGAGGCGTACTCGACGAAGTCCTCCAGGCGGCGGGCGCACAGCATGCCGCAGCGGTCGACGGTCTGGCCGTAGAAGCAGTTCGCGCAGTCCGGGGCGGGGATCTTCAGCGAGCCGGCGACGGGCAGGGAGAAGCTGCGCTGCCGGAACGCGTTCCCCGACAGGCCCGTCGCGGTGACGCTCTGGCCGTGGTGGGACAGGAACAGCGAGACGACGTCGGTGCGGCCGGTCGCCTTCTGCGCGATCCGGACGGCGCACTCGACGGCCGTCGAGCCGACCACGTCGCGGAACCAGAAGGCGTCCAGCTGCTCGGGCAGGAACGGGCGCATCAGGTCGAAGACCTGCCGCGACGTCTCGGCGGTGAACTCGCTGGACAGGTGCAGGCAGCGGTCCAGCTGGCGGTGCAGCGCCTCGATCAGCCGGGGCTGGGAGTAGCCGAGGGACAGGTTGAAGGTGCCCGACGCGCAGTCGACGTACTCGACGCCGTCGACGGCGAGGCGGCTGCCGCGCCCGACGTACCGCTCGAGTGCCAGGGGCGCGGCGGACGGTCCGTGGGGTGCGGCCGGTTCGTGGAGGGCGGGCGGCTCGTGGAGGGCGGGCGGTCCGTGGGGTGCGGGCGCGACCGGGTGGCGGTGGCGTCGCGTGGTGGACAGGCTCATGCGGGCTGCTCCCAATGCCATGCCTGGGACATGGCGGGATCGCGTGCGGGATCACCGTCACCGGTGAGCCGCACAGGGCCGACGTGTCGGTTCGGAATCCCGCAGCAGCGCGGGCGGCGCGAGAGGCGCACGGCGGACCCACCTCCACGGCATACGCAGCGATGCGGCGGCAGAGGGCTCGGGTTCCGCTGACCGAACAGTGCGAACATATTTCACCCCGCGGCCCCGGTCAAACGCTTCGCAGCGAGCCGTCCGTTCAAAACTGAACCGGTTCACGACGGCGAAGCCCCTGTTCACCGCCAGGGCATGGGGCATATCCGCTGGTCATCGTGCACCATGTCTTGAAGCAACGAAATCTGGGCAGCGAATACTCGACCCCCTATCATCATGAACCGGTTCACTTCCAGCTCCGAGAACTCCCCTCGACCGTCCGCGGCGGGTTGACCCCACCGCACGGGGGCGCCTACCGTCTCCTCACGACCCGGGTGGGACCGGTCGTCTGATAGGTGTGGAAACCCGGTGGCGGCGACCGGCCCGGGCCGCACCCTCCCCTTGCTGACGAGGACCCCGTCATGGCCCCTGCCCGTCCCTCGACCGTGCCACCGACCGTGCCGCCCGAGCCGTCCCCCGCCGTCACCGCCGTATCGTCCGCCACCTCGGTGGCCGGGCTCGCCGTCCTGACGGCGGCGGCCTTCGCCTACGTCACCGCCGAGACGCTGCCCATCGGCCTGCTCACCCCGATCGCCGACGGGCTCGGCACCTCGCCGTCGGCCGTCGGCCTGCTCGTCACCGGGTACGGGCTGGTGGTCGTGGCGACGTCGATCCCGCTCACCGCGCTGACCCGCCGCCTGCCGCGCCGCCCCCTGATGACGGCGCTGCTCGGCGCCTTCACCCTCGCCACCGTCCTCTCGGCCGTCGCCGACAGCTACCCGGTGCTGCTCGCGGGGCGGCTCGTGACGGCGCTGGCGCAGGCGCTGTTCTGGTCGATCGTCGGGCCCACCGTCGCCGCGCTGTTCCCCCCGGCGACGCGCGGGCGGGCCGTGGCCGCGCTCTACGCCAGCGGCTCGCTCGCCGCGGTGGCGGGCGTCCCGGCCCTCACCTGGCTGGGCCAGACCGCGGGCTGGCGGGTGGCGTTCCTCGCCCTCGCGGGGCTCGGGCTCGCCCTGACCGCGGGGATCGCGCTCCTCCTGCCCGGCGGGACGGCGCAGGGTTCGTCAGCGGCCCGCGGCACGGCCCCCGACCGGCGCCGGTACCGCCTGGTGCTCGCGACGACGGCGCTCGCGATCACGGGCTCGTTCACCGCCTTCACGTTCGTCGCGCCGTTCCTCACCGGGGTGACCGGCCTGGGCGACGGCGCGCTCGGCCCGGTGCTGCTGCTGCGCGGCCTCGCGGGCGTCGTCGGCGTCGTGATGGTGGGCCTCGTCGCCGACCGACGGGCGCAGGCGGCCATGACCGCGGCCGTCGCCGTCCAGGCGGTGGCCCTCGTGGCCCAGTACGTCGCGGCGGGTTCGGTGCCGGTCGTGGTGACGGCGACGGCCGTCGGCGGGTTCACCCTGGCCGCGTTCGGCGCCGTCCTCGGCGCGCGGACCCTGCAGCTCGCCCCTGGCGACACCGACCTGGCGGCGGCGGGCACCTCGACCGCGTTCAACGTGGGCATCACGGCCGGGGCGCTCGCGGGCAGCACCCTGGCCGCCTCGGCCGGGGTGCGCAGCGTCGCCGCCGTCGGCGCCGTGTTCTCGCTGGCGGCGCTCGCGACGGTCCTCGCCGAGGGCCGGGGCGGGCACCACGACGACGCTCGCCGCGGGCGCCGTCGGCTGGCAGGGTGAGATCATGCTCTTCCGTGTCTGGGCGCCGTCCGCCGCGTCCGTCGACCTCGTCCTGCCCGCAGGCCCCGACGGCCGCCCGACCGCGGACCCCGCCCGGCCCGCGGACCCCGTCCGGGTCCCCTGCGCCGCCGGGCCCGGCGGCTGGTGGACCGCCGACGTGCCGCAGGCCGGCCACGGCACCGACTACTGGTACAGCCTGGACGGCGGCGCGCCGCTGCCCGACCCGCGCAGCGCCTGGCAGCCGGCCGGCGTCCACGGCCCCAGCCGCGTCTTCGACCCCGGCCGGTACCGGTGGTGGACCCCCGACCGGCCCGGGTTCGCCGTGCTCGGCTCGGTCGTCCACGAGGTGCACGTGGGCACGTTCACCGCCGGAGGCACCCTGGACACCGCGGCCGGGCGGCTCGACGAGCTGCGGGCCCTCGGCGTCGACACGGTCGAGCTGCTGCCGCTGGCCGCGTTCGACGGCGAGCGCGGCTGGGGCTACGACGGCGTCGACCTGTACGCCGTCCACCGCGCCGTCGGCGGCCCCGAGGCGCTGCAGCGGTTCGTCGACGCCTGCCACGCCCGCGGGCTCGCGGTCTGCCTGGACGTCGTCTACAACCACCTCGGGCCGTCCGGCAACTACCTGAGCGCCTTCGGTCCCTACTTCACCGAGCACCACCACACGCCGTGGGGGGCGGCCGTCAACCTCGACGACGACGGCGCCGCCGAGGTGCGGCGCTGGATCGTCGACAACGCGCTGCGCTGGTTCACCGACTTCCGCGTCGACGCGCTGCGCCTGGACGCCGTCCACGCCCTGGCCGACGACTCCGACCGGCACCTGCTCGCCCAGCTGTCCGACGAGACGGCGCAGCTCGCCGAACGCCTCGGCCGCCCGCTGACGCTGATCGCCGAGAGCGACGTCAACGACCCGCGCACGGTCGAGCCGACCAGCGGCGGTGGCCTGGGCATGACCGCGCAGTGGGCCGACGACGTCCACCACAGCCTGCACGCCCTGGTGACCGGCGAGACCGAGGGCTACTACGTGGACTTCGGCACGGTCGCCACGCTGGCGCACGCCCTGACCCGGGTGTTCGTGCACGAGGGGGGCCTGTCGACGTTCCGCGGCCGGCCGTGGGGGAGGCCGGTGGACCCGGCACGGCACCGCGGCCACCGCTTCGTCGTCTACGCCCAGACCCACGACCAGGTCGGCAACCGGGCCGTCGGGGAGCGGCTTTCGACCCTGGCCCCGCCCGACCGGTGCGCCGCGGCGGCGGCGGTGGTGCTCACCTCGCCGTTCACGCCGATGCTCTTCATGGGCGAGGAGTGGGCGGCGGGCACGCCGTGGCAGTTCTTCACCGACCTCGACGCCGAGCTGGGCCGGGCGGTGAGCGCCGGGCGGCGCGCGGAGTTCTCCCGCCACGGCTGGGACGCCGCCGCGGTGCCCGACCCGCAGGACCCGCGCACCCGGGAGGCGTCCGTCCTGCGGTGGCAGGAGCGGTCCCGGCCCCCGCACGACCGGATGCTCGCCTGGTACACCGCGCTCCTCCGGCTGCGGCGGGCCGAGCCCGACCTGCGCGACGACGACCTGCGCGCCGTCGCCGTCACGACCTGCCCCGAGCCGGACGTCGTCGGGCGCGGCTGGCTCGTCGTGCACCGCGGGCGGTTCGATGTCCTGGTGAACCTCACCGGCGGTCCGGCGGTGCTGCCGATCGCCCCCGGATCGGTGCCGGTGCTTGCCTGGACGGACGCGGTCACCGTCCCGGGGGGACTGCGCTTGGTGACGGACGGCGCGGTGGTCGTCCGCCGTCCGGCCGGGACCTCCGGCCCGGTCCCGGCGGGGCCGTCGGTCCCCTGAACCGGGCCGTGGTCTGCGAGGACAGCTGCCCCGGATGCACGAAAGCACGGGCCCGGCGTCGGGAATTCAGGCGACGTGACCTCTGCCCTGCGAGTGGATCTAATTACTGGCAGTAGCTTTCCGACCACAAGCGGTAGGACCGTGGCGCTTCCGGCTCGTTCCGGAGGCCGCGGGCGCCGCCCGACCCGAGGGAAGCCCATGACCGATCGCGATCCCGTGCCCGCCACCGCGCCCGCCGTGCCCGGGCGACTGGTCCCCGGACGGGAGGCCCCGGCGGTCCTGGTGCTGGACACGACGTCGGGCCGGGTCGTGGCCAGCAGCCCGGCGGCGCGACGGCGCCTGGCGGCGGTCGGTGGGGAGGCGCTCGGCACCTGGCTCGCGGGCCTGGCCACCGCGGCGGAGCACCCCGACGTCGCCGTGGTCCGCTCCTGGCCGCAGCCCGGCGGCGCGGCCGTCGAGGAGGCCGCGAGCGGGAGGACCGGCCGGCCCGCGCTGGCGGCCCCGGGCCCGGACGGGGCCGTCCGGGTCGTGACGACGCGGCTGGAGCTGCGCGCCCGCACCTGCCTGCTCGTGGCCCTGCGGGACGCCGGCGCTCCCCTCCCCCTGCCGCCCGGCGTGGCCGAGGGCCGCCCGGCCGCGGATCCCGCCTGCGCCCTCTTCACCCTCGACCCGCTGGGCCGGGTGGACTCCTGGGGCACCGCCGCGCAGGCACTGCTCGGCTACCGGCCCGAGCACGTCCTCGGGGCCGACACCTCGCTGCTGCTGCCGCCCGCCACCCGGGCCGCGGGCGAGCAGCACCGCTCCCTCACCCAGGCCTACCGCACCGGCGAGCACCGGGCCGAGGGCTGGCGCCGGTGCGGTGACCGGGAACTGCTCTGGGCCGAGGTCGTCACGGTCCCCCTGCACGACCCCGCGGACCGGTTCGTGGGCTTCGCCCAGGTCGTGCAGGACCTGACGCCGACCCGCAGGCCGGCCGGGAGCGACCCCTCCTGCGCTCCCGGCCGGCGTGCTCCCGCCGACCGGCCCGTCGTCGACCTCCGCGCCGTGCCCGTGCAGCGGACCTCGCCGTCCGCGCCGTCCGCGCCGTCGGCACCGGCGCCGTCCCGGCCGGGCCCGGGCTCGGGCACGGGCGAGCCGGGGCGGGCGGGCCGCCGGGGCGGGCTGCGGATCCCGGCTCAGCGGGCGCCGCGGCGGTAGAACACCCCGGACGCGGCGGCGAACACCACGATCAGGGCGAGCGACCACCCGACCGCCCAGGCGACGTGGGTACCGACGGGCCGGTCGAGCAGCAGCCCCCGCAGCGCCTCGACGACGTGCGTCACCGGCTGGTTGCGGGCCACGGGCTGCAACCAGCCCGGCATCGTCGCCACCGGGACGAGCGCGCTGCTGGGGTAGCTGAGGAAGGACAGGAAGAACGAGAACCCGCCTGCCGCCTCGACGCTCCGCGTCAGCACGCCGAAGGCCGTCGAGATCCACGACAGGGCGATCACGAACAGGCCCAGGACGGCGGCCGCCGCCAGCCAGTGCAGCACGTCGGCGTGCGGCCGGAACCCGATGAGCAGGGCGACGACCACCACGAGCGTCGTCGACACGGCGTTCAGGGTCACGCTCGCCGTGACGTGGCCGCCGAGCAGGGCGACCGGGTGGACGTCCATCGAGCGGAACCGGTCGGCGATGCCGCCCGCCAGGTCGCGGGCGACGCTGACGGCGGTGCTGGCCGCGCCGAACCCGACGCACAGCAGCAGCACGCCCGGGACGACGTAGGTGACGTACTCGGTGCCGGTCGTGATGGCACCGCCGAACAGGTAGACGAACAGCAGCATCAGCATGATCGGCAGGGCGAGCGCCATGATGGCGGCGTCGGCGTCGCGGCGGGCGAGCCGGACGCAACGGCCGGCGAGCACCTGCGCCTCCACCAGCCGGGACCTCTCGGCGGCCCGGGTGGCGGGGAGGGTGGCGGGCAGGACGGCGATGTCAGACATCGGCGGTCTCCTCCATGATCGTCTCGGACGCGGCCCGGCCGGTGAGGGCGAGGAAGACGTCGTCCAGGGTCGGTGCGTGCACCGCGAAGGTCGCGACGGCGTCGCGGGCGGGGTCGATCTCGTCGAGCAGGGCGCGCACGTGCGGGGCGGAGCCGTCGGTGGGCACGCCGACCGTCAACCGGGCCCGGTCGCTGCGCGCCGCCCGCGGTCCGAGCCGGGTGACGACGGCGTCGAAGGCGGCCGGTGCGGTGAGCGCCAGGTCGAGGCGCTGCTCGCCGACGCGGCTCTTCAGCTGGGCCGCGCTGCCCTCGGCGACGATCCGGCCGCCGTCCAGGACGGCGATGCGCCCGGCGAGCCGATCGGCCTCCTCCAGGTACTGGGTCGTGAGGACGACGGTGGTCCCGCCGCCGGCCAGATCGGCGACCAGCTCCCACGTCCGGAGTCGGCTGCGCAGGTCCAGCCCGGTGGTGGGCTCGTCCAGGAAGATCACTTCAGGCCGCCCGACGAGGCCCGCCGCGACGTCCAGGCGACGGCGCATGCCGCCCGACCAGGTCCCGACGCGCCGGCCCGCGGCGTCCGCGAGGTCGAAGGCGTCGAGCAGCTCGTCCGCGCGGCGCCGGGCCGCCCGCGGCGGCATCCCCCACAGCCGGGCGGTCATCACCAGGTTCTCGCGCCCGGTCTGGCCGTCGTCCACCGCGGCGAACTGGCCGGTGAGGCTGATCCGGCGGCGCACCTCGCGCCGGGCGTCGACGACGTCGAACCCGGCGATGCGGGCCGTCCCCGCGTCGGCACGGGTGAGGGTCGACAGGATGCGCACGGTCGTGGTCTTGCCGGCGCCGTTGGGGCCGAGGAGGGCGAAGACGGCTCCGCGCTCGACCCGCAGGTCGACGCCGTCGAGCACGGGGGTCCCCCCGAAGGCCTTGACGAGGCCGAGGGCCTCGACGACCGGTTCTGTGTACGTCATACGCTGTACTGTATATGTCATACGCGCTTCCGTGTAGGTGGTACGCATAAGAGCGTACGCGATACGCAGCCCTAGGCTGGAGGGCGATGGAGACCAACGGCACGACCGAGGGAGCCCCACCGACGGGCGTCGACCGGACGCCGGCCGAGTTCCCCATCCCGGAGAGCGTCCAGATCGCCTGGGGCCACCGGGAGCGGGCGAGCCGCGGTCCGCGCCCGGGACTGAGCCTGGACCGGGTGGTCGCCGCGGGCATCGCGGTCGCCGACGCCGAGGGCTACGAGGCGATCTCGATGAGCCGGGTCGCCGCCGAGCTGGGCTCCTCGACGATGTCCCTCTACCGGTACGTCGGTTCCAAGACCGAGCTGCTCGCGCTGATGCTCGACGTCCGGATGGGCGTGCCCCCGCCCCTGCCCGCCGGATGGCGGGAGGGCCTGCACCGGTGGACGACGAGCGTGATGGCCGGCTACCTGCAGGCGCCCTGGATGGTGCGCGTGCCGATCCCCTCCCCGCCCGTCACCCCCAACCAGATCCGCTGGCTGGAGTCGGGCCTGGGAGCCATGGCCCCGCTACCGCTGGGCGAGCAGGAGAAGCTGTCCGTGATCCTCCTGCTGTCCGGCGTCGCCCGCTACCAGGGGGCCATCGCGGCGGACTTCGCCGAGGTCGTCCGCACGACGGGGGTCGCCGACCCCACGGTCGGCTACGGCGCCGCCCTGCTGCGGCTGATCACGCCCGACGAGTTCCCGGCCGTGCACCGCGCGGTCGTCTCCGGCTCCCTCGACGACGACGAGGACGACTTCCCCTCCGACCAGCTGGGATTCTCGCTCACCATCATCCTCGACGGCCTGGCGGCGCTGGTCGGGCGCCGCTCCCCCGCCCCGCCCCCCTCACCCACCCCCTCGTGATCATGCAATCACGGCGGGGTGGGCGGGTGGGCGGGATCGTGGTGGGTGGGCGGGATCGCGGGCGGCACGGGGCGTGGCAGGATCGTGGTCATGGACCGTGACCCGGACCCGCAGCTCGTCCAGTACGCCCACCCGGAACGGCTCGTGACCACCGCGTGGCTCGCCGAGCACCTCGGCGAGCCGGGCCTGGTGGTGCTGGAGAGCGACGAGGACGTGCTCCTGTACGAGACGGGCCACGTCCCCGGCGCCGTCAAGATCGACTGGTTCACCGAGCTCAACGACCCCGTCACCCGCGACTACGTGGACGGCACCCGCTTCGCCGCCCTGCTCTCGGTCAAGGGGGTGTCCCGCGACGACACCGTCGTCCTCTACGGGGACCGGAGCAACTGGTGGGCCGCCTACGCGCTGTGGGTGTTCACCCTGTTCGGCCATCCGGACGTGCGCCTGCTGGACGGCGGGCGCGCCGCCTGGGCCGCCGAGGGCCGCCCGATGACCACGGACGTGCCGCGCCCGGCTCCCACCGACTACCCGGTGGTCGAGCGGGTCGACGCGCCGATCCGCGCCTTCAAGGACGACGTCCTCGCCCACCTCGGCGACCCTGCCACCCGCATGCTGGTCGACGTCCGCTCCCCGCAGGAGTACACCGGCGAGCGCCTGCACATGCCGGACTACCCGCAGGAGGGCGCGCTGCGCGGCGGGCACGTCCCCGGCGCCGTCAACGTGCCGTGGGCCCGGGCCGCCGCCGACGACGGCCGGTTCCGCAGCCGGGCCGAACTGGAGGCGATCTACCTGAAGGAGCAGGGCCTGGCGCCGGACGACGACGTCATCGCCTACTGCCGCATCGGCGAGCGGTCCAGCCACACCTGGTTCGTGCTGACCCACCTGCTCGGCTTCACCGCCGTCCGCAACTACGACGGGTCGTGGACCGAGTGGGGCAACGCCGTCCGGGTGCCGATCGCCACCGGCGAGGAGCCGGGGGCGTGAGCGCCGCCGAGGTGCCCGCCGACCCGTCGCTCGACGGCCTGCCCGGCCAGCTCGCGGAGATCGTCGAGGACTTCCGGGCGATGCCCGAGCGGCAGCGGCTGGAACTGCTCCTGGAGTTCAGCCGGGAACTGCCGCCCCTGCCCGACCGCCTGGCCGCCGACCACGACGCCCTGGAACCGGTCGTGGAGTGCCAGTCGCCGCTGTTCCTCATCGTCGAGCTCGACCGTCCCGGTGACGTCACCAGCCCGGCCCGGCTGCACTTCGAGGCCCCGGCCGAGGCGCCGACCACCCGCGGTTTCGCCAGCATCCTGCACGCCGGCCTGGACGGCCTGCCGGCCGCGGAGGTGCTCGCCGTCCCCGACGACGTCCCGCAGCGCCTGGGGCTGACCGCCGCCGTCAGCCCGCTGCGCCTGTCCGGCATGGCCGGCATGCTGGCACGGATCAAGCGACAGGTCCGCGAGAAGTCCGGGACCGGGTCGTGAGCGCCCTGCGGCTGCTGCTGCCGGGCAACGCCGTCGTCGGCGACCTGGACGACGACCGCGCCGACGCCGTCCAGGCCCTGGCCGACCTCTACGCCTACCCCGACCCGCTGCCGGCCGCCGGCTGGGTGCGCGCGAACATGGTCACCACCCTCGACGGGTCGGCGACCGGCGCCGACGGCCTCTCGGGGACGATCGGCGGCGCCGCCGACAAGGCGGTCTTCCGGGCCCTGCGCGGGCTCGCGGACGTCGTCCTCGTCGGTGCCGGGACGGCGCGGGACGAGGGGTACCGGCGCCCGCAGCCGCAGGACGGCTTCGCCGAGCGCCGGCTCGCCGCCGGGCAGAAGGAGTGCGCCGCGCTCGCCGTCGTCACCCGGTCCGGGCGCCTGCCCACCGAGCACGACCTGTTCGCGCCCGAGGTCCCCTCCCTGGTCGTGACGTGCGCCGCCGCGGACGTCGAGGGCCTGCGGGCCCGGGTCGGGCGCGACCGGGTGATCGTCGCGGGCGAGGACGACGTCGACCCGCTGCTCGCGGCGGCCCAACTCGCCGCGCGCGGGATGCGCCGGATCCTGCTGGAGGGCGGCCCCACCCTGCTGGGCCGCTTCGAGGAGGCGGGGCGCCTGGACGAGCTGTGCCTGACGCTCTCCCCGGTGCTGGTCGCGGGGGGCGGTCCCCGGATCGCCACGGGCTCGACGGCGCGGCTGCGGCTGCGGGCGGCGCACCTGATCGAGTGCGACGGCGTGCTGCTCGGCCGCTGGCTCGTGCAACCAGGGTGACCCGTGCAACCCGGACGGGGGTCTCGCGCGTCCAGAGGAAGGCGGTGCACCCAGGGGGGACACGTTCCCCGTTATCCGGACGCAGCGTCACCGCGGATGTGAGCATGTCCGGAACGGACGACGAACGGAACGGTCACGGCCTGATGAGGATCCTGCACGTCACCGACGCCTACCTGCCCAAGCAGGGAGGCATCGAGGTCCAGGTGCACGACCTGGCGTCGCGCCAGCGGCTGGCGGGCCACGAGGTGGCCGTGATGACCTGCGCGCCGGTCCCCGAGGGCGAGGCGTCGCAGGACGGCGACGACGGCCTGGCGGTGCACCGCGTCCGGCGGCCGTGGGGGCGCGTCCGGCGGACGAACGCCCTGGTCCACGAGCACTACCGCACCCACCGGCCGGACGTCGTCCACGTGCACCTGTCGGTGCTCTCGCCGCTCGCGATCCTCGGGGTGCGGGCCGCGGCCCGGTCCGGCGTGCCCGTGCTGGTGACCCTGCACTCGCTGTGGTGGTATGCCACCCCGCTGTACCGGATCGCGCACTGGCTGTTGCGGTGGGGGCGCTGGCGCGTGCACTGGGGGGCGGTCAGCGAGCTGGCGGCGGGCCCGCTGCGCTCGATCGTGGGGCCGGGCGTCGACGTCAGCGTGCTGCCGAACGGCGTCGAGCCGGACCACTGGACGGTCGAGCCGGCCGAGCGCGACCCCCGCGAGGTCGTCGTCGTCAGCGTGATGCGGCTGGCGGCCCGCAAGCGCCCGAAGGCCCTGCTCACCGCCGTCCGGCGGGCGCGGGCGCAGCTGCCGGACGACGTCCGGCTGCGCGTCGTCGTCGTCGGGGACGGGCCGCTCATGGGCCGGCTCACCCGGCAGGTGGCCCGCTCCGGGCTGACCGGCGTCGTCGAGCTGGCGGGCCGGATGGAGCGCGACCAGATCCGCGACCTGTACCGGCGCGCGGACGCCTACCTCGCGCCCGCGATCCTGGAGTC
>Ga0302322_100004755_pt1 | contig 11844 bp, 9 predicted proteins | sample Fen_T0_2_FD_203757 | JGI IMG/M metagenome (GOLD analysis project Ga0302322, IMG submission 203757) | Peat permafrost microbial communities from Stordalen Mire near Abisko, Sweden - Fen_T0_2 | ecosystem: Environmental > Terrestrial > Soil > Wetlands > Permafrost | place: Sweden: Abisko... | reverse complement strand
GCGTGAAAACGCGCTTTACAACCCGGCGATTCCGCGTAAATTCACCTAGCTAATCTGAACACCGTATGCACAAAATAATTTTTTCATTGGTCGTCGGGCTCGCAGCGTTGGCCTTCACCGGCTGCAGCGGTCCGGAACGCAAACTCGGCCGCGGCCTTTCCAACACGTTTGAAATTGTGCGCTGGGGTGAGCTGCGCAGTTCGGTGGAGCAAAGCGCCGTCTTCAGCGCCCCGGGCGATGGTTACTTCGGTGCGGTGCATGGCTTTGACCGCTCCCTGCAGCGTTTCGGTCTCGGTGTTTATGAAGTGGCCACCTTCCCCATCCCGAGCTACAACCCGGTGCTGAGCAAGAGTTTTTCACCTGATCCCGCGTGCCCCGAGAGCTACAAGCCCGGAGTGATGTCGGATCCCCTGTTCGACACGGACACCTACACCGGCTTCAGCGGTGGCGATGTGGCCCCGTTCATTCCCGGCAGCCGCTTCCAAGTTTTTGACAACTGAGCGTGAATTCATTTTAGCCTCACGCGCCAACAAACCCTGTTGGCGCGTTTTTATTTAACGAACCGCCATGCGCCTGGAAAAACAATCGCCCTGCAAGGTCAATCTGATCCTGAACATCCTGGGGAAACGCCTCGACGGCTTTCATGAGCTGGAAACGGTCATGCAGCCGGTGAATGTCTGCGATGCGATGACCTTCGAGCGCGCCGGCACGGGCCTGCAACTGACGTGCAGCCATCCGGAACTGCCGACGGACGCGAAGAACCTGGTGCACCGCGCGGCAACGGCGTTTCTGGCGGCGGCCAAGATTGCAGATGGCGTGCGCATTCATCTCCAGAAGAACCTGCCGCTGGCGGGCGGCATCGGGGGCGGGAGCGCCAATGCGGCGGTGACGTTCACGGCCCTGAACGAATTGTTCGGCGGGCCGCTGCCGCCGGCGACGCTGCACGAACTGGCCGCGGCGCTGGGCTCGGACGTGCCGTTCTTTCTCTACGACCAGCCGGCGCTCGCGACGGGGCGCGGCGAAAAAGTGCAGTTGCTCGAAAACTTTCCGGCGCTGCGCGGCAAGGCGTTTTTCCTGGTGCATCCCGGCTTTGGCATTTCGACTCCGTGGTCGTATCAAACGCTGGCGCGGTTTCCACAGGCGCTGAACGGCCGGGCCGGCCGGGCCGGGGAACTGATCGCAAAACTGCAGGCCGCCGAGCCGGGGGCCGCCGCGGGCAATTTTTACAATTCGCTGGAGGCCCCGGCGTTTGACAAGTTCCCGGTGTTGTCGCTCTACCAGGAATTTCTGCGGGAAAACGGCGCGCTGGTGGCGCTGATGTCGGGCAGCGGTTCGACGACGTTTGCCATCGCGGAAACTCTCGCGGCGGCGGAACAACTGGCCGAGAAATTCAAGGCGCAGTTTGGCAGCAATGGGTGGACGGCGACGGTGGCCATCTAGAAAAAAGTGTTCAACCACGGATGGACACGGATTAAAAAACCGGGAAGGCGGGGCGCGTCACTCCGTGTGCGCCGTCGTGGTGAACCAGAAAGCGCGGGTTGGCAGGCGGCGGCGCGCAGAGGACTGCGCGCCCTACCAAGTTTAGGTAAATCACACGATCAACCACGGATGGACACGGATGGGGGAAAGACTTTCACGCGAATTACGCGAATGAACGCGAATTTTTTAAGGGGTAAGCCAGCGGGCAAAGGCGGCAAAAACACGGTGGGATAATTTTGAACAAGTGTGGTTGATGACTTCTTTGGCCAGCTTCAACTGCCGCTTTTACGTTTGAATTTCGCCAGGGCAAACGCGGTCATTTCCTGCGCGGCGGGAATGTGGCAGAGCAAGGCGGTGAGCCAGTAAACGACTCCCGCGACGCCCGCCGGCACAAACACCGCGCCGATCTTCAGCGCCAGCGTGTGGTGGCCCAGTTGGTGTTCCCATGTCTGCCAGCCGCACCACGCGATCACGCCGGCCAGCAGGGTGGCCAGCAGGAGCGGCCGCACGGTGTCGCGCAGCGGCTGCAGCTCCAGCTTGCCCAGTTTTTTGCGGAGGGCAAAGAGCAGCAGGCCGACATTCAGGCCGGAGGTCAGGGTGTTGGCGATGCCGGGGCCGCCTTCCTGCAGCGGCACGACCAGCAGGCAGGCCGTCACAAAATTGACCGCCAGACAGAGAATGCTGATCCGCATGGGCGTGCGGATATCGCCCAGCGCGTAGAAGGCGCGCGCGAGGATGTTCACGGTGGAAAACAGCACCAACCCCGGAGCGAGGCATTGCAGCGCCAAGGTGACGTGCCGGGTGGAGACCACCGAGAATGCCCCGCGCTCAAACAGCAGGCGGACGATGGGTTCGGCCAGGACCAGCAGGAGGACGGAGGCGATCAGATTCAGAAAAAACAGCGAGGCCAGCCCCTGCCGGAGGGTGGCGCGGAATTCCGGGTATTTTTTTTCCGCCGCCAGGCCGGACAGCGCGGGCAGGAGAAAGGTGGCCAGCGAAATCCCGAACATGCCCTGCGGCAGTTCCATCAGCCGCACGGCGCCGTTGAACGAGGAGACGATGCCGGTGCCCACCCAGAAACCGAGCAGATAGATCATCGCGACGTTGATCTGAAACGCGGCGACGCCAATGGTGCCGGGGATCATCTGGCGCACGACGCGCTGGACGGCGGGTTCGCGCCAGGGCGAAACCCAGCGGTAGCGGAAGCCGTCGCGCCAGAGCGTGGGCAGTTGAAAGGTCATTTGCGCAAAACCCGCCACGAGCACGCCATACGCCAGGGCGAAGATTTGGAGCGGGAGGCGTCCTTCCGCCGGCACGTTCAGGCCGAATTTCGGGGCGAGCCACAGCACGGAGGTGATCATGACGACGTTGAGCATGGTGGCGCCCATCGCGGGAATGAAGAAATGGCCGCGGGCATTCAACATGCCCATCATGGCCGCCGCCAGGCAGACGAGCAGCATGTAGGGGAACATCAGGCGCAGCAGTTGCAGCATCAAGACGGTGCGTTCCGAAAAATGGCCGGGGGTCCAAAAGTGGATGTTTGGGTCCGCGGCGGCCACGGCATTGGTCGCGGTGGCGGCGAGGGTCTGGTGCAGCGCGGCGCCGGCGAGGGCGGGCGCGGCCGGGTGCGGCGTGCCGAAGGCCAGGGCGAGTGAAACCCCGAGCATGACGACGGCGATGATGACGCTGGCGGCGATCACGAGGCCGGAGATCACGGCATTGGCGGTGCGCCACATTTCGGCTTCGCCGTGGAGTTTCTCCTTTTCCTTGAAGACGGGGATGAAGGCCGCGGTGAGGGCGCCTTCGCCGAGCAGGCGGCGGAAGAGGTTGGGGATGGTGAAGGCGATTTGAAAGGCATCGTTCACCCAGCCGGTGCCCATGAAACTCATGTAGACCATTTCGCGCACCATGCCGAGGACGCGGCTGGTGAGGGTGGCGACGGCCATCGCGCCGGAAGCTTTCAACATCTTTGACACCGGCGGATTCTCCCGCAAAGGCGCCGCGGCGCAAAGTCAAATTGCGGGGCGGAGGTTTTTAACGAGACAATGGCAAGCGGGGTCCGGCGGGTGGAAATGGAAATTGGCATTTCGGTCCGGGCAATTTAATCTGCGGACGTGAGCATCATTGATGAACTGACCTGGCGCGGCCTGGTGGCCGATTGCACCGACGCGGCGGAACTGGCAAAGAAAGTGGCGACGCCGCTGACGCTGTACTGCGGTTTTGACCCGACGGCGGATTCGTTGCATGTCGGGCATCTGGTGCCGCTGCTCGCGCTGCGGCGGTTTCAGGATCATGGCCAGCATCATCCGATTGCGGTGGCGGGCGGGGCGACGGGCAGCATTGGCGATCCGAGCGGGAAATCCGCCGAGCGGTCGCTGCTGACGAAGGAGCAGATCCAGGCCAACGTGGAGGCGGTGCGGCCGCAGCTCGCGCGGCTGCTGGATTTCGACCGGCCGGCGAATCCGGCGCGGCTCGTGGACAACGCGGACTGGACGGCGGGGCTGAGCTTTCTCGATTTTTTGCGCGACATCGGCAAGCATTTTTCGGTGAACCAGATGGTGGCGAAGGAATCGGTGCGCGCGCGCATGGAGGACCGCGAGGCGGGCATCAGCTACACGGAGTTCAGCTACATGCTGCTGCAGGCGTTTGATTTTTATGTGCTGGCCCGCGACCACGGCTGCGAATTGCAGATCGGGGGCAGCGATCAATGGGGCAACATCACGGCCGGCATTGACCTGATGCGCAAGAAGCTCGGCAAACAGGGCTACGGCCTGACGCTGCCGCTCATCACGAAGGCGGATGGCACGAAGTTCGGCAAGACCGAGGGCGGCTCGATCTGGCTCGATCCGAAGAAAACGAGCGTTTATAAATTTTACCAGTTCTGGATCAACACCGCGGACGCGGACGTAGTGCGCTACCTGAAGTTCTTCACGTTCCTGACGCAGCCGGAAATCGAGCTGCTGGCCGCGCAGCATGCGGAAAATCCCGGCCCGCGCGTGGCGCACAAGGCGCTGGCCAAGGCGGTGACGGATTTGATCCATGGCGCCGGGGCCACGGCGGAAGCGGTCCGCGCCAGCGAAATTCTTTTCGGCGGCGAGCTGGCGGGGGTCAGCGAAGCGACGTTTGCCGACATCGTGGGCGAGGTGCCGACGAAGGAAATCGAGCCGGCCCGGCTGGCGGGCGAAGGCATTCCGCTGGTGGAACTGCTCGTGCATGCCGGGCTCTGTCCGTCCAAGGGGCAGGCGCGGAAGGATATTGAAGGCGGCGGGGTGAACATCAACAACGTGCGCGAGGCGAGCGCCACGCGGGCGGTGACGGCGGACGATCTGCTCTTCGGCAAGCACCTGCTGCTGCGCAAAGGCAAAAAAAATTACGTGGTGGTTTCGGTGAAGTAGGCGGGGTGCGGGATGCCGCCGGGCGCGCCCACAAAAAAGCCCCGGCGGGTGCCGGGGCTGGGATGGGAGCCGCAGGATTATTTCATCCGGGCAAAGGTTTTCTGGAGAATCTGCCAGTCTTTCTGGCCGGTGAACTTGCCCTGCAGGGTGGCGTTGATTTCCGCTTCGCGTGCATTCTTGGTGGGTTTGTTAACCTTGTAGAAAATGCCGAAGTTGCCGGGGAAATCGACGTTGGCCAGCTTGTAGGCGGCCAGTTCATCGGTGACATCATGGCTCTTGGGGATTTCGTTGAACACGCCGCCCTTGCGGGGGTTGGCGGCATCGAAGGCGCCTTCGTAAAATTCCACGCATTCGCTCAGGCAGTGGACGAAGCTGAAGCCGTCGTGATCCATCGCGGCTTCCATGGTGGCGAGCACGTGGTTGGGATTGGAGGCGGAGGTGCGGGCCACAAAGGTGGCGCCGACGGCGATGGCCTGCTTGGCGGGGTTGATCGGGTAATCCACGGCGCCCCAGATGTCGGTCTTGCTCTTGAAACCGACCGGCGAGGTGGGGGAGGTCTGTTTCTTGGTGAGGCCGTAGACCTGGTTGTCCATGACGACGAGCGTCATCTTGATGTTCTTGCGGGCGGTGTGCGTGAAGTGGTTGCCGCCGATGGAAAAGGCGTCGCCATCGCCGCTGAAGGCGAAGACGTGCAAATCCGGCCGCGAGAGGGAAACGCCGGCGGCAAACGGCAGGGCGCGGCCGTGAATGAAGTGCGCACCGTGGGCCTGCACGAAATACGGGAAGCGGCTGGAACAGCCGATGCCGGAAATGGTGGTGATTTTCTCGTGCCACAGCTTGCGCTTTTCAATCAGCTTGAAATACAGGGCGAGAATGGAGAAATCACCGCAGCCGGGACACCAGGTCGGATGGTCGGCGGCGATTTCTTTTTTGGACAGCCCCTTGCGGTCGCCGGTGATGGTCTCCGGGGCGTTGATGGTGACAATCGGATTGTCGGACAAAGTCTGGCTCATATTATTCGGGGTGGGGAGTTACTGGCGCAGTTTGCTTTTCGCCAGTTCGACGATTTCCTTCACCTTCCAGGTGAGGCCGTCGGTCTTGGTGATGCCTTGAATTTTCGGATCGCAGTAACGGGCGCGCAACACGGCCCCGAGCTGGCCATAGCCGTACAGGCCTTCGTCGTTCATTTCGACGATGAAGACGTGGTTGAAGCCGGAGAAAATGTTTTCCAGGCCGTTGGGCAGCGGGTTGATGTGGCGCAGGTGGATGGCGGAGACGCTGTCGCCGGCGGCGCGGGAGCGGTCGACGGCTTCGCGGATGGGACCTTCGGTGGACCCCCAGCCGACGAGGAGGATGTTGCCTTCGGGCGGGCCGTAGATTTTCGGGACGGGGAGCGTGGTGGCGAGCGCCTGCAATTTTTTGCGGCGCTTGGCGTTTTGCAGCATGTGGACTTTCGGCGAGCCGGAGGGATGGCCGTATTCGTCGTGCTCCAAACCGGTGGCGATGGGGTAGCGTCCGTCCAGGATGCGGGTGCCGGGCTTGACGTGCTGGGTGATGCTGTCTTTCGCCGCGAGATCGTAGGGCTTGTGCGTGGGCACGGGGGTGAAATCCGGGGTGATGTCCTGGCAAATTTTTTCGAGATCCGGCTCGTCAAAGGCTTCAATGCGCGTGGCGATGCCCTGGTCGGTGAGGAAGATGACGGGAACGCTGTATTTGCGGGCGAGGTTTACCGCCTCGATGGCCATGTAAAAACAGTCCTTCACGTTGGCCGGCGCGATGACGACGCGCGGCGAATCGCCGTGCCCGCCGAAGACGCCGATGTTCAAATCCGACTGCTCGATGTTGGTCGGCATGCCGGTCGAGGGTCCGCCGCGCTGGACATCAATGACGACGAGGGGCATTTCGGCCATGACCGCCCAGCCGATGGCCTCGGTCTTGAGGGAGATGCCGGGGCCGCTCGAACCGGTCACGGCCACGCGGCCGGCAAAACTGGCACCGAGCGCCATGGAGACGGAGGCGATTTCATCCTCGCACTGGATGAAGGAGCCGCCGTATTTCGGCAGTTCCCGGCGCAGGATTTCCATGATGTCGGTCCACGGGGTGATCGGATACGCGGCGCCGAACCGGACGCCGGCGGCGATGATGCCGTAGGCGACGGCTTCGTTGCCGTTCATGACGACCTGGGGGATGCCTTTTTGCTCCGGCTCGTTGAACTGGAAGGTTTCGAAGACGTTGGTGGGCGAATTCGCATGGCCGGCATGGAAGGCGGCGAGCGCATTGTTCAGGATGCTGGGGTCCTTGCCGGTGAAGCGCTCGCTGAGGAGCTTCTCGAGCTTGGGCATGTTCAGATCGAACATCTTGGCCAGCAGGCCGAGGGCGTAAATGTTTTTGCCCTTGTCCTTTGCCGTGCCGCCGATGGCTTCCACGGTGAGCGAGGAAATGGGAATGCCCACATGGTGATAATCACTCTGCCATTCCGGCTTGGGCGTGACGTGGTCGCTGTCGTACAGCACGATGCCCTTTTTCTTGAGCGAACCGATGTGTCCTTCGTAGCTGTGCTGGTAGAAGCAGAGCAGCACATCGGCGTCATCGCCGGCGGTCAGCACCTCGCCGCTGCCGATGCGGACCTGGAAAATGGAGGGGCCGCCGGAAATGGTGGAGGGAATGGTCATGAACGTCATGACCTCCTGCTCGCTGCGGCCGGCCAGCCGCGCGAGAAAACCACCGATGGCCTGGATGCCGTCCTGCGAATTGCCGGCAATGCGGATCACGACCTCGTTGATCCGCGACACTTTTGGCGCGCCGCCGGACGACGATACCCCTGCGATTGTTTCACTCATGGGACCTCAAATTAAAAGATTTCTATTCACAAGGTGGATTTGCGCCGGGAAACAATTCCCCAGGCGACACCGTTGCGATCATATACTAAGCCGCTTCTGGTAACTGTGTCAATTTCTAATGACGTATATATCATGTTGAACAACAGTAATCTGCGCCAAATTGAACCAGGGTTGCGCGGGTGACTGCTGGCTTTGGTTAGAAAAAGTGATTTCGCCCCGGTGCTTAATCAGCCTTCTCCGTCTCCCCCCTTTATTTGAGGGAGAAGGCGGAGAAGGCTGGCTGAAGGGGTGCCGCCAGGGGCAGTCGCGATGCAAACGAAATAAGTCGCGGCAAAAAGCCGGACGCTGCTACCTTGTACCCATGAAATCTTCCTACGAACTCGCGATGGAGCGGCTGAACAAAACCGCGCCGGCGGTCAAACTGTCCGCGGCGCAGAAAGCTGAAATCGCCGAACTGGAGTCCAGCTACGCCGCGAAGATTGCCGGGCGCGAAATCGCCATGCAGGCGGAAATCGCCAAGGTGGCGGGTGACGCTGAGAAAGCGGACGAATTGAGCCAACAGTTGGCGCTCGACCGCAAAAAACTCCTGGCCGAACTGGACGAGAAGAAACAGCGCGTCCGCCAATCCGGCGGCAAGTGACCAGCGCTCAGGCGGCTGGTGGCAGACGGAGGGTGGCGTCCAGCGGCGGCAGTTCCGCCAATGCCTTGCTGCCGGGGCCGCCGCCGAGCTTTTGCAGTTTTTCCCCCGCGGGTTTGAGGCGGGATTCGTAGCTGCCCACGGCCTGGTTGAAGGCCCGGTTCGCGGTGTCCAGCCCGCCCCGGATTTTTTCCAGATGCTCGGTGAAGGTGACCACGCGCATAAACAGCTCCTGCGCGGCTTCGGCAATCTTTTGTGCGTTCTCCGTCTGGGCATGCTGCTGCCAGCTCACGCTCACCGAACGCAACAGCGCGATCAACGAGGCCGGGGTGGCGAGCAAAATGCGCTTTTCCGCCGCCCACACGATCAAATCATGGTCGCCCTCCAGCGCGGCGCTGAACAGCGATTCGGCCGGAACAAACAGCACGACATAATCCAGGGCGTTGGGGAACTGGCGCGGATAATCCCGGTCCGCCAGCGCTTTGATCGTGCTTTTCAACTTCGCCGCGTGCGCCGCCAGCGCTTCCGCGCGCTTCACCGGCTCGGCGGATTCCAGCGCGTTGAAAAAATCAAAGTCCGGCACCTTGGCATCCACGATGATGAAGCGGTCGCCGGGCAGTTTCACGACCAGGTCCGGCCGGTTTTCACCGGAGGAGGCCTGCTCCATGAAATCGCAATGCGCGCTCATGCCCGCCGCTTCCACCACGCGCCGCAGCGTTTCCTCACCCCAGCGGCCGCGCGCCTGGTTCGAGTGCAGCACGAGCCGGAACTGCTGGGTTTCCTGGGCCAGCGAGGTGCTCTGCTGGGAGAGCAATTCCAATTGTTTCTTCACCTCGCCGAGGGTGGAGGACTGCGCGGCGCTGTTCGACTGCAAATTCTTCTGATACGTTTCGAGCTGCTGCTTGAGCGGCTCCACCAGGCCCTTGATGGCTTCCTGCCGCTGCGCCAGATCGCCCTTCGCGGTCTCCTGAAACTTGCCGAAGGACTGTTCCGCCAGGCGCAGAAATTCCGGCGCGGACTGTTTCAGGGCGTCCGCGCTCAACGCCTTGAACGTGTCGCGCAAATCCGCCAGCGCCTTTTCCTGCGTGGCTTTGGCCTCGCGCAGGGTTTGTTCGTGCATCTGTCGCTGCTCGGCGAGCACCCTTTCGCCGGCGGCCTGGTTCGCGTAGGCCGTGGCGAAGGCCGCCTTCGTTTCCGACAGCCGCTCGCGGGTCTGGACCAGCTCGGCCTCGCGTTGCGTCAGTTGCTGGCGCAATTCATTTTCCAACCGGGCATCCAGCGGCGCGGCGGGCGCCCGGCTGCGCCCGTAAAGCCAGCCGATGAGCAGGCCGAGGCCGCCGCCGAGGACGAACGCGATGGCTAATTGGAGGCCGAGCGACATGATTGATGGGGAATTTATGTTTTACGAACGGGCGCGGTCGGCGTCGATCATTGACAGCAATCAGCTTAAAAGTGGGCGATGACTTCAATTTCCACCTGCGCGCCCTTGGGCAGCGCGGCGACCTGGACGGTGGACCGGGCCGGAAAATTCTCCGTGAAATATTTTGCGTACACTTCGTTCATACCGGCGAAGTCGCCGAGGTTCGTCATGAACACGGTGCTTTTCACGACGTTATTAAAGGTGAGCTGCTGATCCTCCAGGACGGTCTTGATGTTTTCCAGCACGCGTTCGGTCTGGACCTTGATGTCGCCGGCGACGAGGCTGCCGTCGGCGGGGTTGAGGGGGATCTGGCCGGCGCAGAACAGCAGGTCGCCGAGGCGGACGGCGTGGTTATACGGGCCCAGCGCGGCGGGTGACTTGGCGGGTTTGATGATTATTTTGGTGGCCATAAACGTGGGGCGCAGTGTTACGCCTTTGAAAAGAGAGGTCAAGGAATGGATGCGGAACGCGGCGCGCGGCGCGCAACTCAGCAATCAATTTTGAGACGACGGTGCGTTCCACGCAAACACGCGACAGGAATCTGCCAGCGCCAAATAGCCGGTCCGGCGGGTTTAAAAATGCTTCTCCGCTGTTTTCGGTGGCATCGGCGGTCAAGAGATTTGAACCGCGTAAAGTTTTGGGCCGGAGGCGTGAGCCGATGTCGCTCCTACGGAGCTGGAAAATCAAAGGGGACGGTGCAACTACAAAGATATCGCCCCTGACGGGGCTACCTGGCCGTTGCCGTACGGGGAAAACCTTGGCGCCTTGGAAAATTGGCTGGCCAAACCCATGGTTCCTGGGTAAACTCCGCCTACCGGCATTGCCCGTATTCAATGCCGGTAGGCGAGGCCTTTTAAGCCGCAATTATTGCGGCCATCAAATCGCTGGTCGGAGGTCAGTTGGCAATGAGCAACTCCATGCCCTGCCCAGGGCCGGTGTGGCTGACGCCAAACCGCTGGTGGGGCGGTCGCCCATTGTCAGCCAAGGTGGCGGCGCCCCCGGCTCGGGCTCAGCCTTGGATTCCTTCCGGCCGGTCCGCGAAAACTGAAATCCAATCTTCTATTCCATCGAAAATAGCGAAGAACCAGATTTGAATCGCGTGACGTTTTGGGCCGGAGGCGGGAGCCGATGTCGCTCCTACGGAGCTGGAAAATCAAGGGGAACGGTGCAACTACAAAGATATCGCCCCCTGACGGGGCTATCTGACCGTTGCCGTATGGGAAAAACCTTGGTGCCTTGGAAAATTGGCTGGCCAAACCCATGGTTCATGGGTAAACTCCGCCTACCGGCATTGCCCGCATTCAATGCCGGTAGGCGATGTTTTTTAAGCCGCAGTGGTTGCGGCCATCAAATCGCTGGTCGGAGGTCAGTTGGCAATGAGCAACTCCATGCCCTGCCCAGGGCCGGTGTGGCTGACGCCAAACCGCTGGTGGGGCGGTCGCCCATTGTCAGCCAAGGTGGCAGCGACCCGGGCTCCGGCTCAGCCTTGGATTCCTTCCGGCCGGTCCGCGAAAACTGAAATCCAATCTTCTATTCCATCGAAAATAGCGAAGAACCAGATTTGAATCGCGTGACGTTTTGGGCCGGAGGCGTGAGCCGATGTCGCTCCTCCGGCTGGAAAATCAAAGGGGACGGTGCCACTACAAAGATATCGCCCCTGACGGGGCTATCTGACCGTTGGCGCACGGGGAAAACCCGGTGCCTTGGAAAATTGGCTGGCCAAACCCATTGTTCCTGGGTAAACTCCGCCTACCGGCATTGCCCGCATTCAATGCCGGTAGGCGAGGATTTTTAAGCCCAGTGATTGCAAACCTCCAACCGATGATCGGGTGGGGTATTTCGCAATGAGCAACTCCCTGACCTGCTTGGTGCCGGTGGGGCTGAGGTTAAACCGCTGGTGGACGCCACCTTGGACTGGCTAAACTGCGCTTCGCCGAAGTTAATCCAACCCGAAGATCGGGTTTCGATCGGAGGCGGTTTCCTCCAATCTCAAGGGCGGCGAGGCCCGGAATTTATCGCGCTACTTCGGAATTCGGGTTAAATGTGGTGGATCACCCAACCGAAGACCCATTG
>Ga0302322_100004754_pt1 | contig 11845 bp, 16 predicted proteins | sample Fen_T0_2_FD_203757 | JGI IMG/M metagenome (GOLD analysis project Ga0302322, IMG submission 203757) | Peat permafrost microbial communities from Stordalen Mire near Abisko, Sweden - Fen_T0_2 | ecosystem: Environmental > Terrestrial > Soil > Wetlands > Permafrost | place: Sweden: Abisko... | reverse complement strand
TTTTGCAAGCTTAAAAACTTGGTTTCAAAATCCAACTGTTTTAGGAGCGGCTGTTGCCTATGCTGACAATGCTGTCGATCAAGTATTCAATACGATTGAATATGAGATGAAGCAACCTAGCTCACTTCCTGATTCACCTATTAATATTTTACGCCCACAAGATGACTTTATGGCTATCCTAACTAACTACGGCACTACAAAAACAGCTTATAGCTTGGCTATAGAATGGAGTGAATTGTAATGCCATTAGAAAAAGGCTCATCTCAAAAAACTATCTCACGTAATATTGAAACTGAAATTAATGCTGGGAAAGACCCTAGGCAAGCCGCGGCTATTGCGTATAGTGTTGCCAAAGATACGGAAAGCAATCGCATTGTCGATAATAACGGTTTTATAGAGATTAAAGCTAATCCTATTTCAAAAGTAGGGATATTTGATTATTCTGGTATGCAAGTTGGCGACAAAGAGAACCCAGATAAAATTTATAAAGTCTATCGCCCAGCTGAGGAACTTGGAAGCGAAGAGACAATCAACTCTTTCAAACTAATTCCTTTTGTCGATGAGCATACAATGCTCGGGGACAATGGCAAACCAGCAGAAGAGAAAGGAGTGCATGGTACTACGGGCGAAGACGTATATTTGCAAGATGGCGTTCTTTATAGTAATCTTCGGATATTCTCAAACGCTTTAAAAAATCTCATTGAAGCAGGGAAGCAAGAGTTAAGCTGTGGTTATTCGTGTGACTACGATTTTACAAGCGGTGATTTTAATGGTGAGCATTACGATGTAATCCAACGAAATTTAAGAGGCAATCATCTTGCTTTAGTGCAAGAGGGAAGAATGGGAAAAGACGTCAAAGTCTTAGACCACAAAATCACATTTGATGCAAAGGAGCTTTTTATGGAAGAAAACGAAAAACAAGAAGAAGTTGCTAAAACTCCAACATTGGAAGAATTGGCAGGACACATTAAAGTGCTTATGGACTTTATGGATAAACTAAAGCCACTCGAAGAGGCTGAACATGAAGTTAGCTTAGACGATGATGACGAAGAGACAGCGGAAGACGAAGAGGTCGGTGAAAAAAAAGAAGACGAAAAGAAAGAAGATAAAAAAGAGGGCATGGATATGGCATTAGTCCGTAAGCAAGTCATCAAAGAAATTTCAGATCGTGACAATCTTGCAAAACGTCTATCTCCAGTTATCGGTACTTTTGACAGTTCAAGCATGGGGCTTGATGAAGTTGCAAAATACGGTGTTAAAAAATTAGGCTTGCAAGCTTCTAAAGGTCAAGAGATCGCAACACTTAACGGTTACTTAGCGGCTAGTTCAGTCAAAAAACAATCTGTTTCAATGGATAGCAAAGCACCATCAGTAACAGATGAAATTTCTGCATATTTAGGAGGCAAATAATGTCACAATCTACAGTCGGCTTATATCGTGGCTTTGGTATCGTTGGCGAAAGATACAACGATAGTCCAACAAGGGCGAGAAATTTCACACTTGTATCGGGTGGCACAAACCCTAACACAATCGGTAATGCGTTTACAGCTACAGCCGAAGGTGTTGCAACTGTTGGTGGTACTGGTTTCTTTAATGGCATCCTAGGTTTCCCAAAACAATACGTGCTTAATGGAACAACAGCGGGTGGCACTCTAGCACCATCTTTAAATCTTCCTGATTATTCAATTGGGCAACTTATTTACTTTGGTGAAATGATTGTCTATCTTAATTCAGCGGCTAACCAAGGCGACCAAGTTGTTTATAATACAACTACTGGCGCACTAAGTGCTATTCCTCAGCTTACTTCCGTAACTGGTAGTATCGCAACAACTACATTAACCGTAACAGCTGTTGGCGCTGGTACTCTTTCAGTAGGTCAAGTTATTAGCGGTGCAAATGTTGTCGCTGGTACTGTTATTACGGCAATCTTAACTGGAACTGGTGGCGTTGGTACTTATACAGTGTCTGTTTCTCAAACAGCGGCAAGCGCAACAATCACAGCAAAAAACGCTCCCGTTTCTGGCTATGCACTTGTGCCAAACACTACCGTAATTGATTATAACTTGGCGAGCGCTGGTATCGGCGTAATTCGTTTAACAAACTAAGGAGAAAATAGAGAATGCAAGAATCAAAAGTACTTAGCCGTATTGCGGCAAGAAATATCAAACCTTTCGTAATGAAAGACATTAACTCTATGGACTCACTTTATAAGTTGGGTATCAGCGTTAATGCAGAAAAGATCGAGCAATTATACGGAATGGATGCGTTGACTCCAACAATCACTGCTGGTTCGATTACTATGCCAGCTCAATTTGGGCAAGCTTGGATGCCAGGATTTGTTGAGACTGTTACAACTGTAAGAGTTATTGACGACCTAGTAGGTATGACAATTATCGGCGATTGGGCTGATAGCGAAGTCATTATGACTACATTAGAGCCTACTGGTTCAGCTGTGGACTATGGCGATAATACAAACATTCCTTTGGCTTCATGGAACTTAGAGTTTGCACGTAGATCAATCAATGTCGGTGAGCTTGGTTTTATGGTTGGCGTTCGCGAAGAAGAAAGAGCGGCTAAAGTTAAAGTAAGTGCGGCACAAGCTAAACGCGATGCAGTATCTAGTATCCTTGACATTAGACGTAATCAAATTGGTTTTGTTGGTTATAATTCAGGTAACACAAACACTTATGGTATCCTTAACGACCCATATATTGGTGCTTACGTTACTGTTGCAACAAATGCGGGCGCTACATCTACGCTTTGGGTAAATAAAACGTTTAAAGAGATTACTGGCGACATTTTGACAGCTGTTTCCGCTCTTCTTACCCAATCTGGCGGTCGTGTTGATGCTTATAAAGATGAAACAACTTTAGCGGTTTCTTTAGCGGCATATTCAAGACTTTCAACTACAACCGACTTCGGTATTTCCGTTAAACAATGGATTAGAGATACTTTTGATGGTAAAGTTAGAGTAGTAGCAGTTCCACAATTTGACGCGGCTAACGGTGGCGCGAATGTATTCTACTTGTTCGCTGATAAAGTAAACGAGAGTGGTACAGATGGCGGTCGTGTATTTGAACAAATGGTTCAAACTCGTTTACGTACTATTGGTGTTGAGCGATTAGCAAAAGGATACAAAGAAGATTACAGCAACGCAACTGCGGGTGTAATTTGTAAACGTCCTTATGCTGTGGTAAGATACTCGGGGATTTAATAATCCCCAACCCTATTTAAAAAAAGGAAAAAGAAAATGGCAAAATCAGACGAAATTTATGTTTATTCCACATTAACATCAGCACAAGACTATGCGATCTATGAGACAGTTCCAAACAGTACACCAGTATTGGTTAAAACTATTCATATTGACGGTGGCGCAAATGTTGCAAACAAACAACTCTATACACCATATGGTGCCAGAACTTTAGTGTCAGCCGAAGACTTAGAATTTTTACAGAAAAATTTTGACTTCCAACTACACATTAAAAACGGTTTTATCACAATTGATAAAGTTAAAAAAGACGTCGAAGTTGCTGTTTTAGACATGCAAGACAAAGACAAAAGCGCACCTTTAACTCCAGAAACTGACAGCTCTTTAAAACAAGAAATTTAAAATGGCTCAATTAACACTAAGCATAACGGATTTTAGAACGCAATTTGCAGAGTTTGCAAGCACAACAACATATCCTGATAGCACTATTGCAATGTACTGGGATACTTCAATCCTATATGTGAGTAATGGCGATTATGGTTTGCTTAGTGGAGCTTCACGACAAAGAGCGATTTATTTGTTTATGGCTCACCTAATTAAACTTAGTGAGAATATAGCAAGTAACGAAGTACCGAACATGATTAGTGGAGCAACGATTGGTGGCGAGAGTGTTACTCTCGTACCGCCTCCGTTAAAAAGTCAGTTTCAATGGTGGTTAAACATTACTATTTACGGTCAACAACTTAACGTGCTGTTAAGCTTAAAAGCAGTTGGCGGTATTTCTGTTGGCGGTCTTCCTGAAAATTCAGCTTTTCGTAAATTTGGTGGCATATTTTGACAATCAATCACGTTTCAAACGAAGCTTTAAAAAATGCTATTGAAGCCATGAAGGGCAAGCAGTTAAAAGTTGGGTGGAACGAAAGCGCACAATATGAAAAAGGCGGTCATGTTGCAGGCATAGCCGCACAAAATGAATTTGGCAATCCTGCTAAAAATATACCAGCTCGCCCATTTATGCGCCCAACTATTGCGGAGTATAGCGGGCAATGGAGTGAGAAAATGAACATGGTGTCTAAGCAAGTTATAAAAGGAGCAATAACACCTAATAGCGCGATGGAAATATTTGGGGATGTAGTAGCAGGAGATATTAGAAAGACAATTAGTGAAGTAACTAGCCCACCTCTCAAAGCTTCCACTGTTCAGGCAAGACGTAGAAAAATGGCAAACGGGAAAGGCGTATCAACTACAATAGATAAACCATTGATCGATTCTGCCGTTATGTTTAATACACTTACAAGTGAGGTCACAAAATGAATGTATTAAAGATGGCGCAAAGAGTAATTAAAAAACAAAATTTTACTTATAACAAATTTGCAAGTAGAACAAAAAATGATATAGGGGATTATGTTCCAACTTTTACGTCATATCCTATAAGCGGAAATATCCAGCCAGTAAATCAAAACATTTATCAACAAATGGGATTAGATTTTCAAAAAACATACGTAATCTTTCACGTTTCGGAAGTAGATATTGGGGACGTAAATCGTGACACTTCTGGAGATGAAATTATCTATAATGAGCATATATACCAAGGGTTATCAAAACTACAAGATTGGTATACGCAACGTGGGTTTATGACTTTACTAGGAATTCAAATTGACTGATAATGACTTAATTAAAATATTTATGCCCATTATTGATAATGGTTTAGCAGATCAGTTAATCGAGGCGGAGGTTATTAGCTCATATCAACCTAGCAAGCAAGGAGTACCTACGGGTAAAACTGTATTCTTTGGTAAAGTCGGAGGCGATAAAATTATAGGCACTCCAAAGCGTACAAGCGTTTACAATGCACTCACTGGCACAACTGACGACATAGATTATCAACGTGTGGAGAGTACGTGGCAAATCGGTGCGCTCGTAAAACAAAACGCCTCAGAAGAAAGTATTACCGCAAGTGACTTGGCAAATATTGTACAACAAATTTTATGTTCAACATACAGTATAGAAATACTTACTAATAACGGAATAGGCATGTTAAGAGTAACAAACGTTCGTAATCCATTCTTCGAAGATGACAGAGGACAATACGAGGCTAGTCCATCTTTTGACTTTACGTTAGTTTATGATCGAGTGATTACCATTAAAGGTAAAATCTTTAGTGATTTTGAAGTGGGTTTAAAGCGTGTTTAATTTGCGCTTTTCGTAAATTAATCTTACAATCTTAATAATATAAATAGGAGCAGATAAATGGCAATTAATATCAAAAAATACGTTGACATTACTAGCGGGGTCGGTGGTGGTGCTTCGGTTGCACAGCGTTCCCTTGGTTTGAGAATGTTTACAACAAACACAGTTTTACCAGTAGACACCTTAGTGGAGTTCACAACACTAGAAGACGTAGGAACGTATTTTACAACTACATCAGAAGAGTACTATAGGGCCTCACAGTATTTTAGTTTTGTTAGTAAATCAATTCAAACACCTCAAAAAATTAGTTTCTTTGCTTGGAATCATGCAGGTAGCGAAACTTTAACAGATTGTTTGACTAAATCAGCTCAACTTAGCAATAACTTTGGTTCTTTTGCTTTTACCGATAGTATAGCGTTAACATTAACACAAGTTGAAGAGATCGCCACATGGAACGCGGCTCAAAATGTAATGTTTATTTACTGTCAATCCGTAACAGCGGCAAACGCTTCGGCATGGAGCACAGCACTAATCGGTTTTGCTGGAACTGCGCTTATCTTGACTGCTGGCGTTACCCACCAATTCCCAGAGCTTATGCCTTCGGTTGTTTTGGCGGCTACTGATTATAATGCAGTCAATGGTACTCAAAACTATATGTTTCAACAATTTGATAGCCTAACCCCTACGGTTACGACTACAACATTGTCAAACACATACGATACAGAGAGAATTAACTACCTTGGTCAAACTCAAACAGCAGGTCAATACTTAGCGTTCTTTCAACGGGGCGATTTAATGGGTGGCTCGACTGCTCCTATCGCAATGAACGTGTATGCCAATGAAATGTGGTTTAAAGATGCTCTTACAGCTAAACTTATGCAATTGTTGCTTGCTCTTCCTAAAGTATCAGCGAACACAAGAGGCAAAGCACAAATTATGACTGTGTTGCAAGGTGCGATTAATTTAGCAGTCAACAATGGAACTATTTCAGTCGGCAAAGCTTTAACAGACACACAAATTCTTTACATTACTAACCAAAGCGGAGATAACAACGCTTGGCAAAAAGTTCAATCTATCGGTTATTGGGTTACCATTAAAATTGAAAGCTACACTGGCGCAAGCGGTGCGACTGAATATAAAGCGGTTTATACAATTATTTATTCAAAAGACGACTGTGTGCGCTCAATCAGCGGTTCACACGTATTAATTTAAAAGGAGCTAAAAAATGGCTAATGTAAGTGGATACGGTTTTATTATGAGTTTGGCGGCTTCTTATACTTTTCCTAGTGGTTTTGTAATCACGCAATTTGCGGACGATGCCGACCCAGTTACAAGCGAACCAGTCAATATCGGTGATGCGACTATGGGTTTGAACGGTGATCTTATCACATGGCAAAAAGCCGAACCTCTAAAACTTAGCATTTCAGTAATTACTGGAAGTGATGACGATATAAACCTTAGCATTATTGCTGACAACAATAGAGTAGGAAAAGGTAAGTTTCCAGTTCAAGATGAAATTACCTTGACTAAGATTTTTCCTGACGGCTCAATCGAAGTATTCTCTAACGGTATTATGGTAAGCGCACCAGTAGGTACTGGCGTCAGCAGTAGTGGACGTTTAAAAACCAAGACTTACAGTTTTGTTTTTGAAAATAGATTTTAATTAAACGCATAAAAAAAGGAAAATGATATGCTTTTAAAACCAAAAGAAGTTACAATAACCGACCTTGACGGGGTAGAAAGAGAATTTATAATCTCTCGCTTTCCCTCAACGGACGGTATGGAAATATTGGTTAAATTGCCAATGAGCGCAATGCCAAAAATCGGAGACTTTGAAACTCTCAAAGCGGTACGCGATGATATTTTTAAGTTTATCGCAGTTAAAACAGAACTAGGTGAAATTGTCTTAAGCACTAAAGCCCTTATTGACAATCACACCAACGATGCCGAAACAGCAATTAAATTAATGAAAGAGATCATTGAGTATAATTACAGTTTTTTTCAAAACGGGATAGTCTCCAATTCCTTAACTCGATTAATGGAGAAAATCCCGTCCGTAGCACAGTCAATATTGACCCGTTTATTGGAAGCATTATCGAAGCCAAACAAGCGACGTTAAACGAGTTACGAACTATTTACACGCTAGAAGATGCTTTCTTAATGTGGGAGATTACCGCAATAACAAAATATAATGAGTATAAAGCTATTCAAAGGTCAAAAAGAAAGAATTAATTTTCTTTTTGACCTTTTGTATTATTATAATACAAAAGTTTAAATAGGTGATTGGGTCTATCCTAGGGCTTCTAATCATCTTTTTAAACTTTTAGCCCTAGGAAGCTCGGTATGAACAAAATAATACAAACAAAAATATGCACAAAATGTGGGGAAGAAAAAGAAATATCTTTTTTTCATAAAGCAAAATTAGGAAAACATGGGGTTGTCGCATGGTGCAAAGATTGCTGTAAAATATGGCAATTAGAAAATAAAGAAATGCTGCAAATTGCCAATAGTGAATATAGGAAAAATAATAAAGAAATAATAGCGATTAGAGATAAAAAATATAGAAACAAAAATATAGAAAAACTATCATTAAAACAAAAAAAATATTATGAACAAAACAAAGAAAAAATATCTTTACAAAAAAAAGAATACGACAAAAACAATAAAGAAAAAATATCTCTGCGAAGAAAAGAATATTACCAACTGAATAAAGAGAAAATATCTCTTGCTCATAAAAAATATCATCAAAAAAATTATGATGCACTATACGCAAAACAAAAAGAATACAATCATACGTTTATTGGAAAAATGATAAAAAAGAATACAAGGCACAAACGTAGAGCAATAGAAAAAAAAGGAGATGTTACCACTGCACAACTAATGGAATTACAACAAAACACTAAAGTTTGCTATTGGTGTGGGTGTAATTTAAAAAATGTTAAAAAACATTTAGACCATTATATACCATTATCTAAAGGTGGAAAACATACATTAAGTAATTTAGTAATGAGTTGTAGTAAGTGCAATCAGTTAAAAAGCTCAAAAGACCCTATTGAGTTTGCAAATAGTTTAGGTAAACTTCTTTAATTTGGCAATTTTTTAATATTGTTGTAAAATTAAAACAAAAAAGGTAAATCAATGGCACTTTTAGACGTTTTCCAAATCGTTTTTGAATCGGATACATCGAAGCTCGAAAAAGGTATGAAAGATGCTGATAAAAGTTCTAAAGATTTAACAGCTACTTTATCCGACACCGATAGCATATCTAAAGTTCTAACAGAATCATTTAACAAAATGGTAATTGAGTTAGGAGCTATTGCGGTCGCTGGGCTATCTGCTCAAAAAATCATAAGCGAATTTAACGAAGCTATATCATTCAGTGATAAGCTAGGCAAAATGAGTACTTCTATTGATGCCAACATAAAAGACATAGGAGCGTGGGGAGAAGCTGTAAAGATCAATGGTGGTAGTGCGGAAGGCTTCCAAGGTACTATCAAGTCAATTACAAATGATTTTAACCAATTAGGTATGGCTGGGGTTAGCTCCACTATGCCATTCTTTGCGCGCTTGGGAATTAATATTCAAAATTCGAACGGGCATATAAGAAAAGCTATTGATTTGCTTCCCGAACTAGCAGATAAATTTGCAAAAATGGAAGATAAATCTATGGCGATGACTTATGGTAAAAACTTAGGACTAGATGAAGGCACAATTATGTTACTTCAAAAAGGTCGTAAAGCTGTTGAAGAGCAAGTGGAAAAGATGAAGTCTTTGGATGGCATTACCAAAGAAAACGCTAAGGCTTCGGCTGGTTTTCAAAAAGCAATGGACGAGGTTAACTTTGCGCTACGTGGTGCGAACCTAGAAATATCTACTTCCATACTTCCAGCACTAACTTGGTTTATGGAAAAAATAGAAAGTGCCATTCAGTTTTTTAGAGATAATAAAGAATTTGCTGAAGGATTTTTTATTGCAATAGGCTCTGCTATAGCTTTCTTTTTAGTACCCCCATTAATAACTGCTTCCGTTGCGTTATGGGCGCTAATAGCTCCTTTTGTTGCTGTTGGCGCGGCTGTGGTTGCGGTAGCTGTAGCGTTTGCCTTACTATATGATGATATAACCAACTTTATGGACGGGAACGATAGCCTAATAGGTCAAATATCGGAGAAATATCCTATTGTAGGAGAAACAGTAAAAGATTTAGCAAGCGCATTTACATTTCTTAAAAATGTTGTAGGCTCTGTTTTAGGGTTTTTAGTAGATGCTCTTTTTGCCCCAAGCAAAGCATTTGATAATTTCTTTAACAATATAGGTGTTTCAATTGATGGCTTAAGAGATCGCTTTAAAGAATTGTTTAGTTTTTTTGATGATATGAAAGATAAAATTGAAAACAATCCTATCATTAAAGGCAGTATAGAAATAGCTACCAAAGCAAGTGAAACAGCAAGTAATGCTTGGGGAGGAGCTAAAGATTTATTTGGGTTTGGTAGTATTCCAGAGGCTAAAGCTCAAATAGCAAGCGCAAACAGCGCGCCAATTAATCAAATGAGCAGTAGTGCTATTTCTAATATGAGAGGCGATAGCAACGCAAACATTCAGATCGATAAAATAGAAGTACAGACACAAGCCACAGACGCGGAAGGAATGGCTACACATGTGGGCAATGCTTTACAAGATCATCTCCAAACAGCGGCTATGCAATTCAGTGACGGGATACAATAATGGCAGATAATTCACAAAAAATAACAATTGTCGGTATTTACAACGGCACTAAGTTACTATTTGAAAATGCAAAAATAACAAGCGCACGATTTAGAGAAAACGCAAGAATGATGGAACACCCCATCGAAAGCGGTTCTATCATTACAGATCATAAAATACTTATGCCTATAGAGATCAGTTTTCAAGTGATTATATCTAGTTCAGATTATAGATCAGTGTATGCCTCTATTAAAAAAGCCTATGCAAACTCATCGTTTTTGATTGTTCAAACAAGAAGCGGTGCATATAAAAACATGGTCTTGCAAGCTATCCCTCACGAAGAAAATGCAAGCGTTTATAATGCGCTAATAATGATGATAAACTTAAAAGAAGTTTTTATAGTCGGCTCGAAAGGTATTAGTAGTCCAAAAAGCGCAACAAACGGAGACACTAAAAAAAGCGGAACACAACAAGGCAAAGAAGCTAAGGCTAGTGTTTCTGCTAAAATTTCTAATTACTATAGAGGTAAATAAATGATAGCAATAGATTTGCAAGCAATTCCTAATCAAAACTTTACTATTCAATTAGAGAACAAGAACTACGACATTACTATAAAAACCATTGATGCAAACAATAAAATGTGCATTACTATTTTACGCGATAACGTAGCAATTATTTCAGGGTTTGAACTTATTGGGAATATGCCTATTATTCCTTATCGTCATTTAGAATATGGAAACTTTATTATCGCAACGAATGATGACAATATGCCAGACTATACACAATTTAACGTGACACAGTTTTTATATTATGTAACTGTAGCGGAATTGGTGGTGGCTCGTGTTTGATGATAGACTATTAAAGGTATCCGTAGGCTCAAAGGAATACGAGGGCTTAAAGATTGACGTAAGTGGTAGCAAGTACGACAACTCTATTGCAAATGATGCCACAGTTAAGATCACAAACTTAGACCGTGCAACGCGTGATTTTATACTTACCGAATCAACTCCATTCAGGCAAGGAATGGTTAATCAAAAAGTGATTGTGTCAGCTGGTCGAAAGTCAACTGGCTATGCGGTTGTATTTGTTGGCGATGTCTTTCGTTCAACTATTTCACAGCCTCCTGACATAGGACTAACCATTAAGTGTATGACTGGCTTTTCTAGTCAGGGGGTTATGGTTACTAATCCGCAAGGCGAAGAAACACAAGTAAGTGCAATAGCAACAAAAGCCGCAAGCAATCTAGGCTTAAAGCTTGTTAATGAATCTACTGATAAAAAGATCGCAAATTATAGCTATAACGGTTCAGCATTCAAAGAAGTTGGTGAACTGTGCAAGCTCGGAGACTATAACGCTTTTATAGATGATGATAAGTTAGTTATAAAAGACAAAGGCAAGCCCCTAAGCGGTACTACTCCTTTTTTAAGCCAATCTACGGGCATGATCGGAATACCTGAAATAACAGAGTTTGGAGTGCGTGTAAAATGCTTGTTTGACAACAATATAAAAGTCGGTTGTGCTATTACCGTTCAAAGTGTTTTAAATCCAGCAGTAAACGGAACTTACACAGTTTATCGCTTGATGTTTGACTTATCAAACCGTGATACACCTTTTTACTATACTGTTGAAGCAATGAGGAAATTATAAAATGACAAATTACCCAGACATTGATCCATCAGACGTTGGAAACTTTTCGGGAACATTAAAATATATTTTTGGAAAACTTCAATCACAAGTGGATGGAAT
>Ga0302322_100004753_pt1 | contig 11846 bp, 12 predicted proteins | sample Fen_T0_2_FD_203757 | JGI IMG/M metagenome (GOLD analysis project Ga0302322, IMG submission 203757) | Peat permafrost microbial communities from Stordalen Mire near Abisko, Sweden - Fen_T0_2 | ecosystem: Environmental > Terrestrial > Soil > Wetlands > Permafrost | place: Sweden: Abisko... | reverse complement strand
TCGTGAAACTGGCGGAAACGACCCTGCGCGCGCCGGCGAAGAAGTAATCACCGGCCCACCGCCAACCATACCCGACCGTGCCGCCACCCGCGAACCGCATTTTCACGGCAGGCGTAAACGTAAGGCGACCGCGGCAAACTATTTGCCAAGCGCCCGGTTCAGCGTATAGGCGATGCGTGCCCCGGCCTTGGCCATTTGCACGGTGACAACATCGGTCGCGGTCTTCACGTAATCGTCGCTTAGCGCGTAGGCGTCTTCGGACGGGTCGGCGCCGCAGGCAAAACCGGTGAGTTTGCCGTAGCTGTCGTCGGTAGCGAGTTGGAACGATTCCTGCGCCCAGTCGGTGGCCTTGCCCTTTTGCCACTCGGATTTTTTCGATTGGTAGGTGGTCACCAGCTTGTGCGCAAACGACTTTTCGTCCAAGCCGTCCATCGCGGCACGCACAAACTGGGTGTCCCAAACCTGGTGCAATTTGGGCGTGTCGTCGCTGCCCGGCAGGATTACGGTCTTGCCGTTGCCGCCGGCATCGTCGTCGTCGGCCACGTGCAACGGTTGGTGCAGGTCGCCGATCATGTGCACGATAAAGCGCACTGCGTCGGACTTGTCGGCTTGGTCGGCATCGGGGTCCATCAGGACGCGGGTGTACTCGGGGATCTTGGTGGTCGCGCAATCTCCATTCTTGCAGTACTCGGCATAGTCGGCCGCGGCGCACACCGGCTCGTTGTCGTAGTGCCACTTTTCCGACCCGGGAATCCGCTTTTTCAGCTTGGCCTTGTTTTGGTCCATGTACAGGGCGATGTTGGCGAGATTGGCGTTGGCGATGATTTGATTGAGCCGCTGTTTGGTTTTTGCGGTCAGCATTTCCTGCGCCACGTACCCGGTGATGCGGTGGCCTTCCTGGCCCCACGGAAACGCAGCGGCGGAAAATAGCGCGGCGGCGGCGAACACGAACAGTCTGGCATGGCGCATGGTGGCTCCTGGTTTTCGTTACCGGTCGTACGACCGGCATCAACCGCAATCTAGCACCCGATGCTCCGTACGTCTCCTACCCACGCAGGTAGCTTTTGCAGCCAGGGAAGGCGGCCCCGGCTCTTTTACATATATACGAATGTTGCTTGCTTTTATATGCGTTTACGTATATGCTGATTCGTATAGCGCAAGGAGGCAGCATGCTTGGCAGAACCCAGGAACACCCCGAAATAGACTTCGATCCGGACGGTTGGACGGGTGCACTCGACCGCGAGCTGGAGGAAATGTGCCTGGACGTCGCCGAAGAGTCGTTCCTGGAATTCCTGTCGGAGCTGGCCTACGAACAGCGGCGCGACCTGCGCGACGTGCTACACATCAGCCTCTTCCACAAATCCGACCAAAGCCGCATCGCGTTGGGAAAGTTCATCGAGCACTGCTGGGAGGCCTGGCACCGCCCCGCCGCCCAGGCGCGCATCGAGCGGCGCGGGGATTGATGCCGGCGGCTTGCGCGCGCAACAACTGCGGTGCAATTCGCTGATACAAGTCAAAGTGCCTCTTGGCAGCCCTCGCCAAACTGCAATCAAGGGGATTTTTCATTTCCTCGTAAAGCGCGTACCGTATCGCCATCAATTTCCGGGAAAAAGTCATGTTCGAATCCGCCGAGATCGGCCACAAGATCAAGAAAGCCGACTTCCAGCGCGAAGAGGCGAAACTGCGCCGCGCGCTGCTCGATGCCCAGTACCGGTTGCTGGAAAAGAGCAAGTTTCCGGTCATCATCCTGGTCAACGGCGTCGACGGTGCCGGCAAGGGCGAGACCGTCAATCTCTTCAACGAGTGGATGGACCCTCGCCACATCCACACCCATGCCTTCGGCGCGTCCACCGACGCCGAGCGTGCGCGGCCGGAGATGTGGCGCTTCTGGAAGGCGCTGCCGCCGAAGGGGCGTATCGGCATCCTGTTCGGCTCCTGGTATACCGACCCGATCCTGCAGCGGGTGATGGAAAGCGAAAGCGACGCCGAATTCGAACAGCGGCTGGCCCGCATCCGCGACCACGAAAGAATGCTGGTGGCGGAAGGTGCGCTCATCATCAAGCTCTGGTTCCACCTCTCCAAGGACGCGCAAAAACTCCGCCTGAAAACGCTTTCGGCGAAAAAGAAAACCGCCTGGCGCGTCAGCAAGGACGACTGGAAGCACTTCAAGCACTACGACGAATTCGTCGGTGTCTGCGAACATGCGCTGCGCGAGACCTCCACCGGCGAAGCGCCGTGGGACATCATCGACGGCAGCAATCACGAATACCGCTCGCTGACCGCCGGACGCCTGCTGCTGGCCGCCCTCACCCGCCGCCTCAAGGGCGCGCCGCCGGTGGTCTCGCCGGTGGAACCGGTGCCACAGGCGGCGATCGACAAGCGCGACGTGCTCAATACCGCCGATTACTCGCGCACGCTCGACCACGCCACCTATGCGCGCAAGCTCGAAAAGCTGCAAGCCGAATTCAACATGATCACTCGCCACAAGAAGGTTCGCGACCGCTCGCTGGTGATGGTGTTCGAGGGCATGGACGCGGCCGGCAAGGGCAGCACCATTCGCCGCATCACCTGCGCGATGGACGCGCGCTTCTACCACATCGTGCCGATCGCGGCGCCCAGCGACGAGGAGCGCGCCCAGCCCTACCTGTGGCGTTTCTGGCGCCACATTCCTGCGCGCGGCCACGCGGTGATATTCGACCGCTCCTGGTACGGGCGGGTATTGGTGGAACGGGTAGAGCGCTTCGCCAGTGAAAACGACTGGATGCGCGCCTATCACGAGATCAACGAATTCGAGTCCCAGCTCGCCGAGAGTGGCGCCATCGTCGCCAAGTTCTGGCTGGCGATCAGCCCGGCCGAGCAGTTGCGGCGCTTCAAGGAGCGGCAAAAGACCCCCCACAAGCAATTCAAGATCACCGACGAAGACTGGCGCAACCGCAAGAAATGGCCGCAGTACGAACGCGCCGTGGCCGACATGATCGACCGCACCTCGACCGATGTCGCACCGTGGCACATCATCGCCTCGAACGACAAGCCCTGGTCCCGGGTGGAGACGCTGCGCTGCCTGGTCGATACGATAGGCCATGCGCTCGACCGTTGATCGGATGCCGCCTGCCGCCGAACCGGCCGTAGCGGCACGGGGGCTGACCAAAAGCGGCAGTCGGCATATACTTACGACTTTGTGCGATTGTTTTTCGCAATCCAGGCTGCCAATTTGAAAAAGAAGGAATCCGACTCGCTGGAGTGGAGCCCCAACCGCCATAACCTGTTCCTGCCGAACCGGTTGCCGGCGCGCGGCCTGGGATTGGTGCTGCAAAGGCTGTTTGCCTTCAGTATTGCCTTGTCGATATTCGTCGCCTTCGCCCTCTATTTCCGTTCGCCGGTCCCGGTTGTTGCCGAGTCGCCGGCGCTGGCACGCGCGGGAGCCGCTCCGGTCAAGCTCGCGACCGCTTCCGTATTGAAAATTGACCCGTCCGCAACGTCGTTGCACCGCCCGCAGATCAAACCCGCCTTGCCGAGCGCGCCGGTGCAGGCGTGGCTGGAGGGCCGCGATTGGCCGGGGCTGTACCGTCAATTGGCGTCCGCACCCAACACTGCCGAAAACCGCTACCTGCGCGCCGAACTGTTGGTCAACTGCGCCAAGCGCCCCAACGCCGTGCCGGCGTCTGCCACGCGCGAACAGCGACGCAACAATTTCATCGCCCATCTGGTGCGCAACGACCCCAGCTACGACAAGCGCATTGCCGCCTGGGACGCCTTGAACCGCGACCGCTGCGGCGACCTGGCGCAAATCGCCTACGATGAAAACGAAGCCCTGCGCCTCGTCAATACCGCCGCGGACGACGGCGATGCGCGTGCCCGCGCCTGGCTGCTGTCGCGCGAATTGCAACGCAATTACGAGGCGATGATCGACCGTGCCCGCGCCGACAACCTGCCGCGCCCGAACGGACTGCCGATCAACGACCAGCAATATGCGCAGTTGCTGGACCTGCTGACGACTCGCGATCCGCTGGTGATCAATGAATTGCGGGAAGTGCTGGCAAGCTCGCTGGCCGGCAGCTCGCTCCGCATCGGCCCCAACCAGGAAACGATCGACCAGCCCTCGCTCTATCACGCGCTCGGCCTGGTGGCGTGCGACTTCGGCGCGCCATGCGGCGCGAACTCTCCGGTAATGCTGGGCGACTGCGCGGCGAACGCGCATTGCGACACCGGCAACCTGTACGACCACACCTACTATTACGGCGTGCCGCCCTACGGTGCGCAATTGGTGGAACAATACCGCGCGCTGCTCACGCAAATGATCGCCGTCCACGATTTCAGCGGCTTTACGCTGAACCGCGTGCCCGCCACCGGCGGCGGCAACACCCTCTACAACATCAGGCGCCTGCCGTGATCCGGGCGGCCATCCTCGCGCCGCGCGGATGCCGGCGAGATGAATAAAGTATTGCTGGGCGCCATCGCGGTGGCGCTGGTGGTGCTGGCGGTCGTCAGCCTGCGCTCACCAGTACCGGAGGCCACCGTTTCCCCAAGCGGCAAGGCCGTCAGCGGCGAACACCTCAGCGCATCGGCGGTGCTGAAAATCGATCCCGCCACACCTTCCGCCAACCGCGCCGGCCCCCGCGCTTCCGCGCCCGCCGTGTCACCCGCGTTGCAAGCTTTTCGCGACCGCAAGGACTGGGTGGGCCTCTACAAGCAATTGAAGGCGGCGCCGCCGAGCGCCGAAGGCCAGTATCTGCTCGCCGAATTGCTGTCGGCCTGCGCAAAAAGCGCCAAGGCAACACCGACCAGCGCGGAACAGAAGCGGGCGGCATTTCTCGCCAGCCTGCCGCCCAAGGATCCCAACCTGGAAAAGCGCAAGGCGGCTTTCGAGCAATTGAACAACGAACGCTGCGGCGAGCTCGGCAATATCGAATACAACGACGCGGACATCGCACAGCTGCTGCAAGCTTCCGCTGCTGCCGGCGACCTGCGCGCGCGCGCCTGGCTGCTGTCGCGCGAGATTTCGCACGGCTGGGACAACGGCGGCCGTGCAGGCTACCAGGTTACGGACAGTCAATTCGCAACCATCCGCGAATTGCTGGGTTCGCAAGACCCCGACGTCATCAACGAATTCCGGCCGATACTGGCCAGCACCCTGACGGGTGCTGCATTGCGGATCGGACCCAACCAGGAAGCGATCGACCCACAGGCCATGTACAGCGCACTGGCGCTGGTCTCCTGCGATTTCGGCGCACCCTGCGGCGCCAGCAACCCCGCCATGCTCACCGCCTGCGCCAACTCGGCGCGCTGCGATACCGGCAACCTGTACGATTACACCTACTACTACGGCGTCTCGCCCTACGCCGCGCAATTGGTGGAACGCTATCGCGACTGGCTGGGGCAGATGATCAGCACGCGCAACTTCGACAATCTCGCCATGGTGCAGGTGCCGGGTACGCCGAACAATGTCGCGCTGTTTACAGGCAGGCGGCGCTAGCCAGCGCCTGGGGTCGCTTATTTCAGGCTGATCCCCAGCACATCCGCCACCGGCCGCTCCACATTCACTTCCGGCGTCGCGAGCGCCTTGTCCGAAGGATGATTGGCGATCGCATACACTCCCGTCACAGAATCCTTCACCACCAGCGTGCTGCTGCCGCCGCCGTCGAGATTGAGGGCCTGCTGCGCGCCCAGTTTCAGCATGAGGTCGGACAGCTCCACCAGCGTGACGCCGCGGCTGCTGTCCTGGCGGCCGTCCACCGTCACCAGTAATAGCGTGTGTTGATCGGCGCTGATACCCACCGCCGTGCGCGGATGGCGCGCAGTGTTCTTCGCATCGGCGACGTTCATGCCTTCGCGCAGCACCACGCCGCTGCCGCCGACGGCGTAGCGCGCATCGGCCGGCATCTCCGCCAACTCTTCGTGCAGCGTGATCTTGCCGTCGTTGTGCACTACCAGCACCGCGCGGGCGTACTTGGTCGAGGGCTTGACGGTGCGGCCCTCGGCAAAGTGCCAACCGACCGGCAGGGCGCAATTGCCGACCACGTACTTCGGCCCACCGCCCGTCGAGACACCCGGGGGTTGTTCGGCGAAGAAACCGGCATTGACGGTCAGCGCGAAGTCGTACCGGCGTGCCGCGCTGCTGGTGGTATCGAGGCGGCCCAGGCAGGGGCCGTCGCCGTCGGGGTCGCGATCGTCGCTCAGAGCTACCTTCACATGCACGCGCGGGTCGGTGAGATCGACGCGCGCCAGGACACCCGCTACCGGGCCGGGGAAGGCGAAGCGTTCTATTTTGAAGGGCAAGGCGGGAGCAGCGGGGGCAGCCTTCTCGGGTTCCGCTGCACCGGCCAGCCAGGCAGCACCAAGCGTGAGAAGCAAGAGCAAGTATTTGGTCATCGACATTTCGTACCTCAAAAGGAAATCTCAAATTGAAGGGTCATTGCGGCGAACGTCGGAATCCACCGGCTCCGCGGCTGGCGATTGTTCACGACGCTGGATACCGGCTTGCGCCGGTATGACAAGGGGAGGGAATTGACCGGATGTCCCACAGGTCTTCCATCCCGCCTCGAAACTGGCAGCGCACTCGTCATCCTAACCGAATCCTCGCCGCGCGCAGCGCCTCCAGCTCGCGGTACGCGGGTGTCGCCCATTTCTCGATCTGGCCGCGCATGACGATGCTTACTTCGCGGCGCGGGCGGGCGTCGCCGGACGCAAATGGTATTTGCGGATTCTTGGCGTCGCGTTGCGCGGCATTTTTCATCGTGTCCTGGTCACCGGCGGATATGCCCAGCAAGGCTCGCAACGGGGCCGAAGCCAGTTCGGGTAATTCCTCGTAATGCACCGGTATCGCGCCGTGCGCCGCACAGGCAGCCGCTCCCGCCGACAGCACCTGCCCCAGCGCGCGGGCGATGTACTCTTCCGCAGTCCAAGCCAGACTCTCCGGCAAATCGAAACCGAACGGCGAGGGATCGAGCCGGCCCGGTACCAGGTAGGAACCGCGCATGGCGAGTTGCGAGGCGCCGATCTCGGCGGGGTCGCGATAGAGGAAAATGCAGGGAGTGTCGGGGAAGGCACGCCGCAGAAATTCAGACTCGAGTATGTTCCACGCATCGAGCTTGATGGCAAATTGCGTCTCGCCGTGCATGGGCTGCGCCAGCGCAGAAACCAACCCGCGCAGCCATGCGACGCGGGTCTCCTGCCCGACCTCGGCTTGGTTAGTCCGCAACGGCAGCACGGCATCGAGCATCGGCGGCTCGGAGACGACGATATAGCGCGGCAGCGCCGCCAGCATTTGCGCGAGCAAGGTGGACCCGCAGCGCGATGCGTGAAAAATGAATGCCGTGGGCCGGATGCCGGGGCTGAGGCGCGCCCACTCCAGCAACTCCCGCGCCGAAGTCTTGCGCCGGAACGCCTGGTTGAAAGGCTCGCGCAGGGCCAGCGTTACGCTGTCCTCGAAAAATGGTTCGATACAACGCCGGCCGCCGAAGCGGCACCAGTCGATTTCCAGGTCACCGGCAATCGGTGCAACGTGAATCGGCACCCATCCGGCAAATTCGTCGCGGTCCATCAAAAACTGCTGGCGACATTGCCGGAGCGCCGGCCCCGCCGCATTGCGCCGACGATTTCCTCGCGCTCGAGTTCGTGTCCGCACGCAGCGGCGGCCTCCATCACGGCATCAGCGAACGCATCGGGGTCGGCGATGGCGGCAAGGCGCGCCTGCAAATCGCGATCGGCGAATACGATCTGCCGGAAGCGCTCGAAGCGCTCCTGCCCCGAAATCACCGTGGATACCCGTTGCGGCAGATCGCCTGCCGCGATCTGGCCGCGCAGCCAGTCGCCCGCCTCGCAGTCGATCACCAGATGCACGCGCGCCGTGTCGCCGCGATTAGCCACGCGGTGCGGAAGCGAAAGGTTGAGATACCAGCACTCCCCGGCGGCCATGATGACGCGATGCTGGTCCACGTAAAACTCGACCGCCGGATTGGTGGTGAGGGGGACGTGCAGGCGTGCGGCGCCGTCCTCGAAGCGCAGATCGTAATCGCGGTGCTCGCGGATCATCGAACCCGGCAACAGGCGCAGCAGGCGCACCGCGCGCAGGGGACAGGCGAATTGTTGCAGCGCGGCACCAATAGCTGGGCAGCGTGCCAGCAGCGGCGTATCGGCGATGCCGGCCTGCGATGCGGGATCGATATACAGCCGCGCGGCGTCGCCGCCCATCGCCCGCAGCGAAATGCCCTGCCAGCCGCCATCGTGATAATCGGCGTTGAAGTGGTTTTTCCAGCATGCGGCGGGCAATGCATCCGCCTCGGCCCGCATGGCTTCGAAGGACGAAGCAAACGACAGGGGCAGGCGTCTGGACAGGGGCGCGTTGAGGTTCGCGGGCGGGGTCACGCTCAATGGATTCTGATCCCGGGCAAATTGACGACGGAAAGCGCGCATCGTGCAGCAAGTACCCCGGAACCGCAAGCCGGGCATCGACGGCGGCGCGTCATCGCGGTGCAACATGGTTCCGATTTGATACGGAATTGCCTTGGCGGCAAGGGCTAAACCGGCACTTTTCCGGACGATTGGAAGGCAATCGGGCTATCCCGGCCAAGGCAAGGCATTGTAGTTATGTGATATTTCTCACATTGGCGGCAATTTCGTCCCATTTCCCACCCATGCAGGTAGGTTTCTTTTGTTTGCATTTCAGTCAAAATCGGATTTATCGTTGAACGGCGTGACAAATTCGGGCCGGGCATAGCCTAACCATTCCAAAGAGAATGGGCAGTCAGGATCAATCGCTTTACTAGTATGGGGGAAGCAAATTGACACAAGCCGTAACGGGCGTGGTCGCATGAACCCGAGCCACGCCAGCGAAAATATCCCGGCGCGTGTAGCACGCGCATCGGTTTCCGCGGGCAGACCCTTTACGATCGCCGAATCAGGCGGGGTGCTGGCCGGCGTGCGGCTGCAAACGGCCACCGACGAACACCTGCCCTTCCTGTGCCGTGTATATGGTTCGGCGCGTGCCGATGAGCTGGCGGCGATCGACTGGAGCGACGCCGAAAAGAATGCGTTTATCGAGCAGCAATTCGCTTTCCAGCATCGCTACTACCACGAGCATCACCCGGATGCGCAATTCCTGGTGATCACCCGGGACGACCAGGCGATCGGCCGCCTCTATTGGCGCAGCGAAGGCGACCAGGCGGCCTTGATGGATATCAGCCTGTTGCCCGAGTACCGGCGCGCCGGCATCGGCACCGCCATCTTGACGTTGCTTATGGCCCGCGCCGATGCGGACGGGCAAACCACCACGCTCTACGTCGAACCCAACAACCCCGCGCACCGCCTGTATCGCCGCTTCGGCTTCGAAGTGGTCGCCGACAACGGTGTGTATCTGAAAATGTGCCGCGCGCCCAGAGACAAGAACCAATGACGCCTTTCAAGATCCCGACCTTCGCCGAATTGCAGGCGCAGATGAACAAGACTTTCGCGCTGCGCAACGCCGACGGCATTGGAACCGGCGGCGAATTGATCGATGTCTACGAAGGCATCGCCATGAACGCGCGGTACGTTTGTTATTCGATGCAGCTCGCCTTGCCGCCAGGCGTGAACCTGCCGCAGGCGGTGTACGCGGTACACAACGGCAGCGAGGAATGGCCCTTGCTGCTGACCCCGGTGATGCCCGGCGAAGACGGCCGGGCGCGGATGGAGGCGGTGTTCCACGTCCCATCGAAGACTGTGGCGGCGGGCGCCAAGCCCGCGGCAACGGAAGAATGCGGACCGGCTGGTTCGCTGGTGAACTAACGAAAAATACGGGAGACGGTTATGGATCCATTTGTCGGTGAAATCAAGATGGTGGGCTTCAGCTTCGCGCCGCGCGGCTATGCCTTTTGCAACGCGAACCTGATGCCAATTCAGCAAAATGCGGCGCTCTTTTCCTTGTTGGGCACCACCTTCGGCGGCAATGGAACGACCAATTTTCAGTTGCCCGATTATCGCGGGCGCGTGCCGTTGGGGATGGGCAATGGGCCGGGGTTGACGCCGGTGGTGCAGGGGGAAAAGGCGGGAACGGAAAGCACAAGTATTTTGTCGGCCAATATGCCGATTCACAACCACAGCGTGGCCATTCCAGCCGGCACGCCGATCGGCACCTCGATCTCACCGACCAATACCAGCTTCCTGGCCACCACCAACGACTCCGCGGCAGGCGCGGTCACGACCCTGTATCTCACCGGCACCCCGGATACCACTTTGCTGCCCTTTATCAGCGGCGCCGCCGGCGGCAACGTGCCGGTGCAGATTCGCAACCCGTACCTGGGCACCAATTTCATCATCGCCCTGAATGGCGTCTTCCCGTCGCGCAACTAAACGCGGCCTACTCGCGACCTAACCAGACTACGGGAGAAACATATGGATCCATTTATGGGTGAAATCAAGATGGTCGGCTTCGCCTTCGCGCCCAACGGCTTTGCGTTTTGCCAGGCGCAGCTGATGCCGATTTCGCAAAATACGGCGCTGTTTGCCTTGCTGGGCACGCTGTTCGGCGGCGACGGTGTGCAGACCTATGGCCTGCCCGACTACCGGGGACGCATACCGATCGGCATGGGTAATGGGCCGGGGCTTACGCCAGTCAATCAGGGTGAACTCAACGGCAGCGGAGACGTAACCGTGTTGACGGCCAATCTGCCGATGCACGGCCACAGCGTCGCCATTCCGGCCGGCACGCCGATCGGCGCGTCCATCTCGCCGACCAACACCAGCTTCCTGGCCACCACCAATGATGCCGCAGCGGGCGCAGTCACCACCATGTACCTGACCGGCACGGCGGATACCACTTTGCAACCGTTCAATAGCGGGAACAGCACCGGCGGCGGCACACCGGTCCCGATCCTCAACCCCTACCTTGGCACCAACTTCGTGATCGCCATGAACGGGGTATTTCCGTCGCGCAACTAGTCGTCGGCAGCTGGCAATTTTCATAGCGATATGAAACCGCCAAGCGAGCAATCAAACGTTACCAGTCGTTGTTGTAGCCAGGCGGGGAGACCCTCTCCCCGCCTGGCGTATCCTGTCACGCCATTTGGCTGTCGAACAGGACCAGCCCGACCGGCGCTTGTTTCATTCGATATGAACCATTAGTCACACCAAGGCATTGGGGGCGAACGTGAAAAACAAGCTGAATTCCTTTGTAGCCACGCTGCTCGTTCTGGCCTGTTCCTTGCTGGCGTCGCTGCCGGCGCTAGCCACCCCTACCCTGAACGCGGGTGACATCGTCGTCATTGGTTTTTCCGCAGTCAACAACACAATTCGCTTCCTACCCCTTGTCAATATTCCTTCCGGGACTGTTCTGTCATTCACCGATCAAGGCTGGAATAACGCTACCAATGCCTTTTTGGGCGGCACTTCCACTGACGGCGTTATCACCTGGACCACTTCGGCAACCATTAACGCCGGCACCATACTCTCACTGCAATTGGGTTCGACAACACCGTCCAATAGCCCCATCAGCATGACTGATGTCACTAACAATACATTGCTTTGGACTTCGACTGCGCTGCCGGGTTCAGTGACCATTACCGGGTATTCGTTAGCTACCGGTGATCTGCTCGGCATTGCCGGCGATCAAATATTTATCTATCAGGACGGGCCCACCAATCCCTTCTTCATTTTTGGCCTCAATAATTCTTTGGGCACCAATATCGATGCCGCCAACTGGAACAATGGCACGCTCCTTCAATTGCGCGACTCGAATCTGCCAAACGGCGGCGGCACCAGCCAGAATGGGCTGACGAATGGCATCAACGCGATCGGCCAGGTGGGCGGCACCAACCAACAGGACAATGTGCAATACATCGGTCCGACCACCGGGACAGATCGGGCCGGATGGC
>Ga0302322_100004752_pt1 | contig 11846 bp, 8 predicted proteins | sample Fen_T0_2_FD_203757 | JGI IMG/M metagenome (GOLD analysis project Ga0302322, IMG submission 203757) | Peat permafrost microbial communities from Stordalen Mire near Abisko, Sweden - Fen_T0_2 | ecosystem: Environmental > Terrestrial > Soil > Wetlands > Permafrost | place: Sweden: Abisko... | reverse complement strand
ACCCCAACGGCGAGGAACCTTTTTTGCCACGCGCGCCACCGCCCATTCGGCATTCGTGCTTTGTCATTCATTCGTCATTAGGCCTTCGTCATTCGTCATTCACTTCTTGAGACGATAGACCGAGCGCCTCCGGAGCGCGCCCCCGCCCCCTTCAACCCGGCGCACACGATTCGCCTCCATGCCACGCTCCCTTGCTGACCTTGATCCTTTCAGTCGACTTCAGCATCCTGCACCCCGGATGGGTGCCAGAGTGAATGGGGTGTTCCGAAATCAGCGACCTTTTGCCTGGCTTTCTTCTCCTTTGTTAAAAGTTATTCAAATACAAATTGTTAGTTTAGTTACTTAGGTTTCTTTAGTATTTAGTATTGACGGTTTGGAGTCTGGTCTGTTATTTTCAAATATCACTCAACCCCAAAAAATCATGAAGAAACTGCCTTCAATTCTTATCGCGGGAGCCGTCTGCTCGCTTGTGAGTCTCGCCCCGGCACAAAACATCACCTCATTTTTAAACGCCGATTTTGATTCTGGAATCGTGACCACCCCTGGGCCGTTTAAGGGCTTTGATGCTCCTGCTGCGCCCGAGATCGTTGGCTGGCAGAATTACGGCTCGCCTTCCGACGCTGGGGTTGAAGCCGCCGGTGCTTGGTGGATACTAGGTTATGCTTATGGAAATTGCGCTTTTGTGAATGCCGGTGGCGGAGCCTATAATTTGAGTTCTTACGTCATTCAGGCCGGGGATGTATTCACCCCCTCTTTAGTGGCCGATGCCTGGGGCTCCGGCCAAATCAAGGCCACCTTGTTTTACAACGATCCCGCGAATGTGATCGGCTCTTACACCTTGACTCCGAATGCGTGGCATTTTGATGTCTGGACCGACACCACCGGGATTGCCGCCAGTGCCGCATCGATCGGTGGGACACTCGGTATTATCATTGAGAATACGGGTGGGGCTAACAATGTTGGGTTTGACCAGATTTCGGTTAGTGTCGCCTCGGTTCCGGAACCGACCACCTTCGCGCTGGTCGGCCTCGGTCTGGCGGGTTTGTTCATCCGCCGCCGCGTCGCCTAAGTTCCCTCTCCCTCGAGTTTTCACAGCGGGCAGCTCTGGTTGCCCGCTCTTTTTCTTTGTTGACCAGCCAGTGTGAAAACATCGCTGGAATAAGGCCATCTTGCCCGTTTCTGAGAATCCCAACGGGATTCCGGACTCAGCCCGGGGTTGTTTGGCCACGAGCTGCCCCGGGGCATCATCCGCAATCATTTCCAACCGCATCGCGGTTGTGGCTGTAACTCGTTCAACCCTTTTTCCGCTTTCCCCCGTGTCCTCCGTCTCGGTGGCCGTGCGCACGCACCCCCCAGCTCCAAAGGAGCGTAGGCAGGTAGCCACGGGTGATAACCCGTGGTTAAGGACGCTAGAATTTTCCCCTCAAACGGAGCTGCGGATTTTCACCCTCTGTCAGAACGTCAGCGTCCAATCTTACTCTGGCCAGATCCATTCCGGCGTACACTATTCGCCTCCCTCGCCTCCCCCAAAGGAGGAGAGGGCCGGGGAGGGCACGAGGACAATTGTTTGCCACTAAACGAGCTAACTGTTTTTTTCGATGTTAAGTCATTGAATTTAAATGTAATATGATGATTTTTCAAAAATCGAAAAGTTGAAAACAAACCCAATAAGACCCGTTTTTACCCCTCGTCAGCGGTAACAATGAGCCCTCAATTCCTTCCATGCAGGTGGCGAAGGCTCATTTATTTTTATGGTTCCTTGCTGTTTTCAGTGGATTTGACGTTCTCTTGAAGCTTGGCTGGTTTAAGTGAAAGCGGGTATTCGGCGGGGATTTCCAAAAACGAAACATGTTTCGTTTTTGGAGCCAATACCAACCACGGCCTTGGGGATCGAAATACAACTCCAAGACGTTCCGTTTTGGCGGGAATACCCAGCCATGTCGTGACGGGGACAGGTGTTGGAGCGGTCACCGTGGCATGGCCCGATTTTAATGGTGAGCCGAGAAATCCCCGTTCTGTGAACGGGGTTAGAGAAAGAGCTCTGCTGAAAGAATCTGCCCATGGCATCCTTGGTTTGTGTTGTCTCCACAACCAAACGAAAGGAACGGACCATGAGCAGATTCAAACGCTTATCACACACGATCTGACCCTGCAATTATCACATCGTGTGGGTGCCAAAGTATCGGTATCGGGTGCTGCAAGGGAAGGTGAAAGCGGAGGTGGATATGTGCGTGCGGGAACAAACGCGGCAAATGAAGTGTGAGGTGCAGGAGTTGAATGTGCAGGCGGAGCATGTGCATTTGATCGTGCAGATTCGGCCGAAACTAGTCCTTGAAGTGGCTGCCATTATTTCTTCGAGTTTAGCGCGGGCGCGGGCGATTTTTTCCAGGATGGCAGCTCCCTCGGCACGCCAGACATAGCGCTGCGGTTGGCGGTTGCGCTCGGCCAGCCAGCCGTGGATGGAGCGCACCAGCTCCGCCACGCTTTGAAAGCTGCCCTCGCGAATCACCTCCTCGGTGAGGTCACGGAAAAGCGTTCGATCAAGTTGAGCCACGAACGGCTCGTGGGCGTGAAGTGTTGGTGGATTCGTGGATGGCGGGCGAGCCAAGCCTTGACTGCCGGATGCTTGTGCGTCGCCTAGTTGTCCACGATCAGGTGCCGGGTGAGTTCCGGCGGCGTTTCGGCTTCGATCTGCCGCAAAAACCGCAGCCATTCCACATGGGTGTGACGGGTTTCGGTGCGGGCAATGACCCGGCCAGCCAAAGTGTTCAGGGCGGCAAAGAACGTCGTGGTGCCGTGGCGCACATGGTCATGGGTGCGGGTGCGAATGTGGCCCAAACCCAAGGGCAGCCCGGGTTGGGTGCGTTCCAACGCCTGACACTGGCTTTTCTCATCGCAGCACAGCACCAACGCCCGCTGGGGGCGGGTTCAAATAAAGGCCCATGACATCCCAGAATTTCGCTTCAAACTGCGGGTCCTTGGAAAGCTTGAACGTGCGCACCCGGTGCGGTTTCAAATCGTTGGCCTGCCAAAGTTGCTGCACCCGGCTCTTGGACAAGCCGGCATGGCGAGCCATGCTGCGCACACTCCAGCGGGTTCGTCCCGGGGGCGGTTTCGTCACCGTGGTGAGCACTTTCGTTACCGTGCGTGGTTCAGCGAGGCCGGCCGGCCGGAACGCTGGGCGTCCGCTAACCCGGCCAACTGCGCGCGGACAAACCGCCGCCGCCAAACGCCCACCGTGTGAGCGGTGGTTTCCAGTTCGGCGGCAATATCCTGGTTCTCCCATTGTAGGGCGGCGAGCAAAACGACGCGGGCACGCAAAACCACTTGCTGGGTGGAACGGCGATCTTGGACGCGAGCGTTAAGTTCCTTCGCTTCCGCATCGCTCAAGGTCAGAGGCTGGGCATGACGTGGCATCACCCAATGATGCCTCGCCATTCTATAATGCAAATGAATTATTGGACACTAGACTAGCACCACCAATTTTTGTCAGCCTCCAAATTTGGAGTTAATCTGAAAATCGCTCAAATCTCGGCTGAGTTTGATTACGGATAAACCAGCCGGTACAAAACACTCCCCTTGGCAGGTTCAACCGCAAATGACATATTATGAACGGTTTCCGAATCAGCCACCGTAACCCAATTCGTGCCCAATCCCGCGCCCGCTGAGTTGGTCTGCACCTGCAAATGCCACCCCGTGTGATCCACCGGCCAGGACAACTGCAGTTGATTCCCCGCCAGGCGGTAATTGAAGGTCAAGGATGCCGTGGATACTGGAACCACGTTGACCGGTGTCGAATCCGCGCTTTCGCCTGCGGCAGTCGTTGCCGATACGACGAAATAATATTTTGTTCCATTCGTGAGGCCCTGGCGCACAAACGAATAGCCGGGCACGTTCACGGCAATGACGGCGTAAGGACCGCCATTGGTGGTGGAGCATTTCACGTTGTAGCCGGCCGCATTGGCAGCCGCGCTCCAATTCAGCGTCACTTGACCATCCCCACTAACGACCGAAGTCCACGCCGGCACAGCCGGCACGGGAGCGGGCGTCCAACTCACATGGTCAAATTGTGCCAGACACAACGCGCCGCTGCTGTGGCTGTTCACGATCAAACCGGCATACACGCCGGCACTCATGATGGGAATGCTGACCGGGGAAGCGACCGCCGACCACGCCACGCCGTCGGACGAAAGATAGGCGGTAAACACGTTGCCCACACGCGTCAGCCTTAGCCACTGCGGGGCCGTGAGGCCGGTGGCCGCCGCCGCCGTGGTCGCGCCGTTCGTGGTGATGCGCCGGATAAATTCCACGCCCATGCCTGGCGTCACATCCACCAAAGCATGGACGCAGTTTGCATTCAACTGGTCGCGAATCATCACCCCGGCCTTGGAGTAGATGGTGGGATTCTGCAGGTTTAAAACCCGCGCCGTTAGCGAGCAGTCATTGGTCAGCCGGAGATAGACGAAGTGAAAAGCATCGGCCGTCCCCCAGACATCAGCACCAGATCCTTGGATAAAAAAGGTGCCGTTGAAATTGCCGCCGCTGCCGGCCGGAGTCGCGCCCCCAACGTCCGACTGACGCCACGGACTGGTCAGGGCTGGCTCGGCGGGGGTAGCGATGGCGGCGGTTGAATCACGACTTTCGCCGAGGGCATTGGCTCCCGAAACCACGTAGTGATAAGTAGTGCCATTTGTCACGCCGGTGTCGAAAAAAGCCGTCCCGGTCAAACCGGTTGCCACCGTGGCATAGCCCACGCCGCTCGCCGTTGCCCGTTTCAAGTGATAACTCGTGGCGTTGACCGCCGCGCCCCAGTTGACTCCCACCACCGCATTGCCGCCGACGGCCTGCAGATTTGCGGGCACCCCGGCCAGTGGCGGCGTGCTGACCGACACATTGTCAAACTGGGAGAGGTTGAGCGTGCCATCGTTCACGCTGCACACTTCCAAGCCGGCATACACCACCTGGTTCATGCTGACCGTAGTGGAGCCCACCGTGATCCAGTTGGTTCCATCGGGCGAACGATCGGCGGAAAAAACATCTCCAACCCGCGTCAACCGCACCAAATACGGCGCGGCCAGGCCGGCCGTGTTCGCCATTCCCGCCGCTAAACCACCCGTGCTGTCGCGCTGCTGCAGCGCCACGCCGTTCGCCGGTGACAGGTAGTGGATAACATATTTGGAGCTGGCATCCAGCGTCTCCCGAATCATCACCCCGGATTTGGCCCAATTCGCCGTGGCCTGCATGTTTAAAACGCGCGCGGTGATCGTCAGGTTGCCGCTCAACGCCTGAAAAACGTACCGGAAGGCATCAGCCGTCCCCCAAATGTCCGCGCCGGAACCTTGCACGTTGAATACGCCGTTGGTCAGGCTAAAAGAACCGGTTGCGTCGACCATGCCTATGTCCTGCGTGAGCCAGTTGGTGGCGACGGCGGTGCCCAGGGCCGCCGAGGTCCCGACCGAGTTCAGCGATTCCCCACCCTCCCCCACAGCGGATACCACGTAAAAATAGAGCGTGCCTGGAACCACCTTCGTATCCGCAAAAGCCAGGTTTGTAAGCCCGGTCGCCACCGGGGTGTAAATTCCGCCCAACGTGGTCGCGCGCTTGATATTAAACGTTGCCGTTGTGGCCGGATAAAACCACGACAAGTTGATTTGATTCGTCCCCGGCAACGCGCTGACGCTGGTGGGGACCGCGCTGCCGACGGCCGTGGCCGGGCCAATCTTGAAACCGATGGCCGTGCCGGCGGGCAGGCTCGGCATCGGTGACGGGCAGGTGATGAGCAAACCCGTGCTGGTTTGCGACCAAGCCAGCGGCATGGCGCTGCCCAGCAGCGAAACCGAGCTGAGGGAACCAACCAATAGGTTGGAGCTGGTGGCGAGCGACGCAATGGTCAGCTTGGTGCCCGCAGTCGGAATGCCTTCATAAAAGGCATAAAGAAACCCATTCGTGCCAACCGTAAAACGGAAGGAGCCCTCGGCGGGTTTCACCCACGCCCGGCTGCCGTAGATTCCCTCGCCATGAATATTCAGCCACTGGCCGACCCCCGCCAACATGTTCGTCGCGCCGCTGTCCAGCGAACCATCCGGCCGGTTGGGAATATTGACCATCATGCATCCGTCCCGGGAAACGGCTTCGAGCAGCCGGTCCACCACGGTGCCGCCGGTGTCATAGGCGATGTTGGGCGTCCAAAACCAGTCGCCGATGGCAAATTCCGCAAACCATGGCTGATCGCTTTTGATCGCGGTGGAAAAATTACCTTCATAGGTGGTTCCAATCCGGTCGCCGTTGTGAAATTTGACGACCGCCAGGGTATCCAGCCGGCCGTGACGCTCAAGGGTTCGATTGTAATAATGTGCGATGACGCGCTGCATCGCATCACACTTGTAGCCGGTGCCGGTGGCATAGCCGCTGAAGGGCTGTGTGGAATTGCCATCGGTGTAAATAAAATCGGGGCTGTAGTTTTCCACCACGTCCAGCACGCGCAGCGCCCATTGCGTCGCATACCAGTGGCAGTAGTCCAGGTGGTTGGTAAAAATGCCTGCGGCCGGGTTGAAATAGCCCGTGCCCGGGTTTACCGCGCCGGCATATTCGCACAAATTGAGATTATAAAGCCGGCGCGTGTCAAAATTCTCCCACCATTGTCCGCTGGTATTCGTGGCTGTGCTCGCGGCCTCGTAAGGCATCCCCACGAACGTTCCGGCCGTGTCACTCCCAAAATCCGCGAGGGTAAACCACCAGCTGTATTCATGATGAAACGCCACCCCCAGATGCATGCCCAAACTCCGGAGCGCGTTGGTCCATTCCGCCATTGTGTCGCGCTTCGCCCCAAAATTCATGATGTTCCACGCATTATATTTTGAGTTCCAGTTGTCAAAGTTGTCGTGGTGCACCCCCTGCACCAGCACAAACCGCGCGCCGGCATCGTAAAAAAGCTGCGCCAGCGCTGCCGGATTATAGTGGGTCGGATTCCACGCCCGGATGACATCCTTGTAACCGTTGGTCGTCGGGTGGCCGAAGTTCGCGAGGTGATAGTTGTAGGCCGTCGAACCCGGCTGATACATGTGCTGGGCCGACCAGTCGCCGCTGGCCAGATTCGCTTGCGGCCCATAGTGGAACCAAATGCCGAATTTCGCCTGGCGCAACCAGGCCGGCGTGCCGTTGCCGGTCACCGTGCTGGCAATGGACGTCCAGCTCGGCGCAAAGGGCCCGTTCGTCTCAATGGCAAAGTCCATCTTGACCTCCGGAAAATTCGCCGCACTCCCCAGCGGTATGGAGCCCGGTGCCGCCGTTGCGGGAATCGCGGGGATGGGCGCAAGCGCCGGGAGTTCGTACGCCTTCAGTGAGCCGGCGGCCGCCCCTGCCAGGAGAGCGACCGCTACCTTTGCCAGTTGGGCCTTCAGGTTCATGCGGCATTGCCAATCAATGGCGCGGTGTGTTCGCCGCGCCCACCGCTGCCGGCGGACCAATTTTGAAACCCACGGCGGTAGCCAACGGCAGCGATTCCGGCAAAGTAATTAGCAACCCCTCCTCCGCCTGCGTCCAGACCAGTTTGGCCTCGCTGCCAAGCAACGAGACCGATTGAACCGGCCCCGCCAGCAGGTTTGCCTTCGCCCCCAGCGAAACGATTTTCACCTGGCTGCCAGCGGCGGGCACCGCCAGGCAATAGGCGTACAAACAACCATTCGTTCCGACCGTAAATCGAAAATCTTGCGGGCCGAATTTAAAATCAGCGTGTTGTTTGCGCAGCGCCCCGCCCGGCAGCTGCTTCAATTTGCCGTTGATCATTTCGCCTTCGCCGGGGATTTTCCACGCGTGGCTCCCGTAAATGCCCTCGCCATTGCGGCGCATCCAGACCCCGACTTCCTTGAGCATTTGCCGGCAGCCGTCATCCAGCGAGCCATCGGGCAACAACGAAATGCAGATCGCGGCGTTGCCATCACGCGCGGCGGCCTCGGTGATGTAATGAATCATCATGCCCGAATCGTAGGTGAAGCCGGGCGCGTAAAACCAGTCGCCCACCGGCGTCTCGCCAATCCACGCCTGATCCGTGCGAATGTGACCCGGCAGGCCAAATTCTTCCGTCGTCACCGTGCCGTTGGTTTTCTTCCGGAATTTCACAATGCTGAACGTGTCCACCACGCCCCGCCGGGCCAGTGTTTGGTTGTAAAAGTCCGCGATGACGCGTTGCATGGCGTCAGCCTTGATGCCGGTGCCCGTGCCGCTGCCGCTGAACGGCTGCTGGTCGGTGCCGTCGGTGTAAATGAAATCAGGATTGTATTGGTCCACCACGTCCATCATACGCAACGCCCATTGGGTGGCATACCAAGTGGCGTAGTCCAGATGGTTGGTGAAAATGCCGGCCGGGGGCGGACTCCACGGGGAATTGGCCGCCTGCGTCACTCCTTGGTATTCGCTCAGGTCAATGCCATAGAGCCGGCGCGGGTCGAGCCCCTCCCACCACTTGCCCTTGCCATCGGCCAGCGTGAGGTGTCCGTCATAGGGCACGCCGGCCTTTGCGCCCGCCTGGTCGCTGCCAAACGCCGTCTGCCACCACCACCACGTGTATTCGTGATGGAAGGTCACCCCAAAGCGCATGCCCTCGCCCCGGCAGGCCTTGGCCCATTCGCCGATCAGATCGCGCTTCGGTCCCAAGTTGACGGAGTTCCACGGCTGATAGTGTGAATTCCACAGATCGTAGTTGTCATGATGCACGCCTTGAATCATCAGGAACCGCGCGCCCGCATCCTTGTAAACCTCCGTCAGCGCCGCCGGATCCAGCTTGATCGGATTCCAGTCGCGCAAAACTTCCTTGTAGCCAGCCTCGGATGGATGGCCGTAGTTCTTCAGATGATTCTTGTAGGCGGAGGTGCCTGGCACATACATTTTGCGGGCATACCAGTCGCCGCTTTGGCCGGCGGATTGCGGGCCGAAATGCACCCAGATGCCAAACTTCGCCTCGCGCAACCAGGCCGGCGTGCCCGGATAATTTTTCTCAATCGAGGCCCACGTCGGCTCAAACGGCCCGGGCGCAATCGGCAGATCCAGTTTAATCTCCGGCGCTTGACTGAGAGTGCCCATCGGTACGGAATCGGCCGGCAACGGGGCCCGCACGTCCGGCATGGGCGGCAGCGGGGGCAAGCCCGCCGTGGCCACGCTCCATGCCGCGAGGCACCCGGCGAATGCGCCTATTCTGTTCCAGCCGGCCAACGCAGCCAGGAAACTACAGCGAGCCGGTGACCGCATCGGTTGATCCCATTGCCCGGCCGTATTTTTTGCCATCATTGGTACGCGAATCATAATTAGTCAGTTTCCGGTTGGATTGTGTTTACTGCGTTGGGCAGGATAATCCCAGAGGATATCTGGTTTGTCGTGCCAATTATTTCAAAGCCCGGCGACGCAGGCCAAAGGCCAGCAACCCCAAACCGCCGGATAGCAACGCCCAAGTGCCAGGTTCGGGGACCGCCGCCACATTATACACGGTAAAGCCGGCAAAGGTGGTGTCCCAGGTTCCCGTCAAATCACGGGTGTCCTTGATGAAAATATCCTGATAGCCGCTGGCATCCGCCGTAAACGAAGCCAGCACATAGGTTGGCGCTTGCACCGAAAACGAATCCGAAGCGCTGCCGGTAAAACCAGCACTGTCCCAATATTGCTGGGTTCGCCCGGCCGACCCGCTGCGCATGTCCGAAGCCAGCAATTCCACAACATAGAGCGAGCCCGCAGTAAGGCCGCCCAACCGAACGCCTGAAGGGCTGAATGAACTGCCGGTATTGCACCACCCCTGGCTTTGCAGGACCCCGTCGAACGCCGCACTGTCCGTGGTGCCGGACCAGAGCGCGGCATTGTTCTCACCCCCGGCGCGGTAGAGCGTGCTGGCCGTATCGCCCGGCTCACCCCAGGTTGGGTTGGCCCCGGTAAAATTGATCGTCTGTCCCCCCGTCGTGATCACGATCTGACCGGTGGGCGGCCAGCCAAAGCTGACGGCCTGCATTAACGTCGCACCGGGATAGGAAAGCAGCGGTGCATCCAAGGCGCTGGTATTCGCAATGGTCACGGAATTTTGAAAGGTCACGGAAGCCGCCTGGCTGCCGGCCGCCAGGAGCGTGGCGGCTATTATTGCCCACCCTGCCGGACAGGATTGGCGCCGAAGGGTTTGAATTTTCACTTGGTTTATTTTCATCTTGGTTTTGGTTTTATCCGATTACTAGGGTCATCTTGCTTATCACCACCCGCCATCCCGGCGGAAGGTGATTTTAGAGTTTTAAGCCGGCCGAAATACCCCCCCCCATTTTTGAAATTTCAAAGGGTGCCGGGGGTTAGGGTGATTTTGAAAACTATCGCCGCCCGGCTGAGCTGGCTCTTGGGTTGGGAAATCACCAAAGCATCGTCCGTTTGAGTCCATTGGATGTTCTCTTGGGTGCCTAGCAGTTGCAGTGTGCTAACCCTCCGGTCCAGCAGTTTGGCCGTCTTGCCCAATGACCGGATGCTGACTCCGTTCGTCGGCGCGCCCAGCACGATGGCATAAAGTGTCCGGCCATCTTTTGCCTGGGTGAACCGTACGTCTTGGGCCGTAAACGGCTTGCCTTTTCCTTCATTGAAGCCCTGTGCGCTCAAAGCCGCGCCGCCCGAAGCCGGGCCTTCGCCAAATACCTTCCACGGTCGGGTCGCCAAAATGCCTTCCTGGTTCACCGTCATCCAGTCGGCGATGCCCTCCACCACCTGCAATTCCTTCTCATCAATCGTACCATCCCCGCGCACCGGCACATTCAGCAGCAGGTTTCCATTCTTGCTCACCACGTCGGCCAGTGTCTGGATGACCATTTTAGCGGTCTTATAGCCGTTGCGCTGGTAAAGGCCCCGGTCATAGTGCCAGTTGCCAATACACGTGTCCGTCTGCCACGGGTGCGGCTCGATCTCGTTGCTCGAACCACGCTCGATATCCCACGCCATGCACTGTCGCTGCTCCGCGTCGAGAATCTTGCCGAAGAGAACCCCGTCATTGTCGGGCCCGTGCCACTTAAGGTTGAGGTTGTAAAAATGCGCCGCAATCTTCAGCCCGGCATCACTGGCCGGCCACAGCGGCAGCGCCGTGTCGTCAAAATAAATCAGGTCTGGCTGATACTTGTTGATCAGGTCAATCGTGCGACTGTAAAACTTGTCGCAATACGCCTGGTCCGGCCGGCTCGCACCATTGCCCCAGTTCCATTGGGAATGAATTTTCCCCGGGTTCTTATAATCTTGCGACGGCGTGTGGTTCTGCGCATATAAATCCTGCGGATCCAGACCGTCCCACCATTTCCCCGCGCCGTCGGCCTTGGTCAGCCTGCCGTCGTAATCCTGTGCCGGCTCATACCATGTCCAAGCGTGGGCCGCGTGGACACTCACCCCGAAGCGCAGCCCGTTGGCCCGCGCCGCTTTCGCCCAGCCGCCGAGCAAATCTTTCTGCGGACCGATGGCCACGGAATTCCAGGGCTGATATTTGCTGTCGTAGTTGTCAAAGTTGTCGTGGTGATTCGCCAGGGCGAAAAAGTATTGCGCGCCGGCGCGTTTATAGAGCGCCAGCAGTTGGTCCGGGTTCCAGTTCTCCGCCTTCCAGGAATGGATGACGTCTTTGAAACCAAATTCAGCGGGGGAACCATAGCGATTCGTATGGAAGTTATATTGCCAGCCGCCAGTCTGATACATGCCGCGGGCATACCAATCGCCCGCCTCCGGCTGGCACTGCGGCCCCCAGTGCGCCCAGATGCCGAACTTCGCATCCCGGAACCACTCGGGGGTCTGATACTGTTTGAGCGACGCCCAGGTCGGCGCAAATTTTCCCGCGGCCACCGGCTCGGCTGTGGTGT
>Ga0302322_100004749_pt1 | contig 11851 bp, 6 predicted proteins | sample Fen_T0_2_FD_203757 | JGI IMG/M metagenome (GOLD analysis project Ga0302322, IMG submission 203757) | Peat permafrost microbial communities from Stordalen Mire near Abisko, Sweden - Fen_T0_2 | ecosystem: Environmental > Terrestrial > Soil > Wetlands > Permafrost | place: Sweden: Abisko... | reverse complement strand
TGGGGCTGGCTTTGCTCGCAACGCTCGTTCATGCGGTCGCAGTGCCGGTGGCCGCGCGTGTGCAGCGGATCTCGCCGGCGGCCCTGGTCGCGATGACCATGGCAGCGCCGCTGCTCATCTACGACGCCTTTGCCCTGTTCGCCGGGGCCAAGGCCGCCCGGGTGCCGGGACATCAGGCGATCTCCCTGGCGCTGGTCTTGCTGACGCTCGGGCTGGTGGCGCTGGCAAGCCGCCTGTGGCAGCGACTGCTCGTCTATCTAGAAAGTGCGCCGAGACGCGGCCCCATGTTGGTGACCGCAGGGCTGGGTCTGGCGGTGGCGGCCGCAGCAGAGCAGTCCAATCGCGTCGTGCTGCCGCGACTCTATCCGTGGTTCCACCTGTCGCTCGGGTTGATCTCCGTGCTGGCCTGCGTACTGGCAGCGCGGGCCGCGCTGAGCGGCCGGGCCTGGCGGCGCAAGGCGGCGGTGGTCCTGGCAGCCAGCGTACTGGCCCTGACCGGAGTGGGAGCGCACGAGATTTCTGTCATGGGAGCAAGCCAGAATCTGCGTTTTTTCGCCTACGAAAAGACCCAGGTCACCAGGCAGGCGCTGCGCCTGCTGCCCACCCGACACGCGCGGCGGCCGGGCAGCGTCCGTGCGGGCGCCGTTTCGTCGGCGGCGGTCAGCCGCTTGCCCGAGGGACCGCACCGGCCTGACGCCGACGTCGTGCTCATCACCGTGGACGCCACGCGCGCCGATCACGTGGGCGCCTACGGCTATGCTCGCCCCACCACGCCCAACATCGATGCGCTGGCCCGGCGTGGGGTGCGCTTCGAGCGGGCCTATGCACAGGCCCCGCACACGTCGTTCTCCATCGCCTCGCTCATGACCGGCAAGTACTACCCGACGCTGGCGCGGCTGGCCCCGCAGAGTCAGCACGAGACCTTGCCGCTGACCCTGCGCCGTTACGGCTGGAAGACCGCCGCCTTCTTCCCGCCCGCGGTGTTCTTCATCGATGCCCACAAGATGAAGACCTTCGAGACCAGTAACTTCGACTTCGAGTACGTGAAATATGAGTACCTGGACGCCGACCAGCGGGTCGCGCAGATCGACGACTTCTTCCGCAAGGAGAATCCACGCAGGGTCTTCCTCTGGCTGCACCTGTTCGAGCCACATGAACCCTATGAGGTGCACAAGGGTCACGACTTCGGCAGCCGCGACATCGATCGCTACGACAGCGAGATCGCGTATTGCGACGCCGTGGTGGGCCGGGTGATCGCGTATGTGCAGCAGAAGCGGCCCAACGCCATCATCGTGGTGGCCGCGGATCATGGCGAGGAATTCGACGAGCACGGCGGGCGCTACCACGGCACCACGCTGTACGACGAGCAGGTGCGCGTGCCGCTCATCATCTACGTGCCCGGCGTGCCTGCGCATGTGGTGGCGGGCCCGGTGCAGTTGATCGACATCGCGCCCACCATCTTGGGCCTGCTCGACCTGCTTGCGCCGGCGCGCATGCGCGGAACCGACCTGGGGCCGTGGCTGGCGCTGCCGCCCGCGCCTGACGATCGCTTGCCGCCGGTTTTCGCCGAGGTGGAGGACAAGCGCATGGTGGTCAAGGGCCAGGAAAAGCTGATCTGCGACCTGGGCAAGGACTACTGCGCATACCACGACCTGGGTACTGATCCGCGCGAAGTGCACGATCTGGCTGAGGCGCGGCCGGAGCGCGTGGCGGCGCTGCACCAGTTGCTGGATACCTGGCTCGACGAGCAGACGCGCTTCGAGTCCAAACGCCTGGCTGGTGTAGACATGCCGGCCGTGCCCTATGCGATCGAGCGCGGCCGATTGGGCGATCCGGACGCGGCGCTTGAGCTGGCTGCCATGTTGCAATCAGGGGCACCGGTGGAGTTGCGGCGCGAGGCGGCCCGCCTGCTGGTCGAGGCTCTGCCGGCCCGGAAAGATACGCGGCCGATGGTCGTGGCGGCGATGAACGGGGCTGGCGACGACGAGGTTGCCGACTGGGCAGCGGTGGCAGCGATGAGGCTGGGCGAAGCGGGTGGTCGAGCGCGCCTGCTGGCCATTGTCGCGCGGCCAGGCAGCGAGGCCCGTCGGGCCTTGCGACTGCAAGCTGCGCTCGCCCTGGCGCAAGCCGGGGATGGCGTTGGCGTGATGATCCTGGGCGAGGCGCTGGACGCGTGCACGGCCAGCGAGGCTTTGTGCAAGTCGATCATTGCGACTTTGGGCAAGCTGCGCGACGCGCGCGCGGTGCCGGCCCTGATCGCGCATCTACCTGATGTGTTGACCCGGGCGGAAGTGGTGCAGGCTTTGGGAGAGATCGGCGACGCATTGGCCGAGCCGGCGTTGGTGGAGCGCTTGAAGACTGACGAGTACGTGCCCGTGCGCTTGGCCGCCGCGCGCGCCTTGGCCCGCATGGGCGGCGCGCGTGCTATGCTGGCGCTCAGATGGTCAGTCAGCCACGAGAAAGAGGCGCGCGTGGTAGAGGCTGCACGCGCTGGCCTGGCCGAGTTGAGGCAGGGACAGTAGCGCCGTCCAGAGGCAGGAGTGGGACAGGTCGGGCGGCGCCGCGACTGTTCCGTGGGCGAACACAGCCGACGCAACCCAGGCGACTGCGGCGGAACCTTCGTGCTGGAGACGGCGACACGTCTGCATCTGCGATCATGCTGGCCACGCGCACGCAATCTGGCCGCCGGGCCGTCCGATCGGACGCCTGTGCGGCGAAAGCGACATCTAAAATGCAGGAATCGACATGTGTTTGACGCGCTTGGCTTCGACTTGCGAGGTCGCAACACGATGGGTCGTCCTTCGCAGCAGGCGACCGTAGCTCGCAAAATCGCATTGAAGGTTTTGGGAGGAACGTGCCCTCTAGGTAGCAACACGAGTTTTGTCTCAGGAAACCGTCCGACAAGGAGACGTCCATGAAGAAGATCCTTTTCCATATGGCCCTGGTGGTCTCGATGACTGCGCTTGCGGCCTGTTCGAACGACGGCGGCGGGTCCACAAGCGGGGGGGCGGCGGGCGGAAACAGCGCCACGACCGCAAAAGGTGGCAGCACCGTGACCCCGACCAGCACTCCGACCGGCGGTAGCACCGTGACCCCGACCAGCACTCCGACCGGTGGCAGCACCGCGACCCCGACCAGCACTCCGACCGGCGGTAGCACCGTGACCCCGACCAGAACTCCGACCGGCGGTAGCACTGTGACCCCGACCAGCACTCCGACCGGCGGTAGCACCGTGACCCCAACCACGACCCCGACCGGTGGCAGCAGCGTGACCCCGACGGGCGGCAGGGGGGGCGGCGGCGTAACCGGAACCCCGACCGGCGGCAGCAGCGTGACCCCGACGGGCGGCAGGGGGGGCGGCGGCGTAACCACGACCCCGACCGGGGGTGCGACCGTCACGGGCGGGAGCAGTGTGACGGGCGGCACGAACCCGACGGGCGGCAGCAGCGTGACCGGCGGCACGACTACAAGCGGCGGCACGACCGCGACCGGGGGCAGGGGCGGCAGGGGCGGCGGCGGCGGTGGCGGCACGACGTCGACTGGCGGTACGACCGCGAGCGGCGGCACGACCTCGACCGGCGGTACGCCCCCGACTGGCGGCGTGAGCGCATGTGGCGTCAATCCCGTCACCCCCAATGCCACGCAGCAGACGAAGAACGCACTCTGCTACCTGTATAGCATCTACGGCAACCACGTCTTGTCAGGGCAGCAGGAGGCCAACTGGAACGACAACCCCACTGACATCAGTTCGTACGCCGGCCAAGGCATGAAAACCCCAGCGGTTCACGGCACCGATTTCGCGTACCACAGCAGCGCTGGCTGCACTGGCGTCAACATTTCCACCACCCATGCCATCGCCCATTGGAACGCGGGGGGGCTGGTCATGTATCGCTACCACAGCGGCATGCCAGTGTCCGGCACAACCTGCATGAACGACTGCTACACCGGTACTAATTGCTCCGAGTCTACCCCCGGCAGCGGCTTCTTCACCAACATCATAACGGCGGGAACAGCGGAGAACACATCCTGGAATGGCAGGCTCGACTACATGACGGTTCAATTCAAGGCCATGGCGGCCGCCAACATGCCGGTGATATTGGCGATCTTTCACGAGACGCAATCCAACGGATGGTTCTGGTGGAGTAAGGGAACAGGAGCCCAGTTAATCGCATTGTGGAAGTACACGTTCAACTACCTCACCGCTACCAAGGGCAACACCAATATCATTTGGCTCATGCCCTACAGCGGCGCTCCGACTTCCGCCTATTGGCCTGGTCCGACCATGGTCGACATTTCGGGAGGGGATACCTACGGGACTAACCCACCGTTCACCTCGCTCTATAGCAGTTGCAAAGGCGTCATGGGCAGCACGATGCCGATCGCGCTGCATGAGTGCGGGACAGCCCCAAATCCCGGCACTATGTTCCCCACTGCGGCGCCCTGGGTACTGTTCAGCGTCTGGGCGGGGTACGAGAACAACCAATGGGCGAGTCTCAAGACTATTTACGCCGACTCCCACACCATAACGCGCGACCTGATACCGAGTCTGAAGTAGCGTCAGAGCCCGCGCGGCCGCCCGCGGTTGTCTTTGCTCGAGCACTGAAGTAGGTTCAGCGCGTCGGTCGAGAAATCCATGTCCAAGCCTGCAATCGTAGTCATGGGAGCCCTCGGCGTCATTGCGTTGGCGGTTGTACTGGGGGCGTTCGCCCTGCGGGACAAGCGCCCGCCACCGACGCCGATCGAGGAGCACGAGATAGTTGCAGCGCCGGCTCCGAAGCTCGACGCAGCCCCGGTGAAACCTGTCCTACCCTCGCCTCCGGCGGCCTCCCTCAAGGAGGTGGTGCATCGTCAGCAACCTGCTGGGAAGGACGCTGGGCCAGTCCTTTCCGAGGCCGCGCTGATGGCGAAGCTGCATGACCTGGCGGCCTCCGACCCGCCGCTCTCACTGCAATTGGCGAAAGAGGCGCTCGCTCGCTTTCCGAATAGTCCCGAGGCGCCTGAATTCGAGTGGAACCTCGTCAAGGCCCTGGCCAATATGGAGCATTACAAAGAGGCCAAAGAAGCAGCCCGGGTCATGGTCAAAAAGTATCCAGGCAATGACTTCGCTGCCGATGTCGAGCGCCACCTGCTGAACCACCCGCCCAACCCGCCCAACATTCCCGAACCGGAGTAGTTAGCGAGCGAAGACGAACCAGCGATTCATCCGGTGGTTTTTCCCCAAGCGCATATAGGCTCAGAAACATGTCGTGCTGAGCGCGGACGGCGCCAGCGTGGTCGTCACATTGGTCTGCAGGTACGACGGAGTAGCTGTCGTGATGTTCGCCGCCACGACGCCTCCGGCGATGCGTGCATTGATGGTCGCCGCCGTCTGATTTGCCCAGCTATCGCCAGCGGCCGAAAGACCGAAGCTTTCGTCGACAAGGATGGGCTTGCCAGTCAAGGTGTGCAAGGCGGCCCAGGTCTCGCTGCCTCCGGCGTTCGCGCTGGTGCCTTTCCCTGTCGTCCAGATCATGTCGTAGCTGGTGCCCAGGGCTGCCATGGCAGTGTTCATCTCGCCAATGTAGGAGTTCAATTGCGAGGTGCTGATCCAGGTTGAGTAGTTCTCAGCGACGACGGCAGGGGGATCGTTGCACTTGATCGCCAGGGCAATCTGCGCGGCAAGCTGGCCGAGCTGCACGTACGAGAGACCCGAGGTCGAGCCCTCCACCGAGTATTGAATGAAGTCGCCCTCGAGCAGCCAAATGACGGGCTTCTTGTAGGCGGCATAGGTCTGTGCGGCGTACCACGCGTACGCCTTGACCATCAGATTCTGGTCACAGATCGTGCCCTGTGGACAGGCAGTATTGAGAACTCCGAGAAGCAACGGTCCCATCCCGTTGGTTAGATTGGGTCCACCAGGATTCACGTTTCCGTCCTGCAGGCCGTTGGCGTGTCCGTAGTACCCGAGGATGTACGCGTAATAGGCGGGAACGGCTGTGGTGCTGGCAAAGGACTTGAGCCAGTTGCCCGAGTCGAAGCCATTAGTAGGGAAGGTGCCATCGGCCTTGATGTTGTAGCCAGCCCAGGCGGAAGCGAACTGTAGGTAACTCGTTGGATTCCCGTTGACCCCCCAAGCGAACGAGCAGCCGAATGGATTCGGCGCCGGTGTTGTGCCCGTTCCGCAGGTGGACGGCGTGCCACCGTCGCCGGGAGGAACTCCTGTGCCGCCCGCGCCACCCACGCCTGTCGAACCTCCCGATCCGCCTGCGCCGCCTGCGCCGCTCGCGCCGCCCGCCCGCCCGCCACCGGTTGCCGTGGACCCACCTCGGGCCGAGGCCCCACCCGAGGCTGTGGCGCCGCCGGTACCCGTAGCTCCACCGGTGGACGCCGTGGTTCCGCCTCTTGCCGTCGTTCCTGCGGACGCCGTGGTCCCGGCTGTTGCTGTCGTTCCGGCGAACGCAGTGGTTCCGCCTCTTGCCGTCGTTCCTGCGGACACAGTGGTTCCGCCTGCTGCCGTGGAGCCACCTGTGACCGTGGCGGCAGTGGAGGAGCCGCCGTTCGTCGTCCGGCCTCCTGCGGTGCTCGTGCCGCCAGTGGTGGTTGAGCCACCGGAAGGTTGGATGCTTCCTGCCGGCGCGGGAGTCCCTCCTGTGGTCCCGGTTGCGGAGGTGCCGCCGGTAGCGACTGCCCCAGCGGCGCTCGTGGCACCGCCGACCGGCGTCTGTCCTCCGTTGCTATTCGTGCTGCCGCCGGTTGGTACGACGCTGCTCGCACCACCCCCGCTGCCGCCCGAGGCGCCCGGTTGATTTGAAGAAGAGCAGCCAGCAAGGAGGGCTACGAGCAGAAGCGAACCGAGCCCGCGTAGGTCCAGATCGTTCTGCAACCAACTTCGTAGCCGTGATGTCCGGTATCGTTCCATGGTGACTCCTCTCAGAGCAAAGCTGATGGTCTAGGGCGCGCGCTCGCACCGCCATATCTCTGCAGTAGCAGGAGGGACTGCGCCTGGCTCATTCCCAATGGTGTCCAGGCCCGCGTCGCGCGAAGGCGACCACCTATGCCGGCTGGCATGAACGGGCAGGTTGCCGCGCTAGCCCACCATCTCGCGAGCAGCAAGGCTAGCGAGACTCTCGGCAGCCATTCGTCGTCTTTTGGCATTTACGAATTTTTAGGGAAATCGGGCAACCTCCGGCTGGCTCCGGCATCTCACCAGGGAAAGCGAGCAGTCACCCCTGCTGACGATCGCGCGAGCCAGGTCGCTTGCCTGAAGCCGGGGCGTGGCAGGTTCCACCGAAGGAGAGATCCATGACTAAGGTCGCAGTACTGGCTTCCAGAACGATCCTAGTCGGCCTATTTGCCATAGGACTGGTTTCCAGCTGCACGAGTAGCAAGTCTGGTGGGCCTTCGGGCACGGGCGGCGCGGTGGGAACGGGTGGGAATTCGGCGACCGGAGGCACGATCTCTTCCGGCGGCACCACCGCCGTTGTTGGTAGCTCGTCCAGTGGCGGTAGCAGCGCAACCGGCGGAGTCGCGTCTGCTACCGGAGGCGCCACGGTCACTGGTGGCAATTCCTCCAGTGGCGGCAGCAGCGCAACCGGCGGATTCACGTCGAGCGGCGGCGTCACGGTCACCGGCGGCAGTACTTCGAGTGCCGGTAGCAGCGCGACGGGCGGAGTCACGTCTGGCGGTGGGGTCACCGTATCGGGCGGCGATACGGCCGCGGGCGGGAGCACCAGTGGGAATTCCGATGCCGGAGCGATCGACGCTCGATCGCCCGATGCAAGGGGAGGCGGAAGAGACGCGGTCGCGGCCGACGCTCAATCCGGCGCGGCCGAGGTGGCTCGGGATACCTCCACGGGCAACAGCGATGCTCCGGCCGCCGCCGTCAGCTTCAAGACTCAGATTCTCCCCCTGCTGAAAACCAACTGTGTGAGTTGCCACGGCCCGACCGCGCAGAACATGGGGGTTCGTGTGGACACCTACGCGAACGTCAAAGCCAGTCTCCAGTCGGTGACCGATGTACTGGTGAACGGAGGCATGCCTCCGAGCGGTCCCTTGCCGGATGCGGATCGCCAGCTCTTCCAGACCTGGGTAGATCAGGGCGCGCTCAACAACTAGTGCCTCCGGTCAGAAGAGCGGTCATGTTTCGGTGGACGAGGCGCCCGGTCGGCAAGGCGCGACGAGGGCGCATACTTGACGTATGTAACCGAGGAGCAACGCAGCCGGCCGGGATGGATCGGCCGCCCAAACCTGGCCGAAATTCTGACCGGAGGCACTAGTTCAGCGGCATAGCCGCGGGCGCAGTCAGGCTCATGTGATCCAGGCCGAAGTAGCCGGAGGCCACATACAGGTCGTCGCCGAACGCCTCCATGGTACTGCCCCATTCCAGCGTACGCAGGAACCTGGCCCCGGTGGGCTGGGCAGGATTGGAAACGTCCACCGCCAGGATGCCGTCGCCCGACAGGTTGAGGAACAGGCGGCCATTCTTCGCGCCCATGATGTACAGGTTGTACGCCTTGGTCGGCTGGTCGTAGAGCGTGGCGAACGTATCGTTGCTCAGGTCGAAGATCATCAGGCGGTCGGAGGTGGTCTCCCAGCTTGGGGTGCTGGCGCTCGAACCACCCGAACTGGCGACGCCGCCGACCACACCGTTCCCGTAGTAGTAGCCGTAGTAGTTCTGGTTACCCACCACGTACATGGTGTTGCCGTCGAAGGTCAAACCGTCCAGGTAGACGTTGCTGAATACCTTGCTGTCGAGCAATTCCGCGGCCGGGTTGCCGCTCACACTCACCTGGCGCAGAAGGTTCAGGCGGGTGTCAGACCGAGAGGTTGCGTAGGTGTTGGGTCCAGTCGGCGGGATGTAGACGTAGATCTGGTCCTCGGTCATGAAATGCCGAACACCCGAGGCGGGCGCCCAGGTACGCACCAGTGGGCCTGGGAGGTTTATCTTGTCGCCCGCGGCAAAGCTGTTGCCGGACTTGTTCCAGCGCTGGGCGTAGTACTTGGATTGCGTGTAGCTGCTGCCGTCCGGCCGCAGCTTCTGCGCGACCTGCTCGCGCAGGCCCAGGTAGAACCCGGTCGGGTCCACCGGATCGCCGACCAGCGTGAACGCGTTCCAGTCGGTGCTCGAGTCGGAGAGGGCGATCTCGGTCACAGTGGGCGTGTCGGAGTTGCTCAGATCCAGAAACGCCAACTTCGCCGTGTAAGTATTCGTGCTGGTCGAATAGTTGTAGTTGTACTGCTCTTCGATGGTCACCAGGCCGCTTTCCACCTCGGTCCAGTTCCCGTATCCGCCGTACCAGCCGCCCCAGTAGCCATCCCAGCCGCACCGGTACGGGTAGTACGGAATCCAGTCGTTCGACAAGATGGTCGAGCCTGCACGCCGAGGATGCGTCGGGTCGGTCAGGTCGTAGACCAGGACTTGAGTCTGGCTATACGAGTAGTAGGCCGTGTTGGTGGCAGACGGAAGGTAGCGGAAGAGCAGCAACTGATTGCCGTGCTTGACCGCCTGTTGCACCTGCCCGACCGAGAAACTGGCAACTGGAGTGGCACCGTCGAGATTGCCGCCGGCTGTGTAGACCCTGAACTGCGAGAGATCCTGGTTGGTATTGTAGTAATAGTTCTGCTGCGACTGAACCTGGGCCACCAGGTACTTGCCGAACTGGTAGATCTGATTGTAGTAGGGTGCAATCTCGATGATCGATTGCAACTGTGGATTGGCCAGGTCCTGCAGGCTGGCAATCGAGGCGTGGGTGTAGGACAGATTAACCATCATGCGCTGGCCAGTTGCCTGGTGCCCGAAGACGATGGTGCGGAGGACCTCGCCGTCGGGATGGATGAAGGTACCGTAGTTCTGCAACACGGTCTGCTGGGCCGGGGCCAGGGTGTCGTCGTACTTGGTCAGGTCCCAGGCCATGATCCCCACGGCACTCTTGTACTGGTACCACCACCAATCATCGTTCGGGTCGCTCTTGGTCCAGTAATAGACCGGCACAGTGACCACGTTGGCCTGGCTATCCGAATACATCCCGATCATCTTGTGGGCCTGGTCCAAATTCCAGGTAATGTCCGAGCCGACCCACTCGGCGTTCTTTACCGCCACGCACTGGCGCTGCACCAGCCGGATCTTGGTCAGGTCACGGACGTCGATGATGCTGACCGCGATGTTGGTCGACCGCGGCCCGGAGGTGTTCTGGAATCCGGTGCAGGTCGAACTGGTGTCCTGACCAATGCCCAGAAGGAAGTTGTTGTTGTCCCCGATCAAGCGGAACACGTCCATGTTGCCCGACAGGCCATCCACGGCCGAGAGGACCGTCAGGTTCGTCCGGTCGGCAAAGCCGAGGGCGTACAGCGGGTCCACGCTCTGTGCGGTGACGGCATAGACCACGTTCCGGCCCACATCGAAGGTGCTGCCGGCCACCGTCTCGTTCGGCTTCCCGAAGTCGAGGGCGGACAGCATGACCGGGTTGGCGCCGTCAGTGATGTCCCAGGATTCGAGTGTGTTCTGGGTGTAAGATGTGCCCATGCAGTTGGACCCCGACCACCCCTGGCGCGCGAAAATTCCGTAGAACGTGCCAGTCAGGTTGGTCGGGTCGAAGACATAGGTCATCTTGAATTGGTCGCCGATGTGACCGGCGGCCTCGAAGCGAGTGTGGCGGCGGATGAGCCCAGTGGGATCGCTCACGTCGATGATGGACACCACAGTCTGCTGCTGGCTGTAATAGGAGCCACAGTCGGTGTAACCATACTTGCTGGTGGTGCTGGAGGTGTATCCATAGACCGACCAGTTCTCCGCCACCATGAGCGCATTGGAGGTGGCCGAGATGGTCACGTCACTGAAGTACTTGGTGTAGTAATACTGGCCATTCGGAACGCTGACGTTGACGCTGCCCCCCTGGAAGATCTGGAGCTGGCCTACCTGCTTGAGAGCCTGCGGGTCGGACACGTCGAAGGAGTAGACCCACGCCTGCTCGGGCTGGCTGGCCGTCATCTCGTAGCCCCAGCCCCAGTAGTAGTTCTGCGAGATGTAGGAAACCAGATAGATGGTGTTGTCGATCTTGCGGGACACGCCCTCGCGCAGTTCGCCGATGATGTCGGTCGTGCTAAGCACGCGCGGGTTCGTCAGATCGGTGACGTCGATGGCCACCAGTTGCGAGACATAGTGACGGTCGAACTGAAGCTTGCCATTGACCTGACTGAGATAGAGGGCGTCGCTCAGAAGCGCATATACGGTGTTGCCCGCGACGAACATCTCGATGGGATAGCCATAGACCGGCAGGCGCGAGAGCTGCTTGGGGTTCTTGGGATCGACCAGATCGTAGATGATTAGGCCGCGGTAGGTGTTGAGGTAGAAAAGCCGGTCGGAATCGATGCGGTAGATGTCCGCTTCCTGGACCGTGGCATCCCGACCGCCCGGGGCACCCGGAGCCGTGGCATTGTCCGTGGTGCCGGTTGTTCCGCCCGCGGCTGGGGCCATCGGCGCAGGGGGAGAGCCTTTCCCCGCTCCGTCCGAGGAAGCGGTGCCTTGGGTTGGGCCGCCATTTTCCTGTGTCTCGGTCGTGAAATCGGTCTGGCCCGGGGTCACGCCGGTCCCGGAACTGCTCGAACCGGCGCATGACGCCGCAAAGACCGCGGACAGGAACGCAGCGGCGAGGGACTTTGAGGATGAACGCATGGCAAGCCTCCGGGCCAGACAAGCTAGCAAGGCCCGTGCCGTGCACTTGGTCTGCGACAAGCGTGGGCTGGGTGGGCTTCACCCTCAGAAAACTGGCACCTGGCCGGCTATCCTTATCGAAAATCCGCGAACCACGTGACCAGGGCGTCATGGACCAGGTGTTGGCACCGGGCGGGACCCAACGTCAATTCGGTTGCCACG